>Ga0182014_10003328_pt1 | contig 19376 bp, 19 predicted proteins | sample 612S2DmetaG_FD_120489 | JGI IMG/M metagenome (GOLD analysis project Ga0182014, IMG submission 120489) | Permafrost microbial communities from Stordalen Mire, Sweden - 612S2D metaG | ecosystem: Environmental > Terrestrial > Soil > Wetlands > Permafrost | place: Sweden: Stordalen | collected... | reverse complement strand
GCCTCCCGGCTCATGTCCACTGCCGCCTCCCCGGCTTCCTGTGCCGACCAGGCGGTCACCGGGGTCGAGCCGGGGCGAGACGGCCCGGCAGGCGCATGCTACTGGGTGGCCGAGGTTACCGGAGGTACTGTCGGTCTGTGGGCGATGACGGAACGTTCGTACGCGATACCCGGTACCTGAACGCGCGGATCACGGCGGACGGCCGGGACGGCTGGCCGGTAGAGCCGGGGCGGTACCGGCTGGCGGTGGCGCGGGCGTGCCCATGGGCCAACCGGGCCATCATCGTGCGGCGACTGCTGGGCCTGGAGCCCGTGATCTCGATGGCGATGGCGGGGCCCGTGCACGACGAGCGGAGCTGGACCTTCGACCTGGACCCGGGCGGCCGGGATCCGGTGCTCGGCATCGAGCGGCTCGCCGAGGCGTACGAGAAGGCGCAGCCCGGTTACGACCGCGGCGTCACGGTCCCGGCCATCGTCGACGTGCCGACCGGCGCCGTGGTAACCAACGATTACCCGCAGATCACGCTGGACCTGGAGACCGAATGGACGGCCTACCAGCGCCGCGGCGCCCCCGACCTGTACCCGGAGAAGCGCCGGGACGAGATCGATGAGGTGGCCTCGCTCGTCTACAAGGACGTGAACAACGGCGTGTACCAGGCCGGCTTCGCGAGCTCTCAGCGCGCGTACGAGGCGGCCTACCGGCGGCTGTTCAAGCGGCTGGACTGGCTGAGCGAGCGGCTGGCCGCCCAGCGCTACCTGGTCGGGGACACGATCACCGAGGCCGACATCCGGCTGTTCACCACGCTGGCCCGGTTCGATGCCGTCTACCACGGCCACTTCAAGTGCAACCGGTCCAAACTGTCGGAGATGCCTGTGCTGTGGGCCTACGCGCGCGACCTGTTCCAGACGCCGGGATTCGGGGACACGATCGACTTCGTCCAGATCAAGGAGCACTACTACGAGGTGCACCGGTCGATCAACCCGACCGGGATCGTCCCGGTGGGCCCGGACCTGTCCAACTGGCTGACGCCGCACGGCCGCGAAGGCCTCGGCGGACGTCCGTTCGGCGATGGCACGCCGCCCGCTGTTTAACCCGGGGGGGCTGTGCTGGCCCGGGGGGCGACCCCCCGGACCCCCCGCACGCGCTCCGCGCCCGCGCGGTGGTACATCGCCGACACATCGGGCGGTCAGCCGGGCGCGGGGCCCGGGGTCACGGCCGGTCGGACCTCCGGTCCGACCGGCCGTGACCCCGTAGGCGCAGCACGGGCCCGCGTGCTTGGCGGAGGTCCTCACCAAGGCCGCGGGCCCGTACAGCGACAGGTAAGCGTCAGCCGCTCACCTTCGAGATCCCGGAAATCGTGGACTGGGCCTGACTCAGGGCCGAGCTCACCGACGACGTGCCGGTGATCGCGGACTGGATCGCGGTCCACATCGCCTGGGATACCTTCGGGTAGTTGGCGCCGTACTCGGCGGTACGGGACCGGGACGTCTCGGTCTCCTTCGCGAACACGGTGTACTGCGGGCCGCCCTTCAGGTACTCGGCGATGACGGACGGCTTGGTGGGCAGGTAGTACATCAGCGACGTGAAGTGCTGCATGGTCGCCGAGGTCTGCGTGCCGTTGATCCAGTCCCAGGCCAGCGACTGCTGCTGGGCACTCCCGGAGTTACCCAGGTTCCAGGTCTCCCCGCCGAGCGGGGTGACCACCGTACTGCCGGCCGTCTTGGTCGGGATCGGGACGATGCCGTACTGCTGGTTGTACTTCCAGCCGGCCGCGTTCAGGTTGGGGAAGATCCACGGGCCGTCCTCGATCATGGCCGCGGTCTTGTTCACGAACTGCTGGACCAGATCCGGGGACTGGCCCCACTGCAGCACCGACTTGGACGCGGAGCCGTCCTTGACCATGTTGACCCAGAGCTGGAGGGAGTTCTGGAAGGCGGGGGTGCTCACGTCGTCCAGGTTGCCGCCCTGGCTCCAGAAGAACGGCTCGAGCTGCCAGGTGGACTGCTCGTCGGCCGTGGCGTCGAAGGCGATGCCGTAGGTGTTGCCCTTGGTCAAGGCCTTGGCGTCGGACTGGAGCTGGGCCCAGGTGGTGGGCGGGGACAAGTGCGCGGCTGCGAGCATGGCCTTGTTGTAGAAGATGCCGATGGTGTTGGTGCCGATCGGGTAGCAGTACTGCTTGCCCTGGTAGGTACACTCGGAGATCGCGCCGGGGACGTACCCGCTGGTGGTGAAGCCCGGCTCGCTGTTCAGCGGCTTGAGCTGGCCGCTGGCCGCGACCTGGGGCACGTTCGGGTTGTCGAGCATGACCACGTTGGGCAGGTCGCCGGCGCTGGCTTCCTGCAGCACCTTGGTGATCAGGTTGGCGAAGGGCACGACTTCGCGCTTGACCGTGACCCCGGGGTGGGCCTTCTCAAACTGCTGGTTGTACCAGTTCACGGCGGTGTTGCTGCCGCCGGTCGTGAAGTAGTCCAGCTCGGTGATGGTGGTCTTGCCACCGCTGCCGCTGCCGGAGCTGGAGCCGGAGGAACTACAGCCCGCCGCGGCCAGCGCGGCCACGACCGCGCCGATCGCCATGAACCGCCAGCGACGGCTGACGCCCCCACCGGGTCTTCCTTCCCGCTGGTACGGCCACTTTGCCGTCTGCATGGTGCCTCCTAATTTCTTACCGGGCCGGACATACACCCGGAATTTCCCAATGTGAGTGACCGCCCAAGGCCGGCGGCTTAACCCTTGACCGAGCCGACCGTGAGACCGGCCGCGATGTACCGCTGCGCGGCGATGAGGAGCATGGCCGCGGGCAGAATGCCGATCACGCACAGCGCCAGGGCCTCACCGATGTTGGACGTGAACTCACCGATGTAGGAGTAGACGCTGAGGGTGATGGGCTGGAAGCTGCTCCCGGACAGCAGGGTCAGCGCGAAGATGAAGTCACCCCAGCCGTTCAGGAACGCGAACACGGCCACCGTGATGACGGCCGACCGGCTCATCGGCAGCACGACGCGGACGAACGTCCGCCATTCGGACGCGCCGTCCACCCGGGCCGCCTGCAGCACGTCGTTCGGCAGGCCGAGCATGAACGCGCGCAGCACCAGGATGCTGAACGGGACACCGTAGCTCGCGTCGGCCAGGATCAGGCCCGGGTAGCTGTTGAGCAGGTGCAGCTTGTGGTAGATGAGGAACAGCGAGTTGGCGATGACGATCGCGGGCAGGATCTGCGCGATCAGCAGGCCACCGACGAGCATCGCGGTGACCCGGAACCGGTAGCGCGCGAGCGCGTGCGCGGCGGGCACCGCGATGGCCAGGACCAGCAGGGCCGTGAACACGCCGATGATCAGCGTGCTGACGATGTGGCCGCCCTGGCTGGAGATGACCGCGCTGTAGTTAGAGAACTTGGGCGTGGGCGGCAGGAAGTTGTAGTGCGTGCCCAGCAGCTGGTTGTTGGTCTCCAACGAGCCGACGATGACCGCGTACAGCGGGAACAGCAGGATGACCAGTGTGACGAGGGCACCGAGCGCCGCCAGCGCGGCGGTGAATTTGCGCTGTCGCGTCATCTCACGCCGTCCCGGGGATTCGCCGCGTCATGTCATGCCCTCCGGAGGGATTCTCGGTTGAGCCAGATGTACACGGGCGCCGCGAACAGGGCGATGAGCAGCAGGATGGTGTTGATGGCCGCGCCCTGGCCGTATTCGAACTGCTGGAAGGTCAGGTTGTAGGCCCACGGGGCGAGGATCTCGGTGGAGTTGGCCGGGCCGCCCTGGGTGAGCCCGATCACGACGTCGAAGACCTTGATCGTGAACACGAAGCCGAGCACGAACACGACCTCGATGACCGGGCGGATGACCGGCAGGGTGACCCGGATCAGCCGCTGCCAGGCATTGGCGCCGTCCAGCATGGCCGCTTCCTTCAGTTCCAGCGGGACGTCCTGCAGCGCGCTGTAGAGCAGCACGGCGAAGAACGGGATGCCGATCCAGACGTTCGCGATCAGCACGGTCAGGTACGCCCACCCGGGTGAGGTGAGGAAGCCGATCGGGTGACTGACCAGGTGCATATCGGCGAGGATCTGGTTGACCGCACCGGCCTCGGTCTGGAACAGGAACTTGAAGATGAAGCCGGTGATCAGCAGGGGCAGCAGCCACGGGATGATGACCAGCGAGCGGGCGACCCGGCGGAGCGGGAAGTTCAGGTTGAACAGCAGCGCCAGGCCGAAGCCGATCACGAACTGGAACAGCAGGGACAGGAACGTGAACGTGAACGTGCGGATGATGGCGCTCTGCGTCACCGCCTGGACCAGGGCGTTCTTGTAGTTGGCGATGCCGGCGAACGGCGCGAACAGGCTGGAGATCGTGGCCGGGGACGTCTGCTCGAAGCTCAGGATCAGGTTGTAGACGATCGGGATCAGGAACGCGAACAGCACGTAGAGCACGGCCGGCACGAGGAAGGTCAGCCGGGCCCAGCGGGCCCAGGTCGAGGCCCGGCTGACCTCGGCGATCGCCCGGTCCGGCCGCTGGGAGCGGCGGCCTGGGGCCTTCTGGGCCGGAGCCGCGGTTCTAGCCACGCCGGGTCACTCCCCCGTGCTGCCGTCGGCTGAGGACGCGGGCAAGGACGCGGGCGGGTCGGCCGGGGCGAGATCGGCGAAGGACCCGAACGGCTCCACCGCGCCGCCCGCCCGCAGGTAGACGGGGATGAGCTCCAGCGGGGCCGGCGCGGTGATCCACTGGCCGCCCTCGTGCTCGGCGCCGGACCAGGCGTCCCGCCAGACAGTAGTCCCGGCCTGCCCCGCGGGCAGGTACACCCGGCGTTCCCGGGCCCCCTCGGTGCAGACCGGCGCGACCAGCACGTCGCCGCCGAAGAGGAACTGGTCCTCCACCTCCCAGCTCACCGGGTCGCCCGGGAAGTCCAGGAACAGCGGCCGCATCGGCGGCAGGCCGGTCTCGTGGGCCACCCGCATCTGGGCCATGACGTAGGGGCGGAGCCGTTCCCGCAGGAACAGCAGCCGCCGGATGATCTCGTACTGCTCGTCACCGAAGGACCAGATCTCGTTGTCCGAGCCGGTCTGCTGCGAGCCGATCATGGTCCCCGGCTGGCGGACCCCGTGCAGCCGGAAGACCGGGCAGAACACGCCGAACTGGAACCAGCGGACGATCAGCTCACGGAACGACGGATCGTTGATGTTGCCGTTCTTGAACCCGCCGATGTCGGTGGTCCACCAGGGGATGCCGGACAGGCCGATGTTCAGGCCGCCGCAGATCTGGCGGCGCAGGTCCTCGAACGTCGACTCGATGTCACCCGACCAGACCAGGGCGCCCCAGCGCTGACTGCCGGCCCAGGCGGACCGGCACAGGGACAGGATCTCCTCCTCCCCCTCGGCCCGCATGCCCTCGTAGAAGCCGCGCGCGTGCAGCATCGGGTAGATGTTGGTCACCTCGGCACCGGGGCCCAGGTGGTACCGCAGGTTGTCCGGGGCCTCGGGCACCAGCTCGGGCTCGCAGGCGTCCAGCCACCAGGTCCGGATGCCGTAGTCGTAGTAGTTCTGCTTGACCTTGGACCAGATGTACTCCCGGGCCCGCGGGTTGGTCGAGTCGTAGAAGGTCATCGGGACCCGGCTGGCCGAGTTCCGGTCCCAGAAGGCGAGCTGGAAGTCGAGGCCGTGCTCGTTGTCGACCAGCAGGCCGAGGTCCTTCATCTCGGCGTAGTTCTCGCTGGCCGGGTTGACGTTGGGCCAGACCGACACCATGAGCTTCACGCCGAGCTGGTCCAGCTCCTTGACCATGGCCTCCGGATCCGGCCACTCGGACGGCTCGAACTTCCACTCCCCCTGCAGGGTCCAGTGGAAGTAGTCCACCACGATGACGGACAGCGGCAGCCCGCGGCGCTTGTACTCGCGCGCGATGCCGAGCAGCTCGTCCTGGGTCTTATAGCGCAGCTTGCACTGCCAGAAACCGGACGCCCACTCCGGGAACAGGGGCGCGCGCCCGGCGGCCGCACCGTACTGGCGCAGCAGGCCCGCGGGGTCGTCGGCGGCCGTGACCCAGTAGTCCCACTGGCGGGTGGCCTCGGACACCCAGCGGGTGACGGTGGCGCCCAGCTCGACCCGGCCGACGCCCGGGTGGTTCCACAGCAGGCCGTAGCCGCGGCTGGAGACCAGGAACGGGATGGACACCTCGGTGTTCCGCTGGATCAGCTCGACGACCGCGCCCTTCTGGTTGAGCCGGCCGTGCTGGTGCTGGCCCAGGCCGTAGAAGCGCTCATCGTCGTGGGCGTTGAACAGCACCTCGAAATGGTGGGTACCGCCCCCGGTGGCCTTGTACCGGCGGGTCGGCGGACCGGTGAAGTGCGGGGTGGTCTCGGACAGCAGCTCGCGGCCGTCCGCGCCGAGGAAGCGCAGCTGGCCGCCGGCCGAGACCTCGGCGGTGAGGCCGCCGTTGGTGATCCGGGAGGATTCCGCGCCGATCTTGATGGCGCCGTCCCCGGGGCTCCCGGCGGTCCCAGAGCCGGGCTGCCCGGCGTCCGCGCCGGAGGCCGGCGGCTGGTCGAGGAGTGCCCCGGGCAGGCCGTCGCGGATCTCCTGCCAGACCGTGCCCCGCACCCGCAAGCTATTGGTGCCCCAGGGCTCGATCCGCACGATCTCGTGGCCGCCCTGCCACTGCAGCGCCGAACCGCTCTGCGTGCAGACACCCATTCGAAGCAGCCTCCCCAATGAGACGTGGCTCGCGCGATCGTCGACTGTACCGCAAAGGTTTTCGTACCGGCGATGCTAGGACTCCGGGACCTGAGGGTCAATACATCCAGGCATTTTTCGCATTAACATGACCGTAATGAGACCTACCGGAGAGTAATGGGAAACAATGATTACATAGCTTTTCGGTGATGTGCCGCCTATACTCCTGGCACGGACAGTGCTAGTAGGTCTGGGCTAACTAGGTCCGGGCTAACTAGATCTGGCGACGAGGGGAGGCGGCCGCGAGTCCCATCAGCCGGAGCCCGGTGACGATCACGGATGTGGCCCGTCTCGCTGGCGTCTCTCCCGGCACGGCGTCCAAAGCGCTCAACGGCCGCGGCGGCATCAGCGCCGACACGGCGGACCGGGTGCGCCAGGCCGCGGAACGGCTCGGCTACCAGCCGAACGCCCTCGCCCGGGGCCTGCTGACCGGGCGCAGCTTCACGGTCGGGCTGATCACGACCGACAGCTTCGGCCGGTTCAGCATCCCCGTCATGCAGGGCGCCGAGGACGCACTGGGCCCCGGCCTCATCTCGGTCTTCCTGTGCGACAGCCGCGACGACCGGATCCGCGAGCAGCACTACCTGCGGACGCTGCTGGAACGCCGGGTGGACGGGATCATCGTGACCGGGCGCCGCCAGGACCCGCGCGAGCCGATCGGCCGGGACCTGCCGGTGCCGGTCGTGTACGCGATGACTCATTCGACCGACCCAGCAGACCTGTCGCTGATCCCCGACGACGAGGAGGGCGGCGCGCTGGCCGTCCGCCACCTGCTGAGCACCGGCCGGAGCAGCATCGGCCACGTCACCGGCCCGCGCCGGTTCAAGGCCGCGCTGCTGCGGGCCCGGGGCGCGGAGAAGGCGCTGGCCGCGGCGGGCCTGGAGCTGGCCGGCGGGGAGCCGCTGTTCGGCGAGTGGACCGAGGAGTGGGGGCGGCAGGCGACCGACGCACTACTGCGCTCGGCCCCCGGGCTGGACGCGATCTTCTGCGGCAACGACCAGATCGCCCGGGGCGTCGCCGACGCGGTGCGCGAGGCCGGGCTGCGCGTCCCCGAGGACGTGGCCCTGGTCGGCTTCGACAACTGGGAGGTCATCGCGGCTTCGAGCCGGCCGCCGCTCACCACGGTGGACATGAACCTGCGCGAGCTGGGCCGGGCCGCGGGCGAGAAACTGCTGGCCGCCATCGAGGGCCACCCCAGCGCGGGCCTGCACCTGCTGCCGTGCAGCCTGGTGCTGCGCGAGTCCAGCCGCCCCCGCCAGCCGTCGGCCGCTCCCCCGGCCGTCGTGCCGGCTCAGTCGGCCCCCCCTGGGCAGGGCCAGCCGGCGCCCTCCGGGCAGGGCCGCCCAGTACCCTCCGGGCAGGCGCGGGCGGGCGGCTAGCAGGAGAACGAGTTAGCAGCGCATCAGGGCTTTCGGGCCACGGCGGTGTAGGTCGGCAAGCCTCTCTTCCGGGCTCCGTCGGCAGGGAGACCCGGCTGCCACAGACCGAGCGGGACGACGCCCGGCTCGATGATCTCCAGGCCGTCGAACAAGCGGGTGACCTCTTCCCTGGACCGCATGTACGCCTGGACGGCCGACGACTTGTTGTAGCGCTGGACGGCCGCGACCAGCCCCCCGGCCTCGATGTCGCTGGAGGCGTGCGACAGAACCAGATAGCTGCCGGGCGCCATCGGCTCCATCAGCCTGGCCACGATCCCGTACGGGTCTTCTTCATCGGGGATGAAATGGAGGATCGCCAGCAGCATGACGGCCACCGGCTGGCTGAAGTCCAGCGTGCTGCGCGCCTCGGCCAGGATCTTCCCGGTGTCGCGCAGGTCGGCGTCGATATAGGCGGTCGTGCCCTCCGTATCGCTGGTCAGCAGGGCCCGGGCGTGGGTGAGCACGATCGGGTCGTTGTCGACGTAGACGATGCGCGCCTCCGGGGCGGCCTGCTGCGCCACCTCGTGCGTGTTGTTCGCGGTGGGCAGGCCGGTCCCGATATCGAGGAACTGCCGGATGCCCACCGTGGCGGCGAGATAGTGCACCGCCGTGGCCAGGAACGCGCGCCCCGCGCGGGCGATCGGTCCCATGGCCGGCATGACCTCCAGGACCTGTTCGGCGACGGCACGGTCGGCGGCGAAATTGTCCTTGCCGCCGAGCCAGTAGTCCCAGACCCGGGCCGGGTGCGCCACCGTGGTGTCAAAGTCGCGCCGGGACGGCAGCGGCGGTTCCGTGGGCCATGTCTCGCCAGGCTGTGTTTCCCCCGGCTGCGTTTCTCCAGGCTGGGTTTCCTCCGGCTGGGGGCCCTGGCCGGTGGGCGGGCTGCCCGTCACGCCGCGGCTTTCCAGCCCACAACAATCGATTTCACAAGACTATATTCCTCCTACGGCGGCCCGCAGGCGACCGAATTCGGCAGTAATAGCCGCCAGTGGCCAATGTGCGTTCAGGCCGCTGGGATTGGGCACGACCCACAGCCGGGTGGCACCGATCGTCTCGGTCTGCGGCCCGACCTGGGCATTCTTATTGCCGAACGCACTTCGGTAGGCGGTTACCCCGGCCACGGCGACGACACGTGGCGGGTGCGCGGCGACCAGTTCCGCGAGCCGGGCGCCGCCGGCCTGGAGCTCTTCGCGGCTGAGTTCGGAAGCCTGCGCGGTGGCCCGGGCGACCAGGTTGGTGATGCCCAGCCCGGAGGCGACCAGCAGGTCCTGCTCCCCCGGGGCCAGCAGCCGGGGGGTGAAGCCCGAGGCGTACAGCGCGGGCCAGAACCGGTTGCCGGGCCGCGCGAAGTGATGGCCGGTCGCCGCCGAGTAGAGGCCGGGGTTGATGCCGCAGAACAGGACGCGGAACGGCTGGCCCGGCGCGGGCAGCACGTCCGGGATTGTGCGTGTACGCGCCGCGGCCAGGTCAAGGCCACGGTAGGAGTTCCGCGGGGCGGACGGCACCCGATCACGGTACCGCCGGCCCGAGGGGCGGCCGGCCCGGAATCTGCTGAAGCCCCGAATTCGCGAACAAAGAGCTAGAGCGCGGCAAAGAAACGAAAGCATCCCGAATCGGCAACGCGTGTTAGGACCTCCCGATTAGTGGAATATTAGGCCGGACCAAACTGACGGCAGGCAACGGTGGCTGCCCGTCACTTCGTGCTCTTCACACAGATGGGTCCAGCGGAGTTCCTATGCGTATCGGATCGGTTCTTCTCATTATCTGGCTCATCATCGGCGCCATCGCCGCCGGGCAGCGCGGGTACTACAACGGGACGATCGGCAGCTGCACCAAGGCGAGCACCATCGTGGTGACGATCCTGGCCGGCCCGCTCAACTACTTCGGCGTCAACCCGAAGGTCGTGTGCAAGGTGCCCCAGCCCAGTAAGTAAGCCCCGGCGGACAGGCCCCCGCCCAGGTGAGAACGCGCGCCTGGGTGAGGGGCCGTGCGCGGCACCCCCGCACGTCGGGCAGCATGGGAGGGTGACGCAGCTGGTGGATGGCCCGCACGGGGCCGGCGCGCAGCCGGGGCGGTTCGGGCCGGCGGAGCCGGCGGGCGCGGACGGCGCGTACCCAGGTCCGTTCGGCATGGTGGTTGATCTTGTCCGTAACGGCGGGGCCGTGCTGCTGAGCGGCGCTGGGCTGTCGACCGAGTCGGGCATTCCCGACTACCGCGGGCCGACCGGGCGGGCGCGGCGGGCCGAGCCGATGACCTACCAGACGTTCGTGGGCCAGACGTTCGCGGGCGGGGCGGAGGCCCGGCGGCGGTACTGGGCGCGCAGCCACGTCGGGTGGCGGCACGTGGCGCGGGCCGCGCCGAACGCCGGGCACCACGCGGTCGCCGAACTGGAGCGGCGCGGCCTGGTGGCCGGGATCATCACGCAGAACGTGGACGGCCTGCATCAGGCGGCCGGCGCGCGGCAGGTAATCGAGCTGCACGGCAGCCTGAATCGCGTGCTCTGCCTGTCCTGCGGGCAGCGCACGGCCCGCGGCGAGCTGGACGAGCGGCTGCGCGCGGCCAACCCCGGCTGGCTGGGCTACGCGGACGGCGAGGCCGCCGCGATCAACCCGGACGGCGACGCGGTGCTGGCCGATCCGGCGGTCGAGCGCTTCCGCGTCGTGGATTGCCGGCAGTGCGGCGGGCTGCTCAAGCCCGACGTGGTGTTCTTCGGCGAGAACGTGCCGCGGCCCCGGGTGGACGACTGTTACGCCCTGGTCGGGCGGGCCCGGGCCCTGGTCGTGCTGGGCTCCTCGCTGACCGTGATGTCGGGCTACCGCTTCGTCCGGCAGGCGGCGAAGCTCCAGATCCCCGTGGTGATCATGAACCAGGGCCAGACCCGCGGCGACGACCAGGCGATCGCCATCATCGACGCCCCGCTCGGCCCGGCCCTCACCGCCCTCCTCCGGCGGCTCGGCGAGGTTGCGTTAGAGCGTGCTCCGCTGAACGAGCGGCACCTTTTATCACAATTTCTCACCACCTGCGGCGCCATTCCCGGTCGGCCGGTCTCGTTGTGCCAAACTGCCCAACGCTGGTGAAGCGCTCGTAGCGGTCAGTAGCGCCAGAAGGGGGCATCCGGTCATGAGCCGTCCTATCCATTTCCGCCTGTCCGGGCGGCTTTCCGCCGGTCTGGCGCTGGGCGCGACGGCGATCGCGACCGCTTTCGCCGCGGGACCCAGCCAGGCCACCACCACGGGCGTCCCGGTCCCGGGAGCCGACGCGCCGACCGCGGTGCAGCCGGGGATCAGCGCGGCGGCACTGCCCGGGGCGGTGCCGTTCGGGACCACCCCGCCCAGCACCCCGGAGACGGTCTCGTTCGTACTGCGCGAGCAGAACCTGCCGCAACTGGAGCGGGCCGTCGAGCACGGCGTCCGCGACTATCTCTCGGTCAGCGAGTTCGCCCGCGGCTACGGGCAGAGCCCGGACAGCATCGGCCAGCTCACCAGCTACCTGGCGGCGTACGGGATCAGCACCCAGGTCTACCCGGACGACGTGGACGTGGTGGCCACCGGCACGGCCGCCGAGTTCGACGCCGCGCTGTCGGTTCAGCAGAAGCAGTACCACGTGCCCGAGCAGCACGGGAAGGACGGGACGGCCGCGATTCCCGCACAGAACGTGCACGGCACGGCCCAGTCGCCGCTGCTGCCGTTCCACATCGCGCGGAGCGTGCTGTCGGTCCTGGGGCTCACCAACTACGGGCCGTTCGGCAGCCAGGCCGTGCACGTGGACGCGAGCATCGTCGCGCCGCAGGCCGGGAGCACGAACGGCTGCCTGGCCCTGACCGGGCTGCCCGGCGCGTGCCACCTCCCGTCCGACTACGCCAGCACGTACGGCCTCTCCGCCCTGTACGCGAAGGGCGCCACCGGGGCGGGCCGGACCGAAGCCATCGTCACGCTGGCCGCGCTGGACCCGGGTGCGCCGCAGTACTTCTGGCAGAACGTGGCGCACACCCCGGCCAGCAGCCGCACAGTGAACGTGATCAACGTCGACGGCGGCCCCGGCGCGCCCAGCTACGCCTCGAACAGCGCGGAGACCGACCTGGACACCGAACAGGCCGGCGCGCTGGCCCCGGGCGCCAACGTGATCGTCTACCAGGCCCCGAACAGTGACTCCGGCTTCGCCGACGCCTTCTTCTACGCGGCCAGCCAGAACACCGCCGACGCGGTCTCGACCAGCTGGCTGGAGTCGGAGACCTACCTGCAGGCGCTGATCGCGGCCGGCGCCGAGTCCGCCAGCTATGAGCCCGCGTTCGACGAGGCGTTCCTGGAGATGGCCGCGCAGGGCCAGTCGGGCTTTGCCCCCGCGGGCGACCAGGCGGCCTACGCCGCCAGCGCCGACCTGGGCACCACGAACCTGTCGGTCGACGCGTCCGGGGACAGCCCCTACATCACGGCGGCCGGCGGCACCACCCTGCCGTGGTCCGGTCAGCTCAGCGGGCCCGGCGGCACGGCGACCGTGACCGTGCCCGCCCAGCGGACGTGGGGCTGGGACTACCTGTGGGGCGCCATCTCGACGGTCGCCGGGATACCGCTCCCGGCCGCGGCGGGCGGCAACATAGGCGGCACCGGGGGCGGCTTCAGCGCGATCGAGCCCTCCCCCGCCTACCAGCAGGACGTGCCGGGCACGCACACTTACCACGCGGTGGAGTACCTGATCCCGGAAAACGAGCAGCTCGTGGGCAAGACCAGCCTGACGGAGCCGAACCAGTGGAACTTCAGCGCCGCGCCCACCGTGACCGAGGACCCGGCGTCCGGGCGCGCGGTGCCGGACGTGTCCGCGGACGCGGACCCGTACAGCGGTTACCTGATCTACGCGCCCTCCTTCGGCGACGTCGGGCACCCGCTGCTGGAAGGTGGCTGGGGCGGGACCAGCTTCGTGGCCCCGCAGTTCAGCGGGTCCACCGCGGTCATCGACTCACTTCTCCGGCACCGGGTCGGCTTCTGGAACCCGGCCATCTACGCCTTCGCGACCGGCCCCGGCTCGCCGTTCACCCCGATCGAGCAGGCCGGGACGGGCAGCGACAACCTCTACTACACCGGCAACCCGGGCCAGCCGTACAACCCGGGCAGCGGCCTCGGCTACCCGGACTTCGGCAAGCTGGCCGCGGACTACGCGTCCGGTTCCCGGGGCTGATAGCACCTCACCGGTCATCCCGCCCGGGCCACGTCCGATCGGACGTGGCCCGGTGCGGAGGAGGTCTTCGGTCCTGCGGTGGACCGCTGGCCGGGGGACTGTGCACCGGGCGGCCGCCGCCGTGGCTACCGTACTAAGGCGAGCGGTGATCCGTCTCCCATGCCCAACACGTGGCCCGGCTGCCCGGCGGAGGGCGAATCAGGCTGATGGTGTTCGAACAGTAAATCCCTGAAGTCCCGGATCACCCGGTCCAGCTTGCCGATGGCTTCCTGGACCTTCGCGGCTCCAGGATGGCCGCTCATCAGCCCCAGCGCCGTTTGGAGCGCGAGCCCCGCGGAAAACAGCCGTTGCACGGCCGTATCGTCCATGTCCCCGGTGATGCGGTCGCGGTTGTGCACCAGGTGCAAGACCACCTCCGCCGGGCCGCCCGCCCGCCCAGGCGGGGAATCGCTCGTCGGCCGTGTGTGCAGCTCGTCCAGTCCGGGTATCACCGCGTCGCGCGGCACGCTCGGTGTGGTATGCATCGCCAGGCCACCTTGGGTCCTCATAGGTACTTCCCCAGTGACCCTACGTCGGCTCCCCGGCCCTGGATAGGCCCAGAGTCCTAGTCCCGTCTATCGTGCGGGCCGATCGTCAGCACTCGCGGATCGGCGCGGCGGTTCGGCCGGCGTGCTCTTGCCCGTGGTTGCGTTCCGGGCAGGCATGAGCATGTCGTCGCCGACCTGGCAGCGGCTGGTCTCGAGTATGGTTTCCCGGCCCGGATCGTGTCGTCTGGTGTTCTTGCGGCGGCGGGATGGACCGGAAGGACGGACGATGGCGGTGATCGCAGTGGGCGCCATCTATCGGTATCGCGCTCGCGGGATTACGGTCAGATCGTGCTCAAGCGCGGCAGCTTCGAGGAGGGGCGCCCGGCCCTGGTGCCCGGGACGTTTAGCAACGGCTTCCACGAGATATGGCCGATTGCGCACGCCGAGGGCGCGCCCGCGCTGGCGCGGACCGGTCAGACGATCGTGAACGTGCCCGACACGACAATCCTCAAGCTCTACGTGGACGACGAGCCGTTCTACCTGCCGCGGTCGCGATCAAGCTCACGCCGCCATGACCCAGACGCCGAGCGCAACGACCGGTCCGCAGCGCCGGTGCCCCGGCTCTGCCCAGTCGCGCGTCAGAAGAGCCTGGTCGTGAGCGCATCAGGACATCCCGTGGCCCAGCAATGCTAAAACGAAAGGCCCAGCAATGCTAAAACGAAAGGCCCAGCAACATGACCAGTAGCGTGAAGCAGCCAGCCGATATCCGCCAGGTCGCGGTGATCGGGCTCGGCCTCATGGGCGCGGGCATCGCCGAGCTGGTCGCCCGCAGCGGCCGCCGCGTCGCCGCGATCGAGATTAACCAGACCTTCCTGGACCAGGGCATGGCCCGGCTGAGCGCCTCCCTGGACAAGGCGGTCAGCCGGGGCAAGCTCACCGGCACCGCGCGGGACGAGATCCTCGCCCGGATCCGGCCCACGGCCGACATCCCGGCCGGAGTGGCCGACGCCGACCTGGTGATCGAGGCCATACCGGAACGCATGGAACTCAAGAGCGTCCTATTCGCCCAGCTGGACCAGGCCTGCCGGGCCGATGCGATCCTGGCCACCAATACCTCCTCGCTGTCGATCACGGAGATCGCGGGCGGCACGCGGTATCCGCCCCGGGTAGCGGGACTGCACTTCTTCAACCCCGCCCCGGTCATGAAGCTCATCGAGGTCATTTCCACGGTGCTCACCTCCCCCGAGACCGCGGAGACTCTGACTCTGCTGTCCCGTGACCTGGGCAAGACCCCCGTCCAGGTCAGCGACCGGGCCGGATTCATCGTCAATGCGCTGCTGGTGCCCTACCTCAACCACGCGGTGCGGCTGCTGGAAACAGCGCAGGCCACGCGCGAGGACATCGACAAGGCGGCCACTATCGGGCTTGGCTTGCCGATGGGGCCGCTGACCCTGCTCGACCTGATCGGCCTGGACACGTCGCTGGCGGTCCTCGAGGTGCTCCAAGCTGAGTTCGGTGGCACCCGCTACGTGCCCGCACCTCTGCTGCGCAAGCTGTGCGATGCCCGGCTGTTCGGCCGCAAGAGCGGGCGCGGGTTCTATGACTACCGGCACGGCACCCCCGCGGCCGCCACCGGGGATCACGACCTGGCGGCTGCGTCTCTTCCCGCCGAGGTCGCGGTCATCAGGGACCTAGACGGCCTGCTGGACGAGCTGGCCAGCGATATCGCCGCGGCCGGCATCAGCGTCGTGCCGCAGCCATCACCCGACACCGGCCTGGTCATCGTGGCGGCAGACCCGAAGCACCGGGTTCTGGACGCGGCCCTGGCCGTGGGCCACCCCGCCGATGTGGCCGGTATCCACTTCACCGACACCGGTGACGGCAAGCACCGGCTCGCAGAGCTGGTGCTACCGGACGTGACCGCGGCGGGCACGGCCGCCAAGGCGACCGCGCTCGCGGCCACGCTCGGCCTGAACGCCGTCACGTCCCGGGACCGGCCGGGATTCCTCGCCGCGGCACTCGCCTACGCGCAGTTCAACGACGCGGTCCGGATGTTCCAGGACGGCTTTGCCGGTCCAGCCGACATCGATACCGCGATGATGCTCGGCTGCGGTTACCCCCGCGGACCGCTGCAGATGCTCGACGACGCCGGTCCCGCGCACGTCGTCAGCGTCCTGGAGGCGATGCACGCCGCGACCGGTGATCCGGCGTTCACCCCGGTACCCCTGCTCGCCGAGTACGCCACCGCCGGGATCCGGTTCCGCAGCTGAACGCGGCGCGGCTCGGGACACACCAAGGCACGACCCGCACGACGCCAGGTCCGGCTCGCCGAACAGCTCCCGCATCGACTCGAACGCAGCCGCCTTGTCCTGCCCGAAAAGCCCTATCTTCCGCGCGTACGACGCGGCGGTGAGGAAGGCGGGAGGATCCGTCTTGGTGTGGAACTTGTCGGCGTACATCACGAGCTGTTCCTCGCCGGTTTCCGCCCGGTAATCGGCGACCGGCAGGGGCAGCCCCTGGCTCACCACATCCGCGGGGCTGAGGCCGACGCCCGTGTGGCGGGAGGCAAACCGGCAGATCGCCTCGGGAACCCCTTCCTCAGCCAGAAGCCCGTAGCCGAGAATCCCGTGCCGGACGTAATTCGCGTGGTCAAGCTCACCGGCGCTGTCATACAGGCGGTAGACCCCGATGTCGTGAAGCAGGCACCCGGCCCGCGCCAGGTCCGCGTCAAGTCCCAGGCCGGACCGGGCCAGAAGCTGCTCAGCTATCCCGCACACGATCAGGCAATGGGCATACACAAGGTCGAGCGCTTCCGGGGTAGGCGCGTGCTTCTCGTGCAGGACAAGGATCTCCCTGTCGGCCGGGATATGCATGGCACGGCAGCCTGGCGGGCCCCGGCGGCGGCGAGGACGGCTGAGCTCAGCGGTTGAGCAGGAGGGTCTTGGCCACGGTCTGGCGCGTTTCCATGGCCTGATGCGCCTTTTTCGCTTCGGCGAGGGAGAAGGTCTGGCCGATGCGAGGAGCGATCCGCCGCCCGGCTAGCTGTTCGATGACGTCTTTCATGAGCCTGGAGCGGTCGCCGGGCCCGAACTGCAGGTCGCCGATGGTTCTCACTCGGACCTGCCGGTGCCTGGCCGTGTCCGCGTCGATGGCCGCGAAGGAACCGCTGGGCGACCCGTGAGCCGAGAACCGCCCGCCGTCGGCCACTATGTCGAAGGCGGCGGTACCGATCGGGCCGCCGATGCCGTCGAGAACGACGGCCGGGCGCCCGCCGCCCGTGGCCGCAAGCACGGTTTCAGCCCAATCCGGCAGCCCGTAGTCGACGGTTGTGAGTGCTCCGGCGGCAGCGACCACTTCTAGCTTGGTTCTTCCCCTGGCGGCCCCGATGACCTGCGCGCCCTGGGCTGTGAGCAACTGGACGAGAAGGTTCCCCATGCCGCCGGCCGCTCCCAGGACCAGGATCCACTCGCCTGGCCGGATGTCACAGCCCTCAAGGACTCGCAAGGCGGTGGTCCCGTCGTGCAGGACTGCGGTGGCGTCGAGCAGGTCGACATCGTCCGGCACGACGACAGCGTGTTCGAGGTCGGCCACGGCGAGCTGGGCGTAGCCGCCGGTCCCTCCCGGGCCGCCGGTGTGGGCGGCCACCTGCCGGCCGAGCCAATTCGGGTTCACCGCCTCGCCAACCGCTACGACCTCCCCGCCTACCCCGTTACCCGGAACGTACGGGGGCCGGATGGGGAAGTAGCCGCGGCCGGCGCCGGACCGGATCATCGTGTCGACGAACAAGACGTCGCAGGCCGAGGCGGCGATCAGCACTTGTTCCGGTCCCGGCGCGGGGTCGGGCAGGTCAGCAAGCTGAAGCACGTCCGGCGGGCCGAACTCGCGCACTTCGATGGCACGCACGCCGTCAGGCGCCTTCTGCGCGATCGGCCGGCCCGATGTCGCGGGCCTCGAAGCCGGGGTGATCCGGATCGACGTTGAAGCTTACGACCCGGCGGGGACGGATCCGGATGATCTCGGGCGCCAGATGGCCGTCCAGGTCATGGGTGCCGACAGCGGTCTCGGCGTCGCCGCGAACCTCGAGGAAGTGCGCCCCCTCCATGGTCGGGGCGGTTACCTCGTCCACCACGAAGGCCACGCGAGGGTTGGATCGGACGTTGCGGTACTTGGCGCTGTTGGCCATGTTCCACCCGGTGATATCGATCGTTCCCAGGGCAGTGTTATAGCTGAACCCGAGCGGCTTGACCTGGGGGAGGCCGTCAGGACCGACGGTGGCCAGGTGGCCGCGTGCGTGGCGGGCAAGGAAACGCTGCTCAGCGTCGGTTAGAGTCATAACCTGAAGGCTAAAACCTCAAGTAACATTGAGGTCAATATAGTGGTTGCGTCTGCCCGAACCCCAGAAGAGCTGTCAGTCGGCCAAGCGGCCGCCCGCAGCGGCGTCAGCGTTTCCGCGTTGCATTTCTACGAGGCAGAGGGGCTGATCGAGAGCCGCCGGACTGCGGGGAACCAGCGCCGCTATTCACGGGACGTCCTCCGCAGGATCGCCTTCATCCGCGCCTCGCATGGCGTAGGCATCCCGCTGCGCCAGATCAAGGCGGCCCTCCAGCTTCTTCCGGAAAGCCGCACGCCAACGCGTCGCGACTGGGAGAGGCTCTCGACCGCGTGGCGCGGCGATCTCGACGAGCGCATTAACCGCCTTACGCAACTACGCGACAAACTCACCGGATGCATCGGGTGCGGCTGCCTGTCTCTCGACCTATGCGAGTTGATGAATCCCGATGACATCTTGGGCCGTGAGGGCCCCGGCCCGCGCAACCTCACCCTCCCGCTGGGTGGCGCTGCGCCGCGGCACCCACCCGCTTCCTGACCGCAGACACCCTGAGCGGCCCGGAGTCCGCGATCGAGGCCGACTGCCGAGATAACCCGGTGCCCCGCGACTCCGATCCGTCCGGCGCGACGCACGGGCGCGTGCCGGGCCGCACTCACGACGTGCCCGCGCCGGCGAACGGGCTCGCATGAGGTCCGTTACCTGTTATTTTACTTGACAGTTAACTAACCTAGTGGTGAAGTAAGCGCAGAAGCACGCACTCTCCCGGAGGCAGGGGTGTCCCGCACCGACGAACGGCTTGACGCCACGTTCACCGCGCTGGCCGACCCGACCCGGCGGGCCATCGTGGCGCACCTGGCCCGGGGCGACGCCACGGTGAACGAACTGGCCGCCCCCTTTGCCATGACGCTGCCCGGCATCTCCAAGCACCTGAAGGTGCTCGAGCGCTGCGGGCTCATCTCGCGGACGCGGCGCGCCCAGTTCCGGCCGTGCCACCTGGAGGGCGACGCGCTGGAGACGGCGATGAACTGGATCGAGACGAACTGCCGCCTGTGGAGCGAGCGGTTCGACCGGCTGGACGAGCACCTGCGCGACCTCCGGCAGGACGGGCCGTCACCGCGGGAACAGGCCCGGCCAGACAGCGGGGCCCCGGAGGACGCCCAGGATGGAGGACGGCCAGGATGAGTGACGCCCTGCCGCAAAAAGCCCTGCCG
>Ga0182014_10003327_pt1 | contig 19383 bp, 20 predicted proteins | sample 612S2DmetaG_FD_120489 | JGI IMG/M metagenome (GOLD analysis project Ga0182014, IMG submission 120489) | Permafrost microbial communities from Stordalen Mire, Sweden - 612S2D metaG | ecosystem: Environmental > Terrestrial > Soil > Wetlands > Permafrost | place: Sweden: Stordalen | collected... | reverse complement strand
GCCCCCGGCTGGAATCGAACCAGCGATTCCGTCAAGGCTTCCGGAGCAGTCGGGCGCAGTCGGCGGATATCGGCCGTTTGCGGGGACAAAGCCGAGGTGCGGTCGGCAGTGGTCGGCCCCCCTCGGTACGATCGCGAGACCGACGAGCGCCGCCGCGAGACCAAGTCGGGCTTTGCCACCCAGAAGGAATGCCAGGCGACCATGAACAAGCTGCCGGTGGCGGTCGATCAACAGACCTACACCGCGCCGACCAAGGCGACTGTGAAGAAGTACCTCACCAAGGAGTGGCTGCCCGCTGTGAAGGCCACGATCCGGCCCTCGACCTACAACTCCTACGTGCAGCACGTCGACTGCCACATCGTGCCGCACATTGGCTCCGTGAAGCTGCAGAAGCTCTCGAGCAGCCAGATCAATGCCCTCTACGCAAAGCTCGCCGAGACAGGCAAGCAGGATGGCAAGGCGGGCCTCTCGTCCCAGACCATCCACCACGTCCACGCCTGCCTGCACAAGGCTTGCAAGGACGCCGTGCGCTGGGGGCAGCTCTCACGCAACCCGCTGGACGCAGCCGACCCGCCGCGCGCCAAAGGCGACGGCTCGCGCGAGATGAAGACCTGGACCAAGGAACAGCTGAAAGCGTTCCTGGATGCCGTCAAGGACGAGCGCCTCTCCCCCCTCTGGCACACCATCGCCATGACCGGCATGCGCCGCGGCGAGGCACTTGGCCTACGCTGGATCGACGTCGACCTCGAGGCCGGCAGGCTCTCGATCAGGCGCGCCCTCATTCCCATCAACCGCGACGTCGTAGTCAGCGAGCCAAAGACCGCCAAAGGCCGCCGGGTCAACGCCATTGATCCAGGCACCGTCGAGGTACTCAAGGCACAGGCCGCTCGGCAGCTCGATCAGCAGCACAAGTGGGATCGGGCCTGGATCGAGACCGGGCTCGTGTTCACCGCCGAGAATGGCGCCGCGCTCGACCCCGAGTCGGTCTCGCGTTACTGGCGCCAGGCAGTGAAGAAGACCATGGTGCCCACGATCCGCCTACACGACCTGCGCCACACCCATGCCACTCTGGCCCTTCAGGCCGGCGTCCACCCCAAGGTAGTCTCGGAGCGCCTGGGGCATGCGACGGTCTCGATCACGCTCGACACCTACTCGCACGCCATTCCGGCGATGCAGGAAGAGGCGGCGGCGCTTATCGCGGGGCTGGTGTTCGCGAGGAGCTGAGGCAGGTGACCGCTCAGCCCGGCCGCCAGTCCCTCACGACTTCTTAGAGTTTGGCGGGCGCGCGGATACACGAGCCGTGCGAGAACGGTGAGGACACGCGATCAAGTGGCGGCGCGTTCACTGACCGGTCGGCGCCGCTGGCTTGGACTCTGCAGGGCCGGGGGCACGTAGGCCTGGTCGAGCGTGCCGACGTCAGTGCCGGGCGGCACGATCTCGTCGATCCGGTCGAGGATCTCATCGGTTAGCGTGACGTCGAATCCGACGAGGAGATCGTCGAGGTGCTCCATCGTGCGCGGCCCGAGGAGCGCGCTGGTCACTCCCGGGTGAGCTATGGCGAACGCCATCGCGAGGTGCGTCATAGGCAAGCCTGCCTCTTCGGCAAGCGGCACGAGCTGCTCGACGGCATCGAGCCGGCGCCCGTCGCTCAAGGCCTTGAGGAGAGGGGTGCGGCGCAGGTCGTTCTGCCGGCCCTTGCGGACGCGGCCGGTGAGCATGCCCTGCGCGAGCGGGCCCCACACGAGCGTGCCCATCCCATAGCGCTGCGCGATCGGCAGGACTTCGCGCTCGATGCCGCGGTTGAGCAGCGAGTAGGGCGGCTGCTCGGTGCGGAACCGTTCCAGGCCGCGCCGCTCGGCCAGCCACTGGGCTTCGACGATGTCAGAGACGGGCATCGCGGACGACCCGATCGCACGGACCTTTCCGCTGTGGATCAGGTCCGAAAGCGCGGAGAGCGTCTCCTCGATGTCGGTGGTGGAGTCCGGTCGGTGGATCTGGTAGAGGTCGATGTAGTCGGTCTGCAGGCGGCGCAGCGAGTCCTCGACCGCGGTCATGATCCAGCGCCGCGAGGTGCCCTGCTGATTGGGATCGTCGCCCATCGGACGACCGAACTTGGTCGCCAGGACGACGCTGTCGCGACGCCCTTTGAGCGCCTTGCCCACGACCTCTTCGGAATCGCCGTAGGAGTCGGCTGTGTCGATGAAGTTGATCCCCGCGTCGAGCGCCCTGTGGATGATGCGGGCCGAGTCGTCGTGGTCGGGGTTACCGATCGATGTGGCGAACATCAATGCGCCCAGCGCGTAGGGGCTGACCTTGATGCCGGTCCGGCCGAGGGTGCGGTACTGCATGCGGTCTCTCCCTTTGGTGGTCGAGGTGGACAGACGTCCTGATGGAGGACACCTGCGGCTTCTCGATTCCTAGCGCCTCCGGCTCGTCGCCACAGCGACGGCGCCGAACGCGACCGTGAGCACGAGCATGGCGATGACGAAGAGCGCTACGTGATGCACTCTGAAGGCGCGCGCAGCGGCGTAGACAAGCAGACCGTAGAGCGCCGTCACGGCCCACCCCTGCCAAGAGACCGGCCGGAAGTTCCAACCGTTGCGCCGGCGACCAAACCAAGCCGGACTCATGGCTTCCTCGATTCTCAGGAATCTCGGGCAAAGAGCGGCAGCACTGAGCGCGGGGGCTTCCGCCAGCTCACTACTTCCCGCGCGAAGGCTTCGCCTTGGCCAGGTTGCGTTCCACGCATGCGCGGACGAGATCTGTCAGCGCACTCTCGTCGACCGCATCGCCCTCGTAGAGGTCGATGATCCGCGTCTTGTTGCCATCCGTGACGGCGCTCAAGATCTTCTGCGGGTCGGGGAGGCTCAGGCCCGTGGGGAAACTCAGTCTGACCCTTTCTTTCAGGATGTTGGCGACGCAGACCACCCCGCCGTGCTCAAAGACAGGCGCACCCATCGGGTTACTGGGCCGCTTCCACTTCACTTCCTCGATGATCTCGGGGTCGGCGTCGTGGATGATCCTCCGGAGCTCCGCCAAGCTCGCCCCGCGCCAGTCTGGGGTCTTTGCGATGAGCTCGTCGATTTCTTCGCCTGGGTTCGGCATTCGTCCTCCGGATCAGGGTATCACCGTCCAGGCAAGATCCGACGCGCCACAAAGGGACGGAGTCATCCTGCCTTGTCTGCCCGTGCGACGTCCGCGCCAAATCTTGGCTCGACCCGCGTCTCGGCGTTGATCGCGGGGCTGGTGTTCGCCGGCAAGTAGGCCTTCTGCGGCAGTGTCCCGGGCGCTCCTTGCAACAGATCGAGAGGTCCCGAGAACGCAATCTGAGTCGGGTCCGCGCTCGAGCTGGCGTTCACGCCGCCCGAGCATAGGTGGCCAGGATCGCGCCCGTGCTCGTGACCTGGCTGTCAGCGAGCCGCAGCGCCCTCAGCAGGCCATCCTCGCCGAAGAGGCGCTTGCCGCCGCCAACGATGACCGGGTCGATCACCAGCCTGAGCTCGTCGACCAAGTCGTGCTCGATCAGCGTGTGCACCAGCTCCGTGCTGCCGATCACGTGCAGGTCGCCGCCATCCTCTCGCTTCAACGCCCCTACGGCCTGGACGGCATCGCCCGCAAGAAGCGTCGAGTTGCGCCAGTCCAGGGGAGCGCTCAGCGTCCGTGAGGCTACGAACTTGGGCTTGCTGTTGAGCGGTTCCGCCACAACCTGTTGCTCCGCGGGGGCCTTCGGCCAGTAGGATGCGAAGATCTCATAGGTGCGGCGGCCGAGCAGGAAGCCGCCCGCCTGGACGATGTTCTGCAGCACCCAGCGCTGCGCGAGCTCATCATCCGCGTTGCGGATGTGCCAGCCGCCATGGGCGAAGCCGCCGCTCGTATCCTCGTCGGCGGCGCCCGGCGCCTGCGCGACTCCGTCGAGGGTCATGAACTCATTGACGATGACCTTGCGCATCTCGGCTGCCTCCAGGCAGTTGTTCCGTCTGTCCAGCCCGGTTTGGACGGGGCGCCCCCACGCCAAACCGTTCGGGGCAAGCGAAACCACAACCGCGCCCCGGCATTCGCGAACGCAGTCGGTCTGGCATCGATCCCGGTAGCCACCTGCTCGTACGCGGTCCCGGCCATGCGGTAAGAGGAGGCGCTCATCGCGGGGCTGGTGTTCCCCGGGTAGTGCGGAGTCACCCGCGCCTGTGCCGCAGCGGCAGGGTCACCAGGGAAGGCGACGACCCGCCGGCAAGGAATCGCACGCCCAGCACTAGCGGTTGCGCACGCCCGCCACGTGGGAACCTCTCGCTGGTGACCCTCGAACCAGAGGAGTCCGTAATGAACAAGGGCGTGAGCACTGGGCTATCTCCCGTTGACGCTAGCGGTGTCATAGGCGCCGGTCGGCCCAGAGAAGGAGCAGGCGTAGACGCCCAAGGGACACAGCGGGCTCACGAGGCGCTGGTCGACCGGTTCGCAGCTGCCGGCTGCATCGCGCCGCAAGCCGAAGCGGCCGAGCTCGTTGCTCGTGCGGCCGGCGACGACCGACTCCTCGCCGCGCTTGCCCGACGGCGCCTCATCGGCGAGCCCCTCGCCTGGATCACCGGCAGCGTCTCCTTCTGCGGCCTGAAGATCGGCATCGACTCCGGCGTCTACGTGCCTCGCCCCCAGAGCGAGGCGCTTGCCCGTCGCGCCGTCGGTCGTCTGCCGGCAAACGGCGTCGCGATCGACCTCTGCACCGGCAGCGGAGCGATCGCCAGGGTGCTGAGCGTGGCCCGCCCAGGAGCGCGTGTCGTGGCGTCCGAGCTCGATGAGCGAGCCGTCGCCTGTGCGGCGGCCAACGGCGTCGAGGTCCTATCGCGGCGATCTCTTCGCGCCGCTGCCGGGCACGCTGCAGGGCCGCGTCGACGTCGTCGTCGGCGTCGTGCCCTACGTGCCCACGCCCGAGATGGCGTTCCTGCAGCGCGACACCCTGGTCTTCGAGTCGCCGCTGTCCTACGGCGGCGGCCGTGACGGCAGCGAGATCCTGCAGCGCGTGCTCGCCGACGCCCCTCGCTTCCTGCGCCGCGGTGGCAGGCTTCTGCTCGAGCTCGGCGACGACCAGGCCAGGGCACTGGCTGGCGACCTTACGCGCCTTGGCTACACCGACCTTGAGGTCTTCGTGAATGAAGAAGGCGACGTCCGCGGCGTCGGGGCGACGCGCGCGAAGTAGCCTGCGGCCTTCGGACCTACTCCCTGCAGGAGGAGGCGGCGGCGCTGATCGCGGGGCTGGTGTCTGCCGATGGCAGGGTAACATGATGATGTTGGAGCCCCAGCGCTGGGCGCGGACTGTAAGCGTGACCCCGCGGACACGAGCCTCGTCGCGATTCGCGGCGACAAAGACCACTCTCAGCAAGCCCTTGGCTTGGCCTCAAGCAATTCACAGCAACCGCTGTTAGACCTCAGCTGGCCATGTTCGGTCGTTTCTGAGCAAGGGAGGTCCGCCGTGCAGAGCGATCCAGCGTTTCGCGCTGAGATTCTCATTCCTGAGAAGCGCGTCCTCGTCTTGGCCGTGGAGGGCACGCTCGACATCAGCACGGCCGCCCACTTCAAGGAGCTCCTTTTCCAGAGCATCGGACAGGGCGCCCGACAAGTCATCGTCGATCTGACCAAGATGAGCTCGCTTGACTCGACCGGTCTGGGCGTCCTGGTCAGCGGCGTCAAACGAGCCGCCAAGGGCTCGTGCTGCCTGGTCTGCCCAGACGAGGCCGTGACTGCCATCTTCGCCATGGTGGGCATCGATCGCCTCGTCACGGTGTTTGCCTCGCGCCGGGCGGCCCTGGCAAGCGCGGCCGCAGCGACGGGCTAGTCTGCAGGCGCCCGAGTACTCGGCCTGCCAAGAGTGCGCGTTTGTGCTTGGCAACTCCAACCCCCACGCCCGCATGAAGCCGGCCGAAGTTGGAAGCGTCAGGATCGACGGACGCCTGTCGCCGAGCGCGCTAGCCGAAGAACGCTCCGAACTCGTCGGCTTCGACGACTGCGACCAGCCTAGCCAAATCTGGCGACGGGGGCTCGGGCTCGTAGCGGTGCCACGTCAGGTCCTGACGCAGCCAGAAGAGCGCCCAGGTGCCTTGTGCGCGGGAGAAGCGAAAACGGGCGATGCCATGGCTCGTCCAGGGGCCGCTGCCACGCCACGGCGGGCGCTGCTCGTAGATGCTCACGGCGTGGCCGTCGATCTCGCAGGCGAAGCGCAGCTCGTTGGCATGCTGCGGCAGTGAGTTGCGCCGGCAGAGGTCCCCGACGGTGCGGTCGATGCGCTTGAGCTCGAGTTCACTGAAGGCCATGGCCGAGCCAGCCTACGCCCGGAAAGGGGAGCGAGTCACATCGAGTGACGTTCGTGTTCGTGCTCAGCGATACTGCGCCATGCCGACGTGTTACTAGCAGTCTCGTCGGCATTTTGTCGGCAGTTCTGCCGAATCGGAAGTTTCATGCGTGAGCCGCACAAATGGAAATCGCCCTGAGCAGGCATTCCTGGTGCCCCCGGCTGGAATCGAACCAGCGACACCAGGTTTAGGAAACATACCGAGGGCGTGACTGCCCGTGGTCGGACGTGGGCGATAGTGCTGCACGGTTCAAGGTTCTGGCGGCCTGGGGTGCTCGCTGATGTCCAGCCGTGTTGGGCCGTAACGAGGCGTCTCGTCGGCAATGCGTCGGCATTCGAGGACCATGCGACGCCGCGGCGAGAACCCGAGAGATCAACCTACGGCAGCCTGCGGGGTGACGCTTCCGCGGCAGAGTCCGCCTCCACCATCGGCCGTGGCGCCCTACGACGTTGTTGGGCCGATTTCGGGAGCGACGTCCTTTGATTGCCTCACCCCAACAAGGCTTGTGGCAACGATAGCAATGAGCAGGCAGGCGAAGAGGGTCTTTGAGAGCCGCGGACTCATGTCCACGGACAGCTGCGTGCCGACGTAGCTTGACACCATCCCGGTCAGGCCAACGACCGCGGCGAGTGCTAGGTCCACGTTCTGCGCTCGCAGGTTTCTCAACGTCCCGACGATGGCTGTGGGAACGATGACTGCCAACGACGTACCCTTGGCCTTCGCCACGCCCATCGAGATCAGCAGAACCAACGCGGGAACGATGACCACTCCGCCGCCGACTCCCAAGAGTCCCGCTATGGTACCGGCAAAGAGGCCTATGAGTAGCAGCCCGAGACCTGTTGCGATACTCAGGCCCTTCTGTGACCCTGACGACCCGAGGGTCAGGAAGAGACTGACGGCATTCGCTAGCAGGAACGCCGAAAAGGCCAGACGAAGGGCGCGCTGAGGCAGCCTCTGAAGACCGTGGGTGCCCACGATTGCCCCGAGCGCACTTCCCGCGGCAAGAATGACCGCGGCGACCCAGTCAACGGAGCCCGATGCCGCATAACCGACGGCTCCAACCACTGCAATGGGGATGATGGCCGCCAGGGACGTACCGTGAGCCAAGCGTTGCCTCACGCCCAGCACGAGGACGAGGGCTGGGACAATGAGAATGCCTCCGCCAACCCCGAACATGCCGGCCAAGAAACCGGCGACCAGTCCTATGATCGCGGCAACTACGATTCGTCGGGACAGCAGGGCCTTGCCCGACGGAGGAGTTCCAACTGACTCGGTGCGATCACTCACGATGGGCGCCCTTTGGCGACTCAATGCCGCACGCGCTTTGATGATTCGGAAGTGCTAGGTCTGGCGGCGGCGCTGCGACTACACTATCGCGAATGCGACGTCGAAAGCTGCAGTCGCCATGGGGCGCAACGGAAAGACTCAGGGGCTCAGGTTCGTGACACGAGGCGGTCCGCTACACACGCGAGAGAATGGACTTAGAACGACGGGCGCCGCGCCGCGGCACCCGTCGCTTTCATGACTTGATCGGCGACCGTGAGCAAGCCGGTCTCGTCGCCGTAGCGGCCGACCAGCTGGAGCCCCACCGGGAGGCCACTATCGGTGAAAGCGCAGGGCACCGACACGGCAGGGTGCGCCGTGACGGTCACGCGCGAGCAGGAGCGCATCCAGTCCGTGTAGGTCGCCAGATGATGACCGTCGATGTCATCGACCCACTCGATCTCGACTGGAAACGGTACGACCTGGGTGGCCGGCGCAGCCAACACGTCGAAATGTGAGAAGAACGCCACCGTGCGTGCGAAGATGGTGGTGCGTTTTCCCTGCGCTCCGGCGATCTGCAACGGCGTCAGCCGCAGTCCCGCCTCGATGTTGGCCGCCAGCGTCTCCTTGAGTAGTTCTCGGTGCTGCACGTAATCGGCGTGGTATCTGCCCATGAAACTCAGCGCCCGTAGCACGTCGAAGACTTCGTCGGCCTCCCTCAAGTCGGGCTCGGCCTCTTCAATCTCCCAGCCGAGCCCATCGATGGCTCGGCGAGCCTTACGTAGCGCCGCGGTCACTTCCGGGGCCACCGGAAGACCACCCAGATTCCAGCTCCACGCCATGCGGGGGCGACGTCCGAGTGGCCGCCGTCGAAGAGCCTGGTGTGCCAGTGACAAGGGAGAGCGCGAATCCGGCCCTGAGATGGCCGCAAGGAGCAGCTCGAGGTCGGCAACTGTACGGGCCATCGGCCCCGAGACGGACAGCGGATCCCAGCCATCGGTCGTGGACGCCTCGGGGATGCGGCCCGGGGTAGGACGCAGCCCAACGACGTTGCAGAAGCTGGCAGGGTTACGCAGGCTGCCGCCCATGTCGGAGCCGTCGGCGAAGGGCAGCATGCAGGCAGCGACCGCCGCGGCCGCACCGCCGCTGCTGCCGCCGGGCGTGCGCGAAGTGTCGTAGGGGTTGCGTGTCGGGCCGAAGACCGGGTTGAAGGTCTGTGAGCCGGCACCGAACTCGGGCGTATTGGTCTTGCCGAGAATGATCGCTCCGGCCCTCCTGAGCCTCTTGACCAGGAGGGCGTCTTCGGCCGGCACGTGGTTCCGATAGATCGGGGAGCCATAGGTGGTCCTTATGCCGGCGGTGTCGACGAGGTCTTTGACGGCGATAGGAAGGCCGTGGAGCGGGCCGATGCGATTGCCACTGGCGCGCCAGCGGTCAGCTGCGTCGGCCTCAGCCAGTGCCCGTTCCGCCACGAGCGTGGGAATCGCGTTCAGCTGCCCATCGATCCGGGAGATGCGGTCCAGAAACGCACAGACGACCTCGCGGGCGGAGACGGCGCCACCCGCGAGCATGCCGGCGAGCGTCGTGGCATCCAGTTGCCAGAGTTCGCTGCGCCGTCCAACGCATTCTTCCCGGTGAGGCGTCAATCGACAGGAGACCGCCGCAGCCCTACTACGGGATCGATTCGGCCCTCGTCCTCTTCAAATTGCGGCCACTCCTCGAGACAGTAGCGCTGCAGGCGCAGCGTACAACTCTCAATGACGTCGGCGGCGTAGTGGCTGCGATCCCAGGAGGCATACATTGGGACGGTCACGAGGCCGTCTTCGTCAGTGATTCTGACTGGATGCAGGTCGAACCGAGGGTCGTCGGAGAGAATGGCGACTCCCCGTCCGGACGCCGCCAGCGCTTGCGCCACTTGCGGCACGGTGACGTTGTGTGCGACCTGATAGGAGAGGCCCCTTACGTCGAGTCTGCCAAGGACACGCCGGGTTCCTGATGCGAGGCTCGTGATGAGCGGCACATCGGTGAGCTCCTCCAGGCTAACCGCGCGACGTGCCGACCACGGATGCCCCTTGCCCACGTAGGCAAGGACCGGGAAGCGGCAGACAAGAAAGGAGGCAAGATCCGGCGGCGGTGGCTCGTTGGTCATGGCCAGGTCGGCTTCGCCACTGGTGACGGCCCTGTAGGCGACCTCGGGCGCCTGTTCGATGGCTTCGAGGGCAACGCCACCGAGATCGGTGTCGGCAATGAACGGGGCGATGACATCGATGATCGTGGTGGGTGTCGCCGCGATTACAAGCGTCAGGTCACTCGAACCTTCCATGTAGCGCGCGACGCTCAGAGCGATCTTGTGGCGATGAAGCAGATCGCGTGCGATCGGCAGGAACCGCCGCCCGGCAGCGGTCAGCCGTAGTGGACCACCGTCGCGCTGCAAGAGGTCTTTACCCACGGTTCTCTCCAGGATACGGAGCTGCCTCGACACGGACGGCTGGCTGACGTGGACGGCCCGGGCCGCAGCTGAGACGGAGCCGCTGTCGGCCACGGCGACGAAATAGCGCAGAAGTCGCAAGTCAGGCATGCGTTTCGAGCATAGGATCTCCATCGAGCAAGTATTGGACAGCATAACGCCCCGATGGTTCCATGCAAATATCGTCGGGCTGTCGCTGACCGGCTAGCTCAAGTGTCGGTCCAGCCTTGCTTCTCCTTCGTCGAACGGCTCGGCTCTGTTGTCGCTGACTCTTGAGAGGAGCGCACGCACATGGATCGATCACTTCCCATGCTCATCGCGCAAGCGGTCTCATGTTCATCGAGTGATCCCGAGGCCGAATTCGCAGGCGATCTGCAGGTCCGCGTGACCACCTTCCCCCAGACTCAGCTCGTCATCTACCCCGAGTTGCATCTGAATCCGGTGACCGACACTGCGGGCATGGAGGCGGCAGCCCAAGCGATCCCCGGACCACGTAGCGACCTCCTCTGCGACCTGGCGGCCCGCTTGAACGTGTGGCTGTTGCCGGGAACGGTCTACGAGCGGGCGAGCGACGGACGGATCCACAATACGGCAATGGTGATCTCGCCAGAAGGAGAGATCGTCGCCCGTTACCGGAAATGCTTTCCCTGGCGGCCCTGGGAGAGTTCGGCTCCGGGCAGCAGCTTCGTTGTCTTTGAAGTGCCCAAGTTCGGCTGCGTCGGACTGTCCATCTGCTACGACACGTGGTTTCCAGAGGTGGCCCGCCATCTGGCCTGGATGGGCGCCGAGGTCATCCTGCAGCCGTCGCTGACGCCCACGGCAGACCGGACTCAGGAGCTCGTGCTGGCCCGTGCCGCGGCAATCACAAACCAAGTCTTCATCGTCAACGTCAACGCGGCGGCACCATGCGCCACGGGGCGAAGCATCGTGATCGATCCCGAGGGCAATGTCCTCCTGCTTGCGGGCGAGGCGCCCGCGTCACTCACGCAAGTGCTTGACTTGTCCGCAGTCGCGCGGGTGCGGCGCTTCGGCACAGCCGGGCTGAACCGGCCTTGGTCACAGATGCACGATGGCGATCCGCTTCTACCCATGCCACTCTACGGAGGCGAGATCGACCCCAGTCGCTGGCATCCGCGCGCGATGCGGGATGGCGAGCAGGACGTCGACCCAAGTCGCTCTGGGTCTGATTCAGATGGCCATGGAAGGCGACCGCGAGACCAACGCGCAGAAGGGGCTCTACATGGCTCGTAAGGGGCGCGACGGTGGCGCCGAGCTCACCGTCTTTCCCTACGACGGGCTGCTCCGTCGCAGTTTGATCGAAGATCGGAGGGCGCCCATGGCGTGAACCCCTAAATCCGAACCGAGGAGGCGCCGCTCGCCTGTCGTTTCGTTGCGCAGCTATCGGACCTCGATTCCTCGATCCGTCGGGCGACACCCTGGGGGGTGGCTATGCAGGGCACAAGCACGGCTTTGGCAGCAGAGATCGGTCGGAAGGCAGAGCCATGGGGAGGAATACATGCCTGAGGAGATATCGTTTGCGCGCAAGGCCAGCGGCCTGACCCGAGGCCTGTCGACCTACGATGCGATGGGCATCGGCCTGATGGTCGTGCAGCCCATCGCCGGCATCTGGGGGATGCTCTACATCGGCGCGGGCCTCTACCCGGGCGGCAACATGATCATCGCCATCGTGATCTCGATCTTTGCCTGCGGCATCACGTCGGCGCTGGTCTGGGGCATGCTGGGTGGCTCGATGCCGCGCTCAGGCGGTGAGTACGTCTTCAACTCGCGCATCATCAACCCGATCATCGCGACCGGGGCCAGTGCGGCGCAGTTGATCGCCATCATCTACTGGAACTTCTTCATCGTTACCTGGTTTGCCAGCCCCTCGATGTCGATGCTCGCCCAGTTCATGGGCTGGACGAGCTTCTCCAACTGGATCGCCAGCAAGTCCGGCACCTTCGTGCTGTGCGCCATCTGCATCGTCGGCTCCTACGCGACGATCGTCTTCGGCATGAAGGTCTACAAGACGGTCCAGAAGCCGCTCATCATTCTGGCCCTCCTCGGGCCGGCGGTGATCGCGGTGGCCCTCACGGTGACGACGAAGGCCGATTTCATCGGGCACTGGAACGCTCTGGCTGCGCAGTACCACTCGCTCACCTACCAGAGTTTCACCGCCGCAGCCGGCGCGGCCCGCGGGACCATGTTCCCGCACACCTGGACGTGGGGCGCCACGATCGGCGCGATGGACGGCGCCTTCCTGCTGTTCGTCTACAACTACTTCATCGTCTACGTCGGCGGCGAGGTCAAACGGCCCGACCGCGCGCTGCTTTCCGCCAACGTGCTCGCGGTGTTCATTCCGGCCTTCCTTGGCCTCTGGACGGTGATCGGTCTCTACCGCATCATGAGCTTCTCGTTCTTCGGCGCGACCCAGTGGGTCACCCTGGGCGGCGGCACCCTGAAGGGCTACAACTTCCCCTATCCGCCGAGCTACATGACCCTAGGCTGGATCGCCTCGCACGGCAACTGGTTCGTGGCCGTGATCGCCTGCGTCTCGTTCCTGGTGGTGACCTACCTCGAGGTCACCCTCACGTTCCTGGGCTTCTCGCGCATTCTCTTTGCCTGGGGCATGGATCGCATGGGACCCAAATGGTTCACCGACATCAGCCCGCGCTGGGCGGGGCCCATCAAGACCTACACGCTCGCGTTCGCCATCCTGTTCATCGGTACGGCCGGCTACGTACTCTGGTTCACAACTCTGTTCACCGGCCTCGCGGCAGCGGGCATGCAGCTCGTCTCCGTATTCTTCGTGACCGGCGTCTCGGCGGTCATCTTCCCCTACCGCAAGAGGGTGCGCACGATCTGGGAATCGTCGCCCTACCGACGCTTCCACATCCTCGGCGTGCCGGTGCTCACGATCGCCGGGGTGATCTACCTCGGCTACATCCTTGTGCTGCTCTACTTTGCCTTCATCGACTCGGCCACACGCGACGTCACGGGCAAGAACATGATCTCGTTCGTGGTCGCCTGGATCGTGGGCATCGCCTGGTTCCTGTGGTGGCGACGCCAGAACGCCAAGGTCGGGGTCGACGTCGGCATCACCTACGGTCAGCTCCCGCCTGACTGAGCCGGGCCGAAATCGCGCCAATAGCCCGGTCCGAAGCCAGGTGCCTCCAGCGGCCGGCAGCGTACTCGCCCCCACGCTGCCGGCCGCCGCCGGACCCTCCCGCGCGTCAGGGGCGAGTGGCCCACCGCCCACTTTGAGACACCCGGCCTACCCGGCCAGAGAAGAGGAGGTTCTCAGGATGACCGATCCGCTGAGCAGCGCCGAAGAGAGAATCGTCGAGCTGGTGCGAGAGGGGCGCGACGAACTCGTCGCGCTTGTCGCCGAGCTTGTCGCGCTCGACACCACGGCCCGCTTCGTAGGCGATCCACCGCGCGACGAGGTTCGTCTCCAGCAGACGCTCGCCACGCGGCTGCGAGCTATCGGCGCCGACGTAGATATCTGGGAACCCGAGCCGACCGGCCGGGGCAACCGTTTCGTACCGGATGACCTCGACTTCAAGGGGCGGCCACAACTTGCCGCCCGTCTGACGGGCAGCGGCGGCGGCCGTTCGCTCTTGCTCAACGGGCACATCGACGCGGTCACACCCGGGCCGCTTGAGGACTGGAAGACCGATCCGTTCAAGGTCGCCCTTGCAGATGGCAAGCTCTGGGGTCGCGGCGTCAACGACATGAAGGGCGGCCTGGCCTCGCTGCTGTTCGCCCTCGAGACGCTGCACCGCGCTGGGGTGAGGCTGCGTGGCGACGTCGTCTATTGCGCCAACACCGACGAGGAGTCTTCCGGGGCCGGCAGCCTCGCCTGTGTGGAGCACGGCGTGCACGCAGATGCCGGCATCTGCGGCGAGCCCACGGGGTTCGACGCCTGGGTGTGCTGCCGTGGCACCGTGATGCCGGTCATCACGGTCGAAGGCCGCGCCGGTCACGCCGAGATGCCTCAGCCGCACTGGCGCGAGGGCGGCGCCGTCAATGCGATTGAAAAGGCAAAGACCGTGCTTGATGCCATCGAGACCCTTCGCGACGAGTGGCGCGGGCGGGCTGACAAGAAGCATTGGTGCTTGGCGCCGGCGGACATCGTACCGACGATCATCGCCGGCGGCGTATGGACAGTCACCTACCCGCCGCACTGCGCCATCACCTGCGACATCCAGTACCTGCCGGCGAACGTCGACGACGAGGGGACGGCCAAGGCAGTGGAAGCCGAGGTCAAGGACTGGATCGACGCCGCGGCCAACGCCGATCCCTGGCTGCGCGAACACCCACTCAAATGGGACTGGATGGAGGACATCGTCCCCGCCGAGATGCCGGCTGACCATCCGTTGGTTGGGATCGTGCTCGATGGCGCTGCTGCTCTGGGACGAACGGGCATGGCCTCGGGCCTCGACTCGTGGCACGACGCCGCCCATTTCACGCGTTGGGGCAAGACCCCGACGCTGTCGTTCGGCCCCGACGGCGTCGACAGTGCCCACACGGTTGAGGAGCGGGTTTCGGTCGAGGGTTTAGTCGATCATTGCGCAGCCGTCGCGCTGGCCGCGTTGCGCTGGTGCGGCGTCTGACCTAGAGTCGAAAAGAGAAGGTTGAAGCGCAGAAACCGTCGCGCGCTCACGGCCGAGAGGCCACGTGCGGTGTTGGAGAGTGCCGCTCGGTACGACTGGGGACGCCGCCCACGGCACACACTGGAGGCATCATGAAGAGCAGACTGCAACTCGTACGGCTCGCCGCCGCTATCCTGATCGGCAGCATGCTCGTCTGCGCGATGAGCTGCGGCATCGGCATCATCAGCGGCAAGTCCGTATTTCTGGCGGTGGGCGCTGTCGCCTTCGTCATCGGCGTTTGGGCGGGGATTGCCCTCGCCGTCACGCTGGCCGCCGCCAAGCGCGCCAGTGCCCCGCACGCGTCGTGATTCGTGATGGCAAAGACAAGCGCGCACTTATCACTGCAGAGGAACTGCTCATCAAGCTTCCGCAGAAGCTCAGCTGACCGCGTCTCTGCCGTGGTGCATTGTCTCGGAATTCGTTTGGGAAGCCCCTGAGCGCACTCGGAGGCGGTCGAAAACCACAACGACCACAAGCTCGTAGCGGCACCAGGAACTGCGGACCCCGTAGTTAGACGTCGCGGCACGATGGGGCTCGACAAGGGAGCGTGAGACGATGAGGGAAACAACCGCCGGTGCTGGACCGAGCTCGTGCCTGGCCGGGCTCCTGACGGCGACACAGCAGGACCTGGTGATTCGTCACCTGCCCCTGCAGCTGTCCGTCACCGATGAGCAGGGAACCCTGGTCTACTGGCACGGCGATCTATTTGAAGACTGCGAGCCAGGCTACATCGGGCGTCACGTTGACGACTGCCACAACGAGCACTCCCGCTCGATGATCGCACGCATGAGCGAAGCCTTCCAAGAGGGTGTGCAGGACGAGGCCATCTTTCGGCGCATCGAGGATGATCGGCTAATCCTGGTGCGCTACTGTGCCCTGCGCGATGCCGACGGCACCTACCGCGGCATGATGGAGACGATGCAGGACATCACAGAGATCCGCACGATGGAAGATAAGAAGCTCGTCCTCGATTGGTGAGAGGGCGCCGTGGTGAGGGACGTTCGCCAAGCGAGCACGAACCGGCCGCTACTAGCGAGATCGCGGGAGTGACCAAGATCTCGTCACTCGTCCGGATGTCCTCCCGCTGACACCTCCCCCTCCGCCCGTCAAGTCACAGCGGCGGTTCACAATTGGCTCCTACCGCACACAGGTCTTCAAGTCATGCGTGACGAGATGAAGTGAGCCGAGTGCAGGCCTTGTTGCTCGGTCGCCGACGCAAGGCCGACGTCAGGCGGGTGGGCTGTTACCGACGCAACCTGGACCGCCCCTTTCAGGCTGAGATCGGTGTCGGTCGCGGCACCCTCGGGCCCGCACCGTGAATCTCGGCGTGGTGCCCAGACCCAGATGCGGGGCGCGATTTGCACACGACATCCCTTCCAGCCAGCGCGTGCCGCGGGCCGTGCTGTTGGACCGGGTGTAGACTCGGCCGCGCCAATCCAGCTCGCAAGGAGATCACGTGCACCCGCTGCCCCCCGAGCTCCTGCCCGGCGTCCCCTACTTCACCTTCAAGCTGCTGCGCGTCCCGGTCACCGTCGCCTGGCCGAACCTGATCGCCTGGCTGGTCGTCGTCGCCGCCTTTGTGGCTGGCGCTTGGGCGCGAATCCCCCGCTGGATCGGCTGAGGAGGGCGGCGTGAACCTCACCACGGGCGCGCAACGCGCGCTGCGGCGGTCATTGACCGTCGAAGACGCACTGCCCACCCGCATGCCGGTCTACGTCAACTCGATCGCCTACCTGTTCGGGGCAACCGCGCTGATGTCGTTTGTGCTGCTCATCGTCTCCGGCGTGCTGCTGGCCCTGGGCGGCCCCTTTTGGTACCACACCAACAGCGTCGGGCGATTCTTCGACTACATCCATTTCTGGGGCGTCCAAATCTTCTTCGCTGCCCTCTTCGCCCACCTCGCCACGAAGTTCTTCCTGGGCGCCTGGCGCGACGGCCGCTGGGCCACCTGGATGGTCGGCTCGCTGCTGCTCGCCACCGCCATCTTCACCGGACTAACCGGCTACCTGCTGCAGACCAACTGGGACTCGCAGTGGATCGCAACCCAGGCCAAGGACGCCATGAACGCGGCCGGCATCGGGGCGCTCTTCAACACCATGAACACCGGCCAGGTCCTCATGTTGCACACGGTCGTGATGCCGCTCGTAGTGGCAGCGATCATCGGCTTGCACCTCTTCCTGGTGCGCCGCGACAGCCCCGTGCGGCCCTATGACGACTGACGCCACAAACGCCGAGCCGGCGAGGGCCGGCGAAGTCCTCGACTTGAGCGCTGCCGGGACGCGCACCCAGAAGAACCTGCACGGCGTGCCTCTCAAGCCGTACGACCTGCTGCGCGAGGGCTTCATCGTGTTCGCCCTGGTGGTGATCGCGACCGTTATCCTGTCGATCGTCTTCAAGGCGCCCGACTACCCGACGGTGAACGCGCAGGGCGTCGCTACGGCGCAGCCCCTTGCCTTCGTGCAGACGGCGGCCGGCATCCTCGCCCAGGACCCCGAGATCTCGTCGGTCGCCGACTACGGCCCGCCGTACGACGCAGACACGGGTGCAGCGCAGCACATCGGCCCGATCGCCCCGGCCGCCTGGGCCAAGGACCTCTTCGGCGTCACCACCCCGATCGACCCGCCGCGCGACCTGATCATCAAGCCGCTGCGCCGCGCCGCCACACTCGATCCGGCAATCGGACTCGCTGTCGACCGCTACACCGGAGCGACACCGCAGCAGCAGGCCGCCTGGCTTGCCGCCTACCGCAAGGCCCTCGCGACCGCGACGGTCACCGGCGGCGCCGTCACGGTGACGTCGGGCGACTATGGGCCGGTCGCGGTGATGATGGACGGGATGTTGCGACTAGGACGCTCGGGACTGCTCGAGGGGGCCTTCGCGGCCGACGGCAACAACTACTACCCCTACACCTTCGACGTCACCAAGGCGCTGCTCTTCTTCAGCATCGCGAGCCCCTACACGGACACAGCCGCGCACCTGCAGCAGCTCGGCAACCCGCAATGGGGCATCGTCCACGAGACCGGCAACTACCCCGGCGCCTGGTGGCTCGACGTTTACCAGGTCTGGTACGAGGTGCCGGCGATCGCCGACGCCGACAATGCCGATCTCATCGTCGTGGTCATCATGACCGTCCTGTTCGTGATACTGCTCACGCTGCCGTTCATCCCGGGGCTGCGGCGCATCCCGCACGGGGTCAAGGTCTACCGACTCATCTGGCGCGACTGGTATCGCAAGTACGCCGCGGAGGCTCGCGGGCAGGGCTAGACACCGCGCGCAGGGTGGTGCAGCCAAGACCACGAGCGGGCGCTTTGCAGGTGAGGCGGGTTGGCTAGATCCCGGGAGAACCTGGAGTTCGAGCGTCTCGAGGTCGTCGCGCACCGCATCGACATGCACACAGACTCGATCACTTGACTGCAGGGTGATGCAACATTCGAGTCGCGTCCCCAACCTCAGGGCACGCGCTCGGGCTCCTCTCCAAGCCACTCCGGGTGCTGAGCGGTGCCGTCGAAGACCGACGTGGTCTTGAAGGGCTCGAACCCGCCGCTCGACGCCGCCTGCGCGGTCCGCGCCAGCAGCGATGCCGCCTGCTGCTCGCTGAGAGGGCGGAACGTGCGTACCGCCTCGAGAGCCTGATCGAGGATCTCGAGGCTGTCTATTCCCGTGATGACGACCGACGTGGGCAGGTTCAGCCCGTAGTGCAGGCACTCGATCGGCGTCACCGTGTTCGACTCGAGGAGGATCCCGTCGGCCAGGCACTTCATGCCGAGGACGCCGATATCGTGCTCGACTAAGTACGGGAGGACCTGCTTCTCGAAGCTCCGGTAGTGCGCGTCCATCACGTTGAGCGGCATCTGGACCGCGTCGAACGTGAACCCGTGAGCCGCGGCGACTTCGAGCATGTACAGGTGGATGCGCGGATCCTTGTGACCCGTGAAGCCGATGTAGCGGAGCTTGCCGGCCTCACGGGCCTCGACGAGCGCAGCGTTGGCGCCTTCCTCATGGAAGATGCGATGCGGGTCCTCGTAGCGGATAACCTCGTGGTGCTGCACGAGGTCGAGGTAATCGACCTGGAGGCGGCGAAGCGATTCGTCGAGTTGCCTCGCCGCCTCTTTCTTCGACCTGCCGTCGATCTTGGTCATCAGGAACGCCTTGTCCCGATAGCCGTCTCGGAGTGCCTTTCCCATGCGGATCTCGCTGACGCCGTCGTTGTAGTCCCAGCAGTTGTCCATAAAGGTGACGCCGCGCTCTATCGCCGTGCGAACGATCCGGATGGCCAGCTGTTCGTCGACCTGCCCCAATCCGAGGTGGAAACCGCCCACCCCGATCGCCGAAACCTTCTCCCCCGTGTGGCCGAGGAATCGATAGAGCATCTCCGGGTACGCGGACTCTGACATTGTTCCGTCCTCCCCTCATTGCGAGCTCTGGCTGCTCATCACTATCGCCATCCTAGTCTGGGCCATGTGTCGAACGTCACGCAATTCCCCACCCCGGGCGTCAAACAATTCCCCACCCGGCCTCATGCGTTTCTTCTACGCTTTCTGACCTCCCTTCTCAAGCTTTGCGCTCTGTCCTGGCCGTCGCTTAGGCCGGTAGCTTCTGCCCTCCATGTGCACGTGGTAGGAGCTGTTCACGAGCCGGTCGAGCACGCTCTCGGCGACCACCG
>Ga0182014_10003323_pt1 | contig 19403 bp, 20 predicted proteins | sample 612S2DmetaG_FD_120489 | JGI IMG/M metagenome (GOLD analysis project Ga0182014, IMG submission 120489) | Permafrost microbial communities from Stordalen Mire, Sweden - 612S2D metaG | ecosystem: Environmental > Terrestrial > Soil > Wetlands > Permafrost | place: Sweden: Stordalen | collected... | reverse complement strand
CAGACGTCAGGTCCGCCAGTGCAGGGTATGACGTTTCCTGGATAGAGTCGAGGCCATAAGCTTTTCGAGTGAACTCGATATTGCGTGTGAGGTACGGCGTTTCGAGGCTCAGCTCGTTCGGCTGCACTGCGAACCGTTGAAAGAGCGCCGGAAGCAGCATGACCGCGAAGACGTACAACGCTACGTAGGCGCCGGCTCCAATCGCTAAAGTCCTATAGCGTGGCCGGAAGACATTCAGCCCGAGCAATGCACACAGCGCCGCCGCCGCGCCGACCATAAGCCAATAGGCGACCCGCGTCACATGATCGGCCGTATAGCCGGCTCCGTAAACAACTCCTTGGGTGGAGTAGAGCAGTTCGAAGTGGTCGAGGTAAAAGCCCCATCCCCAGTTGGCGACCAGGACAAGGGCCACGATGGACAGATGCGGAACAACCTCCACGCTTAGGTCCTCAGTCCTTGCGCCTCGGTGGAAACGCAGTAATCCGCAGGACGCGTAGCAAGCAATGACGGCCAGCAGCGTGACGAAGGCCAGGCCTGTGAGGGAGCTCTGCAAGAGCTCATAAAAAGGCAGACGAAACAGATAGAAGCCGCCATCGACTCCGAAGAGAGGATCGGACACTCCTAGCGATCCGCCATAACGGAAGCGGAGAAAGGTGTCCCATTGCGTATAGAAGATGGCTGCGAATACCAGGGCTGCGGCAACGGCTATCGCGGCAGTCCCCAGTTTCAAAGCCATAGGCGAAATCCGGATGCCGAGTTCAGCCGCAACCGTGGACTGGATCCTTGATTTGCCCGCGTTGGAGGCGGCGCCGTTTCTCTGAGCAAGGCGAAGATTGATTCCCAGGTACAGAAGCGCGACTACAAAAGCAGCGGCAAACAGTTCCCACCGAACGGACCAGATCGTCCAGAAGACTCCGGCGTACCCGAGTTGGCGCATCCAGAGCCATTTCTGGATCCAGCCGGGGATGAAGGCAACTAGAGCGATAAGCAGGACCACTGCGACGATAATGGATCTCAACGGCCGCCATCGCGGGAAATGATAATTGACCACAACGCTACGGGGCTCGATTCCGGGAGGCCTTGGCGGCTCGATGTGTAATGGTTTCTCGATCATTCCTTTGCCACCTTTCGACCAATTTGAAATGCCGGACGACGGCTACGGGCCGGTCCAAGTAGACCGCTCACGCCGATGCACCGGCCGTCCCACCGTGCGGTGAAAGTCGGCTGAGTCCGTAAGTGAGTCCGCCGTTGCGACATTTCGAAGCGGCCTGTCCGAACTGGATGCGGTTGGAAGCGCAACGGCGGTTCTCCCGGTCCTCTGTAGCAGTTGTTGCGCCACTCGGAGGCAGAATTTACGGAACCCTAATGCTTAGAAAAGGGGCGGGAAGGAATGCGGGAAGGCACCAAGGGTGGAATAGCCGGCGAGGAGACGCGTGGCAGCTGAATTTGCAGGGTTTCGGATCGGCAGATTCCGCACTTTCAAGTGCAGCCTTTGCATTTCGACCCCGGTGATATCCCGCTTGCCGACACTGCTTCGCGGAGCTTGGGGGGCGAAACAGCGGGGCTTCCTATGTGAACTCGGCGGCGCCACGGAACCGGAGCTCTCGCATGACAGCTCAACAAACAACCTGATTCATTACTACGGAAAAGGAAAGGAGACCGCATAAGGGCTCTCGGCTTTGTTTCGCCCTTATACGTTCCCCCGTTCGACCACCGGTACTCGTTCCAGCACAATATGTTTGAGTGGAACGCTTCGTTGCGCCTGTAACCGAACAGTGTGCCGTGTACGACACCTTTCAAGGCTGCTTGTCTACGCTTGGGCGTGATGTAAATTCACGCGGTGATTGGCCCAGGAAACGGAGTTCACCCAGCGAGTAGGAACGAGAACCGAGCGGTTGTGAAGCCAATCTCCGGCTTTCACATCCAAGTAGCCTAGATGCCAGGAGGCGTCGTCCATGATGAAGCCCTCCACGCGCCCGACTTCACCGTCCGTGGCCCACACTTCATAACCCTCCAAGTTCCCGGCACTGCGCAGATGCGAGTCCTCCTTGGTGTGCAACGGGTATTTCCTGCCAGTTGGAAGTGACGACGCGGGGCCAAGCTCACTCTCCGCCCAATACATCGGCCAACCAAAGTACTCCTGCATCGCGATTTCTTGTTGACGTGACACCGGCTTCTCCGTGTCAACATCGGGACTATGACGCACTTGCTCTTTGGTCAAGTGGACGTGGAAGGTCTTCTTTTCCCAATCGGGCTGTTCCACCGCCGCGATCGCAACAACCACAGCTCGCCGCGTAAGCCAACCTCCCACGTCGACCACCAAATAGCGAATCGTCCATGACTGGTCGTCGAAGAGGAAGTTACGAATACTTCCCATCTCGCCGTCCGTTGCAATAACGGAAGATCCAGTCAAGGTGTGCAGCTCGTGAAGCATGTTCCTCCTTCCCCGTCGAAGTCTGGCGGGTTATTGCTATGTGCGAAGTGGAAGTTGATTCTGTGGAAGCTCGTAGCATTCCTGCCATGGGAACTTCAGTCCAGGGTCTTCTCGCTCTTGAAAATCAGGCGGCAGACCGGATCCTCCGGGACGGTGTGTCGCTGGAATACCTGAACTAACTCCCAACCTTTCGTCCCATACTCCTCAAGGATCGTTTCGATCTGATTGTCGAGTTCCGCATCATGCAGTAGCGGTATGCGATGAATTCGATATTGCCATTCTGCCATTCTGAACCTCGCTCACTACTCTTTGGTCGTGCACTAACTCGGTTGTGACCCCAACCCAGTCAAACTCAGCCAGGTTTTCCTGGGCTATATCGCAGATCTCAGCAAAGTCTGGCCTAGCTGGCTGTCACATCCGGGCCCTGTTCTCCTGTCTTGGCTTACTCGCGCGGCGGACACCAGAAAACGCCGCTGTCCTGCTCAACCGCGCTGTTTCATTTAGCACTTGCTGCCTCTTCAAGTTCTTCAAGTACACGACGGGAGTGTCGGCCGTCAATTTTGGCCGGTTCCTAAGATTTTGTGCGAGGTGTTCGGACCCGCGTGGCGCCGCTTCCCTTTCATAGGGAGTCCAGCTCAAAGGAACAGGAGATTGCGTGGAACCAACGCCGCGCGTGCCGAAGCATGAGCATGCGGCTCGCAGAATACCCGCGTTCTAGCTCAAACGCCCGTCAGTGAATACGAAGCTCTTTGTTCTGCATCTTGCAGCCAATATGGTGGACGGCCGTAGTGAAAGTAGAGCCGGTTTTCATATTCTCGGGTGATCGGCCCGTACTCGTCGTACTCCGGGGCGCTCTTGATGGCTTCACGGGTGAGGCCGACGCGGACTCTTGAATCCATCCAGCTTATCCGCTCAATCCACTCGGGCGAAACCAGGACCTTCTTGCCAGGCAACCAATTCCGTGTTGCCACCTCCATGTAACGGATTCCCCAGGTCTCATCGTCCACTACGAACCCATCCACATGCCCGATTTCGCCGTCCGTCGCTTCAATATGATAACCCGTCACGGCCCCGGTGCTGCGCAGATGCGAATCGGCCGACTCCCTCCGGATCCGGTCCGCAAACCTCTCCGCGGAATCAGGTTCCGAAGCAGCCACTCCCATGGGGTAATACGCTGGGCCCCACAGAAATGGGCCACCCCAGTAATAGGGATACCCATAATACCCGAGGTATGCGGCCTCGTGTTGCCGCGAGACCGGCCGGTGTGTGTCGATATTGGGGCTATCCTCAACCTGCTTTTTAGTCAACGCCACATCCAGTCGCCGGGCATCCCAGTCAGTGCGAATTACGGAGAATGGCGAGATCAGCACCTTGCGACCGCCAAGCCAGCCGCCGGTGTCCACAGTGAGGTACCGGATGGCCCATGTCTCATCGTCAAAGTAAATCTCGTGCACATATCCGAGTTCGCCGTCCGTTGCGTGAATCACAAAATTCTGCAAGCGCTTATTCGTCAACATTGCTCTGCCCTCCATGGCAGTGAGTGAAAGTCTCTTTTGTCCTCGACCCCGGCCCTTAAAAACCTAAGGTGCAGAAGTTGCTGTTGCGAGTGCAAACTCCGCACCGGAAGACCGCCCACCAGTTTGGTGGATGCATCTTGCACGAGCCACCAAACAAAGGGGCACCGCCGCCGGGATGCTGATCGGCCGGTCTGGGGGCACCATGGAGCGTTCGATTCATGTTCTCGCCGCCCAAACTGCCAGTTCCCCGTTTACTGCCAGTGACCGACTACTGATCAACTCGCCGATCATGCGGACATTGTCCCGAGGGCCCGCACGAATCTCACGGTCGTGGACGACTTCATCCTCGAGGTCCGGACGCTCAAACAGTCCAACTGTCGCTTTCGATATGGCACACCTCTAGCAGCGATTCGCCAACAACGAGAATTATCGGATTCCTGTCTCATTTCCGAGCACGAGAAGGGCCGCACATCAAATCGAGGGGAACATTCCAACTCGGCTAAGGTCTGAAGCCGGCAGCGGGGCGCTGCACCATGATGTACAGCCTTTTCGTCTCGGCTCCTGTCGGGATTGCGCAGCCCCCACGCTGGCTCAGAGGCCTCAGCCTCCAGGAAGAAGCCAGTGTGATGGCCCATCTCGTGCTGTTGTGGACGATAGTCGATCCATCTCGGCATTTAGAAAGGGCCAGAATGATCGCCCGTACGAAGACCGGCCGATTCCAAGAGGCCCTTGAACGAAGAGCGGGGCCGAACTGGTGCGGAAGCGCAACGGTCCGGCAAACGAACAAAAGCGCAGGACAATTTGGCCGACAGTGATTATGCATCCGAGCGAGATCTGGCGATGTGACGCGCATGCAGGCTGACACTATTTCTGTCGAACTTGCCTGATTCATTCCGTCTATCGATAGGTGGCGTCATGCTGAACATTCAGAGAATTCTTGTTCCCATTGTTTTGACAGATGATTCTCGTCATGTCATGCGCCAGGCCGCTTGGTTGGCCGGCCGCTTTCATGCGGAGCTGATGCTGCTGCACGTGGTGCCGCCTCTCAGCTATCCAGTCGGCGCGCTTGAAAGCGGCGACGAGATCACCGCGCGGGATTTGCATGCGCGCATCGTCCAGCGGGCGCAGAAGGACTTGGATCAGGCGTTGCCACCGGAATTCGATGGGCTTGCAGTCTCACGCGTATTGCTCAGAGGCGACCCGGCCCACGAAATCGTGAAGACGGCCCGTGATCGAAACGTCGACCTGATCGCGATGTCGACCCACGGCCATGGGGCGTTCTACCGCCTGCTGTTGGACTCGGATACAGCAGAGGTTCTGCACGAAAGTCATTGTCCGGTCTGGACAGGCGCTCACTTGGAGGATGCGCCGGCTCGCGAATTCGCGGTCCGCCACGTCCTCTGTTCAGTGGATTTGAGCCCTCGCAGCAGCCACACCGCATCGCTTGCAGCGGAGTTTGCCACGGCCCTCGATGCAACGCTTTCGCTCGTCCACATCACTACCGGTGTGGAGGTCTGGGGCCCCGGAGGGTCCCATGTCGACCCCGTGTGGAAAGAGATGATCGTCGGCAACGCCATCAAGGAAATCGCCAAGCTTCAGCAGGCCGTAGGGACCAAGGCAGACGTCATCATCGATAGCGGCAATGTTCCGAAGCTATTGAGCCGGGCGGCCGAGCAAACGAATGCTGACGTCCTTGTCATCGGACACAGCCCTGGACGAAGCCATCTGGGGGACAACGGCGAAGGTTATGGGATCATTCGGGAATCGCGTATCCCGGTGCTGAGCGTTTGAGGACGCGGGCGAGATGTACGATCTGCCGGTGCGAGTGCAAACTCAGCAGCCGAAGGTTTGACGCCAAGAAGGCTTCGCGGTCCCAGCGGGGTTCCAGGGACTTCGCCGATCCCGAGGAGACTGGCCGCCCTCGTGCATAGGAGTTGGACGGTATCTTACGCTTCCAGGGAGCAAGACTAGGCGCGAGGCGCACTCGAAAGCCGCAGAAATGCACCAACTGGCGGCACAGGCACATCGCACTGCCGCCGAACATAACGGAAAAAGGCGACTGCAAGGCAGCGGAGTGGCATTCGGCAAGAGCGCGGGAGTATTCGGATCACGCTTACAAACTTGCCCAGCAGGCCCACAACAAGTCCGGGCAAATAGAGAGTCTATAAATGTCGAAGCGTTACACCAACGGATCGCATTACGAGAATCATCAACGAGCCGCCGAGCTGCACGAGAGTGCCGCTCATGCTCACCGCACTGCCGCGGATTTGCACGAAAAGCAAGATCACCAAACTGGACAGGAGCACTCCCGGCTAGCTTTTGAGCACTCCCAAAGGGCTTACGAGTATACCGAGGGGATGCACCGGGACGTTTTGAATGAGCACGGCATCGCGATCTTTGGGCACGGTGAAGTCTCCGAACTTGCCTATTCGCTTTGGCAAGGCCGTGGCTGTCCGGAAGGATCGCCGGATGAGGACTGGTTCCATGCGGCGCACCGCCTGCGCGCGCGCCCAAGCTCGCTGCCGGCAGTCAACAGAAGCTGAAAGGATCAGAGAAAATGAACCAACCCAATTTATCGTCCTTCCCCATGCGGGCCGTTGCCTGTGCCGCACTACTATTTGTGGCTGAGGGCGGCCGACTGCCTGCCCAACAGCCTCCGCAGACTCCCCCTCCCAGTCAGGCATTGGCGTCCAATCAGCTCGACGATTTGGTGGCGCCAATCGCGCTCTACCCCGATCCGTTACTGAGCCAGATCCTGGTAGCGTCAACCTACCCGCTCGAACTCGTCCAGGCCTTTCAGTGGCTCGGGCGAAACCCCGGGCTCGCGGGAGCTGCCCTTACCCAAGCGGCAGAGCAGCAAAACTGGGACCCGAGCGTCCAGGCCCTGGTGGTTTTTCCCGATCTCGTGAAACGATTGAACCAGGACATCACATGGACGACCAATCTTGGAAACGCATTTCTGAGCCAACAGGCTGACGTGATGGACTCCGTACAGCGAATGCGGCTCAAAGCCCAGCAGGCGGGCAAGCTGTCCTCGACGAGTCAGGAGACTGTGACTACCGCCAACGACTCCGGGCAGCCCGTCATCCAGATCGAGCCCAGTAATCCTCAGGTGATCTATCTGCCGAACTACGATCCCGAATACATCTGGGGCCCATCTCTGTACTATCCATATGCGAGTTGGTTCTACCCCCCGGGCTATTACGGCTTCGGTATCGGGATCAACATGGGCTTCTATTTTGGCGGCGGTTGGGGCGGGTGGGGGGGATGGGGCTGGCAGCCAGGTTGGGGCGGCCACAACATTATGGTCAATAACAGCTTCGTTCATCGGTACAACTTCAATTCGAGAGGCAGCGCCAGCCTGAGTGGAACCAGCGCGTGGACACACAATGCCTCCCATCGTGAAGGCGTGCCCTATTCAAACGCCGCTGTGGCTAACCGGTATCGAGGTGCCGCACGTCAAAATCTGCAAACACGTGGCGCCGCCGGGCAGGCACAGATTCGAGGCGCCAACACGCAAGCCGGGACTGAACGAATGGGCAATCGGACTGTTACGAAAAGTGCGCCGGCCGCGAGCCGCAACGTTTTCGGCGGCGTTCGAGATGGCGGGGCAGCGCGGATGCACAGCGATCACGGATATTCGAGCCTCGGGCCCTCACGCAGCAACGGTGGCGGTTTTGGTGGTGGCGGCCACGTTGGTGGCGGCGGCCATCCTGGTGGTGGTGGCGGCCATGGTGGCGGACGTCATTAGGAGAAAAGGAATCATGACGAAAACGAATTCGATTGCAGGAAAAACTCTTCAACAGCGGACGGTGCGGCTTTTGGGAACAGGCTTCCTGCTCGCGGCTGTTCTCCTACCCGCCACCCTGAAGGATGGTCAGCGAACATTCGCCACCGCCCAAGAGGCCATCCAGGCGACTATCGATGCGGCCGATCGCAATGACACGGCGGCGCTCCTCCAACTTTTCGGGCCTGCTGGTAAGGACATCGTCGACTCCGGCGATCCAGCCCAGGACAAGGACCTTCGCGCCGAGTTTTCGCGTTCCGCCCACGAGAAGCTCCAGATTGACGAAGACCCTCTTACGCCCGATCGGGTTACCTTCACGGTTGGAACCGAGGAGTGGCCATTTCCGGTACCCGTGGTTCGCAAGGACGGAAGATGGCAGCTGGATCCTGAAAGTGGACGGCTCGAGATTCTGGCGCGCAGGATCGGCAAGAATGAATTAAACGCTATGGAAGTCTGCCGCGGCTATGCAGAGGCGCAGATGGAGTACGCCGAAGGGCCGCGCGATGGAGATCGTGTTCTGAAATATGCGCAGAAGATCGTCAGCGCACCCGGCAAGCAGGATGGGCTGTATTCGGAAGGTGTCTCGGATGGGCTGGTGTCGCAGGCTTTCGCCATGGCCGAAGCCGCGAATTCAACTGCCGCGGGGAAAAAGACGGAGCCATACCACGGATACTATTTCCGGGTATTGAAATCGCAAGGTCCCGATACCGCCGGCGGCGCCTTTGACTATGTCGTAAATGGAAAGATGATTGGCGGTTTTGCGCTGGTGGCCTGGCCCGCGGAGTATGGTGTTTCGGGAATCCGGACGCTGATCATCAATCATGACGGAGTGGTTTACGAAAAGGATCTGGGAGCCGGGACGGCCCTGCAAGCCCGCCAGATGACCAGGTTCAATACCGATAAATCCTGGGAGCGAGTGACTCTCGAGTAGCCAGGGCACAGATCGATGCCGCTCGAAATCACAGGCCGGGAGCAAGAAGGAATCGAGATTCTAAATCTGAATGGACGCCTCACGTTCGGCCAGGAGGATCTGGATTTTCGAAGCGAACTCGACCGTCTGATAAAGGCTGGTCAGGTTCGTGTGGCGTTGAATCTCGGCGATCTGCGAACACTTGACACCACCGGCCTTGGGACTCTTCTCTTTGCTCTGGCGAAGCTGCGGAAGGCAGGTGGAGCCCTGGCGGTCTTCAACATCCAACCGGCGCATATCGAACTGCTCACGGCAACAAGACTCGAATCTGCCTTGGAGGTTTTTCACGGCCAGCAGGATGCCATAGACAGCTTCTTCCCGGACCGCCAGATAAGGCGCTACGACATATTGCAGTTCGTCGAGTCCCTGAAACCGAAAATGAAATCGGCTGAGAACGATCATCCAAACCTATGAATATTCCTACGCTTTTTACTCCAGTTCGTTTGGGCGCGATTGAGGCTCCAAACCGCATTGTGATGGCACCCCTCACGCGGATGCGCGCGGGCCCAGACCGCATACCCACAGCATTAATGGCCGAGTATTATGTGCAACGAGCAACGGCTGCGCTGATGGTTACCGAGGCCACCGCAGTTTCCCGGCAAGGTACCGGCTGCCCCAATACGCCCGGCATCTTCACTGACGAACAAGTGGAGGGCTGGAAGCGGGTTACCACGGCTGTGCACCATGCCGGTGGCCGCATTTTCCTGCAACTCTGGCACATGGGCCGGATCTCCCACCCGAGCTTCCAGGCGGGAGGCGAATTACCAGTCGCTCCCAGCGCGATCGCGCCGCGGTCGGGCCAGGTCCTCACGGAGACCGGAATGCAGCCCTACGTCACGCCTCGCGCTTTGAGGACGGAGGAAATGGCGGGGATCGTGGCGCAGTATGCTGCCGCCGCGCAGTGCGCTAAGACCGCCGGCTTCGATGGCGTGGAGATTCATAATGCCAACGGCTATCTGCTGGATCAGTTCCTCCGCGATGGCACGAACCGCCGCACCGACGATTATGGCGGCTCGGTGGCGAATCGGGCCCGGCTCACGTTGGAAGTGACTGAGGCCGTTACGAACGTATCGGGTGCTTCCCGCGTAGGCATTCGATTCTCACCGGGTGGCGTCTTCAACGACATGCACGATTCGAATCCGCTGGAGACGTTCAGTTACGTGCTGCACGAACTGGATCGGTTCCACCTGGCATACGCGCACGTGGTTGTGTCCACGGAAGACGATTTGCGGCACGGCGCGGTACCCGTACCCCTTGCGGCACTGCGGCAAGCTTTCCATGGAGCGTTGATCGCGAATGGCGGGTTCACTCGCGATACCGCGACGCGCGCCCTGCAAGACAGGACAGCCGATGCGGTGGCCTTCGGGCACCTATTCCTCGCCAATCCAGACCTCCCTGAGCGTTTTCGGCTCAACTCGCCGCTCAACACCCCGGAGGAATCGACCTTCTATGGCGGAACGGAAAAAGGCTACACCGATTACCCGGCGCTGGCTCCACAACTGGTACAGAGGTAGGCCGACTCACTCAGGGAACAATCACTATCGATCCCTGCGCCGTTTCTTCTTTAACCGCCAGAAGTGCCCGGTTTGCCTCGTCAAGGGGAAAGACTGTGACCTGGGGACGAATATTGAGACTGTGAGCGGCTGCCAGGAACTCACGAGCATCCTCTCTTGTCATATTCGCCACGCTACGTATCTGCCGCTCGCCCCAGAGCAGCTTGTCGTAGTCAAACGCGGGCATTTGGTCAAGATGAATGGCGTTAATCGCCACCACGCCACCCTTACGTAAACTAGCGAGGGCGCTTACGACGACCTTTCCGCTGGGAGCAAAGGTAACCGCCCGATCCAATTTCACGGGTGGGGTATCATCTTCCTTGCCGACCCAGGTGGCTCCCAAGGAGACGGCCAGTTCTCGATGGGCGGCGCCTCTGGTGGCAACGTAGACCTCGCAATTCCAGGATTGCAGAATGGAAATCGCCAGAGTTGCGGAGCTGCCAAAGCCAAATAGCCCCACCCGCTCGTCATGTTCCACGCCGGCAATACGCAAGCTGCGATAGCCGATGATACCCGCACATAATAGAGGCGCGACATGCACGTCATCCAGCCCGGCAGGCAACGGAAAGGCGAAGTCCGCGCGCACGGCGGCATACTCGGCATAGCCTCCGTTCACGGTATATCCGGTGAAGGTAGGGTTATCGCAGAGATTCTCCATTCCGTGACGGCAGTACCAGCATTCGCCATCTACGCCACCAATCCAGGAAACACCGACTCGCGTTCCCAGCGGCAGCTCCGCCGTTTGCCCGTCAACCACCTCTCCGACGATTTGATGGCCAGGAATGAGTTGCTGTCTGACTGGCGGAAGATCTCGTTCGACGATATGTAAGTCGGTGCGGCATACTCCGCATGCAACTACGCGAAGCAAGACATGCCCCGCTTCCATAGCGGGACGGGAAACCTCCCCGATCCGAACGTACGATCCAGAGTCTGTGTGGGCTGAATCGAAGATGGCAGCTTTCATTTCCTGTTCTTCCGAATAGCTCCCGCGGCTTCCTGCTATGCCGCGGCGTCAATCGAGACCACGCGAACCAGTTTCTTGTTTACGAACTCCTGGATTCCCATGCTGGAGAGTTCGCGTCCGTAGCCGGAGTTCTTGATGCCGCCGAACGGCAAATCCGCACTTGTCCAAGTTGGATGATTGACGAACATCATGCCGGTGTCGACGCGCCTGGCCACCCGTTTGCCCCGCGCAATATCACTGGTGAAAACCGAACCGCCTAACCCGAAATCCGAGTCATTCGCCAGCGCCACCGCTTCATCCTCGTCCTTGACCCGGAAGAAAAGCGCGACCGGGCCGAAGAATTCGTCCCTAAAAGCCGGATTGTCGGGCTTGATATTCGCTAAGATCGTCGGCTGCATGAAGGCGCCCGGCCGATCGATTCTCTCGCCGCCCATAACGACCGTGGCCCCGTGGGCGACCGCTCGTTTTACCTGGTCCAGCAGGTGCAACAGGGCAGCTTCCGTAGACAGGGGGCCCAACGTTGTCGCCTCGTCCATCGGATCTCCGGCAGAGAGCGCCGCCAACGCCGTTTGGAATTGATCGAGAAATCGGTTGGCCAATTCTTCCACCACGATGAATCGTTTCCCCGCCACACAGCACTGGCCAGTGTTGTTCATCTTGGCCCACACGGCCCACTTGACCGTCTGGTCCAGATCGGCATCCTCCAGGACGATGAAAGCGTCGCTCCCGCCCAGTTCCATGGTCGACTTTTTGAGATTTTGTCCAGCTCTTCCCGCAACCAGCTTGCCGGCTTCCACGCTACCGGTCAAGGCAACACCTTTAATTCGTGGATCGTCAATCACGCGGTTGACTTGATCGTGCGAAATCAGCAGGTTGGTATACGCCCCCATCGGTGCGCCTGCCTCCAGCCAAAGTCGCTCAAAGGCGATCGCGCATTGCGGAACGCAACCCGCATGTTTCACCATGACGACATTGCCCGCCATCAAATTGGGCGCGGCAAAGCGCGCGAGCTGGTAGTAGGGGAAGTTCCAGGGTTGGACGCCCAACAGCACGCCGAACGGGCTGCTTTCGACCTCCGCCTCGCCAGAGGTTGGATCGAGATGTTGTGGCGCGAGGAAGCGCTCCGCGTTTTTGGCATAGTACTCGAGGATATCCGCGCTTAGCACTACTTCGCCTCGCGCCTGGTCGATCAACTTGCCCATCTCCATCGTTACCAGGTGGGCGAACTCGTCGACGCGCGCGTCCAGTATGGTGGCAGCTCTTGCGACCATTTCGGCCCGCTCGGCAAATTTCGTAAAGCGCCAGGTCTCAAAGCAGGCCGCCGCGTTTTCAATTGCTGTTTCGAGTCGCTCGTCGTTAAACTCCTCGAATGTTCGGAGGGTCTTGCCGTCAAAGGGGTTAACGCTTTGGTATGCCATTGTCTGGGTCCTCGTAGGAGCACTATTTTGCGCCGACTGCTACCGGCTTCCCCGATTTCGTGTGCGCCAGCGTCGATGCGGCGTGAGCTTTCACGGAATGCTCCAGCGCCACTTTCGCATACTGCCCGCAACCGTCGTGGTTACCCGTGCTGCAATGCTCCGCGGCGGCGCGGTGGCTCTTGGCGGCGCTCTCGTGTTCTTGCGCAGCGGCGGTGTGCGCTTCAACTACATAGTTTTCTGTGTTCATAGAAATGCTCCTGGTGCTTGAATTGCCCGCATGGTCCAGGGTTAGTTCCAACGCAGCAGGTTTGTGGCCGCTGCCATAGCCTGGGAATTCCCCCTTCCATATGCTCCGCACGCGGTCTGGGCTCCACGCGATTCGGCAACTTCCGCATTTTACGTGCAGCCCTTGCATCTCGGCTCCGTTATTCCCGGTATCGCAAGCCGGCGCAGCGGCCTCAGCCGTCAAATAGGCGGTGTTCGATTGTGGACCGTCTCGTGCAAGGAATGCTACTCGGCTGGAAATGGCGGAGACGGTCATGAAGATAGCAGATACGGAATTCGGCAGGTTACAAGAAACTGTGGAACGAAAAGAGGCGGAACTCGTTCGGGCATTGGGTAGGCGGGACGGCATCACAATCGAAAAGAGCGCGGACCAGATGGACGAGATTCAGTATGCGACGGAACGAGACTTAGCGATCCGAAACGTAGACCGGGATTCCGTTCTGCTGCGTCAGGTGAGAGTCGCCTTGAGCCGGATTCACGACGGCAGTTTCGGAACTTGCATCGAGTGTGAATCGGCGATCAGCCCTAAGCGCCTAGCGGCCGTTCCATGGGCACAGCGTTGTATTCACTGCCAGGATGCTGCTGACCGCAATGGGCGCGACAGAACGGAATCTGCCAGTGAGCCTCTCGTCGAGGCCGCTTAATAAGGAGTCCCCGCCGGTATAGCGCACTCCCCGGCGGCCACTTGCCTCGCAAATGTGCCGTTGCGGGGTCACGTGCAAAAGAGGCATTCTTTGAATCGCGAACTTCCTGTTCTGATCTCTCCTGTCAGCGTGGCTATCGTGCAGCTCCCGAAGAGACGCCACACCGGCCCTGAGGCGGTCATCACTGTACGAATTGGGTGCGTCCATGGTCACGACTTGGCTAGAGCGAATACCGGCAGGATGATGGCCGTCTATGCGTGGTATCCCGACCGGTACTGCGCCAAGAATGCCTTCCGCAAAGGCAGCTCCAACGTGTCGGCTTACATAGGCGGGGACACATTGTTCGATAGCAGCCTTCATTCCTTGCTTTCCCGCCCGAATTTGAACGATGCGCGTGGAGCGCCAAATCAAGGGGCGAACCTATGATCGACCCGACATTTGGCCCGGTCGCAGGCGCGCACCCCCCAGCTACATTGCCGAGGACTCTTAACCTGCCCCCTACTGTGAATTCGGCCAAGCACCGGATCAACGGGTTTCTTGAATGGTTCGGCGATCTGGGCGTATTTTCCTGGCAAGTGATGCGGGCGGCCGTGACACCACCGTTTGAATTTCGTGAATTGTTTCGACAACTTGATGAGATAGGATCGAAATCCCTGCCGCTGGTTGCCGCGGCCGGCGCGGCCATCGGGGTTGTGCTCTCGTTGGAAACGCGTCAAAGCCTGAGCCGTTTCGGGGCGAATTCGCTGCTTCCCACCGCGATCGTCTTTGCCGTCATTAAGGAGATGGGTCCGATCATCACCGGTTTAGTGGTGAGTGGCCGGGCCGGCGCGGGCATTGGCGCGGAGTTGGCGTCCATGAAAGTAACCGAGCAGATAGATGCAATTGAGGCATCCGCGGTCAACCCTTACAAGCTGTTGGCGGCTACCCGCATCGTGGCTTGCATTCTCATGCTGCCTCTACTGACCCTAGCCGCCGACTTCTGCGCCTTGGCAACTGGTTGGGTTTCCCAGACTCTGGTGGAGCCGCTCTCGTTACGCCAGTTCATCAATAGTGGCTTTAGCGGCGCGGAATTCAGTGATTTACTGCCGCCCACGTTCAAGACCGCTGTGTTTGGCCTGATCATTGGGCTGATCGCTTGTTTTCAGGGAATGCGGACACGGGGAGGCGCCGAGGGAGTCGGCCGGGCGGCCATGAACTCAGTGGTCCTGTCCTCGCTATTCGTGATCGTGGCCGATGTCGTATTGGTGAAACTGATTATCATCTGCTTTCCATGACCGTTGAGGACACAACCCGCGAATTCAGTATGGACACAACCGATTGCATTGCGATGAAGCCCGAAGAAGTTGAAAAAGACGGCGGCGAGCCAGCGGTCGCCGTCAGGGACCTACATAAGTCCTTCGATGGTCAAAGGGTACTGAACGGCATCAGCATGTGCGTGCGCCGCAGTCAAACCGTCGCGGTGCTTGGACGCAGCGGCACCGGAAAGAGCGTATTGCTGAAGCTGATCATCGGCCTGCTGCAGCCCGACTCGGGATCGATTCGCATTCACGGCCAAGACATCGCCGGCCTGACTCTCGACCAGCTCGGCGAAATCAGGAAGAAAATTGGGTTTCTGTTTCAGCAGGCCGCGCTTTACGATTCGCTCACCGTCGGACAGAACGTGGCTTTTCCACTGCAGCATAACAAGAAGCAGATGTCGAGTTCCGACCAGAGCGACCGCGTCGCGGAACTACTGGCGGAAGTGGGAATGGAAGGCGAGCTTGCGAAGATGCCCTCGGCTATCTCTGGCGGTATGCAGAAGAGAGTAGGGCTGGCACGTGCGCTTGCTTTGGAACCGGACATTTTGCTGCTCGACGAGCCGACGGCCGGCCTCGATCCCATCAGTGCTGGGGAGATCGATGATCTGGTTCTCAAACTCCAGCAGGAACACCGCATGGCATCTGTCGTTGTGACTCACGATCTGCACAGCGCAAAGGCGATTGCGGGCCATCTGATCCTGCTCAATGAGGGAAACGTGGTCCTCGAGGGTACCTTTGAAGAACTTCAGCATAGTGAGGACAAGTTTGTGAAAGCATTCTTAAGACAATCGCAGGAGGACACATGTCGAGACCGGCGCGATTAGGAGCGTTCATCGTTGCGACGCTGGCCATTTTGGCGGCCGGTGTCTTCATAGTCGGGAGCAAGCAGTATCTTTTCACTTCCACGTATCGCTTGAAGACGAAATTCGACAATGTGGCCGGCCTGGCTATCGGGGCTGACGTGCGGGTGGGCGGAGTTCATAGCGGAACTGTGGGCGATATCGTGATGCCTCACAGGCCGAACGGACAGATCACAGTGATCATGGATCTCGCCAGATCGACGCACGAGATCGTAAAGCAAGATTCAGTTGCCTCAATCGAAACCGAAGGCATGGTAGGGAGCCAGTATCTTGCCGTCTCGTTTGGGTCCACGGGCGCCGCTGAGGTGCGGAGTGGCGACGTCATCGCTAGCCAAGCCCCGCTTGAAGTGTCAGCCCTGCTCAAAAAGGCCAGCGGCATTCTGGATAGCAGCGAGGAAGCCCTCCAGAACGCCACTCGGGCTACTGCGAGTCTCGCTTCCATCAGCGCCAAGATCGATGGCGGCCAGGGAACAGTAGGAGCGCTGGTGAACGACAAACAACTCTATAACAACCTCGAACAGGCGACCGTCGCCGGACGCGACACGGTACTCCAGGCGCAGGCTGGCGTCACCGACTTCAAGGAGAATATGGAAGCCCTGAAGCACAACTTCCTCTTGCGCGGGTTCTTCAAGAGCCGCGGCTACGAAGATTCGGAGGATCTCGTAAGGAATGAGATCGAGCGGCTGCCGCAAGGCGCGCCGATGAAGGAGTTTACCTACGCGGCGAAGCAGCTTTTCGATAAGCACGATACGGCCGAACTGAAGAACCAGAAGTCCCTTAATGCCGGCGGCGGTTTCCTGTCTAATAACCAGTTTGGGTTCGCCGTGGTCGTGGCATCCGCGGGCATGGAAGGCGATGCGCAGAAGGACGTGGTGCTTACGGAAGCCCGATCGATGGCTGTGCGTGACTATCTTGTCGAGACCTTTGACTTCGATGATAGCCAGCTCAAAACTCTGGGAATGGGGAAGCAGCCGGACGCCGCTTTGGGTGCTGGTTGGGGTACCGTGCAGATTCTCATCTATCCGGTCGGAACCGAAATCCCGGATAAGAAGCCAACTCAGCCGGGGATTTCATCCAAACCTATTTCGGGCCAACCGGCGCCGACCGCAGTGCCCGCAGCGCCGAAACCTCACCGGTGATCACGTTGACTGTTAAAATGCCCTCAAATGCCCTAACCTAAATGCCCTTATACTCAGATATTCCGCGTGAAGGGTCTCGTCGCCGTCAGCTAAACTCCGGAAACGCATTCAAAGATGGCGGAATCCACTGCACCACGAGAAGGGCTCTCGGACGCTGGTCACCGATGGACACTGTTCGTACCATTATGCTCCAGAAGTCGCTGCCTTAGCCTCTTCGCGCAGTTCCGCGATCCGGTTCTGCAGCGTTCGCAGGCTGATCCCCAACATTTCAGCCGCGAGCTTGCGATTGCCGCTCACATGATCGAGCGTGAGCTTGATGTAACTCTCCTCAAGTTGCGCGAGTGATTGGCCCGCCTCAAGCATCCGAGTGCCCTCATTCCCGGATGCGTGCCGGCTATACGGGCCGGGGCTTGGGCCCAACGCGGACCAAGCAAGATTCGTTAGATGGATCAGGCCCTCGCCCGTCATGATGGCCGCTCGCTCCAGTACGTTTCGCAATTCCCGCACATTTCCTGGCCAGTCATACCGATATAGAAGGCCCAGCACTTCGGCATCGACCCCTGTAACGCGCGTGCCGTGTTTCTTGTTCAGATTCTGAAGCATGACATCGGCGATCAGCGGAATGTCTTCTTTGCGCTCGCGTAGTGGCGGAATCACGATTTGGAATACGCTCAACCGATAGTAAAGTTCTTCTCTTAAGTGCGATCCGATTTCCTGACTGGTCGCGGCAAGTACCCGGACATCCACTGCGATTTCCTGCTGGCCTCCAAGCCGCCGCACCCGCAAGTCCTCGAGGACGCGCAGCAGCTTGGGCTGAGTAGATTGCGGCATCTCGCCAATCTCGTCGAGAAACAGAGTGCCCCCGTGTGCCTGTTCGAAGCACCCGGCGAAGCGCTCCAGGGCCCCCGTGAATGCGCCCCTTTCATGGCCGAACAATTCGCTTTCAATCAAACTTTCGGGTAGTGCGGCGGCATTAATCGCCACGAAAGGGCCATCGCTACGGGCACTGCACTTGTGGATTTCTCGGGCAACCAGTTCCTTTCCCGTACCACTCTCTCCTCGAATCAAGACCGGGGCGGATGTGGGAGCAACCTGTCTAATGAGCGAAAAGGTCTGCAGCATCGCCGGCGAGCTCCCTACCAGATCTCCGAGTACGCCGCGAAGACTCAAATCGTGCGTGAGTCCGTCGGCCTTCTGCAGGATTCTCTTGTGACGAATCGCCCGATCCAGAAGAACCTTAAACGCGCGCGGTTCCACCGGTTTCTCCAGGAACCAGAATGCGTTGAGGTCATGGACGGCGGAGAGAGCTTTGTCCATACTTCCAAAACCAGTGAGCGCGATCGCCGGAATGAGGTCGCCGCGCTCCTTCAGGTGACGAAGAAGTTCAAACCCGTCCATCCGCGGCATGATCAAATCGGCGACGATGACGTCCGCACGAAAGGCCGTCAGTCTTTCCAGTGCTTCCAACCCGTCGGCCGCTACCTGAGTTTCAAAGTTGCTGTCGGATAGTATGGCGGCCAGGGCGTTTCGCTGCCGCTCGTCGTCATCTACGATGAGGACCCGGCCCAAAAGTGCTGATTGTCGGGGCATGACGACGCCTACGAGGTGTTCCTCGGATGCATCAGCGCCGAGGGATGAGGCCAAGGCGAGAACTCCCTGTAGGCATGAACGATTCGTTCGACCAAGGCCGGGCCAACATCCTCCAACAATTCGACGAATGCTCTCGTCCGTTCCGAAGTGCGCAGGCGGGGGAGCGCTGTCATTAGATTGGGATGGGCCAGCGTTTCGGCTGCCTTCTCCACGGCCATGATCGAAACGCTTGCATATCCGAAAATACCATCGGAGTTCCACGGACCCATTTGGCGCACAACCGGCCCAAATCGTGTTTCGAGACGCTTGAGTTCATCGTCGGTCAAGAAAATCGCTTCCATTTCGTTCTCTCCACGAGAGTTATGTTCCAGTTGCAGCGAGGTATCCGGTCCCGGTGGCGGACTTCCTCTGTTCGGTGCGGCTGTTATAAACGCCGTGACGATCCTCCCAATGTTGACCGGCGATACTGACTATTCTGATGACTTCGTCCGCCTCAAAGGGTTTCGCCAGCACGTCCCACGCTCCCAGATTTAAGGCTTCCGCCCATAGCCGTTCGTCTGCCAGTCGGGAAGTCACGATGAAGAGCGGAGGATCGGGAAGAAGCGCGATTCGCTCTAACATCTCACTCCACAAACCGAAGGAGACATCGCAATCGTAGATCACGATTGGAATTGGTATTTCCCGCAGCGCGGACAGAATCGAGGTAATGCTGGACCTTGCGACCACGGTCCAGCCAGACTTGAAGATGCGCTCCAGAGCTTCGCAATCTTCACTGTTTGGGCTGACAGATAGAACGATTTTGAAACCGGCCTCGACTCCGGGCGGCTTCTTCATGCCGTCCCACCCTCCGGCTTGCGATTGGCTTTCTGCCACGTTCCCTCCGATCAGAGTTACCGACCCCGCGTAAGCCGGGGGCAACAAGAAGAAGTACAGCCAACGTGGCT
>Ga0182014_10003322_pt1 | contig 19422 bp, 13 predicted proteins | sample 612S2DmetaG_FD_120489 | JGI IMG/M metagenome (GOLD analysis project Ga0182014, IMG submission 120489) | Permafrost microbial communities from Stordalen Mire, Sweden - 612S2D metaG | ecosystem: Environmental > Terrestrial > Soil > Wetlands > Permafrost | place: Sweden: Stordalen | collected... | reverse complement strand
GCGCCGCTGCGGTGCTCTTTTACATCCTGACCTATGGACTTACAACGATCGGAGCCTTTGGGGCCGTCGCGGTCGTCGAGCGGGCCACGGGCAGCGACCGCCTGGACGCTTTTATCGGGCTGCACAGGCGCAACCCGGTGCTGGCCGCGGTGCTGCTGGTGCTGTTTCTCTCGCTGGCCGGAATTCCGCCGCTGGTGGGCTTCTGGGCCAAGTTCAATTTATTCGCCGTCGTGTTGGGCGCTTCGGCGGGAGTGGTTCCGTTTGCGCTGGTGGCCCTGGCGGTGGCTCTGAGCGCGGTCTCGCTCTATTACTACCTGCAGGTGCTCAAGCGGGTCTATGTCACGCCCGCCATCGAAGAGGCTCCGGGCAAGATAGAAAAAATCAAGCTGCATTCGGTCACTCTCGCCGTGCTGGTTCTAATCGCGGCGGCGGTCGTCCTGCTAGGCTGCTTCCCGGCGCTGCTCCAGGGCTGGATCGAAGGCCTCGCGCCGAACTTATAACACTAGCAAAGGGCTTGAAGGAAAGAAGATTCTCCGGCCTGATCATCATTGGACGGAAGACCTTTATATGCTGCTCCAAAAACTCCGCGCAGTGCTGACCGTCGCTCCCTTCCCTCCAACAGTAACTACGGGTAGTGCGGACCGGTAATCTTCCGCCTCTCATAAGCCTTCATTACTCTCACAGAGAAACAAAAGGACTTGAACTTTTTCAGACAAGCCTTTAGGCCGTCAAAAGCATACTGCGCTGCGTCGGACCATTGCGGCGAAAATGAATCTTTTGATGTACGCACACCGAACTAGAGCCCCCTTGGAAGGCTTGTTTCCACCTCCAACGGCAAGAAAGGGTGAGGAAAATGAAAATCAACAAAATTTATACCGTGGCGTCCGCATGCGTGTTTTGCGCCCTGCTGCTGTTCAGCCCATCGGAGGTTCGTGCTGACTCTGTGACGCTGACACTCACCGGTGCAGGTGGGCAGTCTTCCGGGCCGTACTGCGTCTATCCGTATGATTTCAGCGTCAACAATAATGCTGCGAACACATCCCGCTGATGTGTATCAGCTACAAGAATGAGATCAGCTTTGGCGAGAGCTGGACCGCGACGATCACGCCGATCACGGGAATACGCAATACCAAGAAGCGGCTTACATCTTCTCTCAGAGCGGCACAACTGCGGATTCCATTGCGGAATCGCAGTGGGCAAACTGGGAACTATTCGATCCCAACGACCCCAATTTGCTGGTCAATCTGCCCTCTCAGTACGATTCTTCCGTCAGTACCCTGCTGGCGGCTGCGTTGACTTATGCCGATAATCCCGCCAACGCTGGCTCGATCATCTACTCCGAATATGTGATTTATGTCCCGGTGCCTGGCACACAGCCCTCGGGAGATAATCTGCCTCAGAATTTGATTGGCGCCGCACCTGACCTTGCGCCCGAACCCGGCACTCTAGTTCTGCTTGGCAGCGGCCTGCTCGGCCTTGCAGTCTTGGTCTACCGCAGACGGTGTTTAGACAAAGCCCCTTGCCTAGCCGCAAGCAGACTTTGATGGAACTGCCGCTGCTGCCGGCCTGCCCGGAAAGCAATTAGGCCTGCGCGGCTGCGGCGTAACAGAGCGCGAGGCATTCGCGGCGAGAGGCAGAATTGGAGGCACGGCAGACCGCGGGGCCTCCAGTTGCGTTAGAAGCCAGTTTTCATGCCTCCCATCACTTCATCCTGATCCTAGCTCCATCGCGAATGCCGGCATGGTTTTCCGTCTTGGCCGGGTTTTTCGTTCGAAATCGGGCAAAACGCTGTTTTCTCGCCATTTACATCATCTCTGCCGTATGCTTCAGTTCGACTACACTAGCGGAAGAGCTTCTGGAGTAGCATGTTACTGTTGTGCGTTACTTAGGTCGCATGTTGCGATAGTGGACGATAGTAATGTTGTGACGATAATTGACCTTTGGTAATATCGGGCCGAACACAGAAAAACTTTATATTGTCACGCAAAAAATTTGCGCGACTCGGGAAATCCGCCTTTGTATCAGTTCCCCATGCCGGGGCAGGGGGGCGCTATAGCTAGATGTGAGCAAGTGTGCACAGCTTACTCACAAGCCAGAATGCCGGGTTAGCCGATCAGGAAAGGGTGAGAATGAAGAAGTTTGGAGTAGGCGCGATTCTGTCCATAGCCGCGTTTGGTGCACTATTGTTGCTGAACCCGCTGGGGGCTTACGCGGATACAGTGACTGTGAAGCTTACAGGTGCCGGGCCGTTCACTGGAAGTGGGCCGGATGGGGGCAATGTGTACCCCTACGATTTCACCGTAGTCGACAATGGTGTGACAACAACAAATGTTCCTCTGATGTGTATCGACTATGAGGCTGACATTTCGATCGGCGAGAGCTGGACAGCCACGACCGAGTCGATCTCGCAGGTCACAGGCACCATGTTAACCACCTATGAAAAGGCGGCTTACATCCTGTCTCTGACCGGCGCTGTTGGCGCAACCGTCACACAGTGGGCAAATTGGGAACTGTTAGGGGAAGTGCAAGATCCAGGTGATCCAGCGTTGCTGACGGGGTTGAGCACTTTGTCCCAGGATGACCAGAATGCCATAAGTGCCTTGCTGGCCAGCGCGACGACTCCGGGCAGCGCGGCGTACTGGGTCGCTAACAATACCGACCCCAGCTTCTACAACGCCTTCACGATTTATAATCCGGTTCCCGGCAGTGAGAGTATCAAGGCAGATGGCGATCCTCAGCTCTTGCTCGGAGAGACCCCCGAGCCCAGCAGCCTGGTGTTGCTAGGCAGTGGTCTTCTCGGCCTCGCTGCCTTGTTTTACTGGAAAAAGCGTAATGGCTTGAAAAATCTCTCGACGGGCGCCTGAAGTAAGCTTTCCGTCGATTCTTTGCTCCGCCGCAATGTGCCAAGGAAAGCGTCCGGTTGTCGCCGCCATGACGGAAAGGACCGGACGACGGAAAGGACCGGACGCTTTCGGTTGTGGGCACTGGGATACAGGCAGTTATAGCCTTTGCCGCTCTCAAAGAAAAATTTGATGATAGCAGGCAGTCGCAAGGCTGTTTAAGAGTTGCAAAACATGAATTCTGCAGTACGGCTTTACCCATCTTTTTCCCGTGAGCATTCCAGAGAGTGGCGATTGGATTATGCCTCTCCCAAGTACTCCAGCGCTGGCTACTTTGTATCTGCGGATGCTATTGATTTTCCTTAAACGGCCTGCTAAGCGTGTTAAAATTTCAATATGATTTTCTAGTTGCTGCCTGGCAGCGCCGGTTTTTGATGGTTTTCCCTTTCCGGCGCTGGGTGGGGAAAGTTGCAAGGTTAGGCGCTGTTGATTGCTTCATGACAGTGGCCGAATATTACCCAGAGAAGATTGCGTTCGGATCGACGAAAACAATCGTTGGTACATCTGGGCGCTTGATCGGATTAGTCGGGCCTTATGGATTTAAGATCCTTTGAAGATTCACCGAAAGGGAGTTGCAGATGACGAAAAACCTGCTGAAATACGTACTCATAGTTCTGGGTCTTGCACTCGGTGACTGCACCACCGCTCATGCTCTTGCATTCAGGCTTACCCCCGAAGTTGATCCGAGTCTGGCGGTCAGCGGTCTCACGCTGCTAGCGGGAACTCTTGCTGTTCTGCGCGTCCGGCGCAAGAAGTAAACCGGGCGCAAGACTGAAGCGGATGAAGAATCCCGATAGCTTCACGGCTGGGAATGTCTATTCCCCGTCAGGCTTATTATCATCTTTATTTCGCAGCCATCTGCTTGGACGGCTATATCTGTTAGGTGCAATGGTGGCGCTGGAAAGCCTGCTTTGCTTTCCTGTCGTGAACCGCCTGTTCGGACACCAGAGATTTCCCCGAACCGCCATCGTTTCCTATGCGGTATTCCTAGGGCTTGGCTATGCTAAATTCAAGTCTCAACTGGAAAGACTTCCCTTCGACCGTATTTTATTTGGCGGCCATCTAATCTGTGTTGGCGCGGTATTTGTCTCCGCCATGGCCCGGTTGCATGGCGGCGACCAGTTGCATTTCGATGCTGTCGCCTATTCCCTGAGCGTCTCTGGCTATGCCTGGAGCGCGGTCTACCTGCTGGGAACCCTTCTGCTGGCCTTGGCTTGCGTCCCTCTTCCAATCTGGATCAGGATAGTTCGCGTTACAAGTCCACTGTGGCTGTATTCATTCCTTGCAGGTGTTGCTGCATGGGGCTTTAGTTCTCCGCTCAGGTCGTTGTGGGATGCTTCGAGCATTGTTCAAAATCAGGTTCTGCAGATCATCGCCTTCCGAACAGTGCTGCCGGTGGTTCGGCTTTTCCTGCCTGATGTCGCTGCTGATCCCGCGGCTCTGTTGATGGGCACTCCTCGCTTCACAATCAAGATTGCCGGCGGTTGTTCCGGGATCGAGGGGCTGGGGCTGATTCTTGTTTTCAGCGTTGCCTGGCTCTGGTACTTCCGGAAGGAGACCCGCTTTCCGCAGGCGCTGCTGCTGATTCCCTGCGCGATGGGATGCATTTGGCTGCTGAACATCGCCCGGCTTTCCGCTCTGATCCTCATAGGAGACCAGATCAGCCCCGATGTTGCCATGGTCGGCTTTCACTCCCAGTTCGGATGGATTTCGTTCACCATCATCGCCCTGACATTTTCCATGGCCACGCAGAGGCTTTCATGGGTGCGCAAGGCGCCCTCCGCCGCTGGCGGCGCGGTGGCTTCTTTACCGGGCGGCGAAGTGGTGACGGCAGCGGACGCATCGGAGGGACAGGTTGAGCAGCGTGGGGAATCTCCGGCTATTCGCGCTTACCTGGTGCCGTTTTTGGCGATTCTAGCCGCTTCTTTTATCTCGAAGGCCGCCTCGGGCTACTTTGAATGGCTCTATCCCTTGCGTTTTGTCGCCGCCGCCATCGCCATCTGGAGCTTCCGGCAGGAGTTGAAGAGGCTGAACTGGCGCTTCGGCTGGGTGGGGCCGGTCACGGGCGCGGCGGTCTTCCTGGTGTGGATTGCGCCCGGTTGGTGGACGCATTCCCACGCGGCCAGCCCGATGGGTCCGGCGCTGGCGGCGCTTTCACCCGCGGCGCGCTGGGTCTGGATCGGCTTTCGCGTCGCCGCCGCGGTGGTTACCGTGCCCATCGCTGAGGAGTTGGCCTTTCGCGGCTACCTGGCGCGCCGGTTTATCAGCCGGGAGTTTGACGGTGTTCCCTTTGCCGGCCTGACGGCGCTTTCGATAGTGCTGTCTTCGGCGGCCTTTGGGCTGATGCACGGGCAGCACTGGGTGGTGGGCATACTGGCCGGCCTGGCCTTTGCCGGGGCGGTGCGCTGGAGGGGCAGAATGGGCGATGCCGTGGTGGCGCACGCCGTCAGCAACCTGCTGCTGGCCGCATGGGTGCTGGGAACTGGCGATTGGGCGCAGTGGTAGGCTGCCTGGCCGCCGCACAGTCTCACGGTTTCATGGTTTGTGTGTTTCTGTGGAAGGTGGTCTTGCAAGATTTTGATTATAAAGTAGTTAGTATAGGCTCCACAGTTTCACAGGCAAAACTCGAAAAAAACAAACCCGGCAGGCGCTTTGGCTCCAGCGGCGGGGCTGGCGGCGGTGATTTTGCGCCTGGTTTTTGCTCTTCAAAAGGCGAGTTTTCGCCGCTTTTCTCTCTATAGTTTGCGCCTATTGGGGGCAATTTTCGGCAAAACCACCTGCGGTGGGGCGGCGGCCTTCGGCAGAGCTGCGAGAGGCCTTCAGTAGGGCTTGACAATATATGACATTGTTTTATATTGACAAGTATGCGCACTGCGAAGACCATCTCGATTACACTTTCCCCCGATCTGCTCCTGAAGGCGCAGAAGACCGCCGAGCGGGAGGACCGGACGATCAGCGAACTCTTCCGGGAGGCGCTGCGCCGCTACATGGCGGCCGATCCGGAATGGGAGGCGCTTCTGCGCCGGACTCAGGCCACCGGCAAGACGCTGGGCATCGCCACCGAGGCGGATGTGGAGCGCCTGTCGGATGAGTTCCGGCAGGAGCGGCTACAATCCGCGGCCCACTGATGCGCGTGGTTGCCGACACAAATGTCTTCATCTCCGCTCTGATGTTCGGGGGATTGCCGGGGAGATTTCTCGACCTTGCGCTGAGCCGGCGATTCATTTTGGTTACTTCCAAGGCGCTTCTGGATGAGCTGGACGAGAAGTTGCGCGGCAAATTCGCTGTTTCAGAAGGCGATGCGCTGGCTATTCGAGCGAAACTCGAAGGCAACGCGAGCATAGTCGCGCCGGATTTTGAGTTGAATGCGGTTGCCGACGACCCGGACGACAATCGCGTTTTGGAGTGCGCCGTCGCGGACAAAGCCGACTATATCGTCAGCGGAGACCGGCATCTGCTGCGGATCGAGAGCTGTGAAGAGATCGCGATTCTCACGGTGCGGCAGTTCCTGGAGACCGCCGGGTTACAAAGAGCGGATTTCTAGATAGCGCACCGTGTTCGTGGTCTCCCAGGTCTGAAAATCGAGACATCGGGCACCCAGCATCCTCATTTCTTATTTTCCAGACCGCGCCACCCGCCCGCTCATCGCGATAAGACCGCGATGAACGGGGCACAGCTATTCAAAGCTCAGGATGATTCTTCGGGGCTGATGAGCGGGCCACCTGCCTGCACATCGCGAGCTGGGCTACTACCTCGATTATGCGCGAGAGTTGATGGAGGCAGAACCCTCCGGTTTGGGGACAGACTCACTGGATCAACTTCGCCAAGTAAGTCATCGGCTTAACGCGGCGGTTCATCCTGGGCACCTCGCTATTACGAAGGGGCGGGCTGCGCCGTTTGAGAAACCGAACGCGGAGCTGCTGAGGGATTTCAAGAAGCTGCACCGGGCGGTCTTTTCCAATTCTTGCATTATTTTCGCTGCCTACCGAAGGTCCCGATTCGATGCCTTGGATGCATCGTCAAGAGCGCAATTTGACTGGCTCGTTGGGGCGAAGTATCGAAAGATGGTGAGGTCAGGCCCTTTCGGGCTCAAGTAGAACTGCGCCCCGGTGCTGTTTAAACTTCGAACGCGGACCTTGCGGTCCGCGTTCCTGTTTGGTTGGAATTGTTGTTGGCCGTTACGGCACGACTGAAGTCGTGCCCTTTCAAAGCCATGAAGTGCAAAAGCAGGTCCTTCGACTCCGCTGCGCTTCGCTCAGGATGACAAGTTATAGAAATGAACTAATGACTCCCACCCTAGGCGCAAAAACAAAGACGCGCCGAGGGTGGGGCACCCAGTTTCTCAGGCTTTGGCTGGCACGGTGGCGGCTAGGCGCTCCTTTACTATTTCGTGGCCGCGGGCGAAGAGTTCTTCTTGCGGCAGCTTGCCGGAGTCTACTTCGGCTAGGATCGCCTTTTGGGCCTGGTACTCACGGTTCACTATGCCGGCCTTCGATTGCAGCATCCGCCAGGCCTTGCGGCGTTCTACGCAAAACATTACTAACTGGCGCGAGATGGCGCGGTACTCGGTTTTGCCCTTTTCCTCAAACTGGATGTAGACGCCGAAGTCAGGGATGAAGGAGCGGTGCGCGGGGTCGAGGTAACGGCGGTAGACTACGTCCTGCTGCGTGATGCGGACGAGCATGTTATCGAGCGGAATAAGGCTGGCCACGTCTTCGGGCTTGAATCTCTTGAAATGGTTGCGGAAACGGGCCTCGGTCGAGCACCAGTGGGCTACGGTGTAGCGGGCGCTGGAGCCGGTGACGGGGTCGATGTTATCCCACCAATCTAAATCAATGGATGGATTGCCCTGGAGGTCCAGAGCCTCCTGGTAGCTTTCGCCGCGGCGCGGGTCGAAGACGAACTCGGGCGCGCCGCGCGAGTCGCGGACACGCTGGGCCTGGATGAGGGCCATGTCGTCGGCCACGCCGTGCTCGGGCTGGCAGGTGGTGAAGGCCTGGAGGAACATGGTCCCGCGATACTCCAGACCGTCGAGGATGGCGCGGTAGAGCTTGGGGGCGTTGGCGATGGAGACCTGGGCGACGAAGGGCGAACCGTGGCCGGCGAGGAAGGTCTCGGCCACGGTCTTCTTCTCGGTGCTCTTGCCTTGAGTGGCCGCGCCGAAGGAGTTCATGTCGCCGCCGCCGAGCATGGGGGTCGAGTCGGAGTTCTGCCCGCCGGTGTTCGAGTAGACCTGCGTGTCGAGCATGAGGATCTTGACGTTGGGGCGGTTCTGGAGGACGACCTTGGAGACGTTCTGGTAGCCGATGTCGCCCATGCCGCCATCGCCGCCGACGGCCCAGACCTTGGGCAGCTCGACGATTTCCTGGTCGGTCATCAGCGCGTCGGTGAAGTGGCTGAGGTGGTAGTACTGCTCTTCGTCGATGACCTTTTCATCGCGGGTGAGCAGCGCGTCGGCCAGTCGCTCGGGGATGACGGAGCGGCGGGCGTGATCGACGATGAAGCTCTCGCCCATGAGCCAGCCGACGGTGACGCCGTCCTGGAAGAGCGAGTTCATCCAGGGGTAGGGGTGGGGATTGTTGGGCGGCGTGGAGCCGTAAACGGTGTTGCAGCCGGTGTGGGCGGCCATGGCCATCACGCTCATCCCGTTCGGGAGGCGGCCATCGACGGCTTGCAGATTCTTGTGGTTGAAGGCCTCGGTGAAGAGGACTGCGGACAGGGCCTCGACCAACTCGGCGTCGCTGATGGGCCCATGCTGGGCCTCGTAGGCCTGGATGCGGGCACGGGTGTCGGAGACGTCCTCGCCGCCGAGACCAAGAATCAGGTGGGCGATGGCCTGACGGAAGAGATCGTACTCGGCGTGGCTGCGCGCCTTGAGCACGGCGAGACGGGCTACGCCCTTCTTTTCGAGTTCGCCGGCCTTGGCTAGCAGGCGGTCGCTCTTGGCGTGGAAGACGGGTCGCATGTAGGCTTCGGTGACGGCGGCGATGGAACGGAGAATGCTCTTTTCGCCGCAGCCGGCGCAGGCTCCGTCGCCGGAGACCAGGGCGTCGTAGTTGGAGCGCACCATGAGCATGTTGCGCAAGGTGGCCGTCTTCGAGTCGGTGGGGTGCGCGGCGTTGTAAAGGCCGAGGTACTTCTGCGAGGTGTCGGGCAAGAGGTCGAGGAAGCCGGTTCCGGTCATGTGGGTGGAGTTGACCTCGGGGGTCTCGGGGACCATGTGGAGGGCCTGGTGGTCGCCGCAGGCGGTGACGCAGGCCGCGCAGCCCTTGCAGAGATCGGAGACGAAAATCGAGAAAATGCCGCCTGAGCCGGGGTTTTTGCGCTCCGGCGAGGCAAAGATCGCCGTCACCTTCTGGTAGGCCATGGGAACTTTGTCGAGAATGGCGAAGAATTGCTCTTTCGACTTGGGGGAAAAGCCGTTGGAGCCGGTTGCGGCGAGTGAGTCGGTGACCTCGCGGAGAATCGTTTGCAGCGCGGGGCCGGATTTGGTTTCGGCGAGCATACGCTGGCGGGCTTGGCGCTCGATTTCGGGCAGGGCCTTCATCAGATGGGCGCGGTCGTCGGGGTCGGAGACGTAATGGGCGACGGCGGCGTGGAGCAAAGTGCCGAGATCCTGCGCCGTGTTGGGCAGCGCCGTGTCCGGACAGACCGCGATGCAGTCCATGCACTGGGTGCAGTTTTCGGGGATGAAGAGCGGGGTCTGGCGGCGGGCTACGTACTTCGAGGCGGTGTCGCCGGTGGCCGCGGCGACCACCCCCATGGCGGTGAGGGGCGTGGAGGGCTGATGGTAGCCGAGCTGGGCGCGGAACTCGGCGTCGAAGCCGGCGACGGTGGCCAGCGGCGGGCGCGCGGTTTGACCGGCGGGCACGGCGTGGGCGCGGCAGCCGGCGCAACCGCCGGAGTTGTCGGAGGGGATGGTCTCGAGAATGGGCAGCAGAGCCTGGCCGCGCAGGCTGGAATGGTCGGCCGCCGCTAGCTCGCCGGTTTTGATCTCCCGGACTTGGTCGTAGCCCTGGAGCATGACCTCCATGTTCGACTGGATGACGGCCTCGCCTAGCTTGCCGAACTTCTTGACGTACTGCCGGTGGACGACCTCGCGGTACTGCTGCTGGGTGATGCCGAAGCCGTCGAGCAGGCCGCTGACGGCGAAAAATGCGCCTAGAAAAGCGTTGCCCTGCATGCGGAGCTCGAGATCGGGGCGGTCAGTGGCCTTTTGGGCGATGGAGAATCCAGGCAGCGTGAAGACGCGAATCTTCTTGTCGATGATCTGCCGGCGCGCCCAGCGCGGAAGCTGCTCCCAGGCTTTTTCCCCTTCTTCGTCTGATTCCCAGACGAGCGAGCCGCCCTCGGCCATGCCGTCGAGCGGGTTGGTGTGAGTGAAGGCCTTGGGGTCGCAGCAGAGCACGACGGTGACGTGGCGCAGGTCGCAATTGACGCGGATGCGCTCCTTGGCGGCGACCATGAAATAGGCCGTCGGCGCGCCCTTTTTCTCCGATCCGTACTTGGGATTGGCGCTGACGTGGATGACTTCTTTGGGGTTGCCGAGCTCGTCGCGCTCGCCGTCGCGTTCGAAGAGCAGGTCGTTCAGGTCGCCGATGATGGCACCCAGGTTCTTGCCGGTGGTGATGGCTCCCCAGCCGCCAATCGAGTGGAAGCGGACGGCCACCGCGCCCTCGGGAAGGAGCGACGGGGTTTCGTTCGCGATGACCGCGTAGGGATGATCGACGCCGAGAACGAAGAAGTTGACGCCGTCGGCGGCCGTCTTGCCATCGGTGCGGGCGCGGCCCGCAGTGACGAACTCGTAGGCGCCGATGATGTGCTCGGGGCGGAAGTCGCGCGAGCCGAGGCCGTAGCTGCCGCCGAAGATTTTAGGGACCTCGGCGAGCGTGATCGCGGGCAGACCGGCGACGCCTTGCACCGCCTTCGAAAACGCGGTGCGAATATCGCGGCCCAGCGGATTTTCGCCGGCCATCGCCTCGTCGGTGCGCTCGAGGATAATAACGTTCTTCCTGCCGCGGAGCGCGGTGACGAGTGCCGCCTCGGGAAAGGGACGGAGGACGTTGACGTGGATCGAGCCGACGCTGGCCGAGCGCGTTTCACGCAGGTAATCGACCGCGGCCTCGATGTTCTCCGCCGCCGAGCCGAGCGAGACGAAGACCGTTTCGGCGTCTTCGGTCTTGTATTCGGAGATGATGCCGTAGCGGCGGCCGGTCAACTCGGCAAACTTTTCGTAAGCAGCTTCCAGAAACTCGAGAATCGGCTCGGCGAAGTTGTTTCTGCGCGCCACCACGCCCTGCATGTAGTGTTCCTGGTTTTCGACCGGGCCGAGCATCACCGGATTGGCCAGGTCCATCATCTTGGGAACGCGGCGGCGGGTGGGGCCGAAGAGCTCGCGCTGCGCTTCGGTGGGGCAGTCGATGAGATCCTCCGGCGAGCCGAGAAACTCGCGGATCAAGCCGGATTCGTGCTTGTAGAAGGTGCGTTCGAGGTGCGAGGTGAGGAAGCCGTCCATGATGTTCATGCCCGGCGTCAGGCTCAATTCGGTCACGCGGCGCAGAATCAGCGCCTGGTCGGCGGCCTGCTGCGCATCCTTGCCGAAGAGCATGATCCAGCCAGTGTCGAGCGCGGCGTAGATGTCGTCATGGCCGCAATGCACATTAAGAGCCTGCTTGGTGAGGGCGCGCGCGCCCACTTCGAGGACCATCGTCGAGGCTTTGCCGGGGGCGTGATAGTACTGCTCGAGGCCGTAGACCACGCCCTGGCCGGAGGTGAAGTTGACCACCCGCTTGCCGCAGACGGAGTGGGCGATGGCTCCGCCCTGGGCCGCGTGCTCGCCCTCGGCCTCGATGGCGAGGGTGCTCTGGCCGAAGACGTTCAGGTGGCCCTCGGAGTAGGCCTGCTGGAAGAGCTCGCCGCCCTCGGTGGAAGGCGTGATCGGATAGAAGATGCCGGCGTCGGCAATGCGCGTCTCGGTGAGGTAGGAAACAAGCTGGTTTCCATTGGCGGTCACCCGAATGCCGGGATAGCGAGCAGCAACCCTCATAAAATCCCTCTCTCTAGAGCGGAACCAGAGTAAACGTGTCCTAACAAAGAGTGGTGGAGTGGCTTTTCCTTGAGGAAAAAGCCACGTGGCGGACTTGCTTCCGGGATACAGCTACTCTGGTTCCCCTCTACTGGCTGCTGTTATGATGCGCCACGCGTCCGCACGATTCCTGTGCCGGGCACAACAAAACCCCGTCCGCTGGGGACGGGGTTTTGCGTCAATCCTGAATTGAGAGACTTGGCCTGAATTGCGCCTGGGATCAGGCTGCTGAATTCTGGTTCCGCGCGCAGCTGGAAATGGAGTCAGCGGCTGCCGCGCTCACCGGCCTCAGGCCTTGGCGGCCTTGGCGACCTTACCGTCCTTGATGCAGCTGGTGCAGACCCTGATTCGTTTGGCTTGGCCGTTGACCAGCGCCTTGACGGCCTGAAGATTTACGCTCCAGCGCCGCCGGGTGATGTTGTGGGCGTGGGAGATGTTGTTGCCGAATTGCGGGCCTTTCCCGCAGATGTCGCATACCTGTGCCATGACTTCGCTCCAGACTTTGGTGTTTCGTGCGCCGCCGGGACAGGCAGCCTTCGAACTCCGATGAAATTTTGCTCGATTTCGAGCCTGTCCAACGCGGCGGCCAGCGGGGCAGATGAAGACACACGCCTCCGGCGGCTTGCCGAATCTTCATTATACCTGGAAGCGGCCACTTGGCCAATGGCGCCTTGCCGCAATGAAGATTCGGAAGGTCGCAGGCGGGGGCGATCATATGTAGGTTTAAATTTGCTGTTTGCTTCGCCCCTACGGGGCTGGCTGGCTCTGACTGGCCGCTTTCCCCACGCTGAAGCGCGGGGCTAACCACCACCGCGCCTCCGGCGCTACATAAATCGGAACCAGCCAGGTCAATAAATCGGAACCAGTCAGGTCAATAAATCGGAACCAGCCTGATCTACTGATCGGGACCAGTCTGGTCAACGAAATGGATTCATCATGTGATTGCCCTGGTCTTGGATCCGGCGCTCCCAACTCCGGGGTGGTTTCTGCTAGCATCGTGGTGGAGAAATTTCAGAATGGATGCCATTACCAGCGCGGGCCTGGGCGCCCGCCGCAATGAAGACATCGCGCTCGATCTGCTCAAGTTTGTGGCCGCCACGGCCAATGTGGGCCGCCCGGTGGCGCCCTCGACGGGATTCAGCGGCTCGGCCGCGCCCAAGCCCGAGGAGCAGGTCAGTCAGTTGCTCGAGCTCTACAACCGCTGCCTACAGGCCGTCGAAGGCCAGGGGCCGGAAGAGGGCAAGCCTGGCGAAGGGGCCGCACAATAGCCAGCCAGCCCATTTTGCGCCTTGCCGTCGCCGGAAACGGCGCCTTTGGCAAAAATCACCTGCGCGTCTACCGCGAACTGGAAATGGCCGGGCAGGGCATTGCTTTGGTGGCAGCCGTCGAGCCGAACGCGGCGCGCGCCGCTGAGGCCGCGGCCCGGTACGGAATTCCCATTTTTGCCAATGTGGATGAACTGCTGGCCGCCGACCTTCATTTGGATGCGGCCACGGTCGCCGTTCCCACCGTGCATCATCACGCGGTGGCCTCAGAGTTGCTTGATGCGGGCCTGGACCTGCTGGTGGAAAAGCCTCTGGCCGCCACGCTGGCCGAGGCCGATGACCTGATTGGCCGCGCGGAGAAGGGTGGCCGCATCCTGCAACCCGGCCACCTGGAGCGTTTCAATCCCGCCGTGCTTGCCGTCGAGCCCGAACTGCGCCGGCCGATGTTCTTCGAGTCCCACCGGCTCTCCATCTTCACGCCCCGCGCGCTGGATGTGGACGTAGTGCTGGACCTGATGATTCACGATCTGGACATTGTGCTCACCTTTGCCGCTTCGCCGGTGCGCGAGGTGCGTGCCGTCGGTCTGCCGATTCTCTCGCCCAAGGTGGACATCGCCAACGTCCGCGTCGAGTTCGAATCGGGCTGCGTGGCCAACTTCACCGCATCGAGGGTTTCCACCGAACGGGTGCGCAAGCTGCGCTTCTTCGAGCCTCGCCAGTACGTTTCGATCGACTACGCTCGCCAGGATCTGCTGGTGATCGGCCTCAATGGAGGGATTGACGCCGCTGGAGTCTCGGCCAAAGCCGCTGCCGCTGGCCTTTCTCCTGAAATCGTCGCGGCGCTGGCCGCTGGCAAGGCCGATCCGGCTCTTCTGGCTCAGCTTGCCGCCGCTGGCAAGGCAGATCCGGCACTTCTGGCCAAATTTACCGCCGCGTCCACCGCCGCCGGTCCTGCGCCGGGGCTCTCCTTCGCCAAGCCGCCGGTCACGCCCGGCGAGCCGCTGCGGCTGGAGATTCTCTCCTTTCTGGAAGCGGTGCGGACGCGCCGCGCGCCGCGCGTTACCGCTCGGCAGGGTCGCCAAGCGCTGGCTCTGGCGCTGGAAATTCAGGCTGCGATGGCCGCTCATGCCGAGCGCGCCGGGCTCCAGGACTTTTTCAATCCTGGCGCGTAGCGCTTTGCGCGCGTTTTCCCTCCAGCAGTTTCCAGGTTCCAGTCAAAAAGCTCGGAATGTGCTTTCAGGTCAGAAAGAATCGGTCATCGCGGCTCAAAAAGCCGTTGCGATCGGCGCACAGACGCGTTAATTTCTATTCCCGATTCTGCCGCCGCTACTCCGCCTCGACAGGTACGAGCGTCAGCCGGGCTGTGAGCACCACCAGCGAGACCCACAGCGCATCGGCGCAGAGAAGATGCGCCACCTGCACCCACAACGGAGCCAGCAGCACGACGTCCAGCAGGCCCAGCAGGTAAACAGCGGCCAGCAGCAAGAGCACCAGCGCCGAGAGGACGCCATTGTCCCCGTGCGCCGTGCGCCGGGCCGCGCGCACCAGCAGCCAGACGAGGAAGATGCTGGCCACGAATGCGACCGCCGGATGCATCCAGCGCCAGCGCACCAGCCAGCCGCCGGCCGGGGAGAAGTCCTGAGCCAAGGCGAGGCCCAGCGATGTGGCCGGGAAGAGCGTGTCGCCCAAGGCGGCCAGCGAACCGGTTACGCCGACGACGATCACCACCAGGATTGCGGCTATCGCGCCCAAGGGCGCCGCCAGGCGGACGCGGCCTCGCTGAAAGCCCTGGCGGCGGCCGAGCAGGTGCGCGGTCAGGGCCAGCGCGGCCAGGAGCAGCAGTGTGTTGGTCAGATGCAGCGCCAGGTAGGCCGGCCGCAAGGGCGACAGGCTGTCGGCCGTCAAGCCTAGCTTGACCAGCAGGGCTCCCAGAATCGCCTCGATCAGCGTGAAGGCCACCGCGGCCACCGCCGCGGCGCGCGCCAGGTGGCCGCGGGCCGTGCCCAGAAAAGTCCAGGACAGCAGACCCACGACGGCGAAAAACGAGAGGCCGCTGGTGACGCGGTGGGTGAACTCGATGAGCGTATTCATGCTGGCCGAGTGCTGGAGGAGGGTGCCGTTGCACAGCGGCCAGCGGTTGCCGCATCCGGCTCCCGAGCCGGTGGCGCGCACCAGCGTGCCCCATAGAATGACGGCAATAAAATAAGCCAGCACAACCCAGGCAAAGCGGCGCAGCGCGGGCGAGGGCAGGCGTTGCGCGTGGACGGAAACGGCTGAAGCGGACATAAGGAAAGGCTCCGGGTGGAACTGCCCAGTGTAGAACAGAAGGCGGCCGGCCGAGTCTGTTTATTTGAGCCCGCAATCCCGCGGGTGCTCGTTTTTCGGAAATTGGGTTAGAGCATTTTCGGAAATTGTGTAGACCTGGATTGCATTGGTATCCCACCCATTTCCGCAACAAACGCGGAAATGGATGGGGCACGGGAGTCTACAGTAAAAGCGAAAATGCTCTAGAAGGGCGCGGCGAATTTCTCCGGTATAACTTCTACGGCGGCTATGAGCGGCTCAGGCCAGATTGCGCTGTGAGCCCGGGGAGGGAACTTGGCGGACTTTTGCGAGGTGGTGCGAAAGCAACAGCGCAACTTATTAAGTTATGCAGCAGCGAGGCTATCTTGAGAACAGGGGAGAGTGAAAATAGCCGGGTAAAACGGAGATAGAATGCAAGAGGCCTATCTATTTTTCTGTTTGCCGGAGATTATCGCGGCAAATGATAACTTCCAAACTGAGGCTGCTGCAAGTTTCCAAGCGACAGCCTGTTATGAGTCCTGAAGCGGGGGGCTTGCAGGAGGCTTGTTGTGCAACACGGACTGAGAAATCCTGTAACAGCCTGCGACTGAATGCCTTTCAAGTTAAAGGCTGATCTGCTCCGCCGTGAAATCAATGGGATGCATTCTTGATTTCACGGCGGAGCCCAGCCTTTGCCGTGGTTTGAATTCCGCCACAGGCTGTTAGGAGCCAGTACTAGCCAATGTCCGTCTTCGCGCGGAGCTTTCCGCTACCTCTTGGCTGGCGGGGGAACATATCCGCCGATCGGAAGCACTTCGCTGCCGAAGGCGCCGTTGATGATGATGGCGGCCAGCAGATACCACGCCGTGGCGGCGCAGAGCAGGCTCTCCCAACCGAAGACCTTGAACAGCATGGCGCTGCCGGTTACCTGCGAGGCAATCAGCAGAATCCACAGAATCGTCAAGGTGACAAAGATCCAGACTAGCGCCTTGGCCAGGCGGAAGGTGGCGACCAGGAAGATCAGCGTGATGATGAGCCAAGCGAAGGGAAAGAAGGTCAGGAGCCCGGCAAAGGCCTCTTTGGGCAACCAACTGTTGGTCATGGCATACAGGCATCCGCCGAAGACAATCCAGAAGGCGCCGAAGGCGCCGAAGACGGTCATGGCGAAGGTGTTGCCGGTAAACAATTCGGCAAAGCCAACGCCAATTTCAACGATGCCGCCAAAAAAGACGGCCAGGGCTATGGCTGGCGCTGCGCCCATCCAGCCAAGATTTGCAAAGCTGAGAACAGTAAGGCTTAGCGCGAACGATGCTAGGCCTAGCGCAGTAGGATTGGAGAATTTCGGTGGCATCAGGGCTCCTTTGACCGCCTTCCGGGCGGGCAGAACGGCTTTCCAATTCATGCAACATTGCCGGCACGGCGCTAGGAGGCTCTAACTTCCACCCCGGCGGCGAATATCTGCCGCGGGGAACTCAGGAAAGAAAGAAGCAACCTTGGTGCAGTGGCCCCGGCTTGCGCCAATTAGAGAACCGCTACAAGTAGATTGACGAACGTGGTGAACTCTACCACAGCCTGATAACGAAAGACAATTATTTTTTTACAGGCGGAAATCAATATATTTGTTCTGTATTTATCCTCAGTCCGTTCAGCGTCGCTTCGCCGCCGCCGGCCGGTTATCCGGACCGGAAGCGGACCCATCGGGAGCTAAGTTCCCGAGCTTCGGAAAAGATCCGTGAGGCTCTGTAAATAGTGAAAGCAAAGTAAGAATGCGCCCCGGTTACCTTGGGAAATAGATGTGTTCCCGGTCACCTGGGCAGATAGATGGTGCCGTCTTGATTCGTGAAGCCAGGCCGGTAATATTGCTGGATGGCGCGCAAGATGGGCGGCGCAAAGCGCCGATCGCGCCGTGGAACGTCAAGTTCCCGCCCCACGCTGTTTTGCATTTGCACGGCTCCAAACTCCCGGTTGCGCAACCGCGCCACCATCGGGCGGGCGTCCAGCTTTCCCTGTCGGGTGAAACGCGTCGCGTGGAGGGAAAAGCCACTCCGCGGCGGTGGCGCAGGAAAAATACGATTGGCAGCGGCGGCCTCACCCGGCGGGCAATACGGGAAATGTCCTAGCCGCGGCTTTGTTCTCAGGCGCGCTGGCTGAAGCCGAATCTCTCCGCATAGAGCCCGGCCAGGAGCTTGGCGTAATCCCAGCCCACTTTGAAGTTGGCCTTGCTGGCGCCCTGGGCGCGCAGGCCAAAGGAAATGGGAACCTCTTTGACTGAGCGGAGGCGCGCGCGGACCAGAATCTCCAGCAGCAATTTGAAGCCGGAGGGCTGGAATTCAATGCCCTCGATGCACTCGCGGCGGATCAGGAAGAAGCCGGTCATGGGGTCGCGGGCGCGCATTCCGGCCCGCTGAATGGGCCAGGTAGCCCAGACGGCGGCGGCGGAGAGGAACTTGCGGACCGGATTCCACTGGCCCAGCCGGCCACCCTCGATATAGCGGCTGCCGATGGCCAGGTCGTTGCCGGCTAGAATGGCAGAGATCAGACGGGGAAGCACCTCCGGGGGGTGCTGCAGGTCGGCGTCCATCACGCCAAGAATCGCGGCATCGGTGTGCCGCCAGCCGTAGAGAATGGCCCCGGAGAGGCCGCGTTCGCCTTTGCGCACCAGCAGGCGCACGCGCGGATCCTCGGCGGCGATGGCCGAGACTATTTCCTCGGTTCCATCGCGGCTGTCGTCATCGACGACCAGAATTTCGTATGGAATTTTCAGGGGGTCGAGCACGGAACGCAGGTGGCGGAGCAGGCCGGGAAGGTTTTCCGCCTCGCGCAGGGTGGGAAGGGTCAGCGCCAGTTTGGGACCAGAGCCGGCATCCGGTTCTTCTTCTGGCCGCGTCTGCGTTACCGCGCCGGCCGGCATTGTCGTGTCCTCCGCGGAGGTGTAGTTGGTTGGATTCATCATAAGCTGGAAGCACGCTGAGCCTGATTATATGGGGTTTAACCGGTTTGAGGTGCAAATTTCGCTCAGCATTTCGCCGATATTGCTTCGTTGGGTATCATCTCCATTCTCTAACTTTCGTATAATCAAGGAACACTGACTTCACCCCGGAATCCCGCCAGTTAAGGTCTTCGGGGAATCTGCGAGCGAGTACCCATTTTGACAACTATCTTCCGGCTGGCCAATCAATCTTCTCTTTGCGCCGCGAGTGTCGAGTTTGAATCTTCGCTTGCCACGCAGAGCGAACCGCCCCCGCGAAGCCTGTCGGATGAAAGTGCTCCTCGGCGACAACCCTGGCGCGATCCTGTCAATCGCGCCAGCCGGATTCTGGTTCCGCTGCTGATCGTGCTCTTCCTGGTGCAATGCGCGTGGTTCATCCGCACCCAGTCGTTCACCAACGACGAGCCGGAGCACATTGTCGCGGGAGTGGAGGCGTGGCACTTCGGCGAATTCAAGCACTGGCACGACCAGCCGCCGCTGGGACGTCTGCTCTTCACACTTCCGCTCTTGAACAAGGGCGTAAGCTACCGGATCACCGAGGATCAGGTCCGTCCCATCGCGCCGGCGCCGGAGGTGTGGCTCTACCGCGCGCGTCCGGTCAATGTTTTGCTGGGCGTGGCGCTGTTGTTGCTGCTGTGGGGGACGGCGCGTCGGCTGTTTTCCGAGCAGGCGGCTCTATTTGTTCTGGCGCTTGGGGTTCTTTCGCCGGACCTGATTGCGCATTTCTCCCTGGCGACCATCGACGGCGTGGGCTGCCTGTTCATCTTCGCCTGCGCAGTGCAATCGTTGCGCTACCGCCGCAACCCTTCGCGCACCCAGGCCGCGATTCTGGGGGTCTTGCTGGGCGGTATGCTGCTGGCCAAGTTCAACAGCCCGCCGCTGTTTGCCCTGGCGCTGGGG
>Ga0182014_10003320_pt1 | contig 19431 bp, 11 predicted proteins | sample 612S2DmetaG_FD_120489 | JGI IMG/M metagenome (GOLD analysis project Ga0182014, IMG submission 120489) | Permafrost microbial communities from Stordalen Mire, Sweden - 612S2D metaG | ecosystem: Environmental > Terrestrial > Soil > Wetlands > Permafrost | place: Sweden: Stordalen | collected... | reverse complement strand
GCGCGAATTCAAATTGCAACACCGAGGCGCGGTTAATCTCTATGACAAAGAGCCTGAAATCTCGCAAGCACGATTTTGTGCAAGAGGCAATTTACGATGCCGCAATCGATTTGTTTGTCCGCCAGGGCTTCCAGGAGACTACCGTCGAAGAAGTGGCGAAGGCTGCTGGCGTGTCGCGACGGTCATTCTTCCGATACTTCACGACCAAAGACCATCTGCTTGGGCACACCATCGTTAGACTCGGGGATGTGCTTGTTTCCGCGGTGGCCGCTTCTCCAGCGGAATCATCTGCGAATGAGGTAGTGCATGACGCGGTCACGGCGGGGATACGGTTTGCAACGTCCCATCCAAGAACCCATCAGATTATTGAAATTACCGCTCACAATCTGTCTGCGAGGCAGGCGCATCGTTCACGAATGGTCGAAGTCGAGATTCTGCTGTCGGAAGCCTTCGCTGCACGGACAAGGAATGAAACGAAGGAAGATGTCAAGCCCAGAATGCTGGCGATTTTGACGCTCATGCTGGTTGATCTCTCGCTAATGCGCTGGTTCAAAGACGAGTTTGAAGATTGCTCGACAGCCTCGGAGTTCGTGTTTGCCCAGCTGTCTCGCGTGGTCTGTGAACCGAACGATTCGAATGCACTCGTAGCGGCCAAAACTCGCAAGCTGGAGCCATCGGTCGCCAAGAGCTGAAGGCCTCCCAGGGGCCGCCCGTTTCGTCTTCCCCAGCTCCTAGTCCCCTCTTACGCTCGGTCATTCAACCCCTCCCCTCGGAGCTGGTTCAGTCGGGAATCGTGCGCGATGCCGGAAGACAGATCAGCCGCATACATTTGATGTAATTCCACTTAACATGCGTCCGATCAGCGACTTGTGCGTCCTGATGCCACTTTCCGAGCGCCAATCGCCGGTGTTGGAAGGGCATCCGGTAAGGCAACCTCGACACACGATCTCCCTGCTCGAAATTCGTTAGATAAATCTCTTTCCAAAAAAATGTTGACAATGGCGCAATGAGCCACTTATTGTTTGTATGCATGGCGCATGGTGCCATTCATTGCTCGTTATGACACAAGATTGAAAGAGTGCGCGGCAGCATTCTTCTTGGGAGGCAGGAAATGGAGGAGAGGACGATGTTCACGAGAATTCACCAGATTCATGTTGCGCCTTGGCCGAGCAGATTCATCGGAATCCTGATGCTTAGCCTACTCACCGTCTTTCTTGCGATGGGGCGGGCGCAAGTTTCTACTGCATCTTTGAATGGAACCGTGCAGGACAACACGGGGGCACTTGTGCCGGGCGCGAAGATTGTCGCGATCCAAACAGAGACAAACTTCAAGACCGAAACGGTGTCAGGGTCGACCGGTTCCTTCAGAATTTCATCGATTCCTGTTGGCCCATACGTCCTTCGGGTCACGAAAGAGGGCTTCGAGACCTACAAGCAGGAAGGCATCGTCCTGACGGTCGGACAGGTTGCGACGTTTCAGATTTCCCTGACGGTTGGCGCAACTTCCCAAAATGTCGTTGTCACGGCCGAAGCGCCTGCGGTGGAAAGCACCGAAAGCACGATTCAAAGCGTTGTTGAAGAAAAGGTGGTTTCCGAATTGCCGTTGAATGGCCGGAACCCCGCCGCCTTGATGTTCACGGCTGCCGGTGTTACCGATGCGACTATCAACCCTGTTGGAACAAATGCGAACAGCACTGTGGCGGAAGGGGGCTCTGTACTCAGCGATGAGAGCGCTCCGACGACCAATGGTATCCGTCCCGGTGGAACCTACTTCTCCCTGGATGGAGCGGGCAATGTCGATCCTTTCAGCGTAATCGGCGGACCTTTCCCGAATCCAGATGCGACGCAGGAATTCTCGGTTGTGACTGGATCCTACGGAGCCCGTTACGTGTCTGCGCCGGGCGGCGCGGTCAATATTGTCACCAAGTCCGGAACGAACCAAATCCACGGATCGGCCTTTGAGTTTGTCCGGAACGGTTTTTTCAATGCCCAGAATTATTTTGCGACAGTTCCCGACACCTTGAAGCGCAATCAGTTCGGCTTTGCTGCGGGTGGGCCGCTGCTGAAAGACAATCTGTTCGCCTTCGGTTCGTATCAGCAAACTATCATTCGGGCGCAAACTCTTATCAATTCTTACGTCGGTATCGTCACTCCGACTGAGAATATGCAGCAAGGGCAGTTCAAGAGCGCTATCACGGGCAAGATCGTACAACTGCCCATGAGTACGGTGGCAACCAATCTCATGAAGTACATCCCCCCACCCAACTATGCTATTGGGGGCAACCTTGCCTACTACAATACTACGGTTCCCAACGATATCAACGACCCGCAATGGGTGGCGAAGGTCGACTACGATCTGGGACAGCATCGGCTGTTTGCGCGATATTTTTCCGAGCACTCAAAGACTCCCGCCGATCAGATGACGAGCAGCAGCCAGACGGCCAGCGGCAAGAATGCTCTGACAGCCCAGTCGGGCGGCGCTGGCTTCTGGGATGATTTCGCATTCGGGGACACCTGGACCTCGAAAACGGGATCCTGGATCGTGGATGCGCGGGCTTCCTGGATGAAGGCCGACAGCAGCGGCAACGGAGCTTCTAGCCTCTCCGGTCTGAGCATCACAGCGCTTGGAGCTACAGGCGTAAGCGACGGCGTGTACCCCATGCTGCCGACGTTTTACGCGATTGGCGGCCTTTTTGTATCCGGCAGCCCCTACGGTGACAATACGCGTACGAGCTGGGATTACAGTGTGGATGCGATCCATCCATTCGGAAAACATGAACTCTCGTTTGGAACGGATGTTCGATTTGTGGGCCTGAACCAAAAGAGCTACTCAGGCCAGAATCCTGCATTCGTCTTCCTCGGCTACGATAGCCTGTATACAGGCTATGGCCCTCTGGACAACAACGCCTATGCGGACCTCATCCTGGGCCGTCCGTTTGAGTTCTTCCAGGCGGACGGTGGCTTCGATTCCATCACCGGGCACTTGTTCGGCCTTTATGCGGAGGATAAGTACAGGGCTTCCAGCCGGTTGACGCTCACGGGTGGAGTTCGTTGGGACCCGTATCTTCCATACGAGCCAGCCAGCAACCACATAGACTGCTGGAATCCGGGTCAACAATCGCAGATCTTCACCAATGCTCCTTTGGGTCTGATCTATCCTGGCGACTCGGGCTGCAGCAGCGGTGGCACCACGTCGAAGTACATGATCGTTCAGCCCAGATTGGGAGTAGCCTACAAACTCGACCGGACGGGGAACACCGCGATTCGCGCTGGATGGGGGATGTACTCCACCCAGTTCCCGCTGATCAGCCTGCTCGGATTCTCAGCTCCGCCCTTTGTTCGCAGCTTCCTCCAAGTGCACGCGGTCAGCGCACAATCTATGGATGCCCCGTGGACCTCGCAAGGGCTAACCGATCCTTTCGCAGGAGGATTCAATAACGCCAGCTACAAACCTCCGTCCGATGTCAGCTTTGCCAATGCGGAAGCGGTTGGATTCTCTCCTTCCGCGATCGACAAGAACTTCCAGCCTGCTGTTGTAGATCAGTGGACATTGTCACTGCAGCACGCATTTACGCGTTCCGACAGCATTGAAATCGCCTACGTGGGCACTACGGGGATTCACATTGCGCAGAGCTACGATGCCAACCTTCCGGTTTATAACGGTAATGCTGCTAAACCGAGTGGCACTCGGCCCTATGCTTCTGAAGGCGTGGGTCAACTTCTCACGCTGGTCAGCAATTCAACCTCAAACTACAATGGCCTGAACGGGACATACCACCATCGCGGCAAAGGCGGTATTGACCTGGTCTCCGCCTTCAACTGGTCCAAGTGCCTCGATGATGGATCGATACCGCCGAGCACTGCCGGCGCCTTTGGCGCAACGGGCGTGGGTAATAACCTGGTGGCCAGCGGCGCTTACGAGCCGCGTGTTCGACGCGGGCGCTGCGATTTCGACCAGAATCTTACTTTCCGCACAACAGGAGTCTGGAATTCGCCCGATCTGAAGGGGTCTGGCATGTTCTTACGCTCGGTTGCAGGTTCATGGACCGTGAGCGGCCTGGTGGTGGTGGATGCGGGGCAGCCGTTTAGTATCACTGATTCCGGCGGAAACTCACAGACCTCACTCAGCCTTGACCGTGCGGACTGGAACACGACTCCCGCGCCCACCTATGTGAACGGAAAACTCAACGCGGCAGCGTTTCAAGCGAATGCGCCCGGAACGTACGGCGACGTGCAACGGAATAGTTTCCGCTCGGATAAGTGGGTCCACGTGGATCCAGCCGTGATGAAGACGTTCCCGCTGGGCACAGAACGGCTCCATTTGATGTTCCGGGCAGAGGCGTTCAATGTGCTCAATCATCCCAGTTTTTACGCTCCGATTTCGGACCTAAACTCAGCCACTTTTGGAACGATCGGCACAGCCCGCGATCCACGTATCATGCAGTTCTCACTGAAGGTGCTGTTCTAAACTGTGGGCTAACTAAGTACGCACATGCCGGTCCCAAGACAACGGGACCGGCATATGCGTTCCGGACACGGTGCGTTCAAGCCTGACAGTGCGCAGGTGCATTCGGAACGACGAAATTCTGCCAGAGAATGCTGCCGTGTCAGTATACGCGGCTGATGATGAAAGGAGACTTGATGAATAGCTATTTTCCACGCCTTCCGCAATCGGTTGTAGCCATCGCCATCGCAGTTGCAGTTCTTGCCGTCTGCAGTTCTCGCTTGGCGCTTTCGCAGCAAAGCGGCGCTCCGCCTGCTCCAGCAGTTGTCGCGGCAGACGCCATGTTCAGTCAGCCCTATGTGGACGTTGACGAGTGGCGAGACAAACCCATGCGCCACCGCTATGTGCACGGCGGTTTCAAGGGAACCGGCGCGAAGTTCTCCTTCTACTTTCCCCCAAAGGAGCAGTTTCACGGCAGGTTCTTCCAGCACGTCACTCCAGCCCCAAGCAGCGAGAACCTTGAGCAGGACAGCGTCGGCGAGGAGGACAAGATCGGCTTTTCGATCATCAGCGGGGGCTATTTCATCGAGACGAACGAGGGCGGCCAGTCTGCTATCGGCAACGGCGCGCTATCGGGATACCTCGTCAACGCGGCGGCGGCTCAATACTCCCGGAACTTGGCAAATCAGATGTATGGGCCGGGGCGGATCTTTGGCTATGTGTACGGCGGAAGCGGAGGAGGATTCAAGTCGATCAGTGGCTTCGAGAACACCGATGTTTGGGACGGAGCAGTCCCATACGTCATCGGATCTCCACAGGCCATTCCCAATGTCTTCACGGTACGGATGCTCGCTTTGCAAGTCCTCTCCGACAAGTTTCCTTCGATTCTCGATGCGGTTGAGCCTGGTGGCAGCGGGGACATGTATGCCGGCCTCAATGACGAAGAGAAGAGTGCTCTTCAGGAAGTCACACGGATGGGATTTCCCCCGCGAGCCTGGTTCAACTACAAGACCATCGGAGAGGGTGCGTTCCCGGTTCTGTTCCCTCTCGTCCGGATGCTGGATCCAACCTATTTCAAGAACGATTTCTGGTCGATTCCAGGCTACCTCGGAGCCAACCCACCGGAGTACCTCAAGCGCGCGCGGGTTCAATTGAAGACGAAGGTGACCAAGGTCCTGACCGTCGAAAATCCTGAGACCAGCAAGGCACTCGGAGGGGTCGACACTGCCTGGAAGCAAATGCAAGCAGAAGCGCCTGTCGCTTTTGAAGTGGAGCAGGTGCCGGAAGTCAAGATCGACGGAGCATTCCTGTACATAAAGAGCGGGGCGTCCGCAGGCAAAGAGCTGGCCATCGGGAAGATCGTGGGCCGCACCGTTGCGATTGGCATCAACCCTTTCGCCGCGAATGATCCTGGCGTACTCAAGGGCATCAAGGTGGGTGACGAGGTCCAGATCGACAACTCAGACTTCCTTGCCGCTCAAACCTATCATCGGCACCAGGTCTCGACTCCCGACTTTTACGTCTGGGATCAGTTCCGCGGGCCGGACGGCAAACCCCTTTACCCGCAACGGCCCAAGCTCATCGGCCCGATGATTACGTATGGCGGTGCCGGATCGCTCCAAAGCGGAAAGTTCAAAGGAAAGATGATTGTTGTTGCAAGCCTTCTGGACCAGGATGCTCTTCCCTGGCAAGCCGATTGGTATCGCACAAAGGTCAAAGAGAACCTGGGCACGAAACTGGATGACAGCTTCCGGCTCTGGTACACCGACAATGCAGTCCATGGCGATCAGGAAAAGCGGGAAGACCCGACACACACGGTCAGCTACCTGGGCATCCTGCAGCAAGCCTTGCGCGATGTGAGCGCCTGGGTCGAGAAGGGCGTGCCGCCTCCACCGAGCACCAGCTACAAGGTCGTCGATGGCCAGGTTGTCGTTCCCCCGAGCGCTGCTGAGCGCTATGGCATTCAGCCAGTGGTCACGGTCACGGCGAATGGCGGCGTACGCGCGGATGTGCGCGTGAACCAGCAGGTCAAGTTCACCGGGATCGTGGAATTGCCGCCAGGTATAGGCAAGATCGTTGCCGCTGAGTGGGACTTTGAAGGCGAGGGAACCTTCCCGGTTGTCCAGGAAATCAAAACATCCAACTCGAGCAGTTCTGGGACCCGAGTTACTTTCACAATGAGTCACGCGTTTTTGAAACCGGGCACGTATTTCCCAGCGCTACGAGCAACTTCGCAGCGCCAGGGTGATGCTCACACGCCCTATGCGCGCATTCACAACCTGGGCCGGGTCCGGGTCGTCGTGCAATGAACCGGTACGGTACCGCACACGGCTTTAACCGCCGACTCGCTTCGTCATTTTGTCCAAGGAACTACAATGAGTCCTCGCACTCGCGATAGCTGGAAGCGCGTCAATACCAGATTCAGGCTGGGCATGTACGCGCTCATTGCTTTCGCCGTTCTGCTCTCCGGCTTAGCCGCTGTTGCTTCAGAAGCAACGGAGGCGCCGAAGGCGCCCGCACCCGAGCCGATCAAAGTCACCGAGTTGCCCCTGCCCCCCACCGCGCCAGGAAAAAGCGTTGGCTCATGCACGGCTGCCGTCAATCCGCATCGCACAGGCTGCATCGATCCTGCGCCCTTGAGCTTCCAATCCGGAAGTTTCCTGCCCGATGACCATCATGTCCTCGCGCTGGTGCACTTCATGGGCGCACCGGCGCCGCCTGATGCGGCGAGTGCCTATGACGGCGGCCAAATCATCATTGTCAAAACGGACGGAACCAAGTTCCCGAACGGCGATGCATGGCATTGTTTAACCTGCGGTGTTCCGCCCGAAAATCGAGTTGGAATTGGTCCGGATCAGACCTACCCTCAGGCCTTCTTGGATGGCAAGCGCATCCTCGAAGGGACAAATGTTGTCGACTGTTCTCCCTTCCACTTAACGGATCCGCGCTGCACGCCTGAGCGGATTCATATCTACCCGATTCGGTGGAATGTCCGGCCGGACGGCTCGGGCCCGAGCGGAAACATCCGTGAACTACGACTCCACCCCGACAACGTTCACCTGGGGTTCAACTCCCTTTCCATTTCGAAGAACAGGTTCGGTCAATTCGGATACCTTGGCCGGCTCGAATTCAACCCTGCTCCGAAGACCGGAGAACCATTGGCTCCCCGCTATGAACTGATTCAGGTCACGCGGTTGTTTCGGGAAGGTTTCGATCAACGCGTCCTGGGGCCGGACCCGCAGCATCCCAATCAATTGCGAATCAATCGCAACGGCATCGACATCGGCGAGTTTCGCGGCTTCAGCAAGGACGGCCGTGAGGTCTTCTACGTTGGCTATCCTTTCGAGTCCTCGAACATCGATCTGTTCGCGGCCGACCTCGCGACAGGCAGAGTGCGCCGATTGACCTCTCATCCTGAGTATGCCGACCCGCTGGATGCGTCACCGGATGACAAGTGGATGGTGGTCGAAGACTCCCGCGGCTCAGGGCGCCAGATGTTCCTTGCTGCTATGAGCGGCATACCGCCGATCACGGATCTTGTTACATCCAGCGCCGTATCGTCGGTACGCAATAACCATGACCGCAGGTTCTTTCAGGCATATCTTCTAGACCGATTTGGAGACCGCGGAGATTACCAGGGCCAGTTGCTCACCGCCGGCGATGGAAAGCCTGGCAGTATGAGCGATCCGAACTGGAACGCCATGGCGGATCCGCGGTGGTCGCCGGACGGCACACGTGTCGTCTTTTATCAGGGACAGGTTACAAGCCCCGCATGCGGCGGATCCAACCCGTTGCAGTGTCCCCCACCAACCGAACCAGGTGGGCGCCGTTTTCGTATGCTGCTCGCCCGCTTCACAAGCCGCAAGCCGCTTTCGATCCCGCCACCCAGGCCAATCTCAGACAGTGTCCCATGGGGAACACCCTTTGTGCCCGGCACCCCGACACCAACCCGCCCGATCATTCCGGAAGGGACTTATACACTTTCCGGCAGTATCTCTGGCTTGGCAACCGTCACCATCGTGCATGCCCCGGACCACAACGCGATTCGTACCGTGGCGGTGAAGTACGACAACTACTCCGACCAAGCGGGTTACATCCTAAACGGCAGTGAGAGCGTATCGGAGACGCGTCCCGCTCCCACCACAACGTCGCTCGACTGGCATTCAGACATCGTGCAGACCGGGAAAGTGCAGGGGACCAAGCGGACCAGCCCGGACGGTTTCAAGCTCACGATCGACGTGAGAACGAACATTTTTCAAGCCACCGGCACGCTGACGACGATCATCAACGGCCAGACCTACGTGCAACCCGGCAATGACGATTAGGCAAGAGATTCCGAATGAGAAAAAATGGGCATGGGTTATGAGAGTTGATGGGAGAGTATGAATGGCCATTGGAATTGAGCATTCGGTTCGAAATGGACCGAGAACGTTTGTGGATACCAAATCCGGAGTTCGCATGAATCGATCGTCCCTGCTCACCGCCTTGACTGCCTGCCTCCTGTTCTCTGCGCCAACGATTGCCGCAAGCGGACAACCGCATCCAGGAAAACGGGAATCGCGCGAAAACACCTACTGCAACCCGATTGACTTGCCCTACAGATTCGCTATCAGCGCGAAGGTGCCTTGGAGGGAAGCAGCTGATCCGACTGTAGTCCTGTTTCATGGCGAGTATTGGCTCTTCCCATCGAAGACAGGAGGCTACTTCCATTCAAGAGACCTGCTTCACTGGTCCTTTGTTGAAGCGCATGGCTATCCAGTGGAAGGCTACGCGCCCACGGCTCTCGTGATGGACGGCAGACTCTACCTGACCAACGGAGAGGGCAACACGAAGATCTTTGTTACCGACGACCCTGGTTCCGGGAATTGGAGCATCGCTGCCGACTTTGGAACTGCCTACGGCGACCCCGACCTTTTCCTCGACGATGACGGTCGACTCTACATGTATGACGGGGTGAATAATAAGACTCCGCTGCGAGTGACGGAGCTAGACCGGAAGACGTTTCAGAAGATTCGCCAGGCGGACATTTCGCAGGCCCGTTCCGAGGCGACACGCGGGTGGGAAGTACCGGGCGACAGCAATGATCAAACGAAGGTAGCGGCGTGGATTGAAGGCTCGTGGATGAACAAGCACAATGGAACCTATTACCTTCAGTTTGCCGCGCCCGGGACGGAGTTCAAGACTTACGGGGATGGAGTGCTTACCAGCAAAGATCCGATGGGACCATTCACGTACGCTCCGTACAGCCCTTTCTCTTTCAAGCCCACCGGATTCATCGGCGGCGCCGGCCACAGCAGTACGTTTGCGGCGTTGGATGGGCGCTTTTGGCACATTGCCTCGATGAGCATTTCTGTTCGACATCCGTTCGAGCGCCGCCTCGGACTCTTCCCGACGCGATTCACCAAAGGCGGGCAGCTCGTTACCGACACTTATCTCGGAGACTACCCACACTACATCACTGGAGATCACGGTCTTGTCGGCTGGATGCTTCTGTCGCGGAAGAAGCCTGTTACCTCGTCTTCAGCCCTCGACGGTCACGCACCCGAACTCGCTGCTGACGAGGATGTTCGCACATGGTGGTCCGCAAAGACTGGTGACCCAGGCGAATGGTTCCAGTTCGATCTCCAGGCCGAGAAGACGATTCAAGCGATCCAGATCAACTTCGCCGATGAGGGTAGTACCCAACTCGGGCTGACAACCGATGTCTATCGCTACGTTCTTGAGGTATCGAGCGACTCCCGTACTTGGCGCGCAGTTGTGGACCACGAGAAAGATGGGCGGGATGCTCCAGACGATTATGAAGTCCTACCCCAGCCCGTAAGAGGCCGCTACATCCGCATTCGCAACATTCATTCGCCGAACGGTGCAAAGTTCTCGCTCTCAGACCTGCGAGTCTTCGGAAAAGGAAACCTCGCACTTCCGGAGAGGGTTGCGGGAATTCAGGCCCAGCGCGATCTGAATGACGGCCGCCTTGCCTCCGTCACCTGGAAGCCCTCTGAACACGCGGAGTTCTACATTGTGCGCTTAGGCACAAATTCGAAGGAGTTGACCCTGAATTATCAGGTATACGATGGCGCAACCACGCTGATGGTGCCGGGGCTCAACTCCGGAGTTTCCTATTTCGTTACAGTCGACGCCGTCAACGAAAGCGGAATCAAACCTGGACCATCACTGGTCACATTTCGATGAGTATCCTGTGGCGACAGCCCGGTCCGGGTAGCGGTCAGGTAGGAATGCGGTTTCGCGCCAGCTGGTGGATTCGGCTTTTTCACCAGCGTTTCACGGCCACTCTCGATCAAGGATTACCATCGTTCAAGGAGCCAGAAGTGCGCGTGAATAAGAAGGTCTTCGTAGTGACCGGTGCGGGAAGCGGGATCGGGCGTGCGCTCGCGCTGCACCTTTTAGCAAAAGGCTCTAGAGTCGCCGGGATCGATCTCAATTCGGACTCACTCGAAGAGACAAGGAGTCTGGCGATCCAACCGAAACAAAGTTTTACGTCCTACAAGGTCGACATTTCGGATCGATCCGCCGTCCAAGCTATGCCAGATAGGGTCGTTTCCGACTTCGGCTGCGTGGATGGAATCATCAATAATGCAGGCATCATCCAGCCATTCTGCAGACTGAATGACCTTGACTATCCGACCATTGAACGCGTGATCAATGTAAATCTGTTTGGCACTCTATATGTCACGAAAGCCTTCCTCCCACACTTGCTCGAAAGGCCGGAGGCGCACATTGCGAACATTTCAAGCATGGGAGGCTTTGTGCCAGTGCCCGGGCAAACGATATACGGCGCGGCCAAGGCCGCAGTGAAGCTCATGACCGAAGGTCTGGCCTCAGAACTACTCCATACGAATGTGAGGGTCTCGGTGGTATTTCCTGGCGCCATCGCAACCAACATCACAACGAATTCAGGCTTAAGCGCCAGAGCACCGAAGCAAGAAGGGACAAAGACCATGAAGGTTCTCTCTCCAGAAAGGGCGGCGGAGATTATCGTCAATGGAATCGAGCGCAATGCGTTCCATATCTTTGTGGGAAAGGACGCAGCTTTGATGGACAAGATCTATCGCATGAGCCCGGGTTTTGCCGCTCGCACGATAGCGGGCAAGATGCGCGATCTTCTTCCCGACTGACCTGAAGGCGCTGAGGCGTCGGCCCAATCCACCATTATTTCGTTTACTCCAGGCAATTCGCCTGACAGACCGTTCAAAATCTCACGCTGGGTCGGCTGCAATGCCGATTTCAAAATGAAAAGGGTTCCAGCAAACGGGGTAGCACTTGTCGAATTGGGATAGCGTAAGAACGCGAGCGGAGCGGTACGGATGTGCTCCATCGGATGGCAGAAGCAGGAGAACACGATGACACTGACGAGAATTTGCTTCCATTCATTTGCGATGCTCTGTGCTGCCGCGAGTGGCGCCGCAATGCTCGCATCCCCGGCTCAGGCCCAATCTTCCGTGGGAGTAAACCCCTCCCAAATGCCGAAGCTGGCCACGGTAGACCCTCGATATGTTTCCTATAACGTCGAGATGGTTGAAGTGACGGGCGGCCGGTTCTGGAAGCCATACAAGTCTGCCGCCAAACCGGAAAACGCGGCCAATGCGCACCCGGCAGCGGATTTGAATCAGCAGGTGGGTGTGAGCAACAGCCTTTATCAATATCGCCCGCCCATTGATCTGAGCAATGCGCGCCTGCGGAAGTTGGCGGCAGCTCTTGGCCCGGTGTATATGCGGGTGAGCGGATCATGGGCCAACAGCACGTACTTCCAGGATGACGACCTTCCAGCGTTGAAGGAACCGCCGAAGGGCTTCCGCGGCGTGCTCACGCGGGCGGAATGGAAGGCAGTGGTTGACTTCTCCGATGCGGTTGACGCACAGATCGTGACTTCGGTCGCTATCAGCCCTGGAACCCGCGATGGGAACGGGATCTGGGCGCCGGACCAGGCAAAACTATTGTTCGACTACACGAAGAGAGTGGGCGGCACCATCGCAGCAAGCGAGTTTATGAATGAGCCCACGTTTCCGGGGCCGGGCGGTGCTCCGTCTGGGTATAACGCGGCCGCATTCGCAAAGGACATCAAGGTGTTCGCGCCGTTTCTGCGCAAAGAGCTTCCGCAAACGGTATTCCTGGGGCCGGGCGGGGTGATGGAAGGCATTTCCATCATGCCAGGCGGTGCGCCAGGCGGAATGCAGATGAAGCTGCTCAGTAGCGAAGACCTGATGAAAGAGACAGGACCGGCTTACGACGCTTTCTCCTACCACTTTTACGGGACCATTTCGCATCGCTGCATGGGCAGCCTAAAGCTCGAACAGGCGCTAACGGCGGATTGGCTTGACCGCACAGACACGGTGGAGGCGTTCTATTCCGCCATCCGGGACAAGTATCTTCCCGGCAAGGCCATTTGGCTCAACGAGACGGCCGAAGCTGCCTGTGGTGGCGATCAATTTGCCGGCCAGTTCGTAGACACGTTCCGCTATCTGAATCAGTTGGGCACGCTCGCGCAGAAGGGCGTCCAGACGGTCATGCACAATACGCTTGCGTCCAGCGACTACGGGCTGCTGAACGAGGATACGTATGAGCCGCGGCCTGATTATTGGGCTGCACTACTATGGAAACGGACGATGGGCACCGTTGTTCTCGATCCCAAGACGCCTAAAGATGGGGCTCTGCGGATTTACGCTCAGTGTTCAAGAAGCGGCAAGGGCGGCGTTACGATCCTGGCTTTGAACACGGACACTGCACACGAAGTATCGATTACGGTGCCCAAGCCGGCCGAACGCTTCACCCTGACCGCTCCCGATCTGACGAGCAGCCAGGTGAAGTTGAATGGCACGGAGTTGAAACCCGAAGCGGATGGATCGGTTGGACCTCTGAAGGGTGTTCACGTCGGTGCAGGCGTTGTCGAACTGGGACCGTCCAGCGTCACTTTCCTGACTATTCCAACGGCGCACAACGAGTCCTGCAGGTAGGCGCGAAAGTTCTCGACCAAGAGGGCCCCTTCGCCGCTCCGGAGTTCATTCCGCCCTGGCCGGTGCAATCCAGGAATCGATTGGTCCCACGGCCCCGCCCTAACACTCGGGATAGAGGGGAAATCCAGTCATTAGCGTTTTTTCGCTACCCGTATTTGGCATTTAATGTTTACAATGGCACATAGTGCCATCTGGACTTGGGCAGCAAATGGAACGTTGTGCCGGGGGCAATAGCCCTCGGGGATAGCCAGAAAATGAGTACACCAATGATCTCGGTCTTTGCTCGAAAGCACTCCGCGACCGCACCCGGACAAACGGGTTGCATTCTGAGGCTGGCGCCTCGCAAGTTCAGCGGCATTTGCCTGTTGACCCTCTGTGTTGCGGCATCGGCCTTCAATTCAGCTCTCGAGGCCCAGTCGCGTGCGCAGCTGTCAGCGCCTTCCGCAGATCTTCCCCGCCCCAGCATCAACCAGGTCGTCATGCCGAGCGGGCAGTCAAGCGTCAATTCCATCAACACTTCGGTTCAGGTTTCACCCCCGTATGCATCGAGCATTCTTGCTCCAGACTCGAGCGGAGCGCCTCTGTCTCTCACCATTGAGGAGGCGATTCGTCGCGCTCTGATCTACAATCTGGGGGCAATCTCGGCATCGGCAAGACTTCATTCCGCGCAAGCTTCCAGGCTCGACTCCCGAAGCGCACTTCTCCCCACCATCACAGGCAGCGTCTCAGAGAACGTGGATAAAGCCGATCTCGCCGCCCAGGGATTCAGTGCCTCGACTCTGCCGTCGATTGGGCAATACTTTCCAGCAACCATCGGGCCGTTTCACTACTACTCCGCTCTGGCGCAGTTTTCGCAAAGCCCGTTCGACATGGTTGCAATCCGCAATCTGATGGCTGCGAGCGAAACCGGGCGAGCCGCGATTCTCAATCAGAGGGATGTTCGCGAACAGATCATCCTTGCCGTAGCGGCTGTTTACCTTCAGGCACTCACCCAAGATGCCCGCGTCTCCGCGGCAACCTCACAGGTCAAGTATGCGCAAGCAATCTACGACCAGGCTGTGGAGCAAAGGGAGGCCGGCGCAAAATCGAGCATCGAAGTCAACAGAAGCAAGGTTCAGCTCCAGGCCAGGCAGCAACACTTGCTTGCTCAGCTTGGGGAGACCAGAAAGCAGAAGATGATTCTGGCCAGAATCATCGGCCTCTCCTCGGATCGCGAAATTCAACTGACAGAAACTCTCGAACCGAACGCTCCCGCGCTCCCTTCCCTTGACTCCCTCTACCGTCAGGCGATGAATCGCAACGACGTCAAGTCATCGGAAGCGGAGCTTCGATCCGCCGAGGATACGCGGCATGCCGCAACCGCGGAAAGACTGCCGAGTGTCCGCCTTAGCGGGTTTTTCGGCGCACAAGGCGCCACGTTGAATAGTGGAGCTTCGGTTTACTCAGGAACTGTCACTCTCAATGTGCCCATCTTCAACGGCGGACAAATCAGAAGTGACGTGCAGCAAGCGGATAGCGTTGTTCAGTTGAGGAAGGCCGAGTTATCCGCGAAACAGGAAGACGTGAGATTCGAAATTCGCTCTGCATGGATCGACCTGGATACAACAAGCAAGCAACTTGAGGTAGCCGGAAGCAATCGGGCGCTTGCCGAGGAAACATTAAAGCAATCGATCGACAGATTCACAGTCGGCGCCGCCGATTCTGTTGAGGTAGCTCAATCGCAAGATGAACTGTCGGCAGCAGACCAGGACTTTATCAACAGCCTTTATTCACTGCGCCTTGCCCAGATCAGTCTGGCTCGTGCGATCGGAACTGCGGAGAGTGACGTGCCGCCGATTCTGAAGGGAGTGCGTCCATGAAGACTGAACAGGTTAACGAGACGGAAGATCAGATTTTGGGTGAAGGGGATAATCCGTCATATACCCCGGAAACTGAGTTGTCAAAGCCGGGTTTTCGTTCGATGGCCCCGCGCGCCAGAGGCCTGCTTGCGTTCGCGCTTCTAGCCACGGTGATCGTCGCGGTAGTCTGGTATCTCCACACCCAAACTTATGAGAGCACCGACGATGCCCAGATCGATGGCCACATCAATACCGTCAGCTCACGCATCGCCGGAAATGTTGAGAGGATCTACGTTGACGACAATCAAATCGTGCAGGCCGGCCAACCTCTCGTCGACCTGGACACGCGGGAACTAACCATTGCCGAAGCTCAGACCGGCGCGCAGTACGCGCAGGCGCTTGCACAACTCAACGCAGAGCAACCCAACATCGCTGTTACCCGGAATTCGAACGAGGCCAACATCGCGATGGCCGATTCTCAGTTGAAGGATGCCAAAGCTGGGCTCGAGGCTTCTCAGCACGACCGCCAGAATGCCGCGTCACGCCTCACGGAGGCACAAGCCACCGCCAGGCGCGATCAACTGCAGGCTGATCGCTACAAGCAGCTCTTCGACAAGGATGAAACCTCTCGCCAGGAGTTTGAAAACTACACAGCAACAGCGCAGGCCTCAGCGGCGCGTCTGGCCGCGGCTGAAGCGGCTCTCGCCTCCGCGGACAAGACCGTGGAGCAGCGTCAGACGCAGGTTGATTCCCAGAGCACTCATCTTTCGGAAGTGTCCAGGAACGCACCCAACCAGCTTGCAGCTCAAGAGGCCACAGCGGAGTCGCAGCGCGCCGGCGTTCAGCTGGCACGTGCCGTGAGCGACAGAACAAGACTCGACCTCAGTTTCACGCACATAGTGGCGCCTATCTCTGGAGTGGTCACGCAGCGGAGCGCGGAACCTGGCAACCACATCGCCCCCGGCGAACAACTGCTTATGCTGGTCGACGTCTCCCACCTCTGGGTCACTGCCGACTTCAAGGAGACACAGCTGCGCAAAATGCATTCAGGCTGCCGGGCCGAGATCCATGTTGACGCCCTCGGCCGCTCGTTTGAAGGATCAGTTGAAAGCATGCCTGCGATCACCGGGGCGCGCTCAAGCGTGTTGCCCCCCGAGAATGCTACGGGCAACTACGTCAAGGTGATTCAGCGCCTGCCGGTCCGCATCCAGCTTCGTGCCGGACAATCCGATTTGGAAAAGCTGCGACCTGGCATGTCAGTCGAAGCAAGAGTATTCGTGAAATGAGCTCCGAGGCCCTGACGCGCCCCATCGCGGGCCGTGCGACGTCGCGACCCGCCATTAATCCATGGGTAATCGCGATGACCGTAACGCTCGCCACCTTCATGGAGGTGCTCGACTCTTCCATCGCCAATGTGGCGCTGCCGCACATTGCGGGGAACCTCGGCGCCACCATGGACGAGGCAACGTGGGTGCTCACCAGCTACCTTGTTTCCAGTGCCGTCGTGCTCCCCATGAGCGGCTGGCTCAGCGACATGATCGGCCGCAAGCGCTTCTACATGCTCTGCGTGTTCCTTTTTACGGTCAGCTCGATGCTCTGCGGACTCTCCAGCAGCCTCCCGATGCTCGTCATCTGCCGTATCCTGCAGGGCGCTGCCGGAGGCGGGCTGCAACCCACTGAGCAGGCGATCCTGGCCGACACTTTCAGGCCCGATCAGCGCAGTATGGGCTTCGCCGTTTATGGTATGGCGATCCTGGTGGCGCCCACCATCGGTCCGACGCTGGGAGGGTGGCTCACTGACACCTTTAGCTGGCACTGGATCTTCTTCATCAATCTTCCTGTCGGCATCATCTCCCTGCTGCTCACGCAGCGGGTCATCGAAGACCCCTCGCATGTCATCCAGCGCGGAATCGAGGTTAGGCGAGGACGAGTGGACTCGATCGGCATCGCGACCATCGTACTCGGCGTAGGGTTTGTTCAATACGCGCTCGACAAAGGCCAGGAACTCGACTGGCTGGCCTCCCCTGCCATCCGCACGGCGATCTTTGCCGGCGTCGCGCTCCTGGTGATCATGGTCTGGCGCGAGTGGACCGTCGACGATCCGATCATCAAGCTGCAACTCCTGCGGAAGCGAAACTTCGCGACCGCCGTGCTCTTCAACTTCGTTCTCGGCATCGCCATGAATGGATCGTTCATCCTGATTCCCCAATTCCTCCAGATGCAAATGGGTTACTCGGCCCAACTCACGGGCTTGGCGCTATCCCCCGGAGGTTTGGTTCTCGCGCTCCTGATGCCAATAGCAGGGTTCGCGGCAACGAAATTCGATCAGAGAAAGGTCATTGCATTTGGCTTCTTCTGTACGTCCGCGTCCTTGCTTGTCATGACCCAGGTAAACGCACTGATGGATTTTCAGACCGTCGTCTGGATCCGAATCCTTCAGGTCGTTGGAATCCCCTTTATCTTCATTCCCATCACAACGCTGGCCTATGTCGGCGTTGCCTCGGAAGAGAATAACCAGATCTCCGGCATCACGAATTTTGTTCGGAACATCGGTGGGGCGGTGGGTGTGTCGTTCCTGATGACTTTCATCGCGCGCCATCGGGCGGCGAGCCGAACGGATCTGGTTGCGCATCTGTCCCAGGGAAACATCTTCTTCAGGCGATATTTCGCTATGCTCTCACACGGCGCACAGGACCCCGCCTCGACCCACCGGGCCCTTGCACAACTGCAATTGATCGTCGACGGGCAGGCCAATGTGCTGTCGTTCTTGAATGTATTCTTCGTGATGGGCGTGATCGTGGCAGTTCTGATCCCCCTGCCCTTCCTGATGAAACGGCCGAGCAAGGAGGACCTGTCAAAGTCATCCGGGATGCACTAGAGCCTGTTATTAACTTTGAGGAGCGGCATGTGTTGCCCGAATGCTCAAAATCCGCGCAAAACGCATCTTTTGCGAAACGTGGCACGGTATGCGCAGTCGGTTTCCCTCTCAATCGAAGTCACTTTGAGAAAGTCGCGCTGATTCCATTGGGCTTACGGGCACAAAGTTCATAACAGGCTCTAGGAGTGTGTCGGGGATAGCGGTGTAACTCGTAGGCTTTGACTGAGCCGGCGATGGGGCAGGCATGGATTAACAGCGGGTGGGCAATTCATCTCGATCCGGCTTAGATGGGATTTCGCATTATACCCGGCCCTGAAGCGTCGAAGAGGGTTCTCGCCCGCTGTTCAGCCGGCTTGTGGGGTCCATCCGGAGCTGAACAGCTTTAGCAGGTTGGACGTCAGGCAGACCAGTTTCCACTCGCGGCGAACGTTCTCCAGGCCACGCAGGCTGAAGCGCCGGAAGCCTCGTCGCTCCTTGATCTGCCCGAAGACCGGCTCCACGATCGCCTTGCGCATCTTGTACGTGGATCGTCCGGCCTCGGTACGCAGTTTGTGCCGCATCGCCTCCTTCGCCGTAGTTTGCACCGGCAGAGGCGCGCCGGCTGTCTCGATAGTCTCTTCGTGCTTGTCGCGTCCTGTAGCGATATGCAGGTCGATGCCCGCCACGCTTTCATCCGTCGCGTTGGCCTCGCTCCAGTAACCCGCATCGGCGCTGGCGGAGTCCGGCTGGCGGCCCATGTTCTGTTCCACCTGCGCCAGCATCGGGAGCAGCTGGCGGTTATCGGTGGTCTGTTGTGTGACCTCCGTGGCCACGATCACCTGCGCCGTCGCGTCCACTGCGGCCTGCGCGTTATAGCCCTGCAGGAAGCTGCCTTTGTTGGCCCCGTCGGGCATGATGCGGCTGTCCGGGTCGGTGAAGTTGCGTTGCGCCCTGGCTTCGGGTTGAGCCTGCTCCGGGTCCGGGACCTTGGGCTCGCGGCCACGCATCTTCTTGCCCGTCTGCTCTTCCTGCTCGCGCCGCTCGGCCAGTTTGGCTTCCGCTTCGGCGCGCTCCCGCTCGGTCTTCTCCCGCGCCTCCTGTTCCAGCTCCGCCTTGGCTTGCGCGATCTTCTTCAACCGGCTCTCCCGCCGCGCCAGTTCTTCCGGCAACTCGTCCCCGCGACGGCCCTTGCCGTACTGGGCATCCTCGGCCGCGTCCACATCCTCGGCCTGCTTCAGCAGCGCTTCGATCTCCTGCTTCAGCCGCTGCTCCGTCTCCCCCATCCGCGCATAACTCATCGCCTTGTGTTTGCTGGCGTTGGCT
>Ga0182014_10003317_pt1 | contig 19442 bp, 19 predicted proteins | sample 612S2DmetaG_FD_120489 | JGI IMG/M metagenome (GOLD analysis project Ga0182014, IMG submission 120489) | Permafrost microbial communities from Stordalen Mire, Sweden - 612S2D metaG | ecosystem: Environmental > Terrestrial > Soil > Wetlands > Permafrost | place: Sweden: Stordalen | collected... | reverse complement strand
GGGCAGCGGACCACAGGCTGGCGCGAAGCCCTCAACGAACTCGATGACGCCTACCCAGGCCGCCTCAGCTAACAAAGAAACAGGCAACTCAAAAGAAACTTACACACCTGAAGTTACAAGCTCTCGCGGCAGATTCGGTCGAGGGTTTCGGACTAGCAGACTCGGGGGTGCTGCCGCTGCCGAGGTCCGCCAGGCTACGAGCCGCAGCACTGGAGGAGCGAACGCGCGGCGGGCGACGCCCTGTGGTGGTCCACCGTCACTGTCACAACCGTGGGGTACGGCGATCAGTATCCGGTCTCGCCCGGCGGCCGGGGGTGTGGCCGTGGTGCTGATGCTTGTCGGCATCGGGCTGCGTTTCTTCCGTGCGCAGGGCCGCGGGAGCGAGGTGGGGCCTCTGTTAGTGATCGCGTTTGCGGTGAGCGGTGCCGGGGCGTGGCGTATCGCTTCGGTTGCGCTCGTCAAGATCAGCGAGATGCCGAGCGAGGGGCCACGGCCGTGCGGAATCGGAGCCGAAGAACGCCGCGTCCGCGGCTTCGACGGCGGTGTTGGCGCGTTGCGCGAGTGCTGCGCCGGCCGGGGTGACGCTCAGCAGTCTGGCTCGGCCGTCGCTGGGGTGCGGGTGCCGTTCGATCAGTCCTTTGCGTTCGAGGGCACGGAGCACCTGGGAGGTCATCATCGGGTCGGCGCGGGTGCGATGTGCGAGGTCGGTCTGGGTGAGCGGCTCCTGAGACCAGGTAAGTGCGGCGAGCAGCACGAACTGGACGTGGGTGAGATCGAAGGGCTGCAGCGCGGCGCGGATGATCGCCTGCCAGCGGTTCGTGACGCGCCAGAGCATGAATCCGGGACTGTCCTGATCGGAGCCGAACTGGCTGCCCAGCGGGTTGCTCATGGGGCCATCATCGTGGCTTCGATCGTCGCGGCCACGGGCCGGTCCGTCATCCGCGTTCCGCCAGCGCAATCAGCCGGTCCAGGTCCGCCGGGACCGAAGTGCGGAATCCGCGTCCCGCAGTCTTGGCCCAGAACAACGCTACCGGGCCGTCCAGCCACACCCGGACCGTCAGCTCCGAACCGCTGCCCTTGGGCGCGGCCGTGTGCCGGAACGTGAGCCGCGCACCGGGGAACTTGGTTACGTCCGTGTAGACCCGATCCGGCTCGCACTCCGAGATCACGAACTTGGCCTTCGGGCCGCCCTTCGGCTTGAGCACGCCCCGGGCCCCGGCACGCACCGGTCCCTCGACGCGAGCCCATTCCGTATCCGGCGACCACTCCGCCCATCTCGCGTGGTCGACCCAGCGTGCATAGAACTGCCCCGGCGTCGCGGACGAGGACCGATGCGCAGATGCCAGCTCAATCATGCAGTTAGTATGCGCGCATACTAACTGCCTTCGCAAGCCCGTTCGCCCGTGGTGCGCGAACCGCTTCGGTGCAGGATCGGATATATGGCGAGGGCGCATAGTGAATCCGGCAGGCGCCGGGCGCTACGGCTGGAGGAGCGGGCCCGGAACCTGCGTGAGTTTGGAGACCTCGGCACCGCGGTTGAGCGGTTGATAAGTACGAGCAAGCGTGCGCGCTGTTCTTAGGAGCTCATCGAGGCCGAGCCGTCGGAGCCAGATAACGTACGGCTGCTCGGGTCGATGCTGGCCGCCGGGCGGGGCAGGTGCCGGGATCGGTGATGGGACGATGTGGATCTCAGCTCGGTGGCAGCCTCGAAGGAGAAGTACGGATATGGTCTCACCGGCCGCTCGCAGGCGGAGCGCCGATCAGGTTCGTGGCGATCCCGAACAGCCAGGGCCGGGCGCAGTCCCGGCTCACGTCATAGCGCTGACGCTGGCTGAACGCGGCCAGGAACACCTCGGCGGACAGGTCGTCGGCGACCCGGACGCCGACCCGCCGGGCCAGGTACCGGTGGATCTCGGCGAAGTAGCGGCCGAAGATAATGCCAAACCGTTCCGGATCACTGCGGGAAGCCTCGATGATCGCGGCGTCGTCTTGGTGAGCTGTCACGCTAGTACTTGTCCGCGCCGGCTACATCCCTTCACCACGAGACTTCCTAGCGGCCCGGGTGCCTGGGAGGCGGCGGGCCTGGCGCCCTGGGCATGCCGGGCCGCGGACCGCACGGTCAGTCTGCTGGGGCGTTCGTGCGGAGTCGCCTAACTGGGCAGGGCCGAGCAGACCTGTCAGGACGCGGCCGATGAGATCTGGGTAGTGGCCCGCGAGTTCCTCGGGGCGCGGTAGCTGTGCTTGCGGGGACAGGAACGCGGCTAGGCGTGGGTGCTTGCCCGAGGTGAGGGCGTGGCCGAGGTAAGCGAGGTTGCGCGCCTGCAGGCCCTGGTCAGCCTGCTCTTGCAGCGCGAAGGCCGCCGTGATCCCGTTCAGCATCCCGAACGCCTCCATCTTCGTCCCGATGGCCGCCGGATGCCCCTGCAGCAGGGTGAGAAAGTGCTCGATCAGGGCGGTTCCGTTTGGGCCGATGACGGGGCGGGTCATGGTGAGCCCGGCCAGCCAGCGGTGGCGGCGGAAGATGAAGCGGGCCTGCTCCCCGAAGGCGATGAGGTCGGCGAGCCAGTCACCGGTTGGCGGGGTGGGCTCGTACTCTGCGCCCGTGGCATCGGTCATCAGGTCGAGGAGGTCCTCGCGGGTCTCGATGTAGCGGTATAGCGACGCGGCGCCGGTACCGAGCTCGGCGGCCACGTGCCGCATGGAGACCGCGTCCAAGCCCTCGGCATCGGCGACTCGCAGCGCGACCTGGGTGATCTCGGCCCGGCTCCACTGCGCGGGGCGGCCGACCGCAGACCGCTCCGGGCGCAGCCAGATGCTCGCCGCCGGCCGTTCCGCCGCGGTCATCTTCGCCTCCCTTCGCGATCGTCGTTCTCAATCTAGTATGCTCGATTTCGCGAACGACGTACGCGAAATGCTCGCGAAGGGAGCCGGTGATGGCACAGGACGCGAAAGAAAAGCTGGCGACGGAACGCACCGTTAAGCTTCCCAGGCACGTGAGGTTTTTCACGCGGCAGTCCCGTAAGGGCCTGCCCGCGCCCGCGTGCACGGTGGCGCTGGAGCGGGGTATCCGGATCCCGATGCCGGACGGGACGCACCAGATAGCCGACCGGTACGTCCCGCAGACTCGCAAGCCGTGCCCTACATTGCTCGTTCGCACCCCATACGGGCGCGGGTTTCCCTACGACTTCATGTACGGGGGCCTGTTCGCCGAGCATGGCTATAACGTCCTGCTTCAGAGCACCCGGGGAACGGGCGGATCGGGCGGCAACTGCGAGCCGTTCACTGACGAAGCGGCCGACGCCCAGGCGACGATCGCCTGGCTGCGCGAGCAGCCCTGGTTCAACGGTTCGCTCGCCACGATAGGCGCGAGCTACCTCGGCTTCACCCAGTGGGCGCTGGCGAATGACGCGCCGCCGGAACTCAAGGCGATGGTCATCCAGGTCAGCACGGAGGATTTCTACGGGTTCCTCTATCCAGGCGGCGCCTTCGCCCTGGAGGCCACGCTGACCGGGGTGGCCGCCATGCTCTCCCAGGACAAGGGGTTCCGCCCGTTCGTGGGCGCGGTCCTGCGGCTGATACTCACCTACAGGAAGGTGGCGCGGATGCTGCCGCTCGTCCCCGGGTACAAGCTGGCCTTCGGGAAACGGGTCGGCTACTTTGAGGACTGGCTGGCACACCCGGCCGCCGGCGATCGGTACTGGGGGCCGCGGTGCGCCAATCCGGACATCGCCTCCCTGCCACCGGTCCACCTGCTCGGCGGCTGGTATGACGTCGTCATCGACGGGACGCTGGACAGTTACCGGCGGCTCCGTGAGGCCGGCCGCACGGTGCGGCTGGTCGTCGGCCCGTGGAACCACACCTCTGGGTTCAGCAAGGACATGCCGATCATCGCCGGAGAGGCACTCGCGTGGCTGCGCGCGCACCTGACCGGGAATGGGGATGCTCCCGGTCCGACCCCCGTGCGCGTCCACGTCGGCGAGACCGGCGGCAAAGGACAGTGGCGTGACCTGGCCGACTGGCCGCCGCCAGATGCCATCGCGCAGTCATGGCACCTGCACGCCGGCGGAACCCTCGCGGACTCGCCTGGCGAGGGCACATCATCGTTCCGCTACGATCCGCACGATCCGACGCCCTCGGTCGGCGGGCCGCGCATGGACAGCAATGGCTTTGGCTCGAAGAAAAACGGCAAGCTGGAGGCACGCGACGACGTCCTCGTCTTCACCGGCCCGGTCATCAGTGAGCCGCAAGAGGTCATCGGCCCCGTCAGCCTCCGGCTGCGGGTTCGTGGCAGCAGTCCGAACTTCGACGTCTTCGCCCGGCTGTGCGACGTGGACGCCAAGGGCACGTCATGGAACATCTGCGACGGGCTGCTACGGCTGGACGCTACGCCGCCAGCCGACGCGGACGGCTGGACCGAGACCGAGGTTCCGATGAGCGCGACCGCCCACCGCTTCACACCCGGCCACCGCCTCCGCGTCCAGGTATCCGGCGGTGCCCACCCCCGTTGGGCCCGCAACACTGGCGCCTCCGAGCAGATCGCCACGGCCACTAGCCTCGTGCCGGTGGACATCGAGATCAGCCACCGCCAGACCGTCCTCTCGCTACCAGTACTGCTCCGGTAGCGATCGCCAGCGCCGCGAGATAGCAAGGCCAGACTCGTGGCAATTTCAGCACATAGAGCTCCGGTCGTTGCCCGCAAACGGGGCGCATCGACCAGCACCTGACGCGAGTGCTCGCCCATGCCGCGACAGAGCGTCTCCGCACGCCGGAACAGGCACCGGTAATAGCCGTGTCTATCACCAGGCTTCGCGATGAAGCGGGACCGTGCCTGCTGCGGCACGCTCGCCCGCACACACAAGCTCAAAGTCATACTTGGCTCTCGGCGAACCTACGCACCCGTGAACTCGCGCCGCAGCATTGATTCGCCGGCCGACCTATGCGAAGGTCGGCTCCGTGGAAAGTGGCTCCGTGGAAGGCGGGCGGGGCGACGGCCAGGACGCGGGCCTGCTGCCGGCCGGCGTCAGCGTCCGCGAGGGCGACCTGCTGTGGACGCCGGGCCCGGAACAGGTGGCCCGCGCGAACGTCACGGACTTCATGCGCTGGCTGGCTGACGAGCGCGGACTGGCGTTCGGGGACTACCACGCCCTGTGGCAGTGGTCCGTCACCGACCTGGACGCCTTCTGGCGAGCGGTCTGGGACTACGGCGGCATCGAGGCGTCCGAGCCGCCCACCGCGGTCCTCGGCCGCCGCACCATGCCGGGCGCCGAATGGTTCCCCGGCGCGCGGCTGAACTACGCCGAGCACATCCTGCGCCACGAACGGGACGCAGGCCCCGAAGAGGACGCGCTGCTGTTCGCGGGCGAGACCGTCCCGCTGCAGGGCATGCCGTGGCCGACGTTCGCCGGCCAGGTGCGGATCCTCGCGACACGGCTGCGCGCCATGGGCGTCCGCCCCGGCGACCGCGTCGCCGCGTACCTGCCGAACATCCCGCAGACGGTCATCGCCATGCTCGCGACGGCCAGCGTCGGCGCGATCTGGGCGAGTTGCTCCCCCGACTTCGGCTGGCGCGGGGTCACCGACCGGTTCCGCCAGCTCACGCCGAAGGTACTGGTGTGCACCGACGGGTACCGGTACGGCGGCCGCGACTACGACCGGCGTGCGGAGACCGCGCAGATCGCCGCCGGACTGCCCAGCCTGGAGCACGTCATCTACCTGCCCCTGCTGCACCCAGAGGATCCCTGCCCTCCCACCGGGGACGCACTGAGCTGGGACGAGGTGATGGATCACGCGGCGATCCCCGCCACGTCGTTCGGCTTCCAGCAGGTTCCGTTCGGCCATCCGCTCTGGATCTTGTTCTCCTCCGGCACGACCGGGCTGCCCAAGGCGATCACCCACAGCCACGGCGGCATCCTGATCGAACAGCTCAAGCTGCAGCGGTTCCACATGGACCTGCGGCCCGGGATGAGGATGCTCTTCTACACCACGACCGGCTGGATGATGTGGAACTTCCTGGTCAGCTCGATGCTGCTCGGCGTGCGCCCGGTGCTCTACGACGGGAATCCGGCCTATCCGGGGCCGGACGTCCTGTGGCGGCTGGTGCAGGACGCGCAGGTGACGTTCTTCGGTGCCTCCCCCGCGTACGTCGACGCGCTGAACCGGGCCGGGATCGTTCCCGGGCGCCGGTTCAAGCTGTCCGCGCTGCGCACCGTCATGCTGGCCGGGTCGCCCGTGTCCGCCGAATGCAGCGCCTGGTTCTACCGCAACGTCAAGCGCGACCTGTGGCTGGCCACCGGCAGCGGCGGGACCGACACGTGCTGCGGGCTCGTCGGCGGCACCCCCACCCTGCCCGTGTACGCGGGCGAGATCCAGGCCCGTCATCTCGGGGTGGCGGCCTTCGCCTTCGACTCCGGCGGCCACGCGGTGACGGATCAGGTCGGCGAGCTGGTGATCACCGAGCCGATGCCATCCATGCCGGTGCGCTTCTGGGGCGACGACGACGGCAGCCGGTACCGCGCCTCCTACTTCACCGAATTTCCCGGCCTATGGCGGCAGGGCGACTTCTTCCGTATCAACTCGCGGGGCGGGTGCTTCGTGCTCGGGCGCTCCGACGCCACGCTCAACCGTGACGGCGTGCGGATCGGGACCGCGGAGATCTACGCCGTGCTCGCGTCGGTGCCGGGCATCGACGACGCGCTGGTCGTGAACCTCGACCTGCCCGAAGGCGGGTTCTTCATGCCGCTGTTCGTGCGGCTGGCTGACGGGCGGGTGCTGGATGACAGCCTGCGCCGGGAGATCCGCGGCCGCCTGCGGAGGGAATACACGCCACGGCACGTGCCCGACGCGATCATCCAGGTGCCGGACATCCCGGTGACGCTCACCGGCAAGAAGATGGAGGTCCCGGTGCGCCGGATCCTGTGCGGCGTACCGCCCGAGGAGGCCGCCAACCGCAACGCCATGGCCAACCCGGCGTCGCTCGACGTCTTCGCCGACTACGCGCGCACCCAGCGGGACCACCCCATTGACTCACCGCCCTGACCGCCCTGACCGCCCCGACCGCCCTGAGCGCCGTGAGCGCCGCGGACACGGGGGCGGGCACGGGAGCGGCCACGGGGGGCGATCGCGCCGCTACGAGGGGGGCGGCCGGGTACGCGTGGGACCGTGGCCTACGGTTGAGGAATGAACCGGATGCAGGTGTCGGCGACGAAGGTCATCGGCGCCAGCCCCGAACGGATCTTCACGATGCTGACCGACCCGGCGAAGCACCCGCTCATCGACGGCACGGGCAGCGTCCTCGCGGTCCGGCCGGGCGGCCCGGAACGGCTCACTCTCGGCGCCCAGTTCGGTATGGACATGAAGATCGGCGCGCCGTACAAGATCCTCAATACGGTGGTCGAGTACGATCAGGATCGCCTGATCGCCTGGCGCCACTTCAACGGGCACCGCTGGCGCTGGCAGCTCCGGCCGCTCGGCGACGGCACGACCGAGGTTACCGAGACCTTCGACTGGTCGACGGCCCGGATCCCGCTCCTGATCACGCTCAGCCCGTTCCCCCGGCGCAACGCGCGCGGCATCCGGAAGTCGCTGGACCGGCTGGCGGACATGGCCAGCGGCCCGGCCAATGACACCGGCCAATGAGGCGAGCCAATGACACCGGGCAGTGACACCGGGCCATGAGGCGAGCCAGGGCCAGGGGCCGTCACACGGGGCGGGCCGGCCAGATCAGAGGGGCCAGACCAGGGCGACCAGACCAGAGGGGACCGCAGGGCGATGGGCATTATTTATTCAAGCGTCGTGGACGCGCCGATCAGCGAGGTGTTCGAGTGGCACGCGCGGCCGGGCGCGATCTACCGGCTGATGCCGCCGTGGCAGCCGGTCCGGGTCGGCCAGGAAGCCGGCTCACTGCGCGACGGCCGCGCCGTCCTGCTGATGCCGGGCGGGGTGCGCTGGGTGGCGGCCCATCAGCCGGATGGCTACAACCCGCCGCACCAGTTCGTCGACCAGCTTGTGTCGGCCGGGCTGTCCTCGGTGCTGTCCTGGCGGCACACCCACATGTTCAGCGCCGAGGGCGAGGCCGAGGCGGAAAACGAAACCCGGGTCACCGACGAGGTGCAGACCCCGGTACCCGCGGCGGCGCTCAAGCAGATGTTCGCCTACCGGCACCGCCAGCTGGCCGCGGACCTGGCCGCCCACCACTGGGCCCGGCTGCACCGCAGCGAGCCCCTGACCGTCGCCGTCACCGGGGCCAGCGGCCTGGTCGGGACCGCGCTGACCGCGCTGCTCAGCACCGGCGGCCACCGCGTGATCAAACTGGTCCGCCACCCGGCGCAGAGCGCGGACGAACGCCAGTGGCAGCCGGACCAGCCCGCCCCGGACCTGCTCGCCGGGGTGGACGCCGTCGTTCACCTGGCCGGGGCGAGCATCGCCGGCCGTTTCACGCCCGCGCACAAGCGGGCGGTCCGGGACACCCGCGTCGGGCCCACCCGGCGACTAGCCGAACTGGCGGCTGCCACTTCCAGCGCCACGTCCAGCGATACGCCCAGTGATACGCCGGGCCGCACGACCGCCGGCCCGCAGGCGTTCATCAGTGCCTCCGCAGTCGGCTACTACGGCGCCGACCGCGGCGACGAGATCCTGGGCGAGGGCAGCGCCCCGGGTGACGATTTCCTGGCCGGGGTGGTCACGGAATGGGAAGCGGCCACCGCTCCCGCCGCGGAAGCGGGCCTGCGGGTGGTGCAGGTCCGCACCGGGATCGTGCAGAGCCCGAAGGGCGGCACCCTGCGGCTGCTGTACCCGCTGTTCGAGGCCGGGCTCGGTGGCCGGCTCGGCTCGGGACGGCAGTGGCAGTCCTGGATCGGCATCGACGACCTGGCCGATGTGTACCTGCGTGCCCTCGTCGATCCGGCCCTGTCCGGGCCGGTCAACGCGGTGGCGCCGGACCCGGTCCGGAACACGGACTACACGCGCCTGCTCGGCCAGGTGCTGCGGCGGCCGACGGTCATTCCGGTTCCCGGCTTCGGGCCCCGGCTGCTGCTCGGTGCCGAGGGCGCGCGCGAACTGGCCGAAGCCAGCCAGCGGGTCCACCCGGACGCCCTGCTGGCCGCTGGGCATTCGTTCCGTCACCCGCAGCTCGAGCCGGCGCTGCGGCACCTGCTGGGGCGCGTCCCCGACGCCTAGCCGGCCGTACCGCTGGCCGGCCGCTCTCAGTCGGGCGCGCCGGCGACGCGGACCACGAGGATGGCCACGTCGTCGCGAAGCTTCGCGCCCTCGCTGAAGGCGCCGAGATCGTCCTCGATCATCCGGACGATGCCGCTGGCGGAGCGGCCCGGGCTGCGGGTCAGGACGTCGGCCAGCCGGGCCGTCCCGTAGGTTGATCCGTCCGTGGCGCGCCTCTCGGTTACGCCGTCCGAGTACAGCACGAGCGTGTCACCGGCCCGCAGGACCAGCTGTTCCGTTCGCGTCTCGGCGTCGCCGAATATGCCCAGCGGCAGGCCGCCGCCCGGCGCGAAGGAGACCACGCCGCTGGCCCGGACCAGCGCCGCGCCTGGATGCCCGGCGCTGGTGAGCCGGACGTCCAGGCCATCACCGCGCCAGCTCAGGTGCGCCGCCACCGCGGTCACGAACCGGTCCGTCTCGTACTGGGCCAGCATGGCCGCGTTCACCTTGGCCAGCGCCTCGGCCGGCTGGTCGTCCCAGAGGCCGAGCAGCCGGATTCCGTGCCGGACCATGGCGGTGACCGCGGCGGCCTCCTCACCCTTGCCGCACACGTCGCCGAGGACCACACCGCAGCCGCCGGGGCTCTTGTAGAAGTCGTAAAAGTCGCTGCCGACTTCGATGCCGTGGCTGCCGGGGCGGTAGGCGGCCGCCCAGTCCAGGCCCGGCATCGGCGTGGGCACCTGCGGCAGCAGGCTGGCCTGCAGGGCGGCGGCCGTGTCCGAGCGGCGGCGCTGGCGGCGTTCGGTGCGCAGGGCCAGCGCGAGAAGTTCCCCGATCTCCTCCAGGACGCGGAGATCGGAGAGGCCGAAGGCCGGGTTTTCCGGCGCCCGTACCAGCGTCAGCACGCCGGCGGTGAAATCGGCCGCCCGCACCGGGACGCTGAGGACCGATCCGGCTCCCAGCACGACGAGCACGGGCTGGCCGGTGGCGGTGACTCCCAGCGCGTTCTCGTCCTGGATGTGCGGGTACACGACGGCCTTGCCGGTCCGCAGGACCTGGCCGGGCAGCGGTGCCGCTTCGGCCTCGTCACCGGAGATGAGCGGGGCCAGCGGATTGTCCGGTCCGGCCACGACGGCCCGGGTGATGCCATCCTCGTGGACCATGTCCACGATGACCCAGTCGGCGGTGCCCGCCTGGAGCAGCCAGGCCACCCGGTGCAGGATGACCGGCTCACTGAGCGGCTGCTCGTCCAGCAGCAGCCGGGTGACCTGCGACATCAGATCCAGGCGGCGCGCCGCGGCCGCGAACGTATGGCCAGCCCCGGGAACCGGCGCGGCCTGAGGGACCGGAGCCTGAGGGACCGGGGCCTGAGGGACCGGGGCCTGAGGGACCGGAGCCTGAGGGACCGGGGCCTGAGGGACCGGCGCGGCCCGGGGAACCGGCTCGGCCGGGGAGGCCGGCTCGGCGGCAGGCGGCAGCACGGCCACGGTCACCAGCGGCTGCACCTCCGACGACGGATCGACGCGGGCCAGCATGATGCGCGCCGGCAGCCGCCGCTGGGACACCAGCAGCACCGACATGAACGAGTTTTTCCCGCCGTTGCGGAATACGGCCGACAACTGCGACCGGAAGGCGGCCCGGGCCGTCAGGTCGACGAAAATGGGAAACGGTTTCCCGGCGATGTAGGCGGATGCCGTGCCCAGCAGTTCCGCGGCGGCCCCGTTCGCGCGGCGGACGAAGCCCCCGTGGTCGAGTACGAAGACGGGGACGGCCATCTCGCTGAAGACGGCGCGCAGCAGGCTGCGGTCGCGGTCGGCCGCGTCGCTGTGCCGGGATATCTCCTGGCTCTGCTCGGTCATCTGGTCCCGGATGACGTGCAGCTCTTCTTCGGCCAGCTCCAGCTCGATGAACAATGCCTCCGCGGTAGCCGGGGAACTGTGCTGGGCCGTCCGCAGCGCCGTGATCCGCCTGCTGAAGTCCGCGAATTCCCGGTCGAAGGCGCCGAACCCGGTGCTGTCAGCCACGGGACATCCGGGCGGGATACCCCGGGAACAGCTGGCGCGGCGCGCGGCTCATCAGGGGTTCCGCTGGTCCGTCGGCGCTGCCCCGGCGCGAGCGTGGTCGATCACCAGGATGACGCCGCTGACGGTGCCCTCCTCGGTGCGGAGCGGAGACGCCGCGATGCGCAGGTCGACCGTTTTACCGCGCCGGTTGACGGCGGCGAGCTCCAGCGCCGGCGTACCGTCGCGGGCCCCTTTCAGCAGGTCCCAAAGGTGCGGCGCGATGACCTCCGTGGGCAGCCCGATGTCGAGCGACAGCAGGCTCTTGGCCGCCGCCTCGTCCGCCCGCACTCCCCACATGTCCTCCGCGCCCGGGCTCCAGACCTTGACCCTCAGGTCCTCGGACAGCACGATCACGGCGCTGCCGAGGCTGCGCAGGACCGAGCCGAGGAAGCCGTTGGTCTGGTCGAGCTCGTCGGTCCGCCGCCGCAGCTCGTCGTTGATCGTCTGCAATTCGTCGTTGGTGGACTGGAGCTCCTCGTTCATCGTCTCCAGTTCCTCGTTGGTGGACTGGAGCTCCTCGTTGGTGGTCTCCAGTTCCTCGTTGGTGGACTGGAGCTCTTCGTTGGTGGTCTCCAGTTCCTCGTTGAGTGATTGCAGTTCCTCGTGGGCCCGCCCCAGATCGGCGTTGGCGTGCTTCAGCTCGTCGCGCACCCGCCGGTCCCGGGTGACGTCGATGAGGCTGATGCCCACGCCGATGAGATCCCCCGGCGCGGCGAACAACGGGGCGATCATCACGTCGTAGAAGGCCGGTGGCAGGCCGGGGCGTGCCCGCTCGACGTCGCACAGCTCCACGGGGCGCAGGTCCGCCCGCACCTGCTCGATGGGCGACCGCAGGTCGACCGGGCGGTAGGAGACGTCGAGGTCCTGGAACGGGCGGCCCAGGTCGTGCGGCCGCAGGTTGAACAGCGCCTCCGCCATCGCGTTGGCCACCCTCAGGTTCCCGGCCAGGTCGATGGCGAGCTGCACGACCGGGACGGACGCCAGCGCCGCCGCCTCCAGCTGGCCGGAACCCGGCTCGCGTCCGGCGTTCCCGGCCCACGAACCCGGCTGACCCGGTACCCGTGAGCCCGATGGCAGCTTGCGGAAAACGCGCTTCCGCAGATCCACGGCCTGGAACCGGTCGGCGTAGTTGAGCAGCATCTCGGCCTTGCCGAGGAAGAGGTAACCGGAATCGGACAACGCGAAATGGAACCGCTGGATGATGCTGGTCTGGGTGTCCGCGTTGAAATACATGAGCGTGTTGCGTGACACCAGCAGGTCGACGTGGGAAATAGGCGCGTCATGGGTCAGGTCGTTACGGCCGAAAATCACCTGCCGGCGGAGATCACGCCGGAACGCGAACCGGGCCCCGGCCCGCTCGAAATAGATCTCGCGCAGGGCCTCCGGCACGTCGTCCAGTGCCTTGGCTTCATATGCCCCGTAACGGGCCTGCTGCAGAGCGTCCTCATCGAGGTCTGTCGCGTAGATCTTCACCCGCTCGCGGAACTGCTCCGGTCCCATGGCCTCGGCCAGGATCATGGCCAGCGTGTACGCTTCCTCGCCGGTGGCGCAGCCAGCGCTCCAGGCGCGGATCGGCATTCGCGGCCCCTTGGCCGACAGCAGGGCCGGGACCACCGTGTCGCTCAGGACCTGCCACGCCGCCGGATCGCGGAAGAAGCCGGTGACGTTGATGAGCATGGTGTTGAAGAGCTCGGTGAACTCCTCGGGTTGCAGCTCGAGGAAGTCCCGGTACTCGCCGAAAGTCGACAGGTCCAGCGCCGTCATGCGGCGCTGGACCCGCCGTTGCAGAGTCGACGGCTTGTATCCGGTGAAGTCAAACCCCCGCGTCTCCTTGAGCATGCGCAGCAGCTCATCGAAATCCGGCTTCAGGTCAGGGGACGTCACCCCTCGAAGCGTACGCTGCCTTCGGCCGGACGGCCGGTTGCCGGGCTGTCCGGCACGCTGTCCGGCTCGGTTCCGGTGACCAGCTGGACGGCCAGCCGGGCCAGATCCGTGACGGGCAGCGCCACCGCGTGCTGGGTGGCGGCCAGGGCATTGGCCGGCATACCGGGGTACGCGGCCTCAGCCGGGTCCTGGACCAGGACCCGGCCGCCGCCCTGCTCCACCGCCGCGCAGCCCAGCGCCGCGTCGTCCAGTGTGCCGCTGAGCACCACGGCCACGACGCGCGGGCCGCCGTACCGCGCGGCGCTGCGGAACATCGGGTCGGCGGCGGGCCGGACGCCATTCTGGCGCGGCGCCCGCGACAGCCGGATCCGGCCGTCGGCGATGAGGACGTGATGGTCGGCCGGTGCCACGTAGACGCGGCCGTGCGTTAGCGTTTCGCCGTCCTCGGCCGCCCTGGCGGTCAGGGCGGTGGAACGGTCGAGGATGCCCGGCAGCGCCTGGCCGCCGGTCGCCGGGATGTGCAGCACAATCAGGACCGAGGCCGGGAGATCGGCGGGCAGCCCGGCCAGCAAGGTGCGCAGCGGCATCAGGCCGCCGGCCGAAGCCGCGACGACGATGATGTCCCGCCCGGGATGGCTCCCCATAGTCGAGTAGTATCACCGTCGGCGACGGCTACCTACGCGGCCGGGCACCGGGCCCTGCCGGGCACCGGGCCCTGTCCGGGCCGGCCGGGTCCCCTTACCTCCCGGACGGGCGGCTCGGGGAGTCAGGCGAACACGATCGTCTTGTTCTGGTGGACGATGACCCGGTCGTCCAGATGCCAGGCGACCGCGCGGGCCAGGACGGACCGTTCCACGTGCCGCCCGAGCCTGCGCAGCTCGTCCACGGTGTAGCGGTGATCGACGCGGACGGTGTCCTGCTCGATGATCGGGCCCGCGTCCAGGTCGGCGGTCACGTAATGGGCGGTCGCCCCGATGAGCTTCACACCGCGGTCGGCCGCAGCCTGGTACGGGTTGGCGCCGGCGAACGCCGGCAGGAAGCTGTGGTGAATGTTGATGACCGGCCCCGGGCACTCGGCCAGGAAACGCGGCGACAGGATCTGCATGTACCGGGCGAGCACGACCACATCCACCTCGTCCGCGGCCAGCAGCTTGAGCTGGGCCGTCTCGGCTTCGTCCTTGGCCTCCCGCAGCACCGGGACGTGGTGGAACGGGATGCCCCAGGCGCCGACGGTCTCCGCCAGGTCGGGATGGTTGGAGATGACCATCCTGATATCGGCGTTGAGCTCGCCCGAGTGAGCGCGCCAGAGCAGTTCCTGAAGCGCGTGGTCGGCCCTGGAAACGAACACCGCGACCCGCTTGAGCTCCGCGGCCTGGGTGAGCTTCCAGCGCATGGCGAACGAGCCGGCCAGCCGTGAGAATTGATCCCGCACGTCGCCGAACCGGCCGGCGAGACCGGGCAGGTGAAACTCGACCAGCAGGTAGAACGTCCCGCCCGGCGGATCCGTCGAATGCTGCTGGGACTCCAGGATGTTGGCCCCCGCCTCGAACAGGAAACCCGATACCGCCGCGACGATCCCCGGCCGGTCCGGGCAGGCGATCAGCAGCCGCCCGATATCGCGGTGGGCGGCGTCTGCGCCGGGTGCGGCGGAAGCACCCGCTGGGTGCCGCCGGGCCGGGCGGTTGTCAGTGGACACGGTTATCAGTGTGCCGCATCCGTCACGGTCCGTGGCCCTGAAGCTGGCAGGTCCTGCTCACGGGCCCTGCTCATGGGTCCTGCTCACGGGCCCGTCTCCTGGGCCCGGCTCACGCCAGGCGTTCTGCCTCACGCTTCGGCGATCGCGTCCGTCACGGTCGGGTACACCGGGATGAGCTGATCGGCCCGGGTCAGCTGGAGGACCCGCGCCACCGAAATCTGCGGTGAGGCCAGCACGAGCACGCCCCCCTGCTGGTCGAGTTCCCGGCTGGATCGCAGCAGCATGCGCAGCCCGGTGGAATCCATGAACGTGAGCTCGGACAGATCCACGACCAGCAGGCGGGGAAGCTGGAGCACGACGGATTCCAGCACGCCGTAAAACTCTTCGCTGTTCGTCGCGTCGACTTCCCCGGTCAGCGCCACCACCGTGTAAGGAACCCCGGTCGATTCGGGGACCGTCACCGACGCTCGCAGCAGACCCACAAACTTTCTTATACACCCCCGGGGTGCCCTCGCGCGGCCCGGCGCTGGGCGGCGAAGGTCACGTTCCGGCGGCGAAGGTCACGCTTCGCCCACAGTCGGCCCTATCCGGCCGCCCGTATCTGGGCCGCCGTGCCGGGCTAACGTGCCTGTTATGACCGATGCTGTTGTGACCAATGCCGGTGTAAGCAGTAACGCAGCCCTCGTGCGAAGGGATGGGGGGCTGGACGCCGCCCTGGCGGGCGAGGCCGGCCCGGGTCCGGAAGCCGGCCCCGGCCAGGAGGGGCTCGCGCTGCCGGCCATCCCGGTGTCGGCCGGGGCGCTGATCTTCGACCGCGGAGGGCGCCTGCTCATCCTCAAGCCGACCTACAAGAGCGGCTGGACGATCCCGGGTGGGGTGATGGAGGCGGACGGTGAGACGCCCTGGGACGCATGCCGCCGCGAGGTACGCGAGGAATGCGGCCTCGAGGTAGGCGGCGGCCGGCTGGCCTGCATGGACTTCCGGCGGCCGCGTCCCGGGAGGCAGGGTGGCGTCCGGTTCCTGTTCAACTGCGGCGCGCTGAGCCGCACGCGGCTGAAGGCCATCGAGTTGCAGCCGGAGGAGATCTCTGAGCACCGGCTGGCGGGACTGGACGAGGCTCTCCCCCTCCTCCGGGGCCCGATCCGGCGCCGGGTCCGCGCCGCGTGCGCGGGCCATGGGCTGGTCTACCTGGAGGATGGGCGCCGTCCCCCGGGGATGAGGCGCCGATCGGCGGGGCCGTCCCGCTAGCCGGCCGTCCCGCTAGCCGGCCGTCGCGCGCGGATCCAGCTGGGCGGCGTGATCGGGCACGTACGCCTGCATATCCCGCGCCGGGCGAATATAACCCTGGGACGGCGGCCGGGCCGGAAGGCGCAGCGGGGTGAGCTTCACGTCGCGGTACGGGATCGTGCTGAGCAGGTGCGCGATCATGTTGATCCGGGCCCGCCTCTTGTCGTCACTTTCCACGACATTCCACGGCGCTTCCGGAATATCCGTGTGCACGAACATCTCGTCCTTGGCGCGCGAATAGTTCTCCCACCGGGTGATGGACTCGAAATCCATCGGGGACAGTTTCCAGCGACGCATGGGATCCTCCAGCCGTGACTTGAACCGGCGCTGCTGTTCTTCGTCGCTGACCGAGAACCAGTATTTGCGGAGCAGGATGCCCTCCTCCACCAGGAGGCGCTCGAAAATGGGGCACTGGTGCAGGAAGCGGCTGTACTCCTCCTTGGTGCAAAAGCCCATGACGTGCTCGACGCCCGCGCGGTTGTACCAGCTGCGGTCGAACAGGATCAGTTCACCGGCGGCGGGCAGGCGGCTGACGTAGCGCTGGAAGTACCACTCCGTCCGCTCACGTTCGGTCGGCGCGGGCAGAGCCACGATGCGGGCCACGCGCGGATTGAGGTATTCGGCGACCCGCTTGATCGTGCTGCCCTTGCCGGCGGCGTCACGGCCCTCGAAGATGACCACGATGCGGGCACCCTCGACGCGCATCCACTCCTGCATCTTGACCAGCTCGGCCTGCAGCCGGTACAGCTCCTTCTCGTACACGTCGCGAGGGAGCCGCGCCGCTTTCTTGGCCGGCCGCGTGCCATTATCCTTCGCCATTGCCATCCTCCTGCCCCGGCGGAGCGCCGTGTCGGTGCACGGCCGCCCAACCGGCACTACTGGCAGCGTAACCGCGCGGCCCGCACGCCGCGATGCGGACCTGAACGGCGTGCCTGGGAGACGAACATCCGCGCTTCCGCGACTGGACTGGCAGGTCCCGCGCATATCAGCCGGCAATAAGTTCGACGAGCTGGGCGATCAGGATGCCCCGGGGTACCCTGTAAACGTGGCTACCGCACGCACCGCTCCCCGCCCGGCATCCGCGCGCCCAGCGCGCCCCGGGCGCAAAGTGCTGGTCGCTGCGGATCTGGCGGACCTGCGCGGCCCCGCGGAAGGCGTCATCGAACTGCCCCTGCGACTGTTCTGGTCAGCCACCGATCGTACGTTCGACCTTAGCGACCCCGCCCTCCTGCGGTCGATGTACGAAAAGGTGCTCCGCGAAGCAATCCGCATGGATGAGCTCACCACCTACCTCAACAGCGGCAGGCTGACCGCCGCCTGGCCCGACCTGTTCCTGCCCAAGGACGTGCGGCAGGCCTGGGAACATCAGCACCCCTCCTTGCGCCGCGCCGCAGCCGCGTGAATGCCGGTCACCAGCATCCAGCGGCAAGTAGCCGCCATCGCCCTCAAGGTCGCCGCTCGGCACGGGTTTGTGCTCGGCGGCGGAAACGCCCTGATCCTGCACGGGATCATTGACCGGTACACCGCCGACGTCGACCTCGTCACGGACCGCACCGAAGGGGTGAAGGCCGCCGTCGGCGCGGTGGAAAACGCGCTGCGCGCCGCAGGCTTCGAGGCGAAGCGGCAAGGCCAGGACAGCGGCCTGGACGAGCTGTTCTACGGGTTCGAAGACGGGCTCACCGAATGGATCGTCACCAGCACGGACGGACAGCAGACCGTACTGCAGATTGCCCACTTCGACCGGAACCGCACCCCCGTGCACATGGACATCGGCCCCGCCCGCGTCCTTGTCCTGAACCCCCTGGACGCGATCGCCTCCAAAGTCCGGGCCTTCGCGACCAGAGCGGAAGAACGGGACGTCATCGACGTCGGCGCGGCCCTCAAGAACTACACCGCCGCCCAGCTGATCACCCTGGCCCGGCAACTGGAACCCGGCCTTGAAGACGAAGACTTCGCAGACGCAGGCCGACGGCTCGACCGGTTGAGCGACAAGGTATTCAGCCGTTACGGGCTCAGCCCGGAAGACGTCACCCGGCTCCGGGAGCGGTTCGCCAACTGGCCCCGGTCATAACGGCGGCTGATTCAGCGGGCGCGGGCCGCATGCCGGTTCACGCCTCTGAGAACCTGCGGCCCGCCGATCCCATCCGGGCCAGCCAGCCAGGCCACCTGATGCCGGTCCTCCGGTGGGCCGCCGATAACGTGGCCCCCATGCCACCGGATGACTCCATCGCCGCGTTCCTCGCTGAGCCCCGCAACGCGGTTGTCGTCGGGACGCGGGCCGACGGGCGACCGCACGCCACGCCGAACTGGTTCTACTGGGACGGCACCCGGTTCTACGTCTCGACTACCCGCGACCGCGTGAAGTACCGCATCTTCACCCGCGACCCGCGCGCTCAGCTTCTCGTTGATGACTGCACCGGCTTCCGCTACCTGATGGTCTACGGCACCGTGGACATCCGCGAGGATCTGGCCGCCGAACTGCCGCGTTTCCGGGCCATCCGGGAGAAGCACGGCCGGGAGGCCCAGCCCGACGACGAACTGCTCGCGGGCCTGGAGGCCGAGCAGCGGGTGCTCCTCGCGATCACCCCGGATGGCCCGCCGTCGTCCTGGAACGCGCGCGGATTCAGCTGAGCAGGCCCTCCGCCGGCGCGGACCGGCGCCATGGTGCCGTCGGCGGAGCAAGTAGAGCGCCAGCCAACCGAGACCGGCGACCAGCGAGGCGACCAGGGCACCTGCGGCGACGAGGCTGAGCAGGTGGGCCAGCTCGGGATTGCGACTGATTTTTCTTAACGGACGTCATCGAACTTGTGTCCGAAGAATGTCGGTACCTCGTGAGATGATCCGGTTATGTGTTCCCCTGGAAGGACGGCGCGGGACGAGGTGCTGGCCGCCCTGGCCGCCCTCGGCCCCGGCGTGACGGGTGCGGTTGAGCTGCTGGGCCAGGTCCGGGACCTGGCCGGGTTCGCCGACCAGATCCAGGGCGAGCTGGCCCGGCTGGCCGCCGCCCTGGACGCGGCCGACGGCGCCTCGGAGGCGGGGTATTCGTCCACGGCGGCGTTCCTGCGGCACGCGTGCGGTCGGCTGCCGGGCCGGGCCGGGGAACTGGTCGCCACCGGCCGGGCGCTGCGGGCCCTGGCCGCCACCGGGAAGGCGTTAATCGCCGGCCAGATCTCCTTCGACGCCGCGCATATGATCTGCCGCACCGCCACCGAGATCGCCGACCCCGGCCTGGCGCGGGTGGCCGAGGAACAGATGCTGGCCCTCGCCCGCTTCCCGGAACCGGAGCCGGAGGGGCCCGCAGCGGGACCAGGCACCGAACCGGACAGCAGCCAGCCCGACAGTGGGCAACCGGACGACGG
>Ga0182014_10003316_pt1 | contig 19442 bp, 15 predicted proteins | sample 612S2DmetaG_FD_120489 | JGI IMG/M metagenome (GOLD analysis project Ga0182014, IMG submission 120489) | Permafrost microbial communities from Stordalen Mire, Sweden - 612S2D metaG | ecosystem: Environmental > Terrestrial > Soil > Wetlands > Permafrost | place: Sweden: Stordalen | collected... | reverse complement strand
CATGTTGATGCCGGCCTGAAGACTTGGCAAGAGTGCCTGAAAGCTCTGCAAGAGCGTGTCGTGGAGGTCGCGAGCAACCCGTGTGCGTTCGGCTACCCGCTCTTCCAGACGCATGTTGAACTGCGCCGCCAGTTGCCGCACCCGCAGTTCGTGTATTCCCCAGATCATTGCCAGGAACCCCGCCACGCACGCTGCCCGGAACCAGTTGGTCTGATACCACGCAGGCGGAATCACGAAGTCCAGCGTCGCGCCTTCTTCGTTCCACACCCCGCTGTTGTTGCAGGCAAGAACCCGAAATTTGTAGTGCTTCGGCGGCAGGTTCGTGTACTGCACCTCACGATCATTGACAACCTCTCTCCAGTCCTTCTCCTGGCCTTCCAGTTTGTAGCGAAAATGTACTTTCTCCGGCACGACCAGGCTCAGCGCGGTGTAATCGATCGTCAGATTCCGGACCTGCGCCGGCAGCCGCATCCCGTTCGCGACCTCATAAGTTTTATCATCGGCGACGATCTTCTCGATGTGGACCGGCGGAGGGAGCGTGTTGATGCCAATGTGGGAAGAATCGATAAAGCTGACCGTGTCCCCATTTACGAACCAGATTTTCCCGTCGGAAGACTTAGTGACTGCAGGCCTGAGTCCCTTCAGGATCGGAACCAGCCGAATCCCATCCACAGGGTCGAAAGTCGTCACCTGGATGGTCCGCTTCGGGTCGGCGGCCCAAGCCTCCAACTCGGTTCGCGCGACACGCAGGAGTCCGCACTGCGTGTACAGCCAGTAGAAAGACAGGTCGTCTTCAATGATCCAGTGAACGGTCTTGCAGGGCAACCCGTTCGCGGTGGTCAGCGTTGCCACGTGCCCGTTCTTGATCCGGCTGAGACCATTCTCGGTTGCGACCCATATCGAGCCGTCGCGACCGCGCGAAATGTCCAACACCTTCCGGGCGGCTGCCCGGTCGTCGCTCAATGGCAAGTTCCGTATTTCTCCCGCACGAAAATTGGCAATTCCGCCGCTCAACAGCCCCGTCCAGACGCCGCCATCCGGGTCGGGCACAAGGCCGGTTCCGGGCCCACCACCCAGCCTCTGCCAAGACGCCTGCTCAGTGATTTTGCCGTCGACCAGATGCACCAGACCGTAATCGTTCGCGGTGCCAAAGAGGCTGAGCCACAGGCCGCCGTGGTTGTCGCCTGCGATCGCATTTTTAGTCCCTGCGGGCACCGACGGAACCGTAGTGAACTTCCCCTTCTCAAACACGGCAAGCCCGGTCTGGCTTGAAACCCAAATGCGACCACGCTCATCCTCGAAGAGCGACTGGACATCGTCGTCGGGCAGGCCAGGATTGCTTCGCCTCCGATAAATCGTCGTGCGTCCTTGGTCCCACCGATTGAGTCCATCCGCCGTGCCGATCCATATGCTCCCGTCGCGCGCCGCTAAGAGGGATGTAGTAATCGCGCTGGATACCCCTTGCTTCACCGAAAGCGAGGTGACCGGCAACTCACGAAATCGATCGAGACCCTCGGAAGTGGCGACCCAGATCGTTCCTTCACGATCCTCGAACAGGGCGTATACCAGATCGCTCGACAGGCCGTCGTTGTGGGTAAACATGCTTGTTTTACCCTCATACGAGTGCACAAGCCCATGAGCGGTTGTGCCGATCCACAGTCCACCGTTGCGATCGCGAAGGACAGTTCCAGCAGTCAAAGGCAACGGCACGCCATGAAGAGGATAATCGGTGACTGTTCTTCCAATAATTTGACGGACGCTGTCAGCGGCAACTATGACGCCTGACCCATGATCGCCTTGCGTCATCTTGCCGCCCCGGTTGATTGGTGTCGCCAGATAACGGGTTGGAGGACCGGGCCTCCATCGCCATAGCCCTGTCGCCGCTCCTACCCACAGGCCGCCGTCGCTATCCTCATACAACGATGCCACCACGGCGCCGAGACTTCCGTCATCGCCATAACATGTAGTGCTTCCGCCGCGAAACGCACAGAGCATTCCAGTCGAACCGACGAAACCGCCCGCCCAAACGGTTCCCTCCCGATCCTGCAGGAGCGTGAGAACAATGCGACGCTCGAGCGCCGGATAGTCCGTCAGTTGATCGTTCTTCCAACTCACCAGTCCGTCAAGGGTGCCGATCCAGAGGGTTCCGTCGCGTGCCGTCAGGAGGGCTCCCACCGAGGTGCTCGGAAGTTGCTGCCCAGCCGGCGGAGCCAACGGCACCGCCCGAACACCATCGAAGCGGACTACACCGGACTGCGTGGCGAGCCAGAGATAACCGTCAGGCGCCTGGGTAATTGCGTCCACCGCCCCTTGCAAGAATCCGTCGCGATAGGTCCATGCGGTATGCGCGTATTGACTTACATCCAGCGACGGATCCAGCGCAAGAGCATGGGGACACCAGAGCAGCACGTAAACCGTGCCAAGCGCAACGAGTGCTCGCGCGGCCTTTATTTGAGTTTCGGCCCTCTTCATCTTGGAGACATTTTAATCCCGGGGCGTGCAGAAGAACGCGGTAAAATTACGGGGCACCAAGGCGCGGGTTGCCATAGACCAGAGGTGGCTTGATGCGCACGATCAGGTATTCATTCCTGCTTCCGCTGACACTCGCGATCGCGAGTTTCTACGGGATAAGAGTTGACGCTCAGGTCGGCACCGGAACGATCTCCGGCGTGGTCATCGATCCGTCTGGAGCTGTTGTGGTCGGCGCGCTTGTCAGCATCACCAACAGTCAGACTGGAGTTGCGACGTCCGCGACGACGAATAGCCAAGGACGTTATGTAGTGCCGGATCTAATCGTTGGTACGTATGACGTCCAGGCAGCGAAGCAGGGCTTCGAAGCACAAGTCATTAAACAGGTGCTATTGACGGTCGGCGCAAATGTTGTGGTTGACTGTAAGTTAGCTGTCGGGCAGAAGGTCACGGCGTTAACTGTGACCGAGTTCAGCCAAGTGGACACTACTACGGCTGAGATTTCGGCTCTCATCGGCCGTGAACAGATGGAGAATCTTCCGCTCAATGGCCGCAACTTCGAGCAACTAATTCTTCTTGCACCTGGTGTGCAGGCGGTCACGACCGGAGTGCAGGGTTCGTTTTACGGCAGAGCGCCATCCTACTCGATTTCTGGATCTCGGCCGGAAGGTCAGGAACTGCTACTGGATGGCGCAACCATACAAGGGTTCTGGAGACATGGCGCCGGCAACAGCATCATTGGGACCTCTCTCGGCGTAGATGGCATCGGAGAATTTCAGCTCCTCACGAACTCCTATAGCGCTCGTTTCGGAGGGAGTGGAAGTGTGATGAATGCCACAACACGTTCCGGAACAAACTCATTCCATGCGAGCGCGTACGATTTCCTGCGAAACAGCGTTTTTGACGCCCGCAACTACTTCAATCAATCGCCGGCCCCTCAGGACACATTCCGGCGAAATCAGTTCGGCGGAACCCTGGGTGGGCCTATCGTAAAGAACAGAATGTTTTTCTTTGTGAACTATGAAGGAGTACGGCAATTGCTAGGGCAGACGGTTCTCCCCACTGTTCCAGATGCCGGCGCCCGACTGGGAAACTTGCCCGACTGCGTCCTGAATCCGAGCCCAGGATGCAACCCAGCGACGCGGGATGCGGTCCCGGTGAATTCGGCGTCTGCGGCAATCCTGGCGCTGTATCCCACCGGCGGCGCGAGCGCCACGGAACTTCTCCTTCCAGGGGCCATTTGTGGCTCTTCCACCGACTGCGGGCCCAGCGGAACGAACCAGATTGTTCTGCGTGGCACACAACCGGCGAACGAGGACTATATCACTGCGCGCTGGGACTATCACCTGTCACCAAAGGATTCCATTTTTGCCCGATACATTCTAGACAACGGCAGCTTAACTGATCCGTTCGCCTCTCCTCTGGGGCTCTACCCCGAACAATCACGCGGGCGAAATCAGTATCTGACTCTCGGCTACAATAAGCTGATCAACCCATCAGTCCTGAACGATGCACGTTTCTCGTTTGTGCGTACCAACATGCGGGCTTTCGCAAGCGTGAGCAATCCCGCCCTACAGTTTTTTAGCTTCTACGGAGAGGATCGGCAAGACGGCGATATCGGTGTGCCTGGATTTAGCCAGCTCGGCCCGACTAATTTCACTCCGGACCACGAAATTCAAAACACCTATTCGCTATCTGATGGAATTTTTTGGGTCCACGGAAAGCACAGCATTGAAGCGGGTCTTGAATTTCGACGCTTGCAGAGCCCGGTGCAAAACGGCTTTTTCAACGACCAAGGTTGGACCTTCCCCAGTTTGGAAAGCTTTCTGGAAGGCAAGCCCGTGAGCCCCACCGATCCTCCGATCACGTTCCTCGGCGCCTTGCCAGGAAAAGACAACTCGGCTCGAAGTTTTCGCGAATGGGACCTCTTTCCCTACATTCAGGACACTTGGAGGGTCACCCAGGGACTGACCTTGAACTTTGGGATTCGCTATGACTTCATTTCCAATCCGACCGAGATCCATAACGAACTGTGCGCCTTCATTGATCCAAGCAGCCCATCGACGACTGCTTGCACGCCCGTGTCGCACGTGTTCCCATCCAATCCCTCGCTGAAGAATCTTGACCCGCGAGTTGGGATCGCATGGGATCCGTTTAAGGATGGAAAGACTTCGATCCATGCTGGAGCGGGCGTATTTCATGATTCGATCCAGGTACGCAACTACCACGCGGCTTACATTTTTTCGGCGCCGTATCAGACAGCGCTGTCGCTTTGCGTTTTCGGAGGACCTCCGTGCAGCTATCCCGTTCCCTTTCAGGGGATAACCGTACCGATTACAACTATTGGGGAGGCGTTGGAGTACGACCCGGGTACAACGCCCTTCGTGGTGCAATACAATTTCGGCGTTCAGCGCTTACTCGGGAAGGACACAGTGCTCAACGGTTCCTACGTTGGATCGCGTGGATACAATCTGCTCGTCCAAAACGACACCAATCCCCCGATTCCGACGCTTGTCAACGGCCAGCCAAATTTCCTGAATGCGCCGCGAGAGAATCCAAACCTCGGCGCCATTGCCTTCGGCCTTCCTGACGGTTCTTCCTGGTACAACTCTTTGCAAGTCTATTTAACACGGAATGTGGGCCGAACATGGCAATTGCAGGGAGCGTACACGTACTCCAAATGCCTGGACTATGGATCGGTTGCTTTCGCTCTGGAGTCGAGCAATAGCGCCCAACAGGCTCGCTCCGATCCTTACAACCTGGCGAGAGACAAAGGGAGGTGCGATTTTGACGTTACACATGACTTCACCGGCAGCGCCACTTATTTCGTCCCATTACACGGGAATCGCATCATCGAAGGCTGGCAATTGAGTATGATCGTAATGGCCCACAGCGGGAACCCATTTAGCGTTCAGGATGGATTCGATCGCGTAGGTCTTAACGATCCTGCCGGGGAACCAGGGGAGCGGCCGAACCTGGTGCCCGGGAGAAGCAACAACCCGATCCTTGGGCGGGTAAATCAGTGGTATGATCCATCGGCTTTTGAGCTTCAGGGTGCCGGTTTCATCGGTAATCTCGGACGAAATACTCTGATTGGCCCGAAATTTTTCGATTTTGACATGGCCGTTGGGAAAACTACTCAGGTCAAAGAAAATATAAGCCTGGAGTCCCGCGTAGAAGCATTCAATCTGTTTAACCATCCCAATTTCGGGATACCAGAGCAATACCTCTACACCGGCGTCGGAACTCCTAACCCGACTGCAGGCCAGATTACGAATACAGTTAGTAGTGCGCGACAGCTGCAATTTGCTTTCAAAGTTCGCTTCTGAACTCGAGTGTGGCTGGGGTCGGTGGCTCGGGCAGCACATCAGGCTGGACTGCTTCAAGATGTGCATGTTTCCGGAACGGTCAGAACGGCGGCCTTCAACCCGCTATACCAAATCGGCGGCCCACGCTCAATCCAACTAGCGCTCAAGCTGCAGTTCTAAGTTGTAGCAACACATTTCCCCAAGGAGGCGAATGATGGGCGTGAATTGGAGCAAGGACATCGATCAGACCCTAGCCGGAGCGAAGGAGCAGCGATCTTCTTGGTGGCTTTCTCCTTGGCGTTTTGCACGGACTGACTGATCTTGTTCCGCCTCTCGTGTGCCTTGTCGGTTGCGGCGTCCTTGTGCGACTGCTACGTAGAGCAGTGGGTAAATGCCCTCGTGTATGAGCTGATTTTTCCAGATGAGTTACATACTGCCGGCCTGTACTTTTTCCGCGTGGCAGAAGAAGTTGAGCTCCGTCCCGCCTCCCAAAGGGATGCTTTCTCGATCCGGGAGTTTTTGGGCAATCTCTACGAGACGCGTCCCGCTCTTCGGCAAGGGCTTTATCGTCTCGATTCTCTAGAGACCATAAGGATCATTGAAGGAAAAGAATGAGGGTTACGGGCGTTGAAATTGCCAACTACCGCGCATTCCGAGGCGACTCCTTCAAGCTGGAGATCACGAACCGTAGCAATCTGCTGATATATGGAGAAAATGGTTCCGGGAAGTCCTCTCTCTATTACAGCATCCAAGACTTTCTGCAGGCCGCAAGCGATGCAAGGCTGAAAATTGAGACAAATCGCCACAGATTCAATGCACTTCCCGCGTCGATTCGATTGACGCTGAATGATAGACCTGAGCCTTACGAGTGGTCGCCTACCAAAAGAGAACAGAGTTCAACCGCTTGGCGTGACATAGACAAAGACAAGGGATTCCTGGATTACAGAACCTTGTTTCGGGTCCACGTCACCGTTTGTGAACGCGAATAAGCGGCGATTCGGAGCCGCTGCAGTGATCTCGGGTGTACCCGCTCTCCCCGGCGTGCCCGCAAAACGGTGTGCCTACTCAGGCCGGTTTCCTTCTCTAGCGTATCGAGAGAAATCTGTTGATATGATATCAAGGTGCCGTATAAGAGGGAGACAGACAAGTGCAGCGGACATTACCAACAAGGCGTACAATCCCTTAATTGCTTTGATCAGCGGCTACCGGGTTCCATTCTCCGATTTCAAAGACATCCCCGGTCAGGCTGTTGAAGGCGACGAAAGAGCCCTGGTTTGATGGCGTAGCGCTTCCCGGTCGTTGTGAGCTGTGTGCTAGTCCGCGGGGGTACCATGAGGAAAATACGTGTCTGCACGCCCGTCATCGCGTTGGTGCTGTTCTTCGTTTTTATTCTCCATGTGTTGCCGCTAGTTGGGCAGAACTTAAACAGTCCAGGTGGACGGGAAAACTCCGCTCCCGTTGCCCACCCGCGCCGAAGTTTTACACCTCCGACCAAGTCTTTTACGGTAGGCAAAAACCCTAGAGGCATAGCTTTTGACGGGGCCAACATTTGGGTGGCCAACAGGGACGACAATAATGTGACTGAGTTGCGCGCCTCGGATGGAACTGTGCTTCGAACCGTTGCCGTGAGAACTGCTCCTGATGGTGTGCTTTTTGACGGGGCCAACATTTGGGTGGTGAATCAGGGCCGCGACAGGAAGGTGGCGGGGAGTGTTACTAAGCTGAACCCCGCGAATGGTACAACGCTTGGCAACTTTCCTGTGGGGAAACATCCCAGCACTGCCGCGTTCGATGGCGCCAATATCTGGGTCGCTAACCCTTATGACAGTACTGTGACCAAGCTCAGGGCGAAGGACGGCACTCGAGTAGGGACCTACCCTGTGGGATTCTACCCTTATGGCGTCATTTTTGACGGAGCCAACATCTGGGTGGCGAATTTCGGTGACAACGATGTAACCAAGCTACGCGCGAGCGATGGCGCACTGCTCGGAACCTACAGTGTCGGCAATCGTCCTCTTGTGCCAGCTTTCGACGGGGAGAACCTTTGGGTGGCGAACCATGGCAGCAGTACCGTAACCAAATTGCGTCCCCGTGATGGCGTCGTGTTGGGTACCTTTAACGTCCCGGTGAAGGCCTACGGCGCTATATGTGTCGGCACCACTGTTTGGATTGCGAATGACGGCGGTAACAGCGTGACCGAGTTGCGAACAACTGACGGCAGTGTATTGCGAACTATCCCGGTAGGAGTGTCTCCCCAGGCATTTGCCTTCGACGGGAGCAGCGTCTGGGTCACGAATAGCCTAAGCCAGAGTGTTACTAAAATCCTAGCGTCCGGGGACGACGGTATTGCAAAGCCATAGGCGATGGTATTGCAAAGGTCCTTCGGAGCAATTTTCCTAGAGTGAGAAAAGGATTGTGCCATGTTTACGAGCGACGAATTGGATCGCGGGATTCCGCGGATACACTTACAATCGCTAATCGCGAGGCTGGCGCTGGCAATCACATTGGTGTCGCCGGTTCTGCTGGCGCTGCCGTTACACGGTCAAAATTACAAAACACTTTATGCGTTTAAGCGAATGGGGGATGGAGGCAATCCGCAAGCCGGGCTCCTCTTGAGCGCACAAGGTGATCTTTACGGAACCACTTTCCTGGGTGGAGATCCCGCCTGCAGTTGCGGTACGGTCTTCAAGGTGTCTCCAGATGGCGGGTTTACGGTGCTGTACCAGTTCAAGGGGAACGACGGCGCGAATCCTGCCGCGGGGCTAATCGCAGATGGAAATGGCAATCTTTACGGCGCCACTTCCCAGGGAGGGGTTGGTCCATCCAGCAAAGGGACGGTGTTTAAACTGACTCCGCCGACTGTACAGCGCGGTCACTGGACTGAAACCGTGCTGCATACTTTCACCGGGGAAGCGGACGGAGCAAATCCATATGGAAGCCTGATCCTGGACAAGGCGGGAAATCTCTACGGCACTACGAACCGGGGAGGTGCTTCCAACGACGGAACCGTGTACATGGTGGATGCAACCGGCAAGGAGAGCGTGCTCTATAGCTTCACGGGGTCGCCCGACGGGGCATATCCCTATGGCTGGTTGGTCCGTGATGATTTGGGGAACCTTTACGGCACCACATTCGAAGGCGGCGACTCCAACGATGGAACCGTTTTCAAACTGAATACAACCGGCAAGGAGAGCGTGCTCCATAGCTTCACGGGGTCGCCGGACGGGGCATATCCCTATGCGGGTTTGACCTTGGACGCAAGTGGCAATCTCTACGGCACAACCAATGCCGGTGGCGATAAAGCGGATGAAGGGGTCATCTTCAAGGTAGACAGCAACACTGGTGCCATCACGTTGCTTCACACTTTCGCTGGAAAGACGGATGGCTCAAGTCCCAGCGCGGGCTTGATCGTGGACGATTCTGGCACGCTTTACGGGACCGCAACCGAGGGCGGCGACCGCGACTACAACGGGACGATCTTCAAGCTCGATACTGGAGGAGGCGCGTTCACCGTGCTTTTCACATTTCGGCCATATGCGGGTTGCTACCCGTATGCGGGCTTGCTTCGAGACTCGGCAGGAAATCTTTACGGTACCACCGTGGGCGTGGGCGCTTACTACAACGGGGTCGTATTCAAGCTAAATCTTAAATGAACACAGGGACGCTGCACCCTTGCACTACGCCAGAGAAAATAACGACCTTTGCGCTTTGATATCGAAGGCGGACGGTGCGTACTCCTCGCGGTAGTTGTAGGGGTTCGCCTGTTCCTGAATGCTAAAGCCGAGAATCGCGAGCAGCCGCTGGTCTGCCAATACAATCAACGCGGTCACACGACCTATTGGCTGACCAGGAGGCATCAATGCGCAGAGAGGTACATATCGTCGAAATCTAGTGTAAATGCTGAGAATTCCTGTATCGCATCCAGACCGAGATTACCACAGAAGTCGTCGTAATTCTTTCCCACTCGCTCAGTTAGAACCGGGACGTCGTGCAGTGTCGTACTGCGGCCGCCGACTTCGACTGGAACAGATTCCAGAGCGTAAGTAGAAATCGAGCGAGTGCCCCCAACGCCAGCCAGAGGTTGATCAATCGCCCTTTTCATCACAAAGTCTGATGTGTGTTCCCGATAGTAGCGCGCCGTGAGAATACTCCTCCGAATACCGGTATCAAACATAAACAGGCAACTTGTGCCACCGATTCGAGCAGCTGCTAGCGGCGTCTGCTTTTCGACAAACAGGTTGTGATCTTTATGAGGGAACGGCTTGGTGCCTACATCCACCCCAAACATGCCGCTACGGTAAAACGTAATTCTGGCGAGAGCAGCCAGGACCGGATAGCCAATGATTCCGTCGATCTGATAATGCAGTTGCCTCACCCGCAAGTCCTGGTCGTCTAGGAGAACAAAGACCACGTTATGCAGCCGGCTCGATTTCGTTCCTCGAAAAGTTGAAGGAACTAGACATGGCCGATAAAAACTCCTGGATCTCAAAACGTTTCCAGCCTGGCGCAGATAGTAATACAAAAGTCGGTGACAAATGAGCAATTGGTGCGGGGAGAAAGGCGTTCACGACGCAGCGCTCGCTTTCTTTCGCGTCATGAAGTAGTAGATCGTCGGAGTAACGAACAACGAGAGCACCATTGCAATCAGCAACCCACCGATGACCGCAACGGCTAACGGCTGCAGCATCTCAGAACCAGCGCCTATACCCAGCGCCAGCGGGATCATACCCGCGACCGCAGCTATGGCGGTCATTACAATCGGCCGCAGCCTTCTGCGGCCCGCTTGAAAGATCGACTCTTCTTTGGAGTAGCCCGCATTTAGGAACTTCTCATCCGCGTCGAGCAGCAGAATTCCATTCTTGGCCACGATACCTATCACCATAATCAGTCCCATGAAGGAAGACAGGTTGAACGTGATCCCGGTAATCAGCAGGGCGACGAAAACACCAGCCGTCGACAAGATCGCAGAAACCAGAATCGAAATTGGGGCCGAAAAATTCCGGAATTCGAACAGAAGAACTAGAAACACGAAGACAATCGCCATGCAAAGGACCATCGTCAAATCGCGGAAGGACTGCTGCTGCGTTTGATACAAGCCGCCGTATTCGATTCGGATGGACGCTGGTAGATGCATTTCGGCAATTATTTTCTTCACCTCCGCGATGCCGTGCCCCATGTCGAGGCCCTCAAGCCGCGCGGTTACCGCGACGTAACGTTGCTGGTTGTCTTGCAAAATCTCGGTCTGGCCGGGTATTTCCGCTATAGTTGTCAGCGAACCCAGGTTCGCGACCTGACCGCCCGGGCCCACCAGCATTGTGTTGTTCATGGCGTCAACCGAAGAGCGAATGGCCGCGGGATAGCGGATGCGCACCGGATACGGACGATCGTCAATCACAACCGGTTGCAGCGCCTGGACGCCATCGAGCATCGCCTGCGTCTCGTCGGCCAAGGCTTGCGGGGTGAAACCAACATGCGCGGCTTTCGCCATATTCACTTGATAGGAGACCGCGGGCCCACTTGTGGTCGACTCGATTCCGTTATCGATATCGACAACCGGGCGGCGTCCACCCGCCTGGATCTTTCCGATGGCGTCGGCGACTTGGGGCGCCCAGTCATCGAGCAGCTTGGCATCGGGGGAAAACATCATGATGTGGATCGGCTGCGGTGCGTTGGTCAGGTCTCCAATCATGTCTTGTAGCTTTTGAGTGAACTCCACTTCAACGGCCGGCTCCGCCTGAGCGACCTTCCCCCGGAGTTCGTCCGTGATCTCCCAGATATCGCGGTGACGGTCGGTTTTCAAATCCACGGAAATATCTCCCGTGTTCGCTTCGGTCACGGCAGCCAATCCCAATTGGAGACCGGTACGCCGAGACGTGCTTGCCACCTCGGGAAGCGATTGCACGATTTGCACAACATGCGAGATCATCCGATCGGTTTCCGCGAGCGAGCTTCCCGGCGGTGTTACATAGTCGACGATGAAGCTGCCTTCGTCCATCTTCGGCAACAGATCGGATCCGATGTGCTGGTAGCAGACGTAAGAAACCAGAATCAGAGCAACGGTAAGAACTGGAACCCAAACCGGACGCTTGAGACTTCGCCGGAACCATGCTTCGTAGAAGCGAATCACGCGTCCGAAGAATCCTTTCATTAAGTGTTCTTCTTCGGCTTGCAGTAATCGATTTATCTCGACCTGTTTAACACCTTCGTCCGAGTTGCTGAGGCCTTCTGGGAAAGAGGCGGCCACCGCCGCGTGCTGCTCATCTCCCGCGGGACGCTCTTCGCCGGCCGGTTTCTTCAACAGGTAGATACAGAGCGTCGGCGTCCAGGTGAGCGCGAGCGCGAGCGACGTTAGCAACGCGGCTCCGATCGTAACTGCCATCGCACGGAAGAAAACTCCAGTGACTCCGGTGATGGCCACTAAAGGCAGAAAGACCACGATTGGCGTCAGCGTGGAACCGACGAGGGGCAAGGAAAGCTCGCGAAGCGTCATCGCCACTGCCTCATATCTCCCCTCTCCCGCTTCACGGTGCAGCGTCACATTTTCCAGAACAACGATCGCGTCATCGATAATCAGGCCTACAGCGGCCGCCATTCCGCCCAGCGTCATCAGGTCGAAACTCTCACCGAGGAGTTTCAAAACGATGAAGGTAACCAGCAAACTAATTGGAATTACCATTCCGGCAATAAACGAAGTGCCCCAATCACGCAGAAAGAGCACCAGGACGGCTGAAGCCAGCAACAAGCCGATCACAATTGCATCACGGACGCTTTTGATGGATTGACCCACAATCCACGATTGATCGTAGAAAGTGCTGACGTGCACGCCCGGGGGCAAAGACTTTTCAATCTGGCTCATCTCTGTTTGGACCGCGTCAGCCACCTGCAGAGTGTTGCTTCCGCGTTGCCGATTGATGTTGATCAGTACCGCAGGCTTTCCATTCGCAGTGACGATCGTGAAAGTTGGCGCAAACGAAGGCGTCACCTGGGAGACATCACCGACAGAGACGGGGCTGCCACCGGGCGAATTCTTCACAAAAATACTGGAAATATCCTGTGCGTTGTGCGCCTGACCGGAAATCAAACCGAGATAGAGCTTGTGGTTTTGCTCAAAGAGTCCGGGAGACTCGATGATATTCGAGCGATCCACCGCCGCCAGAATATCCGACACATTCACCGAGGCAGCGCGCAACTTGGCCGGGTCAGGAACGATGTGAAACTCCGGCGCCTCGCCGCCCTGGATTACGATAGTTCCAACACCTGACAGGCTTGCTAGCCGCGGTTTGATGTCATAGGTCGCAATCCCCCAGAGCTGTCGCTGCGACACCGTATCTGAGGTCAGCCCATATCCCATGATCGGGAAAGTGGAAAATTCCAGTCTTTGGGTCGAAATCTTGGCCGTAGCCGGCAAAGTCCCGGCCAAACGTGCCAACGAGGCGTTGATGCGCTCCAGCGTGCGAAACATGTCTACTCGCCAACTGAAGTACAAATCAATGCCCGCAGACCCACGGCTGGTGACCGACTTCACATCCTGGATGCCTTCCACGCCGCTCAGGGCTTCTTCGATGGGACGGGTGATCGTGACCAGCATCTGATCTATCGGCATGACTCCGTTATCGACGGAAATCATGACCCGAGGAAAATCTGTGGTGGGAAATACCGCGATCGGAATGCTGAAAAGCAGGTACGCACCCATCAGCGCGAGCGTGACGATGAGAAAAATGATGGACTTATGCTCACGCGCAAACCAGTATTTGTCGGCTTCGGACTTTCGTATTTGCGCAACCCTGGAATTTCTATCGTTCGAGTTCGCCATAGGTCGAGTTGGGCCTCAGTCTTTATCCTGTGGCTCGGCAGTTGGAGTTGAGATCGTCACCTTCGCGCCGTCGGTCAAACCGTAGGCGCCTTGAGTTACGACCTGATCGCCTGCCTTCAGGCCGCTCAGGACCTGCACTTCGCCCTCCTGCCGAATTCCTGTCTTGACGCTGGTTCGATGGGCGGCCTGATCCGGACCGATTGCCATCACGGAAGTCGCTCCGTCCGATGCGGTCAGAATTGCTTCAACCGGCACGACCAGTGCATCTTTCACGGTGCTGGCAACGATCTTCAATCCGACTGTGGAGCCGGGCTTCAGCCGCCCACCGGGATTCACAGCCTCAACCCAGACTTGAACCGTCGTGCTGTTGGGATCAAGCGCCGGGCTTACCACCGTGACTTTGCCCTCGATTTCCGTGCCGGCGTTCCCCGGAACGAGTGCTGCCGCGTCGCCGACGTGCAACTGCGCCGCCTGCGCCGCGCTCAAGTACGAGCGAGCCACGACCTTCGATAGATCCATTACGGTGAGAATCGGAGCTCCGGCTGGCGGAGTTTCCCCAGCAAAGAAGGGACGATCCGTAACCACGCCATCGATCGGGCTCACGATCCTGCTGTAATCCACCTGCGCTTGTGCAGCGGCCAACTTGCCCTTGGCTGAGGTCAGCTGTCCCTCGGCCGACTTCAGGTTGTATTGCTTTTGGGCAAGACCGTATTGATTGCTGGTCTGCGAGAGCGCAATTTGCGCATCCTGAACATCTTTTTGCGATGCTGCCCCTTGCTTGTAAAGAGTCACGCGGCTGTCGTACACGGATTGCGCGGCCTCGAATTGCTCTTTGGCGATCTTCAAGTCGTGCTCCGCGGACTGCAAAGCGCTGTTGTAAGTCGCCTCCGCTTGTTGATACGCACCTTGGCTTTCGGTAAGAGCGCCCTTCAGATCCGATTCCTCGATCGTCGCCAGAACTTCTCCGGCATGAACTCGGCTGCCGCGTGTGACGTATAACTTCTTGATGGGAGCGGTCACCTTCGGCACGAGGGCGGCTTGATCGTGCGGATACAGAATTGCGTCAGTTGAAATTTCATTTTCAATGGTCTGGATCTTGACGGCAGCGGCCTGCACCGTAACCAGCGGTGCCGGCTCCTTTTCCTGGCTGGACGAACAACCCATAGCGAGCAGCATCAGGCTGAAAACAACGGCCGCAAAGACAAAACGCCTGCACCCCACACTGCTCGAAGCCGTGTGCGCTGACGGAGACGAAATGTTTCCTTTTTCCAAATCAAGGAAAGCCATGTCTTTTCCTAGAAGCTTCCTGTCACCGCTTGCAAAGTCGCCACAGCTACGCAGTAGCGAACCTGCGCGTCACTGAACGCGTTACGCGCCTGGCTCAAAGTATTTTGGGCAACCACCACATCCAGCGCAGTTGACGTTCCGGCTTTGTAGCGAAGGTCGGTCAAGCGGAGGCTCTCAGCCGCGAGATCCGCAGTCTGGCGCGTTTCGTCTATGGCGGCACGAGCGACGATAGCCTCGTTATACGAGCTGTATAAAGCATTCAGCATTTCGCGCTGCGTCTGGCTCATTTCCGCTTTCGCCTGTTCGCGCTTGAATCCTGCCTGATGTAACTTGCTTCGCAGAGTGCCCCAATCCCACACCGGTACGTTCACGCCGACGGTAATAAAATAGCCCAGGTTCGGCAGAACTCCTACTCGTGGTTCTTCGACATTCGTGCTATGCAGGGCGAAGGCGTTCGCTTCAATCCCGTAGTCCGCATCCACGAAGAACGATGGCAGGAACGCGCCTCTGGCGGCGACAATGCCCAGGTTAGCTTGATGCAGAGCCTCCATCGCCGCGCGCAGATCCGGATTCTTGTTCCCCGCCGTGCGCTGCGCCTCCGGAAACGACGGCAACGCGACGGCCGAATTCATATCATCGACAATGCCGAAATTTTCACTCAGCGTCGGAAATAACAAGACCGCCAGATCAAGCCGGGACGACTCCATTTGGAGCTTGGCATCTTCGAATAACTGTTCCTGTTGGCGGTATTGAATCTCAGCCTGCAGAACATCGCTATGTGCCACCTGGCCTACAGCTTCTTGATCTTGAGTGATCTGGTAAAAGTGCCTGGCAGCCTCCGCCGCGGTTTGTGCCGTGGCATATTTTCGCTGCGCGACGGCCAGCCCGTAGTAAAGCTTGGTCACCGTGACGGTCAAACCGCGCTTTGCAATCTCGGCTTTCGCACTCGCCATGGCCGCTGTAGCTCTCGCTTCGCGATACGTCGTGCCCAGATAGTTGCCGGGCGAAAGATCCTCGTGAACAACGCCCCACGACCGATAAACATGCACACCGTCATTGGTGACGAATCGTCCAATGGTCGTGCGCCCTCCATTGCCTTGGGAGAGCAACGCTTGCGAGGTGTAACTCACAGTCGGCAGGATCGCATTCCTCGCCTGCGTCCGATCCTCATAGGCGAGTTTCGCATCAGTCAGCGCACTCTGGAAATGGGCGTCGACCTTGCGAGCCTGCTCAATCGCATCTGCCAGCGTGATGACCACAGGCGGCTTTGAAGGACCGGGGTTCGGTAGCTCGGCAAGTTCTACCGTGGCAGTTTTTTCCTGCGCCGGGGCCGGACTCATCTGGAAGAAAACATAGAGCACTACAGCGACAGTAAAAGTAAGCGGATTCTGGCGTAGGATTCTCAAAGGCCAACTCCCTTCTCCAGAGAAGAACAGTACCTGGCGGTTACGATCCTCATTCTGGTCCGACACTTCACGACGAACTGCTTCAAAAACATATTGCCCTCGGGAAGATAAACGGAGCATAAATACGGGAACGAATACCTGTCAGGATTATTGCGGGTCGGATTGCTTGTTCGGGTGCCCTCGGGATTATGATCTTGCCATGAGGGTGCTGGTGGTGGAGGACGAGGCTCGAATCGCCCATTTCGTGGCCAAGGGGCTGCGGGAACGGTCCTACGCTGTCGACGTTGTGAGTTCGGGCGAACAGGCGCTGTACCAAGCGGCCATTACTGGCTACGACCTGGTCATTCTCGACGTAATGATTCCCCCTCCCGATGGATTTCAGGTTTGCAGGGAACTCCGCGACTCCGGGCAGACAATGCCGATACTTATGCTCACCGCCCGCGATGCAGTCGACGATCGCATCAAGGGATTGGATCGGGGAGCCGACGATTACCTTACAAAGCCATTCGAGTTTGGGGAACTGCTGGCTCGCTTGCGAGCTCTGCTGCGGCGGTCCAAAACCTTACAACCGACGCGGCTGGTAGTCGCCGACCTGGTCGTTAATACGGCGGCACAAACCGTCGAGCGCGGCGGCAAGGCCATTCCTATGACCGCAAAAGAATACGCATTGGTGGAATTCCTGGCGCGCGAGGCCGGCCGGGTTGTAGGCCGTGCGGAGATTTCTGAGCACGTCTGGGACGAAGAATTCGATCCCTTCTCGAATTTGATCGAAGTGTATATCAACCGGATTCGGCGCAAAATCGACGCCGGCTTTGCTAAACCGTTGCTGCACACGCGACGCGGTGCAGGCTACATTCTTTCCTTAAGTGGAGAAACCGCGGAGCCGAAACAAACCGCCGTGCGGAGCCGCGACGATGTTTAGCTCCGTGCGCATTCGTCTAACGCTGTGGTACACCCTGTCGATGACGATCGTGCTGGTCGCGCTGGCGGCGGGGATCTATTTCGTTCTTCGCCAGAATGTCATTCGACGGGCCGATGCCAACGCGATCGAACTGGCCGACTCGTTTCTCTCCACCGTCAATGCCGAAGTGAGCGATGCAACTAATCCCGCCGGTGTGAGCGATGGAATCGCGGCAGCCATTTCAGAACACCGCTTTCGCGATGTTTCTTTCGTGGTTTACGATGCGCACAGTAATCTGCTGGCCGCTTCTGAAGGCTATAGCGAGCCCGAAGAATTCTCGAGTCCGAGTCGCGAAATGCTCGCCTCATCCTTGCGCCCGCTTGCCTCTTCTTCCGAAACATTCCGTTCGCTCCACCTAAGCCGGCATCAATATCGGAGCTATGTACGACATTTCTTAGTCAAGCAACAGCCGGCCACTCTGATCGTTCTGCAGTCTCTTCGCCGGCAGAGAGAGTTCCTTGCGACCTTGGTGGATACTTTCTGGATTGTCATTCCCTTGGCCATTCTCTTCGCTGGTGCTGGCGGATATCTCCTTGCGCGACGAAGTCTTGCTCCCGTGGTGGCCATGAGTTCGCAGGCCAGCCGCATGGGCGCCGAGAACCTCTACCAGAGACTCAAAGTTGAAAATCCGCGCGACGAGCTCGGGCACCTGGCAGGTTCATTCAATGAATTGCTCGATCGGCTCAGTCAGTCATTCGAGCGGCAGCGCCGATTTGTTGCAGACGCTTCCCACGAACTGCGTACACCGGTTGCCATTTTGTGCGGCGAGGCGGAGGTCGCGCTAGCTCAACAGCAGCGCACTCCGCGAGAATACCGGGAGTCGCTGGAAATCCTGCGGCAGGAAGCGAAGCGGCTCAAACATATCGTTGAGGATCTGTTCACGCTGGCGCGGGCGGATGCGGGCCAATATCCTCTGGCGCTCACTGACTTTTATCTGGATGAGCTGGTGGAGGAATGTTCAAGGAATGTGCGGACGCTTGCTGCTGCCCGGAAAATTGCGCTTTCATGTCAAGCCAAAAGAGAGTTACCCATCCGTGCGGACGAGTCTCTTCTCCGTCGAATGCTGTTGAATCTGCTGGATAACGCCATCAAGTACACTCCCGAAGGCGGATCAATCTCTTTGCGCTGTAGCGAGGAAGACGGACAGTACCGTTTGACGGTCCAGGACTCCGGACCGGGCATTGCCGCCGAGCTACAAGGCCGGATTTTCGAACGATTCTTCCGGGCGGACAACGCGCGCTCTCGCAGCTACAACAACGGAAGCGGTGGGGCCGGTCTCGGTTTGGCGATTGGGTTGTGGATTGCCGAAGCGCACGGGGGGAGATTGGAACTCACTTCTTCCAGTCCACAAGGTAGCGTGTTCACGGCTGTGCTGCCCGAGAGCGCCCTCTGAGTATCCGCAGCTGCCATTGCGGCACTTTCTGCCAATTCCTCCGCTCAGACAACCGCCGTTTGGGCACTGTTGTAGAGGTCAGTTTGTCTGCGGCCAACCTTCAGAATCGCCGTGGTTGCAAATCCGTCCACGCCAGAACCACGGTAGGATTTCGTGTCTGAATGCCGGGCGAGCCATGCGGCGGGAGCAAGGTTTGGGAGGCACCTGATCGGGAGATCGGCCAACCCCGGGAGAACTGCGGCCAAATAGTCACGAACAGGCAGTTTCAACCTTCGGCAGCTTTCCACGACCGACAAAATCGCCGCCACCTTGGGTCCCGCCTGTGGGCTGCCGATATGCAACCAATTCTTTCGACCAAGAGCCACGGGACGCATCGAATTCTCCGCCAGATTGGTGGCATTCGCTTCGAGAAGCGTAGGCAAGGAGTCGAGTGTTTCCCACAATTCACTTAGCGGTGCGGTGGATGAGCCATCGGAAGATGATGTCGCCGATGTGATCAAAGTCCATTGCAGTGTGACGAACGTCGCATCGCGGCTGGCAAATTAGGCGTACCATATTCAACCAGCACGGGGGCAACTTCGGAAGTGAATCCAGTGGCCTCGGAAAAGAAAACGCTAACGCTTCGGCAACTGGAAGAGTTGATCCCCTCGCTGCAGCGCCGTGGCTATCAAGTGATTGGACCGGTGGTGCGCGAGGGCGCCATCATCTACGACGTGGTCGAAAAGCTGGCGGATCTGCCTGCCGGCTGGACGGACGAACAGGCGGCCGGACGCTACCGCTTACAGCGCCGCAACGATCAGGCGCT
>Ga0182014_10003315_pt1 | contig 19444 bp, 20 predicted proteins | sample 612S2DmetaG_FD_120489 | JGI IMG/M metagenome (GOLD analysis project Ga0182014, IMG submission 120489) | Permafrost microbial communities from Stordalen Mire, Sweden - 612S2D metaG | ecosystem: Environmental > Terrestrial > Soil > Wetlands > Permafrost | place: Sweden: Stordalen | collected... | reverse complement strand
CTTGTGCGTCACGCTCTCGCTCTGCGCAATCTCGTTTTCGTGGTGCGGAAACATCAGGTCTTCGCCGCCGGCGTGCAGGTCGAAGCTCTCGCCCAGGAACTCCATCGCCATCGCTGAGCACTCGATGTGCCAGCCCGGCCGCCCTCGCCCAATCGCCGTCTCCCACGAGGCCTCGCCCGGCTTTGCCGCCTTCCACAGCGCAAAGTCCCGCGCCGAGTCCTTTTCGTACTCGTCCAGATCCACGCGGGCGCCGTCTTCCATCCCGCTCAAATCCTTCTTGCTCAGCTTGCCGTACTCCGGAAACGCCGCCAGCCTGAAGTACCAGCTCCCATCCTCCGTCTGGTAAGCCGCCCCCGCCGCCGCCAGCTTTTGCACCAGCTCCACCATCTGCGGGATATGCTCCGTGGCCCGGGCGATGATCTCTGGCCGCTCGACGCGCAACACATCCAAATCCTCAAAAAAAGCCTCTTCAAACTTCTTCGTGTACTCGCCGATCGAGACCCCGGCCGCCGATGCGTTGCGGATAATCTTGTCGTCCACGTCGGTGATGTTCATGACGTGGCGCACGCCGACTCCGGTCAGCTTCAGGAACCGCCGCAGCACGTCCACTTGCAGAAACGTGCGGAAGTTGCCGATGTGCCCGTAGTCGTAGACCGTCGGCCCGCAGGCGTACATTCGTACCGCCTGGCCGTCGGAAGCAACCAGGTCGTTCATTTGTCCCGTAAGGGTATTAAAAAGGCGTAGAGTCATCGCTCGAATTTCTCGCTCACACTTGTTCTGAAATCGGTTGAAATTGGCCGTTTTTCGGCCATTTTGATTGTAGCAGCGGGCGATTCCAGGGGATAAAGAAAGGCCGCCAATTCCGTCTGGAGAAAACGGCTGGAGTCGTCGCAAAAGCGTCAGTTTGCAATGGCTGCTGGCAAACCAGCGCCGCCTGTCTCATCTCCAGGCTCGATGCGCACCTTCAGCCACAACAAGCCCGCCACGACCGCTAATCCCGCGGTAAGCGTGAGCGCCGATTCCCACCCGATACGCTCCGCCAGCCAAGGCGTCAGCGCGGGTGAAACCATGCCGCCCAGGTTGCTGCCAAAATTCATCACGCCGCCGGCGACACCGCTGTGTTCGCCCGACAGTTGCGTCATGGTGGCCCAGAAGGCGCCTTCTGTCGAAAGCACCAGCACCGTACAGGCGGTCAGCGCTGCCACGGCCACCATCGGGCTGGGAGTGCGAGCGCCCAGCACCAAAAAGACAGCGGCGCCGCAGAGCGCAACCAGCGGCACGCTGCGCCGTCCCCACGTCGCCCCCCATCGCGCCACAGCAGCGTCTGACAGCACGCCGCCCAGCGGAATGGCAAAGATCGTCGCCACCCACGGCAGCGCCGTGAAACTGGCCGCCTTGAGCACCTCGAAGTGGCGCACCTGAACCAGGTACAGGTAAAACCAGAAGACGAAGATATAACCCAGGTAGCCCTGCAGAAGGTAACTGGCAAAGAGAAACCAGAAACTCGGCGAGCGCAGCGGCTTATGAGAAGCCCGCTTCGCCGCAGTCGGAGCGTGAGCCGCGGTTTCAGCCGCCGCACTTCCCTGCGAATGAAGCTCCCGCGGCGCGAATCGCCACCACAGCAGTCCAGCGGCCGCGCTGAACGAGGCGGCCACCAAGAGCGCCGCGCGCCATCCGTAGCGGCCGTCAATCGGCGCCAGCAGCAGCGGAGCCACAGCCGATCCAATGCCCACGCTGGCCAGCACCAGGCTGTTGGCCCGCGCTTGCATCCGCGAAGGCGTGGTGACGGCGATGGTTCTTGCCGAGGTGGGATAGGTGGGCGCGGCCATGACGCCAAACAATGCGCGAATCAGCAATAGCTGCGGAATCACCATGGCCAGGCCATAGCCATGCCAGGCGACAAACGCGGTCAGCGTGTTCAGCAGCGCCCACCCCAGGCAGAGCACCAGGAAGATGCGGCGCGCGCTCACCCGGTCAGCCAGTCCTCCCGAGGGCACTTGAAACGCCGTGTACCCCACCAGAAAGGCGCTGAAGACCATCCCCATCTGCGCCTGGCTCAGGCCAAACTCCCGCATCATGCCCGGAGCGACCACCGTGACGGCCACGCGACCCACATACCCGGCCGAGGCCACGGCCATCAGCAGCAACACCAGGCGTTTGCTCATCGAGGCGGACGCCGTCGCCATCACCGGGCGAGTCACTTGAGCCCTTTGTGGAAGATCAGCTCGGCATATCCCGTCACGCAGTAATCTTTAATTTCACCAACTTGCTCGAAGCCATGCCGCAGATAAAAATGCTGGGCCTGGTGGTTGAACGACGACACCAGCAGAAAAAGATGTCCGCGCCCGGCGAAGCGCTGCTCGGCAAAGCGCAGCAATTGCGATCCGACACCTTGCCCGCGCGCCTCCGCCGCAACCGCGATGCTGGCGATGTATGGCGATCCCGCCAGGCCGTAGGAGGCCAGCAGGATGAAGCCCGCCGACTGCGCGCTCTCGCGGTTCCTGGCCACAAAAAGCTCTGTACCTGTGCGATTCAGAGCTTCGCGGCAGGCCTCCCGATTGCGGCCCAGGGTGATCCATGGCTCTGAGCAAGCCATCACCCCGGCGCACCATGCGTAGTCGTCCGGCGCGGCGGCCGCAACGTCGATCGGAATCTCCATCAGTCCCTCAAAAACATCTGCATCTTACCAACCTGCTCACCGCCCCAGCGCCAGCGACGGATTGCCAGAGAGCGAGTTATCGGCGAACTCCCCGTCCTGAAAGCGTGGCCACGCAGCGGCGGCGATCATCGCTGCATTGTCCGTCGACAAAGCCAGCGTAGGAAAGGCCACGCGCAGCCCCCTTCGAGCCGCTTCCGCGCTGAACCGCGCACGGAGTTCGCTGTTGGACGCCACTCCGCCGGTGATCAAAATCCGCCGCGCGCCCAGCGATTCGGCCGCCGCAAATGTCTTCTTCATCAGGTCGCCCACGACTGCGCATTGGAAGCTGGCCGCAAGGTCCAGAATCTGCTGGGGACAGAGTGCCAGCGATTCCTCTTTGGTCTGCGGCGGACGCGCCTTGACACCGGGCGCGAAGAGCCGTGCCGCGCGCGCCTGCGCTTCTTCCCTCAGCTCATGCAGCTCCACATAACGCAGCACGGCAGTCTTGATTCCTGAAAACGAAAACAGAAACCGCGGGTCGAGGTTGGCGATGGGGGCGGTTCGCGCAGCCTTGGTCCGCGGAACCTTGCCGGCTAAATATATTTTTGGCTTGATCTGCGAGAAGGCGAACGGCACAGCGTGCGGGTTGCCGTAGCGGGCCAGCGCATCGATCCACGGCCCTCCGGGATAGCCGAAGCCCAGCAGCTTGGCCACCTTGTCGTAGGCTTCGCCTGCCGCGTCGTCCAACGTGCGGCCAACCAGCCTATAGCTCCACGAGCCGCCAGCCGGCCGGGCGAGATAAAGATGCGTGTGCCCGCCGGAAACGACGAGCGCCAGTGCCGGTTGTTCGCCCAGGGTTTGATGATGGTTAACACCCTGAGTCGCCTTAAGCTGAGCGGATGGGAGTGAAAAAGCCTGCGTTTCGACCTCGTGTTCATGCAACAGAACCGCGTGGATATGCCCTTCGAGGTGGTTGATGGCGATCAAGGGCAGTCCTTGTCCGAAGGCCAGCGCCTTGGCGTAGGTGACGCCCACCAGCAGCGCCCCGGCCAATCCCGGCCCGGCGGTCACGGCGATGGCATCCAGATCCGCCAACCCGATCCCCGCATCGGCAAGCGCCGCCCGCACCACCGGCACAATGGCCCGCAGATGCTCGCGGCTCGCCAGCTCCGGCACCACCCCGCCGTAGCGTGCGTGGGTAGCAATCTGCGAAGCAACGACCGACGAGAGCGTGCGCGCCCCGCGCTCCACCACCGCCGCCGCCGTCTCGTCGCAGGAGGATTCAATGCCCAAAATGAGTCCGCGTCCGCTCATCGCGCGCTTTCAATCTGGCGTGAAATCCAACGGCTCAGGCTCACGCCCTCTACCGCAGCGCGTAGAGCTGCTTTGCGGTGTAGTTCAGGTTCAGTGCGGACTAGAATTTTTCCATTGAACGGGCGGTCGGGCGGCTGGCCGCTCTCGGCGCAAAGCTCCAGATAGCTGTCGATGCTTTCGCGGAAGGCCCGGGTCAGCTCCGTGGCCGTTCTTCCCTCAAAATGGATCACATCCCGAAGCCCTGCCACCGTGCCGGAAAATGTCTTATCCTCCGGATCAAAATCAATTGGTCCGGCGGCATAACCCTTGTATTCCATCATGGCTTCACCCCCGCGTTGGCGAGAAACTGGCGAACCGCATCGACCGCGCCCTTTTTCGTTTCGGGCCGCGGGTGCGGACGGTGAAAGACGGCAGTTACTCCGTTCAATCTTGCCGCCACGCGGCTCCCCGCTCGCTCCATAACCTCGCCTCCCAATGCGCGAATCAGCGCCTCAATCGAGGACCAGCGAATATCCGCTCGCGTTGGACGGGCAAAAAGGGCATTCAGTGTGGCCTGTTGCGCCTTGTTCATAACAAAGGAATCATAACCTCTCTGATTCCGATGCACAATCCAAATGATAGCACTTACCGCTATCACAATCCAGGCACAAACCTCGAAATTTCGGTAGCATTTCCACTGCGGCGCGGATAGGGTGACAATGGAAGCAACCATGTTGCCCACCACGCGCCAATTCGATGCGGCCCTGCGAATCCTGGCAAAGCTGCGTGCCGCCGGGTATGAAGCCTATTTCGCCGGCGGCTGCGTGCGCGACCTGCTGCTCGGCCGCGAGCCCAAGGACTACGACGTGGCCACTAGTGCGACGCCGGATGTGGTCCTGACGATGTTTCCGCGCACCTTTGCCGTCGGAGCGCACTTTGGCGTGGTGCTGGTGGCCGACGAGACGCAGGACGAGCCGGCAAGCTCCGATGGAACAGAAGCCCCAAGGGGAGCTGAGCACGTCACCGAAGTTGCCACTTTCCGCTCCGATGGCGCCTACTCCGATGGCCGCCATCCCGATGCGGTGCGCTACACAACCAGCGCCGAGCAGGATGTTCGCCGCCGCGATTTCACCATCAACGGGCTGCTGCTCGACCCATACCGGCTGTTCCTTCAGGGGCTAAAGTCAGCCTCATTTGAGCAGCTTGATGAACAGGCTAAAGCCCGTACCCTTCATGACGCTGTTATCGATCATGTCAACGGCCTCGCCGACCTGGAAGCCGGCGTCGTTCGCGCCATCGGCCAGCCCGACGAGCGCTTCGAAGAAGACCATCTGCGGATGTTGCGCGCCGTGCGCTTTGCCGCCCGCTTCGGCTTCCAACTGGACCCCGAAACAGCCTCCGCCATGCGCCGTCTGGCCGCAAAAACCAAAGCCGTCAGCCGTGAGCGTGTCCGCGACGAGCTGACCAAGATGCTCACCGAGGGCCATGCGATGCGCGCCTTCGAACTGCTCGACGAGACCTGCCTCCTCGCCGAAGTTCTCCCCGAAGTCGCCCGCATGAAGGGTGTCGAGCAACCCCCGCAGTTTCATCCCGAGGGCGACGTTTGGGTGCACACCCTGATGCTGCTCGATCAACTTGAGCCAAGCTGCTCCTTTGCGCTTGCCTGGGCCGCGCTCTTGCACGATGTGGGCAAGCCGCCCACCTTCCGCCGCGCAGAACGCATTCGCTTCGACGGCCACGTGGAAGTCGGCGTGGCCATTGCCGCCGAAATCTGCTGCCGCTTTCGCTTCTCCAACGACGAAACCCGCCAGACACTTTCGCTCATTGAGAACCACATGCGCTTTGCCGATGCGCAGCGCATGAAGGCCTCCACGCTCAAGCGCTTCTTTCGGCTGGAAAATTTTCCGCAGCACCTCGCTCTGCACCGCATGGATTGCCTGGCCAGCGCCGGCAGCCTCGACCACTGGAACTTTGTCCGCGAGCGCTACGAGTCAATCCCCGAAGAAGCCGTGCGCCCCACGCCGCTCCTCACCGGCCGCGAGCTGATCGCCACCGGCTACAGGCCGGGAGCCGCCTTCCGCACCATGCTCGATGCCGTTGAGGACGCGCAACTGGAAGGCACAATCGCCACGCCGGCCGAGGCGCTGGCCCTGCTCCGCCAACGCTTTCCGCTCGATTGACCGGCCGCCTGCCGTGGACCTGCCGCGCGAATCCGTCAACCTGCTAACCTGCTCTTTTACAATAAAGAGAAGGGGCGATTATGGCTGATGGCCGCGAGGAGCGGGAAGAACGCGAGAAGCGTCGCGAGCAGGAAGAGCAAGAGGATCGCGAGGACAGGCTCGACCACGACCAGATCGATCCGTGGGAGCAGGAGCGGGTTGACTCCTGAAGTTGCGCCCGGCTCACATCTCAATTTTCATCACAACTTGCGCGAGGGCCATCCTGCCGGTGTGACTCTCTCCAGCAAAAAGAAGGGCTTCGATCAGCCACCAGCCTGATCGAAGCCCGTTTTCTCGTTACTTTCCCTTACTTTGCCTTAGCTGCGCGCAAGTACGCGACTTCATCCAGGATGCGATGTGCGAGCTCGGACTTTGATTGTGCGGGGAAGGCGACTTCGCGCGTAGGCGTGATGAAGGTGGCGGCGTTGCGTTCGGAGTCGAAGCCCAGGGCGGGCTGGGAAACATCGTTGGCAACGATGGCATCCGCGCCTTTGCGCTCCATCTTCTCTCTGGCGTTGCGGATAAGGTCTTGTGAGTCGTTGGGCGTCTCGGCAGCGAAGGCGATTAGCAGCGTGCCTGGATTGCGGTGAGCGGCGACGCTCTGCGCGATGTCTTCTGTCGGCTCAAGCGAGAGTGTGAGCGGACCTGTACGCTTCAGCTTCTGCGGAGCAACGGCAGTGGGGCGGAAGTCGGAGACCGCGGCGGCTTTCAGGACGATTGTGGCTTGTGGAAGATGGGCAAGGACGGCCTCGTGCATCTGGCTGGCGGAGGTGACGTCGATGCGTTCGCAGCCGGCGGGCATGGCCAGTGCGGTGGGCGCGCTGACGAGGATCACCTTTGCGCCGCGCGCGATGGCGGCTTCGGCAAGTGCGTAGCCCATGCGGCCACTGGAGCGGTTGCCGATGAAGCGCACGGGATCGATGGGTTCGCGCGTACCGCCAGCGGTGATCAACACTGTTTCGCCGGCGAGATCGCGTGCGGGGTTTTCATCGAGGCGCTGAATGAGAGCGAGGACGGCATGAACGATCTCGTCGATCTCGGCGAGGCGGCCGCTGCCGGTCATGCCGCAGGCCAGGTAGCCGCTGCCCGGCTCGATGATTTCTACGCCGCGCTGGCGCAGCGTGGCGAGATTGGCCTGAGTGGCGGCATGGTTCCACATATTCACGTTCATCGCCGGAGCAACCATGACGGGCGCGGTGGTGGCGAGGTAGAGGGTGGAGAGAAAATCGTCGGCGAGACCGTGCGCAAATTTGGCGAGCGTGTCCGCGGTGGCTGGCGCCACGAGGAGCAAGTTGGTGGATTGGGCTTCGGAGATGTGCTCGATGCCTGCGCCTTCGTATGCCTCCGTCTGCCAGAGCGAAGTGATGACCTTGTGGCCGGTGAGCGAGGCGAAGGTGAGCGGACGGACAAACTCTTCGGCGGCATGGGTCATAACGACATGGACGTCGAGCGAGTGCCGTTGCAGAGCGCGAACCACTTCGGCGGATTTGTATGCGGCAATGCCGCCCGTAACGCCGAGCGTGACCTTGAAGGGAAGCGGGCTAAACATATGCTGCTCCTATGAGGAGGTTGTCTATCAGGCGCGTTCCGCCGAAATGGGCGGCGACGGCAATGAGTGCGCCGCGGGTGGTCTCCGCCACCGGCAACAATGTGTCGGGGTCAACGACGGCGGCGTATTCCACGGTGACGGCGGGATCCGCTGCGAACATCTGCAGCATGGTTGCGGTAAGCACTTGGGAGTCGCGTTCCCCATGGGCGTGCAGATCGGCGGCGGCGGCCAGCGCGCGGTGCAGGATGGTGGCGCTGACGCGCTGTTCCGTTGTCAGGTACCGGTTGCGCGAGCTGAGGGCCAGGCCGTCGGCCTCGCGCACGATAGGACAGGCGACAAGTTCCACGGAGAAATTCAGATCGCGCACCATGGCGCGGAGAACGGCAACCTGCGCGGCATCCTTCTGGCCGAAGTAGGCGCGGTCCGGTGCGACGATGTGGAAGAGCTTGGCGACGATGGTAGCCACTCCGCGAAAATGGCCGGGACGGTACACGCCGTCCAGGCGGTCACTAATGCCGGCGACTTCAATGAATGTGGTGGCGCCCTCGGGCACCAGCGTTTCGGCGGACGGAGCGAAGAGGAGGTCTACACCGGCAGCCTTGAGCGCGGCGCAGTCGACATCAAAGGTGCGGGGGTAACGGCTAAAGTCTTCGTTGGGACCGAACTGCAGAGGATTGACGAAGATGCTGGCGGCCACGTGGGTGCAATCGCGCTTCGCAGCGTTGATGAGCGAAAGATGGCCGGCGTGCAATGCGCCCATGGTGGGCACAAGGGCGAGTGAGCCGTCGCGGCGGAGTTCGCGGGCGGTGATTTGCATCTCGGCGATGTCAGTGATGATGTGCATGAGATGAATGAGTGCGTTCCTCTCGAAGAACAGCGTCGCTTGCATTGCAGAACAGATTCTTCGCTGCTCTCAGAATGACAATTCAATCAAGTTGAACGTCAAATCAGATTTGACGCGGACGAAGATCGTCGATGGCTGCGTTATAACGGCTCGTGCGGCAGAATGTCTTCACTGGCTTCACGGGGAAGATGGTAGCACTCGGCATCGGCGGGGAAGCTGCCGCCGCGGACATCGCTCGCATAATGCTGAATGGCTTCCGTAAAGAGCGAGGACGCGTCAGCATAGCGGCGGACAAACTTGGCCAGGGGTGCGGCGGTGAAATTGACGAGATCATGAAAGACGAGGATCTGGCCATCACACTCTGGGCCGGCGCCGATGCCGATGGTGGGAACGGTAAGCGCTGCGGTGATGAGACCAGCCGCTTCGCGAGGAACGCACTCCAGCACAATGGCGATGGCACCAGCGGCTTCCAGAGCCCGCGCGTCGGCGATCAGGTCGTCGACAGCCGCGGCGGATTTGCCTTGCACGCGGTAGCCCATGCGATGCACCGACTGCGGCGTGAGGCCAATGTGGCCAACGACGGCAATCTCAGCCTGGGTGAGAGCGTCGACCAAGGCGGCTCGGTTGCGGCCACCTTCAATCTTTACCGCTTCGGCGCCAGCTTCCTTGATGAAGCGAGTTGCGTTGGTGATGGCCTGCTGAGTGGAGGCTTGATAGGAGCCGAAGGGCATATCAGCGACCAGCAGGGCGCTGCGCACAGCGCGGCGCACAGCGCGCGTGTGGTGCAGCATCTCGTCCATGGTAACGGGGAGAGTGCTGTCATAGCCGAGAACGGCCATGCCCACCGAGTCTCCGACCAGAACCATGTCAATGCCGGCCTGGTCAACGAGAAGCGCAGTGGGATAGTCGTAGGCGGTAAGCGCCGTGATGGGCTGGTGGGCTTGTTTTCTGGCGAGAAGGATTTGCGCGGTAACTTTTGGCGAAGGGGCAGATCCTTCCCACGCGGGAAGCTGGATATAACTCATGAACACTCTCCAGTGCAGCCCCAAAAAGGGCGCAGATGCAACCCGATAGGCGCAAGTCCAGTATACTTCTGCGGAATCTCATCAACAAAAAGAAGGGCTTCGATCAGCTAACCAGCCTGATCGAAGCCCCTCTTCTCATTGCTTTCCCTTACTTGGCCTTGGGGCCAGCCGCGCGGATCGCCTCGGAAGCGTCGAACTTCTCGAAGTTAGCCTCGAAGCGGCTCGCCAAATCCGCCGCCTGCCGGTCATAAGCTTCCTTGTCGGCCCAAGCGTTGCGCGGGTTCAGAATCTCCGCCGGGACCTCTGGGCAGCTCAACGGAATGCTCAACCCAAACGCAGGCTCGGTAGCATATTTCACCCCATTCAGTTGACCGTTCAGCGCCGCATTGACCAGCGCGCGCGTGATCTTCAGGCTCATGCGCTTGCCCACGCCATATTTTCCGCCGCTCCAGCCCGTGTTGACGAGCCAGCAGGACGCGTTTTGCTTAGTGAGCCGCGCACCCAGCATCTCGGCATAGAACCGTGGAGCCCGCGGCAAAAACGGCGCGCCAAAACATGCGCTGAAGTCCGGCACCGGTTCCTTGCCCATCCCCGCCTCGGTTCCGGCCAGTTTCGCCGTATAGCCTGACAGGAAGTGGTACATCGCCTGCTCCGGCGTCAGCCGCGAAATCGGCGGCAGCACGCCAAACGCATCCGCGGTCAGGAACATCACATTCTTCGGATGCCCGCCCACGCCGGGAATCACCGCGTTCTCAATCAGATCCACCGGGTATGCGGCGCGTGTGTTTTCCGTGAGCTTGGAATCGGCAAAGTCCGGCTCCCGCGTGGCTTCGTTCAGAATCACATTCTCCAACACCGATCCAAACCGGATCGCCCGGTAAATCTGCGGCTCGCGTTCCTCGGTCAGGTCGATGCATTTCGCATAACATCCGCCCTCGAAGTTGAAGACCCCCGTCGCGCTCCAGCCGTGCTCATCGTCGCCGATCAGCCGGCGTGCCGGGTCCGCCGAGAGCGTCGTTTTGCCCGTCCCGCTCAGCCCGAAGAAGAGCGCCGTCACGCCGTCCGCGCCCACGTTCGCCGAGCAGTGCATCGGCAGCACGTCCCGCTGCGGCACAATGAAGTTCATCACGCTGAAGATCGATTTCTTGATCTCGCCGGCGTATTTCGTCCCGCCAATCAAAACGATATGCCGCGTGAAATCCGCCAGGATGAAGGCACCCGTGTTAGTCCCGTCGCGCTCTGGCACAGCCTCGAAATCCGGCGCCGCAATCACCGTGAACTCCGGTACATGAGTCGCCAACTCCGCCGCCGTGGGCCGCACAAAAAGCTGGTGCGCAAACGCCGCCTGCCAAGCCTGCTCGGCGATCACCCGAATCGGCAGCCGGTAAGCCGCATCGGCCCCGCAATAGAGGTCCTCCACATACAGATCGCGCCCCTTCAGGTGTTCGACAACCCGCTCCAGCAGCGCTCCAAACCGCTCCGGCGATATCGCCTTGTTCACCTTGCCCCAGTCCACCTGGGCGTGCGTCGTCGCATCGTCCACAATAAACTTGTCTTTGGGACTGCGCCCCGTCCGCGCCCCGGTCACGGCCACCAGAGCTCCGTTCGCCGCCAACCGCGCTTCACCGCGAACCAATGCAGTTTCAACGAGTTCTGCCACCGGCAGGTTTGCATGCACCCGCGGTCCCGCCGCCAGCGCCTTCAGCGCCTCTACTTCACAACAACTAGCCATCGAAAACCCCTTCCGTACAGAAAAAACTGAAAATTGGAGAACACCTATTGTGCCATCGCACGCCCGTTTATGGGAAGGCCCTCCGTACGGTGCACTCCGCCTCTCCGTCTCGACTGGCACCTACGCTATGCCAGGATTTCAACCCCGGCATCCATCCACCTCATTATTAAGATCCAGCTGGCGTGGCGAAGCTGCGCTCCAATCCCGCCCCAAACTCCCCCTAGTGCGGCCGCCCGGGCAGAACAAAGTGGTCCGGGCAGCGTGGCTCGTAGTTATCGCCGGCCATGATGATGGGGCTCTCGTAGGGTGCCGGCTTCCCATCAATCAGCCGCTGCGGGTAGAGTGCCTTGGCCCCGCAACTGCAGTAGGCCACTAGCTCGGTGATACTGCCTGAGTATGTGCGCACAAGCCAGGAGAGATTGATCATTTCGCCGAACGGCATTCCGCGAAAATCGAGTTCAAGGCCTGTAACCATCGCGTCATGGCCCGAATCAAGTAGATACCGGGTAAACGCGAAAAGATCCTGGACGAACTGACCCTCATCAATGGCTATACATTCGATACGTTTGCCAATCTGCTTTTCCCTGGCCGTCAGTACGGGCAGAACAGCCCAGGGATCCGCCGACGGGAATTCAATGGCCTCCATCTTCGTGCAGCCTTGTGGGTTCCGGCTTTCTACCTGTCCAAGCGCAGCCTTGGTGTCGGCGCTCGGTTTCAGCAACATGACGTACTGCTTGGCGTACTGACGGCGCGTCTCGATTCTCCGCAGCAGTTCAGCGGTTTTGTTGCTCCGCATGGTCCCAACGATCAATTCCAATTTGCCGGGCACGGCTCTCTCCAACACATCTGGGATTCATTGTCGCCTGACGCACTTCATTCCTGCCAGAAATTACAACGGATTATTTTCGGATACAACAGAATCTGCCCGCAACAAGCAGAAATCCAGCAAACCGTTCGAGAAGCCGGCATACGGGGACAAATCACAACTCGACCCTTTGTTCCCACTTCCAGCGATCACTCAACTTGCAGTGAACCGATGCCCATTGCGGCGCTGGTGCCTCTCCGCACCCTGATATCCCGCATCGGCGGCTGGCCGAAGAACCGGCTGTACTCCCGGCTGAACTGGCTGGGACTTTCATAGCCGACCTCGAAGGCCGCGCTGGCCGCATCCAGACCGTTCATGAGCATACGTATGCGCGCCGTGTGCAAGCGAAGCTGTTTCTGATATTGCAAGGGACTCATCGCGGTCAGGGAGCGGAAATAATGGTGGAAAGTCGACACACCCATCTGCGCTACAGACGCAAGATCCTCGACGCGCAAGGGCTTGGCGTAGTTTTCCCTCAGCCATGCGATGGCCTTGGCCGTCCGGTTGCTCTGTTCGCCCAGCGTGGCGATGGCGCGAAGGTGTTTGCCTTGCGGCCCGCGAAGCAAGCGGTAGAAGACTTCCCGCTGGATCAGGTTGCTGAGAAATGGAATATCCTGGGGCGCGTCAAGAAGATCGAGCAATCGGGAACAAGCGCCAAGCAGTTCGACCGAGGTCTCTCCGACAGCCATGCCGCGCGTGACGGAAGCCGTTTCGGAGACATGAAACTCCTCCTGGCTGAGAATCTCACGGACGGTTGGCATTTCGAGCTTGAGCATCAATGCCAGGATCGGCTCTTCTCGCGATGCCTTTGTCACCTGGCTAATCACCGGCAGATCGATCGAGGTCAGCAGGAATGTGGACTCGTTGCACACGAGCGTTCCTCCGCCCACATTGATGTGCTTCTCTCCTTGAACAAAAACAATCAATTCAGGCTCATAGGCCGCTGAAGTGCACTCCGTCGGAGCGCTTTTGCGGTAGAGGCTCAGGCCCAGAACGCCGGTTGACTCTTTGCCATCCAAGTGGATGTGGGCAGAGATTTTACGCGCCAGCCCGGCCCGCATCTCAACCGCCTGTGACTGGGATTCTCCGCTTGTATCCTTCTGTTTTGCCATTGGAACTCCGCTTTGCGCCTCCATGTTCAGCGTACCGCTGAATCAGTTGCTGCGTGCATAAAAAACTGAGAGCCTGGAGGAATAGGCAACAAATCGGAAGGATCGTGATACCGCTCAAAGCCTTCCCCAGCCTATTCTTTGGATTGTGAGGAAGTGTGAGGCAAGGCAACCTTTCTCGCTTCTCAAACATAGGCCGAGATGGCCAAGAGGTGACTTGATGTACAACGCCAAAGCTTACTCCGCCGCCAGCGCGACATCGCGGCTTGCTTCCACCAAGATTGTGCGGCGCGAGCCGACCGAAACCGATGTGCAGATCGAAATCCTTTTCTGCGGTATCTGCCACTCCGATCTTCACCAGGTCCGCAACGAGTGGAGCGACTTTATGCCCACCGTCTATCCCTGCATTCCCGGCCATGAGATCGTCGGTCGCGTTACCAAGGTTGGCTCCGCTGTCTCCAAGTTCAAGCCCGGCGACCTTGCCGGGGTTGGCTGCCTGGTCGACTCCGACGGGACCTGCCCCGCGTGCCGGGCCGGACTCGAACAGTTCTGCCGGAATGCGACCTACACCTACAACTTCCCCGATAAGCATCTGGGAGGGGTCACCTACGGCGGCTACTCCGACAGCATCGTCGTCGACCACAGATTCGTCCTCCACGTGCCCACGAATCTCAACCTCGCCGGGGCTGCTCCTTTGCTTTGCGCCGGAATCACGACCTACTCGCCCATGCGCCACTGGGGCGTGACTAAGGGCAAGAAAGTTGGCGTGGCTGGTCTGGGCGGACTGGGCCACATGGGCGTGAAGTTTGCTCATGCGCTCGGCGCTCACGTGGTTGTCTTCACCACCTCGCCCAGCAAGAAGGAAGACGCCCTTCGCCTTGGAGCGGATGAAGTTGTCCTCTCGCGCAATGCCGAAGAGATGCAGAAACACGCAGGCAGCTTCGACTTTATCCTCGACGCAGTCGCCGCTGATCACGACATCAACGCCTACATCAACCTGCTGAGTATCGACGGCAACATCACGCTGGTTGGCGCACCGGATAAGCCACTTCCAGTTGGGGCTTTTGGCTTGATCGTGGGTAGGCGCAGCCTCTCCGGATCGCCCATTGGTGGCATAGCCGAAACTCAGGAGATGCTCGACTTCTGCGGTCAGCACAACATCACCGCTGACGTCGAGGTCATTCCTATACAGAAGGTCAATGAAGCCTACGAGAGAATGGTGAAGTCGGATGTGAAATATCGCTTCTCCATCGATATGGCTTCCCTCAAGTCCGAGTAAAAGGAGCAAGATATGACAAACAAAAGCCATCCGACCGGGGCAGAAAAGGCTATTGGCAGTTTCTCCCCCAAGCTTGTGAGCCTGACCGATGATGTTCTGTTTGGGGATGTCTGGGAGAGAAGCGCGCTTTCAAAGCGCGATCGCAGCCTGGCCACAATCACCGCGCTGATTGCTCTGCGCGCGTCAGAACAACTTTCGTTCCATCTGAAGGAAGGTATCAAGAACGGCCTGACGCAAGCAGAGATCGTCGAGTTGATTACGCACATGGCCTTCTACACCGGCTGGCCGAGCGCTATGTCCGCAGTCACTGTTGCCAGGAAAGTATTCGAGGAAGACAAACAGTAGCACGAGGCTTAATACGAGGCGATTCAGCCCCAAACAGATCTGAACAAGCAGAAGGAGACACAATGCAGAAGCGCAAATTGGGAAAAAGCAATCTGGAAGTATCGGCACTTGGGCTCGGTTGCATGGGCATGAGCTTTTCCTACGACCCGATCCCGGACAAGCAGGAAATGATCACTCTTCTCCGTGCGGCCGTCGAGCGCGGTGTCACATTCTTTGACACGGCGGAGGCCTACGGCCCGTTCAAGAACGAAGAACTTCTGGGCGAGGCTCTCTCTCCCTTCCGCGGACAGGTCATTATCGCCACCAAATTCGGGTTCAACATCAATTCCAACGATAACCCGGAGGGACGGGGTCTCAACAGTCGGCCTGAGCACATCAAGCAGGTTGCGGAAGCCTCGCTCAAGCGCTTGAGAATCGATGCCATCGATCTCTTCTATCAGCACCGCGTTGACCTGGATGTGCCCATCGAGGACGTAGCGGGCGCGGTGAAAGAGCTGATTCAGGAGGGCAAGGTGAAGCACTTCGGCCTCTCTGAAGCGGCTCCAAAGACTATCCGCCGCGCCCACGCCGTGCAGCCGGTGACGGCAGTGCAGAGCGAGTATTCGTTGTGGACCAGGAACCCGGAAGCTGAAGTGCTTCCGACCCTGGAGGAACTGGGCATCGGCCTTGTTCCCTTCAGTCCGCTCGGCAGGGGCTTCCTGGCGGGGAAGATGGACGAGAACACCAAGTTCGACTCGACCGACTTCCGCAGCGCTCTACCCCGCTTTGCGCCAGAAGCCCTGAAGGCGAACCAAGCCCTCATCGATTTACTCAACAGGATCGCAGGACAGAAGAAGGCGACGCCGGCCCAGATCGCGCTTGCCTGGCTGCTAGCCCAGAAGCCGTGGATTGTGCCCATTCCGGGGACAACAAAACTTCATCGCCTGGAAGAGAACATCGGAGCCGCGGCAATTGAACTGACGTCCGGCGACCTGCGCGAGATCGAGAGCGCCGCGGCGGAGATCAAAGTGCAAGGCGCCCGGTACCCGGAAAGCATGGAGAAGATTACCGGCCGCTGAGCAAAATTTACGTTTTCGGAATCGTCTCTCACTGAAAGGAGACAAAAATGGAAGGGAAAATGTTGCGTCGCACCTTTCTTCAGAAAAGTGCGATTGCTCTGGGTGGTGTCGCCGTCTGCGACTTGGACAGCATAGCCGGCGCCACAACCTCACAAAGCATATCGCAAGTGTTTTTTACAAGGGATATCAGCGTCAACGGATTGCTGAAAATCTACTCCAAAATCAATGGAGGAATGACCGGCAAAATCGGCATCAAGTTGCATACCGGCGAACCGCATGGGCCGAACCTATTGCCGATTGAGCTCATTCAAGGCTTGCAGCCGCATATTCCGAACAGCACCATCGTGGAATGCAATGTCCTTTATCCCAGCCCGAGGCAACAGACGGCAACGCATCGGGAGACGCTGAAAACCAACGGATTCAGCTTCTGCCCTGTCGACATCATGGACGCCGACGGCGATGCGATGCTTCCGATTCCGGGCTTGCGCGAGTATCTTGACGCGCCCTCGTCTCCCACGCATCCTCACACCCCCGGAGAGCATCTCACGGAGATTGCCGTAGGCAAGAACCTGTTGAACTACGATTCTCTGTTTGTCTACACACACTTCAAGGGGCACACCATGGGCGGTTTTGGCGGATCGCTCAAGAACATCGGCATCGGTTGCGCGTCCGGCCGGGTCGGCAAGCAGCAGATTCACGGCGAGGGCTGGCCGAAAGGTGAGCTCTTTCTGGAACGCATGGTCGAATCGGGCAAAGCAACCACCGCGCACTTCGGCTCGCATATCACCTACATCAACGTCCTGAAGAATATCTCCGTGGACTGCGATTGCGATGCGCATGGGGTCAAACCCACCTGCAACGATATCGGCATTCTCGGTTCACGGGATATTCTGGCCATCGACAAGGCTTCCATTGACCTGGTCTACTCGCAGCCTGAACAGCAACGGCACGATATGGTGGAACGCATCGAGTCACGCAGCGGACTGCACCAGCTTGAATATATGAAGGCTTTGCATATGGGCAATGATCAGTACGAACTGATCAAGCTCTGAAAGAAACCGACATCCGGCGTTGACGGGAGACTGCGGCGCCGGTTGCTGAAAAGTAAACCGATAGTGGACTGCTTTCAGTCATCTTCATTGGCCCTATAGGAGGAGGCTCTATGAGCAAACGCGTTTTGATACTGTCTTCGAGCCCAAGAAAGGGCGGAAACTCGGACACACTCTGTGATCAGTTTATGAAAGGCGCATTGGAGGCCAATCATCAAGTCGAAAAGATCCGGCTCGCGGAGAAGAAAATCAAGTACTGCACGGGTTGTTATGCCTGCAAGAAGGATGGGCGATGCGCGCAGAAGGATGATATGGCGCAGATCCTCGACGGCATGATCGCCGCTGACGTGATCGTCTTGGCGACGCCCGTCTATTTCTACTCCATGTGCGCCCAGATGAAGACCGTGATTGACCGGACCGTTGCACGGTACATGAAGATCACCAAGAAGGATTTCTATTTCATTGCAACTGCGGCAGTCACCAACAAGGCAGCCCTGGAGCGGACCATCGAAGGTTTCAGGGGATTCACTTCCTGTCTGCCGGGAGCAAAAGAAAAAGGCATCGTGTATGGCACAGGAGCGTGGGAGATAGGCGATATCCTGACAAGCCGCACCATGAAACAAGCATATGAAATGGGTAAGGCACTGTAGACGACCCCGGCTCATCGGCGGTTGTCCACACCTCAGAAACCTCGTGGAGCAACGAATCGAAGGTGCCACAGGTCTCGCCCTTGAGATCTGGTCTTCTAATCACTGGCCCCCAACGGCAGCGCCGGCATCTCGCCCAGCGCCTTGGCTTCAGCGACTACGGCGTCGAGGTGCGAGAGGACTTCGTCTACGGTCATGGTGTAGACCTCGCGCTGAGAGTCGTACCCCTCCTGGACCAATTGCTTGAGGAACCGGCCAGCGATCTGGGCGGCGAGCTGGTCGGTAATCACCTTTCCCGTCAGCAACTTCTGCCGTCCCCACGCCTCCAGCGGCAGGGCAATCCACATTGGCCTGCCGTTCACGTCGAAGCGCACATCGACGGCGTCGGCGTGCCGTGTGGCGATAGCCACCATGGTGCCCTTCCAGCAGCAATTCAGCACTTCACCGCTCCAGCGGTCGGTCACGTGGAACTCTTCATACATGGAATGAGCGTACCGCTCCTCCCGCCCAACGGCAAGTGTCACGGTGGACGGCCCTCTTCGCGCGCTGATAGACTGATTGGGTTGCAGTTTGCGGCTCTCCACCCGTACGGATCCGCATGCAAGTCTAGAAAAGAAGGACAAGAAGAGACCCCGTGGACACAAAAACCCGTCATTCCCTGAAACAAGACAGCTTTGCCGAGGCAGCAAAGAGCAGCATGAGCTGGCTCAGTGGTCACCGTTCCGGCGTTACGCGCTGGGTCATCGTTGCTATTGTGGTTGTTGTTGTTGGCGCGGGGGCGCTGGTTTATTGGGACTGGTCCTCGACCAAGGCGGACGCCGCCCTGGGCGCGGCTCTGGATGCCTACAATGCGCCGCTGGCACAACCGGGTGCTCCCGCCGTCAACGGAGTGTACGCCACCTCCAGCGATCGCGCGAAGGCCGCCAATCAGCAGTTTGTTGCGGTAGCCCACCAGTATGGCTGGCTCTCCGAAGGCGCTAAGGCTCACTACTTTGCCGGCGTCACCTACGAGGAACTGATTCAGACCGGCTCGGCCGAGACGGAGCTGAAGACCGCTGCCGGCTCCTGGGACCGGAATCTGGCAAACCTGGCCAAGCTGGCGCTTGCCGGCCTTTATCAGCAGGCGAACCGCGAATCTGAGGCGATTACCCTCTATAATGCGATAGCTACCAAGCCATCAGAGACTGTGCCAGCCACCGTGGCACAACTTGATTTGGCCGACCTCTATGCCGCTGAAGGCAAGACGGACCAAGCCCGGACACTGTGGGCCAAGATCAAGGACACCGACAAAAACGGCATGGCCGGCTCGATTGCCGCGCAAAAGCTAGGCGCCAAGGAGTAATCCAGTCGGAATCAACCAAAAAGACTCGCGGAGCCAGCGGCTTCGCGAGTCTTTTGTATTTTGGCTGGCGTTCGGGACGGTACGGCGCAGATTCGAGCATTTTCCTCAGCCGGCGCGTCTGTTGAACTATGAGCGCGGCGCAGGCAGTATTCTCAGGTTGGATGGAAATCGCAGACAAGGCTGTGTACGACGGGACCCGCCAGCACGCGGAAGAGGCGGCGCTTGCGGCCCTGGTGAGCCAGTATGCCGGAACCCTGTACCGGGTGGCTTACTCCGTTCTGCGCAACTCCGCCGATGCCGAAGACGCAGTGCAGGAGGCGTTTCTGCGCGTGCTGCGCCATCGCGATACGCTCCATGAGGTGCGCGATCAGCGGGTATGGCTGATCCGCATTGTGTGGAACGTCGTGCTGGACCGCAAACGCCGCATGAAGACCCGGCCGGAGACCGACG
>Ga0182014_10003313_pt1 | contig 19445 bp, 28 predicted proteins | sample 612S2DmetaG_FD_120489 | JGI IMG/M metagenome (GOLD analysis project Ga0182014, IMG submission 120489) | Permafrost microbial communities from Stordalen Mire, Sweden - 612S2D metaG | ecosystem: Environmental > Terrestrial > Soil > Wetlands > Permafrost | place: Sweden: Stordalen | collected... | reverse complement strand
CAGTTGGGCAAGAACTGCGTGGCGATGATCAGCGGCCACGACGCGACGGTTCCTCAGGTTTCCAAATTCGTTGAGATTGAGCTTCTTCTTCAGCGGTGGTTGGCTGACAGGAGGCCGGCTGGCTGATGGTCCGTTTCTCAATTGATGTCATGCTAAGACCTCCAATGGTCGCGCTGCCCGCACAAAAAGTATGAAATACTCATACCGTGGGCCGACCTGTCAATCGTCCAAAACGCACTCGGCCACCCGCGTCAGACTTCCTCGAAAGGAAATCCGGGAATTCAGCGGGGCAATGTTCGACAGCACAGGCAATCTGCCACCGTTACCGGGCATTTTTCCGGGCTACGCCGCGCCGATCGTTCGCAACCAGCCCAGCGGCCGAGAGTTGATGATGGCGCGTTGGGGTATGCCGTCGCCGGTATTTGCCCTGAAAGGCCGTAATTCTGACGCTGGTGTGACGAATATTCGCAACACCGCATCGCCGCATTGGCGGCGCTGGCTTGGACCAGAGCATCGCTGTGTGGTGCCATTCACCAGCTTTTCCGAAACGAACATCTGCCGGATGGTACCAAACCCTCGGTCTGGTTCGCCTTGGACGAGACACGGCCACTGGCGTGCTTTGCCGGCATCTGGACGCGGTGGCGTTCCGTGCGCAAGGTGAGGGAAGGGGAGACGACCAATGATGTTTTTGGGTTTCTGACGACCGAACCCAACGCTGAAGTTGCCGCTATCCACCCCAAAGCCATGCCCGCCATCCTGCGAACGCGCGCAGAGATTGATCATTGGATGACCGTGCCATGGTCCGAAGCCTCAACGCTTCAGCGGGCTTTGCCCGATTCCGCCCTCATGGTTGTCGCGCGGGGCTCAAAACAAGACATTGGTGGGCTCGCAATATAGCCATTGTCAGTTTGTCCTAAACAATCCCGGAACAACCAAGTGGGCGTTCAGGGTAGGGACGACGCCACATACAGTTGCCAGTTTTGACGAATAAGATTGATTTATAGGTTTAATTCGTCATAATAGGTGAGTTATGAAAATCTACCCGCTTCTTGTTGATCAAGCCGTGACTGAAGAGATTGGTCGGCGGATCACGGCTTACCGCATCTCCCGGCAAATGACACAGGCGGCCATGGCTGCAGAGGCTGGGGTCTCAAAGAGGACGGTTGAGCGGCTTGAAGCCGGAGAGCCAACACAGCTGACGAATTTTATTAGATGCCTCAGGTCCTTAGGGCGACTTGAAGCTCTTGAGCTGTTGCTCCCCGAGCTCCCGCCTAGTCCAATTGCAGAGCTGGAGAGGCAAGGTCTACCGCGGCAAAGGGTGCGGTCGGTCGGCAAGAAGCCGGCACGCAAAAAGGCCTGGAATTGGGGTGACCAGAAATGACAATCGCTCAGGTCAATCTATGGGGAAGCAGAATTGGCGTAGTGTCATTGCATGCCGGGGCTTCAGCCGCGAGCTTTGAATACGACCGGGCATTCCTTGGCAGCGGTATTGAAGTCGCGCCGCTTACCATGCCGCTTGCACCGTCGATCTATTCGTTCGACACGCTCAATCCCATCACCTTCCGCAGGCTTCCCGCACTTCTCGCGGATTCGTTGCCGGATAAATTTGGCAATACCCTCATAGATGCCTGGCTGGCCGGGCAGGGGCGTGATCCAGAGAGCTTCGATGCCGTCGAACGGCTCTGTTATATCGGTCAACGCGGTATGGGGGCCTTGGAGTTCGCGCCGGTGCTCGGTCCAACAGAGCTAAAATCCAAGCATATTGACGTTGATGCGCTGGTCGATCTCGCGTCGAGGGTTCTCGAACAACGCTCGAACCTGAAGGCTTCGTTTTCCAGCGATGCAGCGACAGCCTCCATTCATGACATTCTGACGGTGGGCACTTCGGCCGGGGGTGCCCGCGCGAAAGCCGTTATCGCTTGGAACGAAGCCACCAATGAGATCCGGTCAGGCCAGGTCACAGCTGGGCCCGGGTTCAGTTACTGGCTTATGAAGTTCGATGGGGTGCGGGGAAACAAAGACAAGGAACTTGCTGATCCGAAAGGCTATGGCGCTATCGAGTATGCATATTCCAATATGGCGAAAGCTGCAGGCATCAATGTCCCTGATGCCAGGCTGTTCGAAGAGGGTGGTCGCCGGCACTTCATGGTAAAACGCTTCGATCGGCTAGAAAGCGGAGACAAGCTGCACATGCAATCATTGGGAGCCATGGCAAATCTTGACTTCAATATGCCGCGGTCGAATTCATATGAACAAGCCTTCTTCACAATGCGTAAGCTGGCTCTGCCAACTGCCCAGGTGGAAGAATTGTTCGGGCGCATGGCATTCAATATCATTGCCCGAAATCAGGATGATCACGTCAAAAATATCGCCTTCTTAATGGGCCGCGAGGGTCAGTGGAGCCTTTCACCGGCATTCGACATGACCTTGAACTATAATCCTGAAGGCGGATGGACCAACCAGCACCAGATGAGCTTGAACGGCCAGAGGAGTGATTTCACGCTTGCTGATTTTGACGCCGGCGCAAAGTCAGCTTTGTTAAACAAGCGTAGAGCTCGTTCTATCGTGTCTGACGTAAGAGAAGCCGTCTCGCGTTGGCCGGAATTCGCCAAACAGGCCGACATAGAAAAAAGTCGAATCAAATCGATCAACGGCTTGCTGCGCTTAAATATTCTAATTTGATCGCCGAGAACAACGGGCCTCCGCAGATCATCTGAGAAAAGGTCGCACAATCATGTCCCGCAGACTGGTTGCAAATCATGGCGTGTTGGGTCATGGTGATAATGGAATTGATGCCATCGCCGAGGTGTTTTGCGCGATCTGTGCCCAGCCTGTTGCAGACGATGGTGTGACTTTCGACGTTGCGGGATTACAGACGGTGATAATCAGGGATGATGGAGACTATGCCGGTGTCCGGGTGCGCACTACAGCCATAATCGCTGGCGCGCGCGTACCAACTCAGGTTGATATCGGATTTGGAGGCGCTGTAACGCCAAATCCGATCGAGATCGACTACCCAACCTTGCTCGATAATCCGGCCTCACGTTTGAAGGCGTATCCGGTGGAGACGGTTGTGGCGGAAAAGTTTGAAGCGCTGGTGACGCTCGGTATAGCGAATAGCCGCATGAAGGATTTCTATGATCTTTGGCTAATAGCACGGGCATTTGAGTTCCGTCTGGCTGTTTTGACTCAAGCTGTTCAGCGTACGTTTGAGCGGCGTGGAACAAAATTGCCGGTCGGCACACCGGTCGGACTGACGAATTCGCGGAGGCATGGTCTGCTCAGTGGCGCGCCTTCCTTGGCCGTAACCGCATGGCAGCGGCGCCACTTGCATTGGCGGTTGCGGTTGGCGATCTACATGGCTTTCTGATGCCTTTGGTTAAGGAGATCGACCATCTGAGGACTGTCACAGCCAAGAAAGGCAAAGGCAATCACTGGTCAGCATGACATACAGCGTGAGATTGGGGTTCTGAAGAGCCGGTTGGCCATGCTTGATCGGGAAAAATCCGAAATCGCTGAGCGGTTGGCAGTCCTGGGAAAAGACCTGCGGGTTGGAATGCCGACTGCCGAACAGCCGAATAATCAACTTGCCTCAGTAACAATGGGGTCGCCAACCGCAGATAAAATTAACTTGTTCCGGACCTTATTTCGCGGCCGGGAGGACGTGTTGCCGCGGCGGTGGGAAAACGCGAAGACGGGGAAGGCGGGCTATGCGCCGATGTGCCGGAATGAGTGGGTGCGCGGAATTTGCGGGAAGCCGCAAGTCAAGTGCGGGGAGTGTCCGAATCAGGCATTCGTGCCTCTTTCAGATGATGTCGTTCGTGCCCATCTCTCCGGAAAGGCACAAGGTAGTTCGACCGATTTCACGGTTGGCGTCTATGCTATGCTCCCAGACGAAACATGCTGGTTTCTCGCCGCTGACTTTGATAAGAAATCCTGGACGCAAGATGTTGCGGCGTTCCGCGATACGGCGCGCGCGAAGGGCATTCCGATTGCCATCGAGCGGTCACGTTCCGGAAATGGTGCCCATGCCTGGATATTCTTTTTAGAGCCGGTGCCGGCATCCGAGGCAAGACGTTTAGGCACACTTCTGATCACGGCAACGATGGATCGTAACCCTGACATCGGTTTTGATTCCTATGATCGTTTCTTCCCAAGCCAGGATACCATGCCATCAGGTGGTTTTGGAAACCTGATTGCCCTGCCACTTCAGAGCGGGCCGCGCGAGAATGGTAATAGCGTCTTTCTCGACGACGATTTCCTACCTTTACGAGACCAGTGGATATTTTTATCGAGCATTAGACGTCTTTCCCGCAACAATTTGTTGTCGACCGTGGCTGAAGCTGCTGCCGCAGGACAGATTATCGGCGTGCGGATGCCTGCGCTTGAAGAAGACGATGAGCCCTGGGCAGCGTTGCCGTCGCGCCGCCGCAAAAAGCTAACCGTCGAAGGAACGCTCCCAAATTCGGTTGAGGTCGTATTGGGGAATCAAATCTTCGTCGATCGCTCCGCACTTCCGCCCGCATTGGTGAACTGTATCGCCCGGATAGCCGCGTTTCAAAACCCGGAGTTCTATGCTGCCCAAGCTATGCGGCTTCCGACATTCGGCAAGCCAAGGATTATATCCTGCGCGGAACTCTTTTCAAAACATATTGCCCTTCCAAGGGGATGTCTGGATGATCTGCTGGAACTTTTTCTGGATATGGGTATAGCTGCCGAATTACGCGATGAGCGAACAGAAGGACAGCATGTAGGTGTTAATTTCCTTGGTCAACTGACGCCGGAGCAAGAGGAAGCGGCTACGAGCCTTCTTAAGAATGAGACAGGCGTGCTAGCCGCCACCACTGCATTTGGCAAGACCGTTGTCGCAGCGAATATCATCGCGACGCGACGCCGAAACACGCTTGTTCTTGTTCATCGCAGGCAGCTTCTCGACCAATGGGTGGCACGTCTTCGAACATTTCTCGATATCCCGCCCGAGCAAATCGGCGTAATTTATGGGGGCAAAAAGAAGCCAACAGGCATTATAGACGTCGCGCTCATGCAGAGTTTGATTCGCAATGGTGTCGTGTCTGATGTCGTCGCGGACTATGGTCACCTGGTTGTTGATGAATGCCACCACCTTTCAGCGGTGGGCTTCGAAGCGATCGCGCGGGCGGCAAAGGCCAAATATTTCCTCGGTCTCTCTGCTACGGTAACGCGGAAGGATGGCCATCACCCAATCATCTTCATGCAATGTGGCCCGGTTCGGCATCGCGTCGATGCAAGGAAGCAAGCAGCCGCGCGGCCTTTTGACCATAAGGTTGTCATTCGGCGGACCCAATTTCGCCTTCCCCGAGTCAGTTCTCAGGAAAAGCCCGCAATTCATGCACTTTACGCAGGTTTGGCGCTGGATGCAGCGAGAAATGAACTGATTTTTGATGATATCCTTTCGGCTCTCGAAGCTGGCCGCTCCCCTGTCGTAATTACCGAGCGCAAGGAGCACCTGAAACTACTCGCAGGCCGTCTCTCGAAATTCGCGAAGAATGTCATTGTTCTTCGTGGTGGCATGAACGTTGCGCAAAATCGCGCAGCCACCGAATCATTGGCGAGGATTCCCGCACACGAAGAGCGGATACTGGTCGCAACCGGCCGTTACCTTGGGGAGGGGTTTGATGACGCGCGGCTCGATACGCTGTTCCTGACGATGCCGATATCCTGGAGTGGGACACTTGCGCAATATGCCGGGAGGCTCCACCGCCTGCACGCACCAAAGCGCGACGTCATCATCTATGACTACGTCGACGAAAACGAACCAATGTTGGCGAAAATGGCGAGCAAGAGGGAGGCTGGATATCGGAGCTTGGGATATCGCGCGGTGTCCCACTCAGAAATTCGCGTCAGGCCATCGGCTGAGGAGCCGGACTGATCGCTCCAGAAAATTTATGCGACTCGGCAGCGGCTTGGTATTCAAACCGTTCAGATAAAGGAGCCCACCATGCCGCGTGATGCTGCCGCCAGTTCGCCGCCGCAGGATGCTTATGATCGGATTGACGCGCTGCTCGAAGCGGCGATGCGTTTTGTGCCGCGGGAGCGTGGCGAAGCACTGTTTCGAAAATGGATGCCCCGGAGGGATCGGGATGTTGAGGGTCTTGCCGAGGATAAGGTGATCTCGATGGCGGCGGATGCGGTGATTCTCTCAGGCGACCTCCTGCTATCACAACCGTCCGGGAGCGGCACGACGGCGTTTGACCGTCTCGCCAGAAGCCGCGCGGGCGGCGGGCGGGATGAGGCGGCGGCGATTGCGGCACTCTGCAAGGCGCGGTTCCGGCTGCTGCGTTTCGAGGGATTGGCCAAAAATCAGGCCTGGAAGGCGCGCGATGTATTATCCGATGAGGTGCTGCACATCGCCGCCCCGGAACTGCCGCCTTTGGGCACGGCAATCATGTTGTTTGGCCGTGTGGTGGATCTGGGCGGTGGACAATTTTGCCTTGCCGGGGCTATCACGCCGCTTGATCCGGGGGCCTACACGATGGCCCTCCATCACGCCGCCGCTGGCGCCCAGAATTCCGCGGCGGCCGTGCGGTGGGCGGAGGCCGTATATGCCTATGTCGTGCGGCACGGCACGTTTGACGTGCCGGGCCTGAACCGGCCCGCCAGCGATGCCGATGAGGATGATTTGTTCGAGCCTGGGCAGGGCGAGCTTCACGATCTGTCAATGGCTTGGCTGGATCTGGCAGACGGCGTGCCGGATGCCGCTCTGCTTGCCCGCACACGGCAAGGTGCCGATCTAACCACAATCCTGGATGCTCTTGCTGCCGCGGTCCTGGCGGGCGATGCCGGCCGCGCCGAGGTGGCGCTGGCTTTCGAGCGGTTGCTGGCGGTACAACTGGAAACGGTGCGGCGCCGGGAGGCTACAAGCGCCGCCGGGTTGAGCCTGGATGCTGTCGCCCGCGGGCTTGATGATGCCATGCGCTCCAGAGCCTGGCCGCAACGGGTGCGTACGCTGTTCGAGACGCTGCGCGCCCAGGTCAGCGGCGGGCGCCTGGCCGAAGACCCTGGGCTGGAACGGCTGGTGCAGCGCATCCATGCGCTACGCGCCAAAACGGTGGCGCAAGGCTGCACCGAGCAGGAAGCCCTGGCGGCGGCCGAGAAGGTCGCGGAATTGCTGGATCGCCACGGGCTTTCGCTGAACGAGCTGGAATTCAAGTCACAGCCCTGCGAGGGGATTGGGATACAGACGAACCGCCGCCGCGCTGCGCCGATTGATGCTTGCATCCCGGGAGTTGCGGCGTTTTTTGATTGCCGGGTGTGGCAAGAGCGCGCGGAGGATGCGCCATTGCGCTATATCTTCTTCGGCCTGCGTGGCGACGTTGCTGCCGCACAATACTTGTATGAGATGGTCGAGCGCGCTTTCGAGACCGAGACGGATGCGTTCCGTGCGAGCGATGTTTATTTTGCGATGGCCGGCGAGCGGCGTAGCGCCACCAATTCCTTCCAGACTGGGCTGGCCCAGGGCATTGCCGGCAAACTACAATCCATGCGAGCCGCCCGCGATGCAGTGATACGCAGCGCCTCTGGCCGCGACCTGGTTCCTGTGAAGGCGACGATGGTGGATGAGGAGATGGAGAAACTCGGACTCAGCCTGACCCGGCGCGTTCTGAGCCGCGCCAAGAGCGTTCTTACCGACGCGTTTCAGGCAGGCCAGGCGGCGGGCGAACGGTTCGAACTCTCCCCAGCGATCACCCGGGCGGCGTGATCCGCTATGAGCATACTCAGGTGCGCTATCATTGTTCATTTTTTGCAATCGTGCCGGTTCCGAACTCGGGCGTTGAGAAGGCAAGCGTCATTATGATTGCACGGAAGGTCTATACGAAGCTCAAGGACTCGGTTTGGCGATACCGTCAGCACTTCGGGCCACACAATGGGAGCTCGTGGATATAGAGTGCCGAACATGCAACAAGATACCGATAAAGCTGGTAGATTTGCGCACTCCCTACCCGGCGTGCCAAACGAAACAAAATGGGAGCCACTCGACGAGCATCTGCGGGCGGTGGCGGCGCGGGCCGGCACATTCGCCGCTGCATTCGGGTTCACGAAATGGGGTGAAGCCGCCGGGCTGCTGCATGATATCGGCAAGAATTCAGATGCGTTTCAGACATATATTCGTGGTCAGTCGGCAAGCCCTGACCATAGCACCGCCGGCGCGGTTGAGGCTCGAAAAAGCTATGGACCGCAAGCGGGACGGATATTGGCCTTCACTATTGCCGGTCACCACGCAGGACTGGCCGACGGCAAAGATCTGACTTTGCGTCTGGTAAAGCAGATAGAGCCCTATAACCATTGGGAGAGTTACACAGGCTCGCCACCGGCAATAGCCGACCTGGCTCAATCAAAGATGCCTGCAAAGCATTTAGATTATCCGGGGTTTCATAGTGCATTCCTCACGCGGATGATCTTCTCCTGCTTGGTTGACGCAGATTTTTTGGAAAACGGACCGCTTCCCTGAATCGACCTGGGCCGCGCAAACACCGTACTGGTTCGGCAATATGACTCAGGGTGGGCAATAGGACGTGGAAAAGAACGCTAAATTTGGCCCGATTACTGACGACCGGCCGGTTCGCGGGTGCGAATCATCCTGGCTGCCATGAACGTAATGTGGACGTTCAAGGGCGTGCTCATTACACTCTCATCGTCTGTTGGCTGCAGGAAATTGACGCTGTGGCCGCAAAGCGGCTGCGCGCTTTTTGTCGCATTTCTTGGGCGGCGGCGTGGCCACAAGATCGGATCATTCGGGCGCAGAAAATTGGCCCAGGGGACCTAAAACCAAGGAGGGCAACGAGTGCAAGATAAAAGCACCGCAGTCGCGGTCTTGCCCAGTGCCGTACATTACCTTCAAAATGCCAATAATATCAACGAGCCGAGAGCCGGCGCCCCCGCGATTGCCCGCCAGGGCACGACAGCAGCGATGGCGAAATACCGCGCTTGCTTTGGTTGCTTTAATCTGATAATCATAAGCCGTGGCGAAGCCGCGCGACCCAACACTCGACGTACTTCTCGACCTCGACGGACAAGTGCTCGTCGTCGATCCAGAGGGCGGCTACTGGGTCCGCTTCGTGGTGACACGGGTGCCGGTGTCACCCGAGAAACCGCATGGGTTGGACTATTCGTTGACGCTGCACGGCGCGGATGGCGAGCGGCTGGTTGGTTTCGACAATGCCCATCCGGTAGGGACGCAAAAGCGCGGCGAGCCGCAAGACCACCGCCACCGGCTGCGGACGATCAAAGCCTACGACTACCAGGATGCGGCGACCCTGCTGGGTGATTTCTGGACCATCGTGGACGCCGTGTTGCGCGAGAGAGGAGTGATCTCATGACGACGTTGAAAATCGGTATCGCAAGCTACGAGGACATGAAGGCCCGCACGATGGCTGTCGCGCGCGGCGAGCAGCGCGTCTCGCCCGACGAGCCGAGGGTCTGGTTCACCTCGACGGAATCTTTCGCGAAAGTACTGTCGGCAGGCAACCGCGACTTGTTGCGGATAATCGTGGAGCAGACCCCTGGTTCGCTCGACGAATTGGCGCGGATCACCGGGAAGGCGAAGTCGAACCTGTCACGGACGCTGAAAACAATGGCGGGCTATGGGCTCATTAGCCTGGAGCGTGGCGAGCGGGGGCGGATCACCCCGACCGTCGCCTATGACCGGGTGGAGCTCGATCTGCCGCTCACCTGGTCACGCAAGGCAAGCTGAGTCATGATCGCTGGCGCGCGAGGAGGCCAGACCGCCGTCAGCCGCGCGTTCCGCGCCCCCGCAGCGCGGCTGCGGCCTTGACCACCTGCCGACAACAGCCCGGCAGGTTGCCCGCAAACGCTCATGGTTCAAAGTGAACATGGGAGCTCTATTTGCGACGGACGCTCGGATGCTCTGGCGTAGAGATTGGCCATTCTGCGCAGGCCGTGTTTGCGCGATCCTGCCGGAATATCCCGGCACCGCTCCTCTCAGCGCCGTCACGTTGCATTCGGAGAATTACCGCCCGACCTCTATGTGGGGCGGAAGGCCCATGCTGCCCGGCCGCACCGGTATTACCGGCACCAGGCGGAAACGAAAAGGCATGACAAACCACCTCCGGGCAGCTATGTTATTCGAAAGTAATATCTATCAATAAAAAGGGCGAATAGTTATGGCTACATCCGTAAAACTGGATTCCGCCTTGCAAGGCCGGGTGCAGCACCTCGCAACCACGCAACGGCGCTCGGCGCACTGGATCATGCGTGAAGCGATTCGGCAGTATGTCGAGCGCGAGGAAGCCCGCGAAAGTTTCAAGCAAGAGGCTCTGGCGTCCTGGGCCGAATTTCAGGCCACCGGTCAGCATTTGACGGGCAAGGAGGTGCGCCACTGGGTGCGCGGCTGGGGCACGGCGGCGGAATCGGAATTGCCCCCGGTCCACGACTAGACAATGCCCGAGGTAATGGTCACGGCAGGGGCGGCTCGAGGCCTGGAGCGTTGCCGCCGCTTTCTGACGGAGGCAGGCCCGCGGGCGACGATGCGCGCGGCCGAGGCCATCGAGCGGCAGTTTGAATTGTTGGAAACCGCCCCTGAAATTGGCAGACCCCTGGAAGACATGCCCGAGCTGCGCGAGCTGCTGATCGCCTTCGGGGATTCCGGGTATGTCGCGCTGTACCGTTATGTGCCGGCGGAGAACGTGGTCGTGATCCTGGCTTTCCGGCACCAGAAAGAGGCGGGGTTTTAAGATGCTGACCTACCGCACCGGCGCCGCAGGAAGCGGGCGAGGGGCGCGGAATATGGCCGAGCATCTGTTGCAGCAGACGTTGTCGCCAGAGATGGCCTGTGCGGCTGAGCGGAACAGAAAAGTAGCATGAGGAAGGTTACCACTGAACGGCAGCACTTGGCGCAGCCACCGAGGCGCTGGACCACCCGCACATCCCCGGGGAAGCGGCTCAGGCGCTTCGCTCGCTTATCCGGCGAAATCGTGCTCACCCCCGGCAGGAAGCGTGGCGAGGTCTATGCCGAGCTACGCGGCGTAGCTTATGGACATCCTCGATTTCGTGAATGCTGAGAAAATCCAATGTACTAGCCATTTTATGCCAGCCGTAGCAGCGTGTCCCGGATTTGAACATACGGGGTTTTCATATAGCCATACACGGCGGACATTTGGGGATAAAGTCCCGGAGGGAGGGAATAAAACTCGGCGGCGCAAAATAGCTGTTGGGCTGTGCGGTGATATTTAGCGTATCCGAGCAGCCACTCCACCCCCGTACTTTCCATAAGACATAGCGCAGCTCGCGCAATGCCGCAGCGCACAGTTTTCATTTTCTCGCACCCAACTTGACCTGCGCGGGTCCATCATGTATCTACAATGTAGAAACGGAGTGGTAAAATGCAGAGCCAGGTGAAAAAATGGGGAAATAGCGCCTCGGTCCGGATCCCCGCCGCGATCCTGGATGCTGTTCATGTAAGCATCGACCAGGATGTCGACATTCGGGCTGAGAATGGCCGCATCGTCATCGAGCCAATGCGCAAGCAGGTGACGCTGGAGAGTCTGCTGTCACAGGTTACACCGGATAATCTCCATGGCGAAGTTGATTTTGGCGGTTTCGTCGGCAGAGAAATTTTCTAATGGCAGCGGCGCCGGCGCGTGCGAAGCCAAAATACGTCCCAGATGCCGGCGATATCGTCTGGCTGGAGTTCAACCATCAGGCCGGCCACGAACAGGCTGGACACCGGCCTGCTGTGGTGCTGAGCCCAGCGTCCTACAATGGACGCACGGGGCGACTGCTATGCTGTCCGACCACCACCCAAATCAAGAATTACCCATTCGAGGTTGGTTTATCAGGCACGAAACCCAGCGTGGCGCTCGCCGATCAAATCAAGAGCCTTGACTGGCAGGCCCGGCACGCGATACGCAAAGGCCGCGCGACGACCGCCGAGTTGGATGAAATCAGGCAGAAAGCCATGGCGCTCTTGCACGGTTGATCGTGCGTCGCACGGCTAAAATCAGCGTCCACTTTCCATAATTACATTCTGCGTTTTTGTAGCGCACTAAAAAATAACGTCAAATCAAATAGTTAACGCAATCTCATTGCGGAGAAGCGATGTCATGCCGGAAAAGTTGCGCTCGGCGGGGCTAGCCTCTCCGGTGGGCGATGAGCGCCGTGCTCGCCACCACCTCAATCAGTCGGCCCGCCGGCGCGAGCTTTGCCGTCAGCGCTTCGATCTCCGCCACCAGCGCATCCGCCCGCGCCCCGATCCTGGCCCGTGACGTGGATGACATCGACAGCGCCCGCTCAATCAACGCCGCCGCAGGCAGTTCCCGCCGCTCAATCACCGAAACCTCCTCCAATTCGCTAAAGGCCGAGTCCAGTAACACGGCGATATGGGACGCCTTCCCCGGCTCGTGCCGTTGGTGCCGGTGCGGATCATCTGCCGCGTAACGCTCGACCAGGTCCTGGAACACCTGTCGCCAGGCATTTTCCGGCACCTCGGGATGCTTGTCTCCGAACAGCGCCACCGCCCCGCCCGGCTCGATCATCCCCTCCAGCCGTCGTAAAGTATCGACCCGGTCCATCCAGTGAAACGATCGCCCCATTGTCACCAGCCGGAACACGCCCAAATCCGGCTCGAGCCCATAGGAACTTCCCTCCAGAAACTGCACATTCGCGGGGGCGTCCCGCTCCGCCAGGCGCAGCATCTCCGGCTCCGGATCAATTCCCACCACCGCGCCGACGAATGGCGCGAGAGCTTTCGCCAACTGCCCCGGCCCGCAGCCCAGATCCAATACCCGGTCCGCCGCCCCCAGCGTGCAAAGCTCGGCGACGCGCCGGATCAGCCGTGGTGCATAGCCGGGCCGACCCGCCAGATAATGCGCTGCCGCCGTGCGAAACCGGCGCGGCTCAAACGGCACAGGTTCGATGGACATCGGTATAACTCCTTCTCGATACGACCACCTTCCCTCGGATTTGCCCATTCTCGCAACCGACGCCTTGACGAAAGCAATCATCGGATTATCTGCCACTGTGCTCGCCATCGTCGGCTTCGGCTCACATTCCCGGCCAATGAGTGTTTCTGCCTCCCTCACACCGGGCCGCTGGCGGTGCAGTGTGATTTGCGATCTCGTGGTGGATTAACCTAGTTGCCAAAATTAACCAATAAGGTTACTGTCTGTTTGTGGAGAAGCGCAAACCTCACTGCCCACTGATTGTCGTGAAAGCCTTGATCGCGGTGGATAAGGTGCGCACCACGCAGTCAGCCCGGGTGGGCGCGATTGCTTTGGGGTTTGACTATCCCGGCATGCTGGCGGTGATTTGTGCGCTCGAGCCGGGCGATTTCTACAAGAGCATGACCACGCACGCCGACCATACGATCTGGCAAGACGTCTACCGCCCGCAGACATCGGCGGGCGATGTGTATCTCAAGCTGACGGTCATCGACGATGTGCTGATCGTGTCATTCAAGGAGCTTTGACCATGAAATGTCCTGTCTGCGGCGCGGCCGAACTGATCCACGACACCCGCGACCTGCCTTACACCTACAAGGGTGAGACGACCGTCATTCCTGCGGTGACGGGAGATTTTTGCCCGGCCTGCGCTGAGTCGATCCTGGGGGCTGCGGAATCGGATCGGGTCATGCGCGAGATGCGGGCGTTTTCTAGGGAGGTCAACGCGGCCATTGTCGATCCGAACTTCATCGCCGCTGTGCGCAAGAAGCTGGCACTTGATCAGCGCGAGGCGGCTGAAATCTTTGGAGGCGGGGTCAATGCATTCTCCCGTTATGAGAACGGCAAAACCAAGCCGCCCTTGGCGCTGGTGAAGCTGCTCAAGGTGCTGGAGCGACATCCCGATCTGTTGAATGAGATCCGCACCGCCTGAGCGGCTGTTGAAGCCTGGGAGCCTTCAGCATCAGCATCAACATGCAGTGGCGGCTTTACTTTGAATGGCCTGCCGGTTGCCCGGCCTGCGCGGCTGAGCGCAACAGGCCTTGTACGCAATCAGTTTCAGGCGGTCGTTAATCAGGAACCAGACGAGCGCATAGGCCCAGACGAAGGCGGCCCATTTCCATCCCAATGGCGTCATGAACAGCCCGTACACGGCGATCAGCGTCGCCACTGCCTGGGTACCAAACACTGCGATCAGAAGGATTTTTGCCGGACGAATGGACCAGAACGGGCCGCGCGTGCGGGAGAGAAAAATCGTGAGATGCCCGGCGACCGAGAGCATCAGATACATCAGCGTTTGCACTTGGGGCCTGCCGAGGTGGAATACCCTGTCACCAAGGTAGAACAGGCCAAAAGCGGCGATCGGGCCGATGACCCCCAACACCGTGGCAATGCTCAGCAACATGGCCTCGGCGCGCTGCACCTCGCCCTCTTTGTCAAAATCCGGCTCGACCAGCCATTGGTGCAGCCCGAGTGCTGCGCGGGCGGCATCGACGATGCGCCTGATGCGCAGATAGGGATCCATGCGCAGGCGCAGACCCTCGAGTGTCGCGGCGAGATGCCAGGGATCGATCAGCTCGCCATCCACCGCCGCCTGCCGGCGCACCGCGTCGAGCCTCACCAGGTACAGAAAGGCATGGTGCAAAGGATGGCTTGCCAGGGCCTGATCGAGGCGCGCGATCGCGGCGGAGGCATCGGCAAGTGCTACCGCCATGGCGAGGGAATCGTCGGCGGCGTCTTCGGGCAAGACCATTAGCCGATCGAGCGGGGCCGCCGTGTTGCCCATTACAGATTGATCCACTCGTCGCGCGAATAGTCAAAATAGCGATCGACCCGCGTCCCGTTCCAACGATATTGCAAATGCCGCTCCTGCCTGGGAATGCCGACCGCACGCGGGCGGAAGGCGCCGAGGCATTGCCCGCCCGCATGCCGGACGCTCGGATAGGTGATCCCAGTTGCACCGGCCGCGCGAAGTTTTCGCGCCAAGGCTTGCGACGCCGCGTAGGAGTGGGGAGCAAGGATCGCGTCCCGTTCTGCTTCCGGCAGCCCCGTGACATCTTCGAATTCGGCCGCGACCGTACCGACAAGAACCCGAAAATCTTCGTTGCGCGGCGGATCGGCGCTGTCGCGCGCGAACCCCTCAAAATGAAACACTGTCTCCGCGATCGCCGTTTCGAGGGCCGCGGCGGCATAGTAGACGCCAAAGTTGCCGTCGGAAAAACGCGAACCCTTCGGATTGAGATGAGTGAAGGACGCCATCACGTAGCTGGCTCCCGGACCAGTAACGCGTTCGGCAGGTGGCACCAAAGCGATGTCACCGATTTCATCGCGCAGGCGCGGATTGGTCAGCTGTTCGAGGGCGATCAGCGTTTCCCAAACCGCAGGATCTGGCGTCAGCCGCTCGAACAGATTGATCGGCGGGTAGCGCGTGGAAATCACCCGCCAGGCTTGCGGCCAGTCGACAAAACGCTGCACCATGGGTCAGCTCCACGGCGCCCTGGCCGCGTCGAGATAGGCGCGCACCGCGGCGAGATCGGTGACATCGCCGGCGCGCATCCGCTGCAGCGGGGTCTGGCTGCCAAAAGCCTGGTTTGGCCGTTTGATCCAGCCATCGGCCAGAGCCCCATCGGTATAGAGAAGTTCGAGTGCCTTATAGATGCCAGCGACGTAGCCGATGCGGCGCAGCGTATCCATCGGCATGCGCACCGCATTGCCAGCCCGCCAGGCGTAAAAAGTTCGTTCCGCTGGACTGCCGAGTAGGGCGCGCGCATCCTCCATACCAATACCCCAGGCCTCGACGATGGCGAAAAAGCCGCGCAGGGCGGCACCAGGATCGATATGTTTGGCGGGCGGCGAAGGTACGGTGTTGGTTTGCAGCATTGCTTTACTCCTTTCGCAGTAAATACGCCATTTACTGCGAATTTGCAAGAAAAACTGCCCGCGTCTACATTACTACATGATATCAATTAGTTGCTCGTAAAAATACCCGATAATCGTCGGGTAGCTGCTGATCGTGAGATTGGGCCAATTTTGACGTTCGGCGACTCACTGTTGCCGAATTGACAAAATATTTCCGCTGGCTGATCTGGGGTGTGCCGCTACAAGATTTTCAATGCCCATTTCGGCAAAAGCGCGGTAAAAATTTAAGGAACCCTGGCGCTGGCGCCATGGGTCTGTGATTTGACTTTCCATAAGATACATTCTGCGTTTTTTGTTGTATTGTATGTATTGTATGTGGCGCAAAAAAGACTGCCAAAACAATATGTTAATCAAACTTCGTTGTGAATAAGTTATGTCTCGGCACCGAAAATGGTGGCTCCGCTGGCTAGCCTCCCCGGCGGGCGATGAGCGCCGTGCTCGCCACCACCTCGACCAGCCGACCCGCCGGAGCGAGCTGTGCCGTCAGCGCTTCGATCTCCGCCACCAGCGCATCTACACGGTCTCCGATCCTGGCCTGCGAGGTGGACGACATCGAGAGCGCCCGCTCGATCAAGGCCGCCGCAGGCAGCTCCCGCCGCTCAATCACCGAAATCTCCTCCAGTTCGCAAAAGGCCGAGTCCAGCAACACGGCGATATGGGACGCCCTCCCCGGCTCGTGCCGTTGATGCCGGTTCAGGTCATCGGCCGCGTAACGCCCGACCAGATCCTGGAACGCCTGCCGCCAGGCATTCTCCGGCAGTTCCGGATGCTTGTCCCCGAACAGCGCCACCGCACCGCCTGGCTCGATCATGCCCTCCAGCCGTTGCAAGGTGTCGACCCGGTCCATCCAATGAAACGATCGTCCCATTGTCACCAGCTGGAACATGCCCAGATGCGGGCCGAGCCCATAGGAACTTCCCTCCAGAAACCGCACATTCGCCGGGACGTCCAGTGCGGCCAGGCGCAGCATCTCTGGCTCCGGATCGATCCCCACCACCGCGCCGGCGAACGGCGCAAAAGCGTTCGCCAACTGCCCTGGCCCGCAGCCCAGATCCAGCACCCGGTCCGCCGTCCCCAGCTTGCAAAACTCAACGACGCGCCGGATCAGCCGAGGCGCATAGCCGGGCCGGCCCGCCGGATAATGCGCCGCCGCCGTGCGAAACCGGCGCGGCTCGAATGGCACTGGTTCGATGGACATCGGTATAACTCCTTCTCGATACGACCACCCTCCCCCAGATTTGACCATTGCCGCAACCTACGCCTTGACGAAAGCAGCAATCGGATTGCGACTTAACTTTGGAAGGTTCGGGGGTACATGGTATTATATTTATGGTTGACGTAAAACGTAATAGCCTATAATCGATGGGCTATGATTTTGGGTTGTCGAGACAAACGAACCGAGGCTTTTGCATCAGGTGCGTTTGTCCGGGAATTTCAGGGGTTTGACCGGCAAGCCTATAAGCGGCTCGAAATTCTGGAGGCCGCGACGAGTCTGGATGATCTGCGCGCCCTGCCGAGCAACCGCCTTGAGGCACTGCATGGTGACCGGGAGGGGCAGTTCAGCATCCGCATTAACATGCAGTGGCGGCTTTGCTTTGAATGGCCTGGCGGTGCCCCTGGTCCGTCGAATGTCGAAATCGTCGACTATCATTGAGAGGAGTTTTCGTTATGGCCCGTCCATCAATTCACCCTGGCGAGATTCTGGCCGATGAGCTTGAGGCTTTAGGTATTACCCCCACCGAACTATCCCGGCAGATCAAAGTGCCGACCAACCGGCTCACCCAGATCATCCATGGCCAGCGGGGCATTACGGGTGATACCGCCCTTCGGCTGGGGCATTGGTTTGGTATGAACGCGCAGTTCTGGCTGAACTTACAAGGTGCGCATGACATCCGCGTTGCCGAAGAACGGGCTGGTGATGAGATTGCGCATCTGCCGGTTCGGCAGGGGGCCGGCGGTGCCGTGACGCGGCCGAACGCATGAATGCTGTTGAAATTGAGGAAGCATTATCGGGGTTAGCGGCTCAGCCGTTTGACGCTGGCGAATTTCCTTTCGCGTTCCTATCGGGCAAATCTGCCCGCCGCTACGTACCGGCCCGCTTTGCCCTTCCGGCGCCAGCACCAGCGCCCGTTGAAGGCGGCGAGTCGAAAGACTGGGCGGCTTATGCCCCATCAACAGCCTGGTTCGATGCCATCCCGGCCGAAGTCATCCACCGGGGCGAGCGGGCGGTTTATATCCCCAGCCAGGACCGGATCGAATTGCCGGAGCGTGAAGCCTCCTTTTTTGCCGAGGCGTATTTTTTCACCCGCTCGCATGAGAGCGTCCAGGGGTTTGAGTCGCAGCGGAACAGTTATGGGAAGCTTGCCGTAACTGTTCCGCTGCGACTCAAACCCTATATCGATCATGACCATGACTTTGACACCAGCAATTGAGGTTGCCGGAATTATCGGAGCGGCCTCGCCGACGGAATTTTACAGCCCAGGACAAGCTCCGCATTCTGGCCGAGACTGATCTTGCCGCCAATACCGGCGGGATTGGTGCCATCCTGCGGCGCGAGAACATCTACTCCTCTGCGCTCACAGACTGGCGCAAGCAGCGCGACGCCGGGGCCCTCGGCGCCATGGTACCGCTCAAGCGCCGCCGTAAAATAAGAGGGCATAGCGTTGTTTAGCATACTTTCAACGCTATGCCCTCTTATGCCGCCCTTGATTCGGGCGATCGGTAGATATACATATCATTTTTCGTATATCTACCGAGGGTTGCTATGCAAGTTGCCAAATGGGGTAATAGCCTCGCCGTTCGCCTGCCCGCCGCTGTGGTCGAAGCGCTCGAACTCAGGGAAGGCGACGAGATCGAAATTCATGTCGCTGATGCGCGCGAGCTCTTGGTCGCGCGCAAGCCAAGCCGTGAAGCGTTGCTCCAGCGACTGCGTAGCTTCCGCGGGCGCCTGCCGCCCGATTTCAAATTCGACCGGGACGAGGCAAATGCCCGGTAGCTTCTTCGACACCAATGTCCTCGTCTATATCGCGTCTGGCGACCCCACGAAGGCGGATCGTGCGGAGGCGATCATCCGTGACGGTGGCGTCATCAGCGTGCAGGTCCTGAACGAACTGACCATTGTCGCGCGCCGCAAGATGCAGATGCCATGGCCAGACATCCATGCATTTCTGTCCATTCTGCGCCGCCTCTTGACCGTCAAACCAATGACCATCGAGACGCATGAGACCGGGCTTATGCTCGCCGAGCGCTACAATCTCTCCACCTATGACGCGATGATCGCCGCCGCCGCGCTTCACGCTGATTGTAACACCTTGTGGTCAGAGGATATGCAGCACGGCATGGCGCTTGGCGCGGGGCTGCGCATCGTTAATCCGTTTCGGACGGCGAACTGACCGCCGTGGCGGGGCATCGTTGGGTTCATCCCGGCAAAGGTACGTATCGCGACATAGGATTTACCGGAGGGGTGTTTCGCAAACGAACGTATGCGCGACAGGCCTTTTCAGGCCTGTTTCGAAGCTAAAATGCGCTCCATAAGCCATCTCAAAATCAAAATTTAGCAAACCTCGTGCCGTGTAGTTTTGGAACGGCGCGGCT
>Ga0182014_10003312_pt1 | contig 19456 bp, 21 predicted proteins | sample 612S2DmetaG_FD_120489 | JGI IMG/M metagenome (GOLD analysis project Ga0182014, IMG submission 120489) | Permafrost microbial communities from Stordalen Mire, Sweden - 612S2D metaG | ecosystem: Environmental > Terrestrial > Soil > Wetlands > Permafrost | place: Sweden: Stordalen | collected... | reverse complement strand
CGGATTCCTTGGAACGAACCCGAAGATCATTCAGCGGTGGCCGTCCTCATGCCACCACGACACACCGGGCAACACAAGAGATCAGGGACAACTCCTGAAACAGGGGTTAAATAGCAAGCTTAGGGATGGCCCCTTAGGGATGCGGTCAGCAGGCGCCGGATCTTTACCGCTCGACTTCTCCCCGGATGAACTTTTCCACCAGGTCGCGGCAGACGTCATCACCGAACTGCTCCGGCGGTGACTTCATGAAGTATGAGGACGCCGAGGTGACGGGACCGCCGATGCCGCGGTCCTTGGCGACCTTCGCGGCGCGGATGGCGTCGATGATCACACCGGCCGAGTTGGGCGAGTCCCAGACCTCCAGCTTGTATTCCAGGCTGAGCGGCACGTCGCCGAACGCGCGCCCCTCGAGCCGGACGAAAGCCAGCTTCCGGTCGTCCAGCCACGGGACGTGATCGGACGGGCCAATGTGGACGGCCGCGCCTTCCATCTCGTGCGGGATCTGGGAGGTGACCGACTGGGTCTTGGAGATCTTCTTGGACTGGAGCCTGCTGCGCTCGAGCATGTTCTTGAAGTCCATGTTGCCGCCGACGTTCAGCTGGTAAGTGCGCAGCAGTTCGACGCCGCGGTCCTCGAAGAGCTTCGCCATGACGCGGTGCGTGATCGTCGCGCCGACCTGTGACTTGATGTCGTCACCGACAATCGGCACGCCCGCCTCGGTGAACTTGGCGGCCCACTCCGGGTTGGAGGCGATGAACACCGGCAGCGCGTTGACGAAGGCGACCCTGGCGTCGATGGCGCACTGCGCGTAGTAGCGGTCCGCTTCCTCCGACCCGACCGGCAGATAGCAGACCAGCACGTCGGCGCGGGCCTCCCGGAGCGCGGCGACCACGTCCACCGCGGGCTCGTCCGATTCGGTGATCATGTCCCGGTAGTACTCACCCAGGCCGTCGAACGTCGGGCCGCGCTGGACCGTAACCCCGGTCGGCGGCACGTCCGCGATCTTGATGGTGTTGTTCTCGCTCGCGTTGATCGCGTCGGCGACGTCACAGCCAACCTTCTTGGCGTCCACGTCGAAGGCCGCGACCACTTCGACGTCGCTCACGTGGTAGGGGCCGAACCGGACGTGCATGAGCCCGGGCACCCGGCTGTTCTCGTCGGCGTCCTTGTAGTACTCCAGGCCCTGGACGAGGGAACTCGCGCAGTTGCCTACGCCCACGATGGCCACACGTACCGAACCCATCAGGATGACTCCTTCTTGTCCTTGCTCATGCCTTGTAGGTGCTCTGCCTTTGACCGGGATCGGTCTCGTCCGGCCGTGGCTGGCTCGCGGCGCCGGTGTCCCGCTGTCGTTCCGAGGCGATCAGCTCGTTCAGCCAGCGGACTTCTCGCTCGACCGACTCGAGGCCGTGCCTCTGCAGCTCGAGGGTGTAGCTGTCCACGCGTTCCCGGGTCCGGGCGAAGGCCGCCCGGACGGCCTCCATCCGCTCCTCCAGCCGGCTGCGGCGCCCTTCCAGGATCCGCAGCCGGACGTCGGCGCGGGTCTGCCCGAAGAAGGCGAAGTGCACGCCGAAGCCGTCGTCGTCCCACGACGTGGGCCCTGCCTCGCTCAGCAGCTCGTGCAGCCGGTCCTTACCCTCCGCCGTCAGCCGGTAGACGATCCTGGACCGGCGTCCCGCCCGGGCCCGCGGCGAGGGATCAGCTTCCTCCTCGGCGATCAGGCCCCGGCCGAGCAGCTCCTTCAGGCACGGGTAGAGCGATCCGTACGAGAAGGCGTGAAACGCGCCGAGTACGGAGCTGAGCCGCTTACGCAGCTCATATCCGTGCATCGGTGATCCATCCAGCAGCCCGAGCACGGCGAGCTCCAGGACGCCAGATCGCTTGCTGGTCACCTTTCCCACCCCCGACCGCCGGCTGGCCCACGGGCCGCCGTCAGCGCATATGAGCCGATGTATCTGGCCGATGTGTCGTACCGATGTGTCGGGCCGATGTATCGAGCCGATACATCAGAAGAATATACAGCGGTCACTGGTTTAGGCAAGGGCGCAGCCGGGACGAGACCGTCATAACTCCGTTCAACTGGGCATTTGGCGCGTAAGGGGAGATCCGGCGGGCGTACGGGCTCGGCCTGGAGTGAGTTCCGACGTACCCTGTCCGTCATGGGGACAAGGCGTTCCGTTGTCGATTACGGGCTTGCCCGCCGGGCCACGCTCGCGTCTGTGCAGGCCGGCCACACCACGGTCGCCGACGTGTGCGATGCGCACCCGTACCTGCTGAGAGCCGCCAAATTTCACGGCGAGCCGGCCGGGACCGGCTGCCCGATCTGCCGGAAAGCCAAGCTCACTCATGTGACGTATGTGTACGGAGATGAGCTCGGGCAGTATGAGGGGCGCGTGAAACGCCGTCCCGAGCTCGATGAGATGGCCGCCGAATACGGTGAATTCAGGGTCTATGTGGTCGAAGTCTGCCAAAGTTGTGGCTGGAACCACCTTGCCACGTCTTACGTTCTAGGCACGGGTGAGCCGCGGGCACGACGCGGCCGCCGGGCCAGGACGAGCCAGTAAGGGTGCATGGAAGGCACGCCGCGTCGTGACGGTGCGAATGAGCGGACGTGCCTGCGGCGGCTGACGGCCCTGAGTACCGTTTAGCTTCGGCGGTGCCGGCTAGCCGCCATCCGTTCAGCCAACAGCGAGGATGCGTGAGCAGCAGAGACGTTAGCGGGCATTACCGGTCGGCTCCGCAGGCGGTCGGTGATTACGGCCGTTCCCGGCCGGACCACCAGGCCAGCCGGAGCTCGCGCGGCGGGAACGGGTACGGCGGCGATTCCTATGACCCGCGCCGGGACAGCGGCCGCTCCGGCCGCCACGGCACGGGCCAGGCCCCCGGGAGCTTCCCTGATGATCCGCTCGCGAGCGGATACCGGCCTCCGTCCCGGTCTCCGCGCAGCCGCGACGGGTATGACGCCCGCGAGGGCGGTTACGGGACCCGCGGGAATGACTACGGCGCCCGCGAGGGTGCTTACGGTGCCCCGGGAGACGCTTACCGCCAGGGCCGGAGCGATTCGGGATGGGGCGGCGGCGCTCACGGTGACGGCGGGGGCCGCGGTGGTGGTGGCGGTCAAGGCGGTCGCGGCGGTCGCGGGCAGGGACCCGGCGGCCGGGGCAGCGGACCGGGCCGGGGCAAGGTCAAGGGCAGCTGGTGGCGCCACTGGAGCGTGCGGAAAGTAGCTGGCCTGGCCGCCGCCGGATTCGGCGGCCTGGTCCTGGTGGGCGTGGCGGGCGTCAGTTACGCCTACGCGAGCACGACGGTGCCCACGGACGCATCCCAGGCGGCCATGCAGCAGCAGTCGACCGTCTACTTCAGTGACGGCAAGACCGTCGTCGGGACGTTCGGGAACACCGACCGGCAACTGCTCCAGTACAGCCAGATCCCGCCGACCGTCCGGGACGCGGTGGTGGCCGCCGAAGACCGCGGTTTCTACACCGAGGGGGGTGTCTCGCCCCGGGGCATCATGCGGGCCGCCTACGAGGACGTGTTCAACAGCGGCGGCAGCGGCGGCGGCTCGCTGCAGGGCGGCTCGACCATCACCCAGCAGTTCGTCCGCAACTACTACGCCAACATCGGTACCCAGCAGACCGCGAGCCGCAAGATCAAGGAGATCTTCGTCGCGCTGAAGGTGGCCAAGGAGAAGTCCAAGGCGTGGATCCTGACCCAGTACCTGAACACCATCTACCTGGGCGAGGGCGCCTACGGGGTCGGGGCGGCGGCCGACACGTACTTCGGGGTGCCTGCCTCGCAGCTCACGATCGCGCAGGCGGCGATGATCGCGGCCATCATCCAGAGCCCGAGTTATTACCCGACCCCGGCCGGTCACCAGGCCCTGGTAGCACGCTGGCACTACGTCCTCGACGGCATGGTCAGCATGGGCGACCTGACCGCTCAGCAGGCCGCGAGCGAACAGTTCCCCGCGTTCAGCAGCGCCCAGGATCAGCATGTGGGCTCGGCCCCGTACGACGGCTACATCATGGACCTCGTGGGCAACGAGCTGGGGCCGGTTGCGGACGGAGGGACGTATAACCTCACGACGAACCAGATCGACGACGGCGGGCTCCGTATCGTCACCACGATCAGCAAGCCGATGATGGACCGGCTGTACGCCGCGGTGAATGACAACGAGAAGCTGATGGCCGAGGGCGGCGGGGCGCTTCCCTCGTACGCGCTGGTGGGCGCCGAGCTGCAGAATCCGCAGACGGGGGCCATCGAAGCCTTCTACGGCGGGGTCGGCCAGAACGCATCGGCGAGTTATTGCCATGCTCTGTGCGAAAACAACACCGTTATTTCCCGCGAGCAGGTGGGGTCGTCGTTCAAGCCGTACGTGCTGGCCACCGCGGTCCAGCAGGGCATGAACGTCCAGACGACCAAGCTGGACGGGTACAGCCCGTTGTGGATCCCGATGGACACCCAGCCGATGACCCCCGCGAGCCGCACCCAGGCCGGTGCCTCGCTCGACTCGTTCCCGGAGCATAACGACGGCGACGAGAGCTACGGTCCGATGACCGTCGCGCAGGCGGAGGCCCAGTCGTCGAACACCGCCTTCACCGACCTGATCCACCGTGTGGGCACCCAGAACGTCGTCAACATGGCGAAGCAGTTCGGCGTCGACGCCGGGGCCTCCGGGCTGCAGAACGACGTCGGCAACGTCGGTATGGCGCTGGGCCAGGACTCGCTGACGGTGACCGAGCAGGACACCATGCTGGCCACGCTGGACAACAATGGCACCTACCACGCGGCGCACATCGTCCAGCAGATCAGCCAGGGCACGGTCAGCTATCCGATCAAGGTCGTTTCCGCCCAGGTCCTGACCCCGCCGCTGGACTCCCAGGTCCAGTACGCGATGTCCTACGACACGATCAACGGCACCGGGACGGCCGCGGCGATGAGCGACGGGCGGCCGATCATCGCGAAGACCGGCACCACGGACAGCGCGCAGTCGGCCTTCTTCATCGGCGCGATCCCGCAGTACGCCCTGACGGTCGGCATCTTCACTGCCAAGCAGGGCAAGACCACGGAGACTCTGAACGGGCTGGGCGGAAATGCCGGGGGCGGGTTTGGTGGGTACTGGCCCGCCCGCATCTGGAATACGTTCGCCGAGGATGAGTTCGCGCAACTGCCGATCCAGCAGTTCCCCACGCCGCAGTTCTCCGGTTCCACGTGGAACATGTTCAACGGGGGCGTGCTCCTCACGCCGTCGCCGACCCCCACGCAAACGGCCGCGCCCACGAATCAGCCGACGCCTCCGGTCACGCCCCCGGTGCCCACTGACCCCGGCAACGGCAATGGGAACGGGAACGGTAACGGTAACGGGAACGGCGGTCCCGGGAACGGCAGTCCCGGGAACGGCGGTCCCGGCGCCAACGGCGCCGCGAACGGTGCGGCCGGCCTGGTCGCGCTCGTCCCGCTGAGATGGCTGCGGCGCCGCCGGAAACGGAAGCGTCGCTGAGCGTGCCACCTTCGGGGGACGGTGGCCGTAGCGGTCCGGCATCAGCAGACCCCGCTCCCGGCGGGGCCGCCGGGAGCGCAGGATTCGTGCCGCGCCGGCCGATCGCCCTGCTCGCGGGCACCACCAGCGTGCTGGTCGCCGCGGCGCTGTTCGGCGCGCTGCTCGCGTTCCTGGAGAAGGTGCCGTGCCGGGCGGGCGCGTGGAACATCTACGCCCGGCAATTTCAGGACGCCTGCTACACCGACATCTACCCGCTGTACTACGGCGAGGGCATCGCCGCGGGCAAGGTGCCCTACATCGGCCACCACGTGGAGTACCCGGTGCTGATCGGCGCGGCGATGCAGGCCGCCGGCTGGCTGGTGCGCTCGATCGCGGATCCCTACGCCCGGGGGCGCACGTTCTTCGACGTCACCGTGATCCTGCTCGTTATCTGCGTGGTCGCGGGCGTGCTGGCCACCGCGTACGCAGCCGGTCCCCGGCGCCGCTGGCAGGCTCTGCTGGTCGCGCTGGCCCCCGGCCTCGTGCTGTCCGCGTTCGTCAACTGGGACCTGATCGCGATGGCGTTCACGGCGCTCGGCCTCGCCGCGTGGGCCGCGAAGCGCCGCGTGCTGGCCGGTGTGCTGCTCGGCCTCGCGGTGGCGACCAAGTTCTACCCGCTGGTGTTCTTCGGCCCGCTGCTGCTGCTCTGCATCCGGGCGGGCCGGATGCGCGACTTCTGGGTGACGTTCAGCTCGGCCGTGGTGGCGTGGCTCGTCGTCAACGTGCCGGTCATGGTGGCCGCGCCCGCCGGCTGGCTGACGTTCTACTCGTTCAGCAGGACCCGGCCGGCCGACTGGGGCTCGATCTGGTACTTCTTCGAGCACCTTGGCGTTCCGGTCCTCGGCGCGACGAGCCTCAGCTGGCTGAACCTGCTGTCCGCGGTCACGTTCGGCGCAGCATGCGTGGCGATCGCGGTCCTGGCGCTCGCCTCGCCGCGCCGCCCCCGGCTGCCCCAGCTCTGCTTCCTGGTGCTCGCCGCCTTCCTGATGACCAACAAGGTGTGGTCACCTCAGTACGTGATCTGGCTCGTCCCGCTGGCCGTCCTGGCCCGCCCCCGGTTCTGGCCCTACGCCGCGTGGCAGCTGGCCGAGGTGGCGTACTTCTTCGGCATCTGGGGCTACCTCATCTTCGTCTACCGCAACGGGGCGGTGATCCCGGGCTACAACGGCATCGGCTCGGGCTGGTACTTCGCGGCGCTGCTGGCCCGTTTCCTGACCGTCGCCCTGCTGTGCGGGTACGTGGTCCGCGACGTGCTGCGGCCGGGCCAGGACGTGGTCCGCTCGGACGGGGCGGACGATCCCGCGGGCGGCGTGCTGGCCGGGGCGCCCGACCGTTTCATCCTGCGATTGAGCAGTCGGATAAGCACGAATCCAGCAGGATCTGAACAGTCAAATTAGGGATATCGGCCGGCGCAGCTGCCCGGGAGTGCGGATCGTGATCGCCGCGGTCAGCCTGCGGGCAGGTGGTCCCTGAGCCAGCGCACGTCCCCAGCCAGGGCGCCGTCATCATCCGGCGTTTCGCACATGGCCGGTGCCCCGGCGGCGCGCACCACCCCGAGGATTAGCTCCGGGTCGATCGTTCCGCTCGTCAGGTTGGCGTGCCGGTCCCGGCCGGACGCGAACTTATCCCGTGAGTTGTTGCAGTGCACCAGGTCGACCCGGCCGGTAATGGCCTTCACCTTGTCGACCACATCGGCCAGATCGAGCCCCGCCGAATAAGCGTGACAGGTGTCGAGGCAGAATCCGATCTCGCCGTCGCCGTCCTGGGCCCCGGCCATCACGGCATCCCATAGGTGCCCGATGGCGTCCAGCGTCCGCGCCATCGCGTTCGTCCCGCCCGCGGTGTTCTCGATCAGCAGCGGGATCGGGCGGTCGACCCGCTCCATGACCTTGCGCCAGTTCGCGTACCCCTCCGTGGGATCCACCCCGCTCGTCACGTGGCCGCCGTGCACGATCAGGGCCTTGGCGCCAATCGAGGCGGACGCTTCCAGCTGCTGAGCCAGCAGTTTGCGGCTCGGGATTCGAATCCGGTTGTTGGTGGTCGCGACGTTGATCACGTACGGCGCGTGGACGTAGGCGTCAACGCCGGCCCTGGTAAACGCTTCGCGCACCGCCCCGGGGTCGCCCGGGATAACTGGTCCCTTCCAGCCTTGCGGGTCACCGAGGAAGAACTGCACCGCGTCCGCTCCGCGTGAGGTCGCCTCCGCCAGCGGATCCGCGCCGTCAATGTGGACACCGATAGGCACCATGTCATGACCTTAGTCGACGGCTGCGGCTCGGCTTGCTCACCCGGCCATAGCAACCGGGACGTGCCGCGTACCCGTGTGACCACCGTCTGCTGCCCGCGGACGGCGGCCCGGGTGCGGATCCGTCAGCCGGCGAAGCCGCCGTGGGCCAGGCCGAGGCAGGCGCCGACAAACCCCGCGATCATGCCGGTCACGACGACGATCCGCTCCGTCCGGGTAGCCGAGATCATCTGCACGTACAGGCCCAGCACGATGGAGACGGCCCCGGTCACTGTGGCGGTCACGTGCAGCGCGGCCGAGGCCGACGGCTCGTTCCGCACGATCATGCCCACCACGAAGGAAACCAGGCCCGCAGCGATCGTCACGGCCGCGAGGGCGTTCAGGGTCAGTTGGCGCTTACCGCCCCGGTCGAGCGTGATGTGCTGCGCTCGCGGATCAGCCTGACCCGCGCTTGCCGTACCTGGGCTCGGCATATCTGTGCCTGGCACGTCCGCCACCTCCATGTCAGCAACTGCAACGGCGCATCCGGTGATCTCGATTCTTCACTCTTCCGGGCCAGGAGTCACCGCTTTCCGTTCGCCGGTCCGGACTGTCGGTGCCCCAAGGTATGCTGGCGAAGCTGTGAAATTGCGGCAGGCTCCTGGAGCCGCCGCCGTTCCAGCCCCTCCTGTCACGGAGAGACCGTGACCGCGCCAGTCCAGAGGAGGCACGACTCGAGTATGCGCAACTACGAAATGATGATCATCCTCGACCCTACCCTTGAGGAACGCATCGTCCAGCCGTCTCTTGAACAGTATCTGCAGGTCGTCCCGTCCGGCGGGGGCGCCGTGGAGAAGCTGGAGATCTGGGGGAGGCGCCGCCTCGCCTACGAAATCGACAAGCGTTCCGAGGGCATCTACGCGGTCGTCGACCTGCTCGCCGAGCCCGACACGGTCCGCGAGCTGGACCGTCAGCTGAACCTCAACGAAGCTGTGCTCCGCACCAAGGTCGTCCGGCCCCAGGCCCACTGACCGGGGCACGCACCACTACTCATTACCCCCCAAGATCACGGTAACGACCGGGAGCAGCCCGATGGCAGCAGGCGACACCCAGATTACGATCGCGGGCAACCTCGTTGACGATCCCGAACTTCGATTCACGCCGGCCGGGCAACCGGTCGCTCGCTTCCGCGTGGCCTCCACGCCGCGCTTCCGCGACAACTCCACCGGAGAATGGAAGGACGGCGACAGCCTCTTCCTGACCTGCAACGTGTGGCGGCAGGCGGCCGAGAATGTGGCCGAGAGCCTGCAGCGCGGCATGCGGGTCATCGTGTCGGGACGTCTGCGGCAGCGCTCGTACGAGACCAAGGAAGGCGAGAAGCGCACCGTCTACGAAGTCGAAGTCGACGACGTGGGCCCGTCACTCCGCAACGCCTCGGCGAAGGTCGCACGGGCGCAGCGATCCAGCGGATCCGGCGGCGGATTCGGCGGGAACCAGGGCGGCGGCCAGGGTTACTCCGGCGGGAGCGGCGGATCCGGCGGCAGCAGCGGATCCGGCGGCAGCAGCGGGAGCGGCGGGTCTGGCGGCGGCCGGGCCGAGGCCGACCCGTGGGCGACCGCGGAGCCGGGCGGCTTCTCCGACGAGCCACCGTTCTAACCGGCCGCCTCAGCGCGCCAATACCGACATCAGTCACCGACCATCCCCGCCCGTGGCGGGGCTCTGCAAAGGAGCACCACGATGGCCAAGCCACCAATTCGCAAGCCCAAGAAGAAGGTCTGCGTCTTCTGCCAGGAGAAGATCTCCTACGTGGACTACAAGGACACGGGCCTTCTTCGCAAGTTCATCTCCGACCGCGGCAAGATCCGCGCCCGGCGGGTAACCGGTAACTGTACGCAGCACCAGCGGGACGTCGCCACGGCGATCAAGAACGCCCGCGAGATGGCGCTGCTGCCCTACACGAGCACGGCTCGCTGAGTCCGCGGGGAGGCATTGATATGAGCCGCACACCGATGAAGCTCATCCTTACCCAGGAGGTCAGTGGCCTCGGGGCCCCCGGTGACGTCGTAGACGTCGCCGGTGGCTACGGGCGCAACTACCTCATTCCCCGCGGCTTCGCGATGCGCTGGACCCGGGGCGCCGAAAAGCAGGTTGGCCTGATCCAGCGGGCCAGGTCCGTCCGCGAGATCCGCAGCCTGGACGACGCGAAGGCCGCCGCGGGCGAGCTGCAGAACCTCACGGTACGGCTGCCGCGGCGAGCGGGAACCAACGGACGGCTGTTCGGTTCGGTCGGACCGGCCGACATCGCCGATGCGGTCCGCGCCGCCGGCGGCCCTGAGCTGGACCGGCGCCGCATCGAGGTCCCTGACCCGATCAAGACGGCCGGGACGCATCAGGTCAAGGTCCGGCTGCATCCAGAGGTCAACGCGACTGTCAATATCGAGGTCGTCGGGGCCTGACCCACGAAAGCCGGCCGCGTTCCCGGGGTATCGTACCCCGGGAACGTGGCCGGTTATTCGTATCCCGGCGTCCAGGTCCCGGCGCCCAGCCCAAGTGGCCCTTGTCCCGGTGCACCGCGTCAGAACGGACGCTGCGGCGCCATCTCGCCGCCATGCCCGGGGGAGGGCACGGGCCCGGTTACTGATCCTGGGTGGGCTGCCCGTAGGCCGCGCTGAGCCGGGCCAGCTCCGGGTCGAGGGCGGCCAGCATGGCCCAGATGTCCGCGACCCGTGAGCGCATGTCCGCCGCGGTGAGCCCTGTCCCGGAATCGGCGGCCAGCTGGTCGATTGCGCCGATGACCTCGGCGATTGCCCCGTCCTCGCTCGAACACACCATCGGATAGTAGCGGTGCCGGCCGACAACCCGGCACGCTTCGGTGAACTCCGGGCCAGGTCCGTTTGGATCATTTTCAGGCTCGATCGTGACCGTGGCGGGCTCGCCGGGCTGAGCGGCCCGGGGCTGGCCGCCGCACTCTTCCCGCCTGTGGATAACCCGTTCGCGCCTGTGGATATCAGCGGGCGCCAAATCTTTTTCTCACACACAGGGAGTGGAGACCATTGGCCCAGCCAGGGGGCCTGCGGAGCGCGGAGATACCGCTCTTGTCCCAGGGTCGTCCCCAGGCTGTGCACAGTGCCGGCGGCGTGTCTTCACAAGCTATCCACAGGCATGTGCACACGATGGTTTGGCGTCCGGTGAGTACTGCCGCCAAACTGTCGTAGCCGTCCGCTAGAACGGTTCAGGAACGGCGTCTCGCGCGGATCCCGCGCGACGTCGTCTATAGGGGAGGTGCTGCCTGGTGAGTGTCGCCGAGATCGCTCCCCGCGGTGAGTTCGAGCGGACACCCCCGCACGACGTCGCCGCGGAGCAGTGCGTCCTCGGCGGGATGCTGCTCTCCAAGGACGCGATCTCCGACGTAATCGAGGTGATCCGGCCGCACGACCATTACCGGCCGGCCCATCAGGTCATTCACGAGGTCGTCCTGGACCTGTACGGCCGCGGTGAGCCGGCCGACGCGATCACCGTGGCCAACGAGCTCACCCGGCGCGGCGAGATCAGCCGGGTCGGCGGGGCACCGTACCTGCACACCCTCATCGCGTCCGTACCCACGGCCGCGAACGCCGGCTACTACGCCCGGATCGTGCGCGAGCGAGCGATCCTGCGGCGGCTCGTGGAGGCCGGGACCCGGATCGTTCAGTTCGGCTACGCGGGCGACGCCGAGGCCGATGACCTGGTGGACCGGGCCCAGGCCGAGGTGTACGCGATCACCGACCACCGGGTGACCGAGGACTACCACTCCCTGGCCGATATCATGCCGGGAGCCCTGGACGAGATCGAGGCGATCGGCAGCCGCGGTGACGGAATCAGAGGGGTGCCGACCGGCTTCGCCGACTTCGACTCACTGACCAACGGCTTGCACCCCGGCCAGATGGTCGTCATCGCGGCCCGGCCGGGCGCGGGAAAATCTACCCTCGCTCTCGATTTCGCTCGTTCTGCTGCGGTCAAGAATGGTCTGAGCACGGCGTTCTTCAGCCTGGAGATGGGGCGGAACGAGATCACCATGCGGCTGCTGTCGGCCGAGGCCAAGGTGTCGCTGCAGACGATGCGCACCGGCCAGATGAGCGACGACGACTGGGCCAGACTGGCCCGGCGGATGAGCGAGGTGGCCGACGCCCCGCTCTTCATCGACGACTCACCCAACATGTCGATGATGGAGATCCGGTCTAAATGCCGGCGCCTCAAGCAGCGCCACGACCTGCGCATGGTGATCATCGACTACCTGCAGCTGATGTCGTCTCCCAAGCGGGTGGAGAACCGGCAGCAGGAGGTCTCCGAGATGTCCCGGTCCCTGAAGCTGCTGGCCAAGGAGATCGATGTCCCGGTCGTCGCGCTCTCGCAGCTCAACCGTGGCCCCGAGCAGCGCACCGACAAGAAGCCGGTCCTGTCCGACCTGCGTGAATCAGGCAGCATCGAGCAGGACAGCGACGTGGTCATCCTCCTGCACCGGGAGGACATGTACGAGCGTGAGTCACCGCGAGCCGGCGAGGCGGACCTGATCGTCGCCAAGCACCGTAACGGCCCGATCACCACGGTCACCGTGGCCTTTCAGGGGCACTACAGCCGTTTCGTCGACATGGCGCCCGGCTGAGACCGTGAGCCGGTCCGCCACCGTGCGACCGGTTCACCCTGGATCGTGAACCGGTCGCCAGGTAGGTGACCAGCGGCACGATCTTTCCGGACGCCAGGTCCTGGGCGCTGAGCGATCACCCTGGTCGAGGTGGCTGGGTGCCCGCGCGTGGCCGCCTGCTGCGGAGGGCTGCGCTTACCGGCCCAGCGCCTGGCCGAGCCTGGCGGTCGCGGCGATCACCAGCCGCGCCGCGCGGCCGAAGTCACCAAACTCCGCGTCGGGACCGACCACCGAAATAGCCGCGTAGGCGCGTCCGCAGAAGTCACGCACGGGTGCGGCCACGGAGGTCAGCTCGCACTGCGACTCTCCCGCGCTGATGGCGACTCCCGTGCGCCGGACCTCGGCCAGCGCCCGGTCGAAATCGGCCGCGTTGGAGATCGTGCGCGGCGTGACGCGGGGGAAGCCCGCTGCCTTGAGCGCCTGCGCGAACGCCGGGTCAAAGGCCGCCATGATCTTCCCGGCGCTGGTAGCGTGGCCCGGCATCCGCCGGCCGCAGTCCGTTGTCAGGTCAAGGCCGGCTACATACTTCAGGCGCTGCACGGAAAGGACATCGGCGCCGTCCGGCACGGTGAGGTGAACGGAAAGGCCCCCGCTGTCCTGCCGCAGCTCTTCCAGCAGCGGCAGCGCGGCGCGGCGCAGCGGGAACCGGTCGGACGCTATCTGGCCGAGCTCGGCCAGATGTACGCCCAGCTGGTACCGGCCGGTTTCCGGGTTGCGCTGGGCGAGATCACGACCACACATCGCGCTCAGCAAATGGCGCGCGGCGCTCTCCGGCACGCCCATTCGCCGGGCGATGTCGGTGACCTCGACCTCGTCCTCGCGCATGAGGAACTCAAGCACATCGAGCGCATTGAGAACGCTTTGCTCATCTGTGTCAACTGGATGTGAATACAACGCCACCATAGGGGAAGCCTTGCCGGTGATTCTTGGGCGAAAAAGGGCCTAAAGTCCCTAGCGGAACGGCCGTCAATTGGTCGCGCCCAATGCAAACCGCCGAGGTTGCGGCGCCGAACGCGGCCCGGCTACGGCATCTGGGGCCGTCGGGCCCCCGGTCGAGGATGCGGCCCTCACTATTGTCTTGCCGTGGGCCGTCTTCCGCCGGAATGCGTTCGCCCTGCCGCTCCCGCCCGGGGCGACGCCGAGATGGGACCACCAGGCCGGCCAAGAGCGTCCCTGACGAGCCGAGATGGGACCACCAGGCCGGCCAGGACCGTCCCTGACGATAAGGGTGCGGCCCGGCTGGTCCGCTCGGCCACAGACGCTTAAGAAATCGCGCTTCGAGTGCCCGTCTCGGACCCCGGGGGGCTTGAGCTAGTGCGATCGCCTCCGCGATCCGCCACCGGGCTCCGTGGCGGATCGCGGGCTTGAGGTCACGCTTTCAGGAAGGCCAGCAGATCGGCGTTGATGGTCTCCGCTTGCGTGGTTGGCATGCCGTGCGGGAAACCGCTGTAGGTCTTCAGCGTCCCGTTCTTGACCAGCTTCGCCGACAATGGCCCGGAGTCCGCGTAGGGGACGATCTGATCGTCATCGCCGTGCATCACGAGTACGGGCACAGAAATCTTCCGCAGGTCCTCGGTGAAATCGGTCTGCGAAAAGGCGACGATGCCGTCGTAATGGGCTTTCGCGCCGCCCATCATGCCCTGTCGCCACCAGTTTTCGATGACCGCCTCCGATGCTTCGACCCCCGGCCGGTTGAAACCATAAAACGGTCCCGCGGCCAGGTCGAGCCGGTCGGCACGGTGGGCGACGCCAAGACGGTCCGGCGGTCAGCTCGGTGATCCGCGATTCTCCCCGTGCCGGACCGTGAGCTCATAGCGGACATCGAGCTGGCCGGATGAACGGTTGACGGTGATCACCACCGCGTCTCCGGCGAGCAGCGCGTAGTCGTCAATCACCGGCACATCGTCGGCGGTGAAACTGGTCCGGCGGCTGAGGAGCGCATGGCTGGCACCGGGGCGGTCTAGGTCACGGGCGTCTGCCGGGCACAGGGTGGTCATCGAAATGGTCTCGTCGGCTCGTACGACGGTAAGCCCATGCTGAGCGAGAACGGTGTAGAAGCCGGGATTGATGAGGTCACCCGGGTCGATCTGGCCCACATGCCGGACCGGCAGATAGGACGTCTGCACGATCAGGGGACGGCCGGACACCAGTCGCAGGCGGCGTAGCCGGAGGACATCGCCGGGATCGCCGAGACGAACCGCAACGTGCGCGGGCGGCTCAATGATCCCCTCCCCGAGGAGCTGGGTGGTGATCTGGGCGCCCTGGGCCGCGAGATCACTCGCGAAACTGCGCAAATTGCCGAGATCGTACGCGTAGTGGGCTGCTACGAACGTCCCACTACCGTGGCGGGTGTCGATAAGCCCGTCACCGGTCAGCAGTTGCAGCGCCTGCCGGACGGTCATGATACTGACCCCGAACTCGCCGGCCAGCTCGCGTTGCGGGGGAAGCGGATGGCCCGGTGACCAGTGTCCACTCATTATGCGTTGACGCAGGTCACCGTAAATGCTCAGGTACTTCGGCTGCCGATCGCTGATAGTCCGGCGGCCCGGCCCGTTCATTGGGCGTTGTCAATCGCGGCCCGGATCTCCCGCACGCAGCGGCCGACCTCGGTGCTCGGCGCCCCGTCCATGACCCGCCGCATCAGGGCTGAGGCCACGATCACGCCGTCGGCGTACGTGACCGCGGCGGCTGCGCGTTCCGGGGTGTCGATGCCAAAACCGATAATCACCGGCCGGGCGCTGTGCTTCCTTGATCGTGCAGCGACGGCCCAGCGAGCGTCGTCATCCCGCTCGTAGGTCCGTCCTGTCGTGTTCATGACGCTCATGACGTAGAGAAAACCACGCGACCGCTCGGCGATGACCTGCATCTGCTGGTCCGGCGTCGCTGGTGTCACCATCAGGATCGCATCCAGCCCCGCATCGCGAGCCTCGGCCAGGTATTCGTCGGCTTCGCTGACGGGCAGGTCCGGGATGATAGTCCCGCTGACACCGCAGTCGGCCAGCTCATGACAGTACCGCCGGAGGCCGCGGGTGCAGGCGTGATGCGCGTAGCCCATCGCGATGAGCGGTGTGCCAAGGCCGCTCACCTCGCGCAACTGGGCCAGGATGCCGGGAATGGTCGTGCCCCGGGAGATTGCGGCACTCGACGCCTGCTGAATGACTGGGCCATCCAGCATGGGGTCCGAGAAGGGCAAGCCGATCTCGACGGCGTCGGCCCCGGCGTCGATCATCACGGTCAGCAGGTCGAGCCAGTCTGCCCGGATGCCCGCGGTGACATAGGTGACCAGGGCCGACCGGCCCTTCGCCCGGGCCTGGCCCAGCACGGTCTCAACGGCGGCCACGGATCAGCTCCCGCAGCACCGAGACGTCTTTGTCACCCCGGCCCGACAAGGTGACCAGCACCGTGGATCCGGCTGTCAGCTCACCGTCCCGGGCCGCGCGCCGGACCCAGGCCAGGGCGTGGGCAGACTCCAGCGCACACAAGATGCCTTCGGTCTGGGCGCACAGCTCAACAGCCGCGACCGCCTCCGCATCCGTCACCGAGTGGTACTCGGCCCGGCCGATCTCGGCCAGGTAGGCGTGCTCGGGGCCGATCCCTGGGTAATCGAGCCCCGCGGAAATCGAGCTGGCCTCGGCGATCTGCCCGTGCTCGTCCTGGAGGAACGATGACATGAAACCGTGCAGAACACCGCGGCGGCCGTTGGACAATGCCGCCCCGCCGGCCGCCTCCGTGCCGATCAGGCGGGCCGTGGTGGCCGTGAACCCGGCGAACGTCCCGGCGGCGTTGGATCCACCGCCCACGCAAGCCACCACGGCGTCCGGCACCGCACCCGGCAGGAGTTCCGCGCACTGGGCCCGGGCCTCGTCGCCGATGACACGCTGAAACTCCCGCACCATCCACGGATAGGGGTGCGGGCCCAGGGCCGAGCCGATGCAGTAGTGGGTGGAATCGACAGTTGTGACCCAGTGCCTGAGTGCCTCACTGGTGGCGTCCTTGAGAGTTCGCGATCCCGACGTCACAGGGATCACGGTGGCCCCCAGCAGTTCCATCCGGAAGACGTTGAGCTCTTGCCGGGCCATGTCCTTCTCGCCCATGAACACGGTGCAGCCCAGGCCCAGATGGGCGGCGACCGTCGCGGTGGCCACCCCATGCTGCCCGGCTCCCGTCTCCGCGATCACAGCGGTCTTGCCCATTCGCTGCGCCAGCAGGACCTGCCCGGCCACATTGTTAATCTTGTGACTGCCGGTGTGGGCTAGATCCTCGCGTTTGAGCAGAACCGAAACACCAAGGGCGTCTGACAACCGATCGGCCACGGTGACCGGCGTGGGCCGTCCGGCGTAACTGCTCAGCATGTGCGTGAGCTCCGTCCGGAAGCCAGCATCCGCCCAGGCCCTCCGGAAGGCTTCTTCCACCTGCTCACAGGCGGGGATCAGGGCCTCAGGAACGAAGCGCCCGCCCATCGAGCCGAATCTGCCCGCAGGCCCGGGGTCACCCATAACTATCGGTTCAACGACGGTGCTCACGAGATTCAGTGTTCTAGAAGACTAGAAAAGTGGCAACCCCCTGCGGGACCGAACGGTCTTGATCTTCTTGGCCGCGATCTTCGGGGGAGCTGCCAGGAGCGACGAAGGTATGCGCCGCTCATCGTCCGCGGAGCGAATCAGAAGCGCTTCAACCGCTGTGCTGCCCGGCGGCTGGCCAGCTCTGCACCAGCGAGATGCCGCGTGCCGTAGGCATGTCTGGGCACCCGCGCTCTCGATCTGCCCTCTGTGCGCCGTCCGGCCCGTCTGGTGGCTGCTCTATGGCCACCGCGCGAGCCACGAGCCGGTCGAGGGCCCGGGGTCCTCGACCAGCGCTCGCTGCGAGAACTGGGCTAGGTGATTGAGGTCAAGCCACTGGCTGGCCCGTTCTTCCTAGGGCTCGGCGGACGAGCCGGCTAGCGCGCCACGCGGTAGCGGAGGTAGACGACTCTCGAGCTGAAGGTGCGGGTCTCGACGAGTTCGAGATCCACCCGGCGCTCGCGCTGGGGAAAGAACGGAATGCCACCGCCAACCAGCACCGTGTAGACCCTGGCCCGGTACTCGTCGATCAGACCCGACGCGGCCGCCTCGGCGGCGAGAGCCGCGCCGCCGATCGCGATGTCGCCCTCCGCCGGCTCGGCTCGCAACCGCTCGATCTCCTCCGCCAGGCCGCCGGAGGCCAGGCGGGCATTGCCCTGCACCGCCGGCAGCGTGGTGGAGAACACCACCTTTGGGAGCGGCTTCCAGATCGCGGCCCACTCGAGCATTGAGTCGTCGAGCGATGGATCCTGGTCGGCGGTCTCCCAGTACAGCATCGTCTCGTACAGCCCTCGTCCCAGCAGGTGGACGCCGACCTCTCGTATCTCGTCGGTGACGAAGCGAAAGACCTCCTCGTCGGGCGCCGTCCAGTCGAAGCCGCCGTCCGGCCCGACGATGTAGCCGTCAAGTGAGACGCCCATCGAATAGGTCACGCTGCGCATCAGAAGTCCTCCTCGGTAACGGGTTGACAGTACGACCGCCGGACGCCGCATGACTCATCGCGGCGCGCGGGAGCGCGCCAACAGTGAACGGGATGATCTGGATTGTGACGTTTCACTCGCTGAAAATCTCGACAACATGCTTCAGTTGTTCATGCATGCCCTGCGCAGAACCAATAACGCGCCGTAATACAGCCATCATGTGGTTGCGTTCGGCGATGTGCACGTGCTGCCTAACGGATGTAGCCAGCCATTGGGATGTGCCAAAGAGTCAGATGCGGTCGCCGGGGCTGAGGCGGGCATGCGCTTGATGCGCTCGCGCGATACCTCGGGCCTCGGTGTACTCGCGGACCATGTCGTAGGTCTTCCACCCAGTGATGTGCATGAGGTCATCGGTCGAGCCGCCGGCCGCTAGCCACTGGTGGGCGAAGGATCGGCGGAAGCGGTGCGGATGGACGTTCTGGATACCGGCCTGGAGTCCACGGCGCTTGACCATGGCCCGGATGCCGCTGTCGGTCATGTGCCCGACACCCCGGCCGGTCGAGCCGAGCCAGAGCCATGGAGAGGAGGCGTGCGCGTGGCGGGCGCGCACGCGGATGTACCGGTCTACCGCGGCGGCGGCCTTTTTGCCGATCGGCACCCAGGTCTCGTCGCCGCCCTTGAGGCGGATGCGCAGGTGGCGCTGTGTCAGGAAGACATCGTTCTGCGCGTCTTCCTCGGGGTCGTAGCGGAGGTTGGCCAGGCCGGACACGCGCATGCCGGTGTCGATCAGGATGCGCGTCAGTGCCGTGTCCCGGCGGTCCTCGAACGTCGTGCCCTGGCACGCTGTGAGAAGGCGGCTCAGTTCGTCGTCGTCAAAGAATGCCTTGGCCTTCTTGTTCACCTTCGGCTTGTCCACGCGATCCATCGGGCTGGGAGCGGGGCGCTCCTCCTCGCGGACGAGCCAGCCGAAGAACACCCGCAAGTTGCGGAAGTGGACGGCGGCCGAGACCGGGGATGTGCGCCGCTCCTCAGACAGCAGGAACGCGCGAAGGTGCTCGGCGCCCACGCCATCGACGCCGGAAGGCATGCCCTGAGCGTCCAGGAAAGCGCACAGCGCCCTCATCGAGTCAATGTATGACCGGACAGTCTTCGGGCTCTTGCCGGCGGCCTCAAGCGAAAGCTGCCACGAGACAATGAAGGTGCCGAGCGCTGGCCCCGCTGGCGCAGGATCGGTCTCCCGGCGTCCACGATTGCGCCGGGCGCCGCTCATACTGGTGACGGACATTGGGGAACTCCCGTCCGACCGGTGCGGCCTCTGCCCGCAAATGGCGTACCCTTAGACGTCAGGCAAGCCAGCTGGCGAGCAGCGAATCAGAAGCGCTTGAACCGCTGTGCTTGTGTGGTAGCGTAACACGCGACCTGCGAAACCGCAGGTCAGACAAGTAAAAACCGGCGCTCGTAGCTCAACGGATAGAGCATCTGACTACGGATCAGAAGGTTGGGGGTTCGAGTCCCTCCGAGCGCGCCACGTTT
>Ga0182014_10003311_pt1 | contig 19457 bp, 15 predicted proteins | sample 612S2DmetaG_FD_120489 | JGI IMG/M metagenome (GOLD analysis project Ga0182014, IMG submission 120489) | Permafrost microbial communities from Stordalen Mire, Sweden - 612S2D metaG | ecosystem: Environmental > Terrestrial > Soil > Wetlands > Permafrost | place: Sweden: Stordalen | collected... | reverse complement strand
CCACATTCCCTCCGCCCCGGCTGCTAGCATGAATCAATTTCAAATCCCGAAAGGACAAAACCCGCTTCGCCTACCCTTCGCTTCCTTCAGGCTCATCTTTGGATTGGAAAAGACTATTCGAGTGTTATTCAGGGATTTCGTTTGATGAATTCGCCGCGCACCTTGGCAGAAAGACGGAAATTCGTTTGCTCCAGGCGATTGAGCGTAGCACCAAAATCAATCAACCCTCGCTGGGCCGCCTTCTCCAGCACTGCAACTGTTCCCGTTACCAGAAGGTGGCGGCGTAATGCTTCCCATCGCCCCTCACTTTCGTCCATGAGGAGCGTATCGATGCCACTGTCCAGCGCCAATTGAATAGCATCGCGCTCCCCTGGATCGAGCTCTTCAAGAGCGGCATCGGGAACGGAAGCGATGGAACGCACCTCGCACCATGCCGGCAGGCTCAACGCCCACGCCCGGACCGCAGGCGGCGTCCCTGGCTGCTGCAATTCCCTATGAACTTCCTGCGGAATCAGAACCTTCAAGTAAAGTGCGGGGAGCAACTCGATCTCGCCTTTAAGAACCAGGTAGTTCAACGGCGAAGTGTCGGCAACAACGATCATCCCTTCAAGCGGCCCTCGGATTCAAGCTGCTTTAAGGTCTCACGGTCCTGTTCCAGGTCTTCGAGGCTGTAGGCGTGTTCCCACACGTTGCGTGCCTTCAAGAAGCCATCAAGTTCATACCGAGTTTCAAACCCGAGTAAGCGGCGCGTCTGAAAGGCGCTGAGAGCGCCTGAACGGTACCCCTCGACGGCCACAGCTTCAAGGGTGGCCCGTGCCGGATCCTGTCCATTTGGCGTAAGCCTTTGGGCCATATCGTCCGGGATTTCCACAGTCACCTGCATAATCAGAATGTAGCACGAAAGATTGCAGCAAAGCCGATGCCGTTCTTGCTCGGGAGCGGGAAACGCCGACATTCCCCGGTTTTCGTTTTCAAATTAGCCTACTTGGGCAGCAGGCTATGCGCAATCGCGTCCAGCATTCCGTTGAGGAAGTTGATGGACTCGGGCGCGGAGTAGCGGCGGCCGATCTCCAGCGCTTCGTTGATGACGATGGGGAAGGGCGTGCCCTTGAAGCCGAGCATCTCGCCGACGGCCATGCGCAGCAGATTGCGATCGACGGCGGGCATGCGCTCCAGACGCCAGTGCTTGGAGTTCGAGACCAGCAGTTCGTCGATCTGATCCTGGTGAGCGATCGCCACGCGGAAGAGGTCTTCGGCAAAGCCGCGGACTTCGGGTTCGACCTCGTCACCGGCTTTCCAGAAGGTGGCGCGCACCTGGTCCGGCGTCTGCTTGCCGATGTCGGCCTGAAACAGCATCTGCATGGCGAGCTCGCGCGATTTGCGCCGCCCCGAGCTGTGATGGAGTCCTGAGGTCAAGCGCGGCCGCCTTCTAATAGCTTACGCCGCAGGCTGACCATCTCGATTGCGGCTGCGGCGGCTTCAAATCCCTTGTTCCCTGCCTTGATGCCGGCGCGGTTGAGGGCCTGTTCGAGGGTCTCGCAGGTGAGCACGCCGAAACTGTGCGGAATGCCGGTCTCCTGTTGCGACTGCCCAATCCCCCGTGCCACTTCGTTATAGATGGCTTCGTAGTGGGCGGTTTCGCCACGCAACAAACATCCGAGCGTGACGATGGCATCGACCGCGCCGGAGCCGGCAATCGTCCGGGCCGCCGCCGGAATCTCCCATGCGCCCGGCACGCGAACCACCTGAATATCGGCTCGGACCGCGCCGCTGCGCAATAACGCGTCGAGCGCGCCCTCAAGCAGGCGATCGGTGATGACGGCGTTCCAGCGGGCGACGACGATGGCGAACTTCATGCCGGCGGCGGAGAGATCGCCTTCTAGCGCCACCGGTTTGCCTTTCACCGGGTCGGTCCAGGCCCAGAAGCTGAACGCGAAGCCCGGCTCCGGATGGACGGTGAAGATGCGTGACTTCCAGTGCGTCTCGGTAATCTCCGAGATGCGGGCCACGGCCTTGTCGCCGTCCTGGGCACGCAGCCAAGCCGCGGCCGCCTGGTGCACGGCATCGAGCGCGGTCACCTCGACGAGAACATCCGCTGTGGGCGGAAACTTGCCGTCGACGAATTCGAGATTGCCGAGCGGAGCCAGGAATGCGGCGCCTCGGCTGCCTTCTTCATTCCAGCCCTTTCCCGGCGCAAAGCCGAGCGCAGGAAAAAAGCTCGCCAGCCGGTCATAGGCGGCGGCGCTGCCGGCGGAACGCAGAAAGGAGATGCCCTTGATCATGGATTGATTCTATCGGATCGGAGATCAGTGGTCAGTGGTCAGTGGTCAAGGACCAGGGATCAGTTCTGAGCTTCGGAGGGGTATTCGATTGCGGGGGCATATCTGAATGCCGAACAACGAAGGCCGGCGCAGGGCCGGCCTTGTTGCGATCTGGAATCTCGACTTACGTGGTGGAGCGCGGGATTACAGTAATGGCCGTCGCGGGAACGATGGTGCCGGTGCCGTTGAAGGTGCAGCCCACGTCGTTGCCGCCGTTGGCGATAGACGTACATGCGGGGAGATTGGGGCTGATCTGCTGGGTGTCGGTGGGCGGTGTCGCCGACGGGTTTGTTGGAATGCCGATGTAGTGGATCTGATTGTCGCCCGCGGTGGAGACGAAGAAGATGGAATCGTCGGGGGTGAAGGCTCCGAACAGTGGCGCGGTGATGGCCGAAGCGCCTTTGAGCGCGACGTAGCCCACCGTGCCAGGCGCAGTGCCGGCGCCGGGTATGTAGTAGGGAAGCTGGGCGCCAGTGCTTGTGCCGTTATAGGTGATGAAGGCGAGGTTGGATACGGGCGACGCCACCACCTGATTGATGGCGGTGGCGTTGACGCCAGTGAGCGCGACCTGGTTGACGCTGCTGTTGATAAGCAGAGGAGCCAGGGTCTGCGTTGTGCCGCTGATGGTGATCGGACATGCGCTGGTGGGAACGGTGACGGCGATATCGGAGAGCGTAACTCCACCGCCCAGCAGCGCCGCGCCAAGAATGTGCTTGCCGTCGGTTGTCGCGGTCAGCACGTCCGACTGAACCGGCTCGGAATCGGCCTGCGGATAAAGCGTCATGCTTGCCAAGTTACCCACTGTGCCGGAGGGGCACCAGGTGTGCGCCACAGTCGGTGTGCCGCGAAGATAAGCGCCTACGCTGGGGATGGTGAGCGCCGGCGTCTGACTGGTGGTGGAGACGGCCACATTGGGCGGCAGCGTTCCCGGAGGAATGGAACCGGAGGGCAGCGGGCTGGGCGGCAGCGGGTAGGTGCTCCAGCCGGTGCTCTGGCTATACACATACAGCGTGTCGGTGTGTCCCGTGATGGCGCCGCTGTTGAGGGCCTTGTTATCGGTGATGTAGAGGGTCTTGGAGTCCGGTGTCCAGGCAGCGGCATTCCCGAGGCCGTTAAATGTAGTCGATGAGCCACCGGACGTGGAGTAAAGGTAGAAGAGCTGGCGCACCTGGTCGTTGATGAGCACGGTCGCGTTGTTGGGAGCAACAGCAAGCACCACGCCTGGTACGCTCGGATCCTGCTTGGTGATGGAGTTGGAGGCCGTGCTGTAAGACATCAACTCGCGGGCCGAGCCAAAGTAGAGAGTGTTGCCGCCGCTGTCCATCGCCATGGAGTTGGGTACATACGGCAGGCGAACCGTGGAACCAACCTGGCCGGTAAGCAGCTCAATCGGTACAAAGTACTGGGACAGGCCCGGCGCGGCGAACCACACGTAGTCGCTGATGGTGCCGGGCGTGGTGATGTTCACCGGGTTGGAGGAGATGGAAAGGCCGGTACCGTACAAGCCCAGTTCATTGATGGGTGCCGAATTGCAGATCGGAGGCTGGCAGATGGCGTAGACCGAGGCAACGCCGGGGTAGCGGGGATTGATGCTTCCGCTGCCGGTCACGCTGATGTCGATGGGATTGGTGGACTGGTAGTCGAGGATCAGGCCGGTAATGGACTGATTGTTGGTGTCAAGCACCGTGGTGGTCAGGTTCTGCTGCACGCCCTGGGTGATCGTCCCGATGGTGGCTCCATTGGCTAGCGTCACCTTGATGGATTGCGGCGGGCAGGTGGAGAAGTATCCGGCCGAGGAGCCCGATTCGGCGATCGAAGCGGTGATGACGGTGGTGCCGGACTGATTTGCGGTGATCTGATTTGTGTTGGTGTCGATGGTGCCTATGCTGGCGGTGCCGACATTGAAGTTGAAATAGCCGATCGCCGACGTGCAGCTTGGGATGGAAGCCAGTGTCTGGCCCGGGGGCAGCGGGCAGGCAAGGCTGGGGGATGAGGACGTGGTGACCGAAGACGGCGCGCACAGCAGGTACTGCTGGCCGTTCGAGCTGTAGCAGGCCTGTGCATCGAGATTCGCCGTTTGCGTCTGGGAAAGGCATTGCTGGGGCCCGACCAGGGCAACCGAGCTCACCTGTGAATGGATAAAGACTTTAACCGGGTTGGAAGTGACCGTATTGGCCGAGGCCGTAATATAGGCAACGCTGTAGGGCAGGCCGCTGGTCGAGGGCAGAGGATTGGGAAAATAGCAATAGGTATAGTCGGCGACGCCGCCGCCGGTATTCCGATTCCATGTTCCTGCGCAGATATTGCCGGTGGGCGAGATATCGACCAGCTTATTGTTCGTTGTTCCCCAGGTGAACTGGTTGGAACTCACGCCGGCGCTGCTGCCGGTGCAGGTGAGGGCTTGTGGCTGCTGCGCCTGCAGGGTCTGGCCATAAGCCAGGGAGATGCCGGTAGTCTGGGGCTGGAGCGTGATGGATGCAACCGCGGTGGTGAGGATATCCGAGCCCGGAACGGCGCAGTACTTACCCGCCGGGTTGCGGGTGCATCCGGAGATGGAAATCCCGGCCGGAATGGCCAGGCAAAACACAAAGACAAGCGTCAAAAACCGCCGCATGAATCCTCCCCGCCCCGCTTTGTCGAGCCGCGGAACGGTCCGTCCGAAAACCGTGAGAAGAATTGAGTTATAGCAACCCAACGACTGGCCATAGGCTGGCAAGAAGCGGGTGAAATCCGCCTAAACTACCGGCTCCCGGCACCATGCGCAGGCATGTCGCCGGCCGGAGAACGCGCTCTCAAACACTCCAAGGAAAAAGTGTAACAGGGCGAGCCCCTCTCTGGCTTGAGGCAGCCGTCACGGTCATCTCCTCCGGATCTGTCTCTATAGACTTGTCCGGCGGCGGTTCGAAAGCAGGGCCTAAGGCGTTGCCGGCAGGTAGCGGTCGAACCAGTCCGCAGCCCGCTCCATCACATCGCGGCGGTGTTCGGGATCGACAAAACCGTGCCCTTCGTTGGGATAGACCACGAGTTGGGCAGGGACGTGGAGGTCGTGGAGCGCGTGCCAGAACTCGAAGGACTGGGGCGCCGGGCACTCGCCGTCGCGATCTCCCACGACCGCCAGGGTAGGGGTGTGGGCCTGTTTGATGAAGGTCATGGCGGAGCTTTTGGCATAGACTTGCGGGTCGTCGTAGACGGAGGCGCCGAAGTAGGGAATCATCCACTGGTCGATGGAGTTCTCGCCGTAGTAGCTCAGCCAGTCCGAAATGCCCGCGCCCGCCACCGCCGCTTTGAAGCGGCTGGTCTGGGTGACGGCGAACATGGTCATGAAGCCGCCGTAGCTCCAGCCGGCAATCCCGATGCGGTTGGGATCGACGGGGTATTTCGCCAGGACGGTATCGACGCCCGCCAGAATGTCGCGAAGGTCGCCGTAGCCGAAGTCTTTTCGGTTGGCCTGGGTGAAGGCCTCGCCCTGGCCGTAGCTGCCGCGCGGATTGGGCATGAGGACGAAGTAGCCCAGGGCCGAGAACTCCACAGTGCCGAACCCGCCGGCCCCGCCGCCCCAGCGCCCAAGAACAGCCGAGGCCGGACCGCCGTGAACCTCGACGATCATCGGGTATTTCTTGGCCGGGTCGTAGTCTTTGGGGTACATGAGCCAGCCCTGCACGTGGAAGGCGTCGCTGGTCCAATCGAGGGAGACGGTCTTTCCCCAGGCGGGCTGGATGCCGTCGTTGATATGGGAAAGCCGGATCAAGCCATAAGGACCAGCACGCGTGGTTCCTCCTGGTTTGGCCGCATAGATCTCCGGAGGGGTGTCGAAGCTGCTTCCATTGAAGACGAATATTGAGCGATCGGCAGTGGCAGACAGACTCAATTCCGTCCGGGCGTCGCCCACCGCTCCCGGCATTTTGAAGGGTGGTCCGTCCGGCGTGGCTAGCTGATCGTCGCCAGTTCCATTGAGGTGCAGGCTAAAGCGAACGAGTTGGCAGTTGCCACCCGCCAGCTCGCTGACATAGATGTGGTCATTGCCGTCCCAGGTGATCCACGCCGGCGATGTGGGCCGCTGCGATGTCAGATTGTGCGGCTGTCCTCCCGCCGCGGACACAATCCACACGTCGCCGCCCGTCACTCCCTCGTCGCTCATCAGCCCGCCAATGAAGGCGATGGTTTTGCCGTCGGGCGACCAGCGCGGCGCCGCGATCTGCAGTCCGCGAAGCGGGCCGGCAACTTCAGCCGGAGCGAGGACTGCCTTAGGCGCGCCACTCAACTCTTGCGTGTACAGCTTGGCCACCCACCAGTTGTTCTCTCCCGGCGGATCGGCGGCGATATACGCCAGTGACTTGGAATCCGGCGACCAGTCGAACTCGTAGACGTGCAGATTGGCCGGAGTCACCTGCATTGCGTTCGACGCCGCCACGTCCAGCCGCGTCACGGCCACGCGCTGCACTTCAATATTGTCCTCGCCAATCACTCCCGACGGAGGCTTCATTGCGGCGAGGGCTCCGGCGGCACGGGTTGCGCCTTCGACATACAAGAACGCAATCGATTCCCCGTCGGGCGAAAAAGCCGGGTCATGCACAAAGCCATGCAGTTCCGTCACTCGCCGCGGCCGGTTGGCATCGAGGCGAGTGATGTAGAGATCGTCCTGCCCGTCCGCCTCTCCATCCCGATCCGCACAGTCCGATAAAAAAGCCAGTGACTTCGAGTCCGGCGACCAGGCGATCTGGTCTTCGCGGCAGTGCTGGTCAGCCGAGGCGGCGGCGGTGACACGCTCGCTTTTGTCGATCGCGCCGATCAAAGCAACCCGAATCTCGGCCCCGTCGCGCGCACCCTGAATCCAGGCCACGCGCCTGCCGTCGGGCGACACCGCAACCTGACCGAGAGAGTGGCCGCGGTTGATGCTGCTCAGGACTTGCTCGACGCGGACTTGCTCGATGCGGTCGTGGCTGGAGGCATGTGAGTCCTGGCCAGCGGTGGCACAAGCCGGCCAGAAGAGCAAAGCAGCGGCGCCGAAGACTGCGGTCAGCGATCTGCGAGAGGGCGGAAAAAACATAGGGAAATGCTAACAGGGACAGTCAGGCAGGAGCACGATGTTCGGCGTTCAGGAGGCCGGTGCAGCCTGGGGCCTGGCCGGCGGCGTGAGCACGAACCCCTTGCGGACCAGCGCGAACCCTTGCTGCGGCAGCTCTGCCTGCAAAAGCTGGTTTTCGGGGCCCGAGAAGAGGTCCGTTCTGGCACCGGCGATGGTGGCCACCAGATGGTGCACCGTAATGGGCTTGCCGTCGAGCGAGCCCACCTCGTCGGCGTAGGTGGCCAGCTCGATGGCAGCTACGGAGGCCGGTTGGCTGCCCGATTGTTTGGGGAGAATGGCCCACAGATCGCGGTTGTTGCGGCTGACACCGAGCGCCAACAAGGTCTCCAAGGCTCCGGGGTCGAAATCGGGCAGAAATACGGCGGCGGGGTACGCAGCCAGGCGCGCGGTTGCGCTGCGGCCGTTGGCGGAGACGTTGAGCAGAAGCTGGGCCGAGTCGGGCGCGGCGCTCACGTTGACGGCCGTCCCGTTGACGACGGCGCTCAATTGAACATGCTTGAGCTGATTGGCGGCGGAGAGAGTCTCGGTCTTGGAGAGCGCGTAGTCGAGGCCCTCCATCTCCACGCGCACCAGCGAAGTGGAGTCGTAGCCGTCCGGGGTAGCGGCAAAGTTGAAGCTGGCCGAGCCGACGACTTGGCCGAGCCGCGCAACCTCAAAACTGCCCGACTGGGCGCAGGCCGCGGACGAGAGAACCAAGGCAAGAGATCCCGCAAGGGAAAAAGAAAGCAGATTGCGCACGGACGTTGACGTCACTCCTGCCTGCTTAGACGGGAGCTCGGGGAAAGAGTTGCGAAAGGACAGGGTTCAGAGATCAGAGATCAGGGGTCAGACAAAGTCACCGAAGTCCAAATTCTGAGGTTCCCACACTTGCGACACCGAAAAGGTACCGCACGTGTGCACGGGGCTTCGCAGGATGATAAGAGGGCTCCGGGCTTTTCTGAACCCTGATCCCCGATCTCTGATCTCTGACCCCTGTCCTTCACCCTTTAGCCGTAGCAAACCGCTTGTTGACCTCTTCCCAGTTGACGACGTTCCACCAGGCGGCGAGGTAGTCGGGGCGGCGATTCTGGTACTTCAGGTAGTAGGCGTGTTCCCAGACGTCGTTGCCGAGGATCGGATAAATCCCCTGCGAGAGCGGCGAATCCTGGTTGGCCGTGGTTGTCACCTTGAGCTTGCCGCCCGAAAAGATCAGCCAGCCCCAGCCGGAGCCGAACTGCTTGGCCGTGGTCTCGTTGAAAGTCTTCTTGAAGGCTTCAAAGTCCCCGAAGTCGGCGGTGATCTGGGCGGCGATGGCGCCGGTGGGGTTGCCGCCGATGCCAGTTGTGTTCGCCGGCCCCATTAGCTTCCAGAATGCGGTGTGGTTAGAGTGGCCTCCGCCGCTGTTGCGGACTACGCCGCGAATCTCCTCGGGAACCGCGGCCAGATCGGCGATCAGATCGTCAACCGGCTTCGCGGCCAGCGCCGGGTAGTTGGCCAAAGCGGCATTCACGTTGGTGATGTAGGTCTGGTGGTGCTTGTCGTGGTGGAGCTTCATCGTCTCTGTGTCGATGAAGGGTTCGAGGGCGGCGTAGTCGTAGGGAAGCGGTGCAAGTTCATAAGCCATAGGGGAAATTCCTCCGTGAGCATTGTACTGTGAGGGTTTGACCCTGCGCTGAGCGAAAACAGGCAAGGCGTTTGGGGGGCCTGAGGTTCTGCAACACGATTTTCACACGCGCCTGCGTGGACGTACACTTGGATGCCGGAAAAGGCGTGGACGGTGCGGGGAATTGAAACCGGAAAGGGCAGTCGCGACTCAAGGCTGAGCTGAATCGGACCCCGTGAGTTTCTTTTCTTCGTTCGCCTTGCGCGCCTCCATCGACTTGCGTCTCCATTTCTCCGCGTTGTCGACATCGTCCTTGCGGGCGGCTTCGTCGGCAAAGTCGACGTCGGCCTTGCGCCGGTAGACGAGATTCATGTAGGCCATGGCATCGTCGTAGTTGGGGCGGTTCTCGATGGCTTGCTGGAGATACTCCAGGGCCTCCTCGACCAAGGGGCCGTTCTGAATCCGGAGGGTTTCCAGCACTTCGGCGGGGGCCTTGGAGTTGCCCATGCCGTCGTCCTGGATGCCGAGCGGGGCGAACGCGCGTAGCGCATTCAGGTGAGCCAATGTCCAATCGATGACACCCACGGTGTAGGCGGCCTCCGGGTCGCGCGGATCCTCGTTCAGGACTTTCTTCTGCCAGACCTTGGCGTTGTCGAGGTCCTTGACGGCGAAGTAGACGCCGGCGACCTGCTGCATGGCGTTCACGTCGTGCGGTTCCTGTTCGAGGGCCTGCTGAAAAACGGCGATGGAGTACTGTGCAGTCTTCAGGTTTTCGGGCGTGTCGAGGCCGGGAATGACGCTTTGAGCCAGGGCGGTGCCGAGATAGGTTTTGGCCAAATGCGAACTGGGATCGAGATCCGTAGCCTTCTGGAAGTGAGCGATGGCATCCGGGTAGCGGGCGGCGCGGTAAGCTTCCACGCCTTTGTTCAGCTCATCGCCCGGCGAGGACTGCGCGGCGAGTCGGCCAACCGGTGCGAGGAACACGAAGATCGAGGCAGCGGAGGCGAGATTGCGGAAAAGATGGCGGGAATCGAACATGGTGCGCCTCGGGGCGGGGATCAGGGGTAGAAATCAGGAAACAGATGAGAGATGGCAGGTAACAAATGTAAGAGAACAGAATCGCACAAGGAATACGATACCCCAGAATCGGCAAATTGGCGTGGAATGGACGGTTGATGGAAACTTTTGTGGGGGACCTCCCATCAAAAGAGAGGGTTGGCATGCGGCTTCCTTGTCTTCCCGCTTGAGGATTCGGCTGCGTGTGCGCTTTTTCTTGATTTTTTGAATTTTTGAGCACTGCATTAGTGATGTCCTGGCAGCCGCGCCAGAGGCGCAGAGTTTGTTAGCCCCGCGCTTCAGCGTGGGGAAACGGAATTCCACGACCTCGCTACGGAGTCCCGTAGAGACGGCGCAAGGACATTTCTTTTGCAGGAATCAATAGCCTTCGCGTGTGGTCCCCCATGATTGGATCGGTCTGTGTTCTTCGATTCCCTGTGAGTTGATTTCCCAAAACTGGAAAGAGTGACGAAACCATGAGCGATCAAGCGGACTACCGTTGGCTTGAGCAGCAGGGCGAAGCGTTCGGCGCGCCCGGCCTCGACCCCCGCTGGACTTCAAGCGTAAAAGACGCGGTGGGCACCGCCTACTCGGCCTCGAGCCGGGTGTGGTTCACCTGCTCGCACGGAATCCTGAACGAGGTCTATCACCCGACTATCGACCGTGCCCAGGTGCGCGACATGGAGTTCCTGGTCACCGACGGCGAGACCTTCTTCCACGAAGAGAAGCGCGACATGGAATCGAAGTTCGAGTATATCGATGCGGAGGCGCTGGGGGTCCGCTACGTGAACAGCGATCCGGAAGGCCGCTACCGGCTGACCAAGGAGATCATCTGCGACCCGCACCACTCGGTGGTGCTGACACACGTCAGGCTGGAAGGGCGCGCGGATCTGCTGCCGCGGCTGAAGGTCTATGCGCTTTTGGCGCCGCATTTGGACAACGGCGGAGCCGGCAACTCGGCGCGCGCGGTGGACATTGCCGGGCACAAGGCGCTGCTGGCGTGGAAGAACGAGTGGTCGCTGGCGATGAGCTCCAGTTGCGGATTCTCGCGCGTGAGCTGCGGGTTTGTGGGCGCGAGCGACGGCTGGCGCGACTTGATGGAAAACTTCCGCATGGACTGGGAGTTCGGCTCGGCGACGAACGGCAACATCGCTCTGATCGGCGAGCTGGATTTCAAATGCGGGCCGACGGCGGGTGGATATGAGTTCACCGTGGCATTTGGCCTTGGGGAGGGCCACCACACCGCTGCGCAGAAGACGATGAGCGCCTTGGCGATGCCGTTCGAGGACCATCGCGAGCGCTTCATCGAGCAATGGCGGCGGGCGGCCAATCCCGAGTGGCTGGCAGCAAAATCAGGCGATGGCGGCAAGTTGATGCGGGTCAGCCACAATGTGCTGCTGGCGCACGAGGACAAGACTTACTCCGGCGCGTTTGTGGCCTCGGCGTCGATTCCCTGGGGACAGATCAAGAGCGACGACGACCTGGGCGGTTACCACCTGGTGTGGACGCGCGACATGGTGCAGACGGCGACGGCTCTGCTGGCCTGCGGAAGGTCGGAGACGGCGCGCAGGGCGCTGGTCTACCTGGCCTGCACGCAGCATCCGGATGGGGGCTTTGCCCAGAATTTCTGGATCGACGGAACACCGTACTGGAAAGGGCTGCAACTGGACGAGGTGGCGTATCCCCTGATCCTTGCCTGGCGGCTGTGGAAGTCCGATGCGTTGGGCGAAATGAAGATCTTTCCGTTTGTGGAACGGGCGGCGGGGTTCCTGGTGCGGCACGCGCCCATCACCCAACAGGAGCGGTGGGAGGAGAACGCCGGTTATGCGCCGTCGACACTGGCCGCGGCCATTGCCGGGCTGATTTGCGCGGCGGAGATGGCGCGCGCCCACGATGCGGCGGAGTTTGCGGTGTTTCTCGAGGAGTTTGCCGACTGGATCGAGAAGCATCTCGAAGACTGGACAGTGACCAACGACGGCGTGCTGTACCCGGAGATCAAGCGCCACTACATGCGCATCCGCCCGCCGGAGAAAGGCGCGGCCTATGAATGCGAAAACTGCGGCGACGAGATCGTGCGGCTGGCTAACCGCCCGCCCGGCGCGCGCACGGAGTTCGAGGCCCGCGAGATTGTGGACGCGGGCTTCCTCGAGCTGGTCCGTTACGGGGTGCGTCGCGCCGACGATCCGCTGATTGTGGACTCACTCAAGGTGGTGGACGCGGTGCTGAAGCGCGATCTGCCCCAGGGTCCTGTGTGGTTGCGGTACAACGGGGACGGCTACGGACAGAGGCCGGACGGAGGACCCTATCAGGGCTGGGGCCAGGGCCGTCCCTGGCCGCTGCTTACCGGCGAGCGGGCACACTACGAGCTGGCGGCCGGCAACGGTTTCGAGAAGCTGATCAGGACCTATGAGGCATTTGCCACCTGCGGCCAGATGCTCCCGGAGCAGGTGTGGGACGAGCCGGACATGCCGGAAACCAGCCTGCGCCTGGGAATGCCGGCCGGCTCGGCGGTGCCTCTGGTCTGGGCGCACGCCGAGTACCTGAAGCTGCTGCGCTCGGCTCTCGACGGCAAGGTCTTCGACCGCGTTGACGCCGTGTTTGAGCGGTATTGCGAGCCGGCGGGTAGGCAGAAGCTGCGCCACGATTTGGAAGTCTACAGCTTCCGGAGGCCGATCCAGAGCATGGATGCCGGAAGCACGCTGCGAATACTGGACGAAAGGCAATTTGAGGTGATCTGGACCGCGGACGGCTGGCGGAACACGCAGGTCATGCAGAGCCGCAGCCTGGGCAGCGCCGGGTTCAGCGCCGACATTCAACCAGAGGGCAAGACAGGCGGCACGGTGGAGTGGACCCTTCACTGGCCGGAGCGGGACGCCTGGCTTGGGTACAATGTGGAAGTCAAGGTAAACACCGATTAGGAAACCTCTGATCAAGTCGATGTTTTGAAAGGGCACGACTTCAGTCGTGCCGAAAATGTAACAAAAACTACGCGGGCTTTAGCCCCTGAGGGAATGCTGAGTGGGCAACCAGGCCTGATTCGAACGTCCCAATATGCTTCGCAGCGAAAGGAAATCGCAGAATCTCATATGACTCCTACCCTTACCGATACCTCACTCGATACGCTTTCTGTCGATACTCTCCGTCTCCTTGCCGTCGATACGGTGGAGAAGGCCAAGAGCGGCCACCCCGGCGCGCCCCTGGGCTGCGCGCCCATTGCCTACCTGCTCTATCACAAACAGATGAAGCACAATCCGGCGCATGCAAAGTGGGCCGACCGCGACCGCTTCGTGCTGTCCAACGGCCACGCATCCGCGCTGCTCTATTCATCGCTTTTTCTCTCCGGCTACGACGTGACATTGGACGATCTGAAGAGCTTCAGGCAGTGGGGATCGCGCACGCCGGGGCATCCCGAGTTCGGCGTGTTGGCCGGCGTTGAAGCGACCACCGGCCCGCTCGGCCAGGGCCTGGCGATGGCCGTGGGCATGGCCATCGCGGAAAGGCATCTGGCCGCAATCTATAACCGGCCCGGCTTTGAGGTAGTGAATCACCACACCTATGCGCTGGCCGGCGACGGCGACATGATGGAAGGCGTATCGCACGAGACCGCCTCTCTTGCCGGAACCCTCGGTCTGGGCAAGCTGATTGTTCTTTACGACGACAACCTGATCTCCCTCGACGGGCCGACAGAGCTGAGCTTCACAGAGAACGTCTACAAGCGCTTCGAGGCATACAACTGGCACGTGCAGCGGGTGATGGACGGCAACGACCTCGCCGGCATTGAAGCGGCCATAGAAGCCGCCAAGGCCGAAACCGGCAAGCCCTCGCTGATCGCGGTGCGCACGGTGATTGGCTACGGATCGCCCAAGGCGGGCTCGAGCAAAGCGCACGGCGAGCCGTTGGGCGCGGCCGATGTCGTAGCGACGAAGAAGTTCTTCGGATTCCCGGAGGACCAGAGCTTCTATCTCCCCGAAGACGCCCTGGCCAACTGGCGCCAGGCGGGACCGCGCGGAGCAGCCCTCGAGTCCGAATGGAAGAAGCTCTTCGCGAGCTACGCGGCGGCGTTCCCTGAGCTGGCCGCAGAGTTTGAGCGCACCCAGAAGGGCGAGCTCAAGGCGGAATGGGAAAAGTCGATTCCGGCCTTTGGCGTGGATAAGAAGGTGGCCACGCGCAACGCCGGACAGACAGTGATGAATGCCATTGCCGAAAGTGTTCCCGAGCTCTTTGGCGGTGCAGCCGACCTGACCGCCTCCACCAAGACGATCTTCAAGCCGGGAGTGAGTTTCCACGTCGACCCGGCGGCGCGCAACGTCTTCTTCGGCGTGCGCGAATTCGCCATGTCCGCGGCGGTGAATGGAATCGCTGCGCACGGCGGGCTCATTCCTTTCGGGTCCACTTTTTTTGTGTTCTCCGACTACGCCAAGCCGGCGCTGCGCATTGCCGCGTTGATGGAGGTCCACTCGCTGTTCGTCTTTACCCACGACTCCATTGCCGTGGGCGAGGACGGCCCGACGCATGAGCCCATCGAGCACCTGATGGCGTTGCGCGCGGTGCCGCATATCACGGACTTCCGTCCCGCCGACGCCAACGAAACCGCCGCTGCATGGCGTCTGGCTCTGGAGCGCAAGGGGCCCTGCTTCTTCGCTCTCACCCGCCAGGATTTGCCCGTGCTCGACCCCGCCACGCACGACGCCTATGCGGGAGTCAGCAAGGGCGCCTATGTGCTGGAAGATGCGGCGAACCCACAAGTGGTTTTGATCGCCACCGGCTCCGAGGTGTGGCCCGCTTTGGATGGGGCAAAGCTCCTGACCGCCGACGGGATTCGCGCGCGCGTGGTCAGCATGCCAAGCTGGAGGATCTTCGAGGAGCAGACCGCGGCTTATAAAGCAAGCGTTCTGCCCGCGGGTGTGCCCAGATTGGCGATCGAAGCCGGGGCCACTCTTGGCTGGTGGAAGTATGTGGGCCTGGATGGCGACGTAATCGGTCTCGATCGCTTTGGCGCCTCCGCGCCGGGCGCGATCGTGATGAAGGAACTCGGATTCAGCGCAGAGAATGTCGCAGCGCGGGCAAAGAAGCTAGTGAAGTAAGACAGAGATCGGAGATCAGGGGTCAGAGATCACCCGAAAGATCCGCTGCCCTCGCAACCAAGCCCTGTGCCCCATCCATTCGCCTTCTTTCCGGCGAATGGGTGGGACACCAGAAACTCAATGTTTGGGTCTTTTGCCGATCCGTGATCCGTGATCCCTGATCCCTGATCTCTGATCCCTGATCTCTGATCCCTGATCTCTGATCCCTGATCCCTGATCCCTGATCCCTGATCCCTGATCCCTGATCTCTGATCCCTAACTCCGAAGGAGTGCACTTTGAAACTCGTCATCGCATCCGATCATGCGGGATTTTCTCTCAAAGAAGAGGTTCGCGCCCATCTGGCCAAGGCCGGCTGCGAGGTCCTCGACCTGGGCGCCTTCAGAATCGAACCCCAGGACGACTATCCGGATTTTGCCGAGCGTGTGGGCCTGGCGATCAAGGCTGGCGAAGCGCCGCGCGGGATACTCATCTGCGGTTCCGGCGTGGGCGTGTGCGTAGCGGCAAACAAGATTCCCGGCATTCGCGCCGGCATGTGCCACGACACTTACTCCGCCCACCAGGGCGTGGAACACGATGATATGAACGTGATCGTGTTGGGCGCGCGCATCATTGGAGCCTCTTTGGCGTTCGAAGTTGTCGATGCCTTCATCAAAGCGGAGTTCATTGTCAAAGAAGAGCGCTTTACGCGAAGGTTCAAGAAGGTCCTGGCCATCGAAGCCAAATACATGTGCGGAGACGGCTCCGCAAACCCGGCTTGATGCAAGCCCCTCAGCCACGGCGGCGATTCGCGGGGAGGTCCGCGCATCCAGCAGCCGCTTGAATCTTCATCAAGGATTCATCTTCGGTATCGCACACTGAAAGGCGCCGATGTTCCCCTTCGACGTGATCCTCTTTGATGTGGGCGGAGTCCTGCTGACCAACGGCTGGGACACACGCGAACGCGCGCTTGCAATCGAACGATTCCATCTCGATCCGGCCGGCTTCGAGGCCCGCCACCGTGCTGCCTACCCCGCCTGGGAGAGCGGCGCGATTACTTTGCAGACCTATCTTGGAGCAACGGTTTTCAACCAGCCGCGCAGCTTCTCGCAAGAGGACTTTTTTGCATTCATGCTTGCTCAGTCCAAAATACTTCCCGACAGCGCGCTGGGAACCTTGAAGGAACTTGCGGCATCCAACAAATGTATGTTAGGCGCGCTGAACAACGAGTCGCGCGAAACCAACAAGTACCGCTTTGAAACCTTCGGCCTGTTTCGTTATCTCAAAGTGGCCTTGAGTTCCTGTTATCTGGGCCTGAGAAAGCCGGACCTGGCCATTTATCAAGCAGCTCTCGATATTCTTGGCCGCCCCGCGGAGCGGGTTCTATTTATCGACGACCGCCCGGAGAATGCGGCGGCGGCGGCGACAGCGGGCATGAAAGTTATCCAGTTTGAGGGTGAGGAAAGTTTGCGGAGTGAGTTAGTCAATTTGGGTGTTCTGTAGTTTGCTTGGGTTCCATCCCATCCTAGCCACAAAACTCCGCCGCGACGGGTGGCGAGGATGGGGCACCCGGCGCACACCGGCACGAACTAGCTGAAAGCTGATAGCTAAAAGCTAATAGCTGCTTTTCCGGAGGAGTTATGCAACTTGGATTGATCGGCTTGGGCAAGATGGGCGGTAACATGGCGGAGCGGCTGCGTCTGGGAGGACACCAGGTAGTCGGCTTCGACTTCAGCGCGGATGCGGTGGCGCGGCTAACTGCCTCGGGGAATGTCGGCGCGTCAACCATCGAGAATCTTGTCCAAAACCTAAAAGGCCGGAAGGCCATCTGGATCATGGTTCCGCAGGGCGCTCCCGTTGACCAGACAATCGCCAGCCTGGAGCCGCTGCTGAATCCCGGCGATATTCTCATCGACGGCGGTAACTCGAATTACAAGGATTCAGTGCGCCGCCACGCGGAAGTTACCTCCAAGGGATTTCAGTTTGTGGATGTGGGCACCTCCGGCGGAGTGTGGGGATTGAAGGAGGGTTACAGCATGATGATCGGCGGCGACAAAGAGCCTGTCGAATATCTGCGGCCCATCTTCGAGACTCTCGCGCCCGAAAAAGACAAGGGCTGGGGACACGTGGGCCCGGGCGGCTCCGGGCACTTTGTGAAGATGATTCACAACGGCATTGAGTACGGCATGATGCAGGCCTATGCGGAAGGTTTTACGATCATGGAGAAGAAGCAGGAGTTCGCGCTCGACCTGCCGCAGATCGCGCAGATTTGGCGCTACGGCAGCGTGGTGCGGAGTTGGCTGCTGGACCTGACCGCCGATGCCCTTTCCAAGAATCCCACGCTGCAAGGCCTCGAAGCATTTGTCGAGGACTCGGGCGAGGGACGTTGGACGGTGATCGAGGCGATCGATTTGAATGTCTCGGCGCCCGTTATTACGGAGTCGCTGATGCGGCGCATCCGCTCGCGGGAAGAGAATAACTTCACCGACCGCATGTTGGCGATCATGCGCAATGAGTTTGGCGGACACGCCGTGAAGAAAGACTAGTTCACAGTTCGTAGTTCACAGTTCTTAGTTCACAGCAAGAAGGCGTGCAGCGGACTGCGAACTGCGAACTAAGAACTGCGAACTCCAGGAGGACGAATGACAACGATACAGGCGAATGTGCGGCCGGAGGATCTCTTACAGGTTCCTAAAGGCCAGGAGCGGATTCCCGATCCGGGGATTCTGGTGATCTTTGGAGCTTCCGGCGACCTGACCAAGCGCAAGCTGCTGCCGGCGTTATTTCACCTGCGCCAGGCGGACCTGCTGCCCAAGGAGTTTGCCATCGTCGGCGTGGCGCGACGGCCGCTGGGCGACGAGTTCGCAAAAGACATGCGCGCCGGAATCGTTGAATTTGGCGGCACGGATGCGAGCGACTCCAAGCTCGAGGATTTCGTGCAGCACATCAGCTACTTCCCTCTCAACTTCGACGACCCCAACGACTACGCGGGCCTGAAGACCGAGCTTGATCGCATCGACAAGGAAAGGAACATCGGCGGCAAGCGAATCTTCTATCTCGCCACGGCGCCGGAGTTCTTTGCCGGCATTGTGGAGAACCTCGGTGCGCAGGGCATGGCGCAGCCGGAGAAGGGTGTGGCGTCGGTGGTAATCGAAAAGCCATTTGGCCACGACCTGGATTCGGCGCGCGAGCTCAACCACCAGGTGAATGCCGTCTTCCACGAAAGCCAGGTCTTCCGCATCGACCACTACCTGGGCAAGGAGACGGTGCAGAACATATTGGTCTTCCGGTTTGCCAATGGGATGTTCGAGCCGGTGTGGAACCGCAATTACATTGACCACGTGCAGATAACGGCGGCCGAGACACTGGGTGTGGAGGGGCGCGGGCCGTTCTATGAGAAGGCCGGCGCGCTGCGCGACGTGGTGCAGAACCACATGATGGAGTTGCTAAGCTTTGTCACCATGGAGCCGCCCTCCAGCTTCGATTCCGAGGCCGTGCGGCGCGAAAAAGTGAAAGTGTGGCGCGCCATTCCGCCGGTGCCGATCCTGAATGCGGTGCGCGGCCAGTACGGGCCGGGCATTGTGGACGGCCAGCACGTTGCGGGCTATCGCGACGAGGAGCGGGTCAATCCGCAATCGGGCACCGAGACCTACGCCGCGCTGCGCCTGGAGATTGAGAACTGGCGCTGGGCCGGCGTTCCGTTTTACCTGCGCGCCGGCAAGCGGCTCAAAAAGCGCGCCACCGAGATCAGCATCCAGTTCAAGCAGCCGCCGCTGTTGATCTTCAACCGCATGGCGGGTAGCGGCCCCTGTCAGGAGATTCAGCCCAACCTGCTCACCATCCGCATCCAGCCCGACGAGGGAATCTCGCTGCGCTTTGGCGCCAAGGTGCCCACCACGCCGAACATGGACGTCTGCCCGGTGAACATGGACTTCGACTACGAGGCCGCCTTCGGCAAATCGAGCGCCAACGGCTACGAGCGCCTGCTGCTCGACGCCATGCTCGGCGACCAGACGCTCTTCTCGCACCGCGATGGCGTCGAGATCACCTGGGCTCTCTACACGCCCATCATCAACGCCTGGGCCGCGAAAAAACCGGAGGTGTTCCCGAACTACTTCGCCGGCTCCTGGGGCCCCGAGTGCTCCGAGCATCTGCTGGAGAAGTGGGGCCACACGTGGAGGAACGATCTGGGAAGAAAAGCGTAATCAAGCGCGCCTATACTTCGCGTATTAGTCATCATGGAGTGACCGGTCCAATGCGCTGACCGTGGGTTAGGCTGTGATTCAGGAAAGAGTCGCAACTCAGAGCCACAAGCGGAGAGGAACCGGTCATGAAGGAAAAGGTACGATTT
>Ga0182014_10003310_pt1 | contig 19461 bp, 14 predicted proteins | sample 612S2DmetaG_FD_120489 | JGI IMG/M metagenome (GOLD analysis project Ga0182014, IMG submission 120489) | Permafrost microbial communities from Stordalen Mire, Sweden - 612S2D metaG | ecosystem: Environmental > Terrestrial > Soil > Wetlands > Permafrost | place: Sweden: Stordalen | collected... | reverse complement strand
GTACCGGCGTCTTTCCAATCACGGTCATAGCCGTCGAGCCGGTAACGAAACTTCACCCTCTGTGGAACCAGAAAGGAGGGCGAAGTGTAATCAATCTGCAAGTCCCTTGGATTCGGCGGCACCTTGAGGTTTGGCGTTGCGTCGAACCCCTTTCGGTCAGCGACGAGCGATTCGATGTATGTCTGCGCCGGGAGCGCTTTTTGCGAGAGCCTGGAGGGGTCCACCATCTCTACCACAAATCCCGTCGCAAACCACACTCGCCCATCCGAAGAGTACGCCGCAGCATTGAAGGACGGCCCGCCTGCCGGCCGCGCCCCATCCAAGACGTCGTAAACACGCGTTTGAACCACCGCTTCGGGGTTGGCCCGCCAACGCTCGAGCTCGGAATCTGGGACCTGCACGACGCCACAGCCAGTGTGCAGCCACAAGCCATTCTCTTTGTCCTCGATGAACGAAATTACCGAGTTGCAGGGCAGACCGTTTTTCGTCGTCATCCGGTGCACCTTACCCTGTCGCCATTCCACAAGTCCGTTATTGGAACCGGCAAGAATGGAACCATCTGCCGTAGACATAATTTGGCGATTAAACGGATCGCCTCCAGGGTTCAGCGGAAACTTCGTTTCAAAAACGCCGTTCCGGAACAGTCCGAGATCTCCTTTCTTAGTAGCGATCCAAATTCCTCCGTGTGGGTCCGAAGCGAGGCTGTGTCCAGGCGGGATTTGCGACGCAGGGAACTCTTCACGCACCTGGAAATCACGGATGCGCACCAGCTTTCGCGGATTGCTTAGGCACTCTGCCCAGATACTCCCATCCACGTCTTCGGTCATCCCGACCACTAGTCCCAGCGGCTTGTGATTTGGTTCGGGGAGGCGCCGGAAGCGCCCACTCTTGAACAGATACAATCCGTCATCCACGCCCACCCACATGTTCCCAGCGCGATCTTCAAGTAACGAAGTGACTTGATGGCCCGGAAGACCACTCCCTGTGCGAATGGACGAGATTTTCCCGTCCTTGATGTGATCAAGGGAGCCAGCGTTTGCAACCCAGATGGTGCCAGCTCTGCTGGCCAGGACGCCTGCTGCTCCGTCTGTCCCCAAGCCTTCCCGAGCCGAGAAAATGGAAACGCTCGGATCGCGGAAACTGTCGATTCCATTTGAAGTTACAGCCCATACGATCCCTTCTCTGTCTTCAAAAAGATCAAGTACGGAATCGCTGGACAACCCATCCATCTGCTGATAATGGTCCACAACGTTGTCCTGGATACGAAAGATTCCCTTGCCGGCGGTACCTACCCAGAGATTGCCGTCGCGGTCGGAGATCATCGCGCTGACGACAACCTTACTCCCATCGAAGGTGGGCGTCACAAATGGTTTCACAGCGCCTTCCTTCAGTTGTCCAAGGCCCAGGCCAGGTCCGTCTGCTTGTATGCCGACCCACAGAGATCCATCGGGACCGTGTGCCACACTTGCAATCCCGTTCTGTCCCGCGTTGGATTTTAGGGCTTCGATCGGGTACGTCTCCGAGACGCCATCATGCCAGTGGACAAGCGCCGTTTGCCCTCCTAGCCAAAACCCTCCTTTTCCATCAGCCAATAAAGAATCAGATGGAGAAGTCGGGACTCCATCAGACTTTCCGAAACACTTGACGGCTCGGTCGGTAATACGGCAAAGGGGCGCGTCTGAGCCTGCGCTCCGGCCTCGCACGACCCACAAGGAGCCGTCAGGGTCCTCGCTGATCTGTTGAAACTGCTGCAGCCCATCCAAGTCGAAGCGAGAAGTGACGACACCACCCTTTAGGTGAACGATCTCACGCTCGCCAAGTGCCCATAGCCCACCAGCGCGGTCTCCATAGACCTTCACAATAGTGTTGATCGCTTTACCGTCGAAGGACAAAGTCCACGGAAGAAACCGAACACCGTCAAATCTGTAGATGCCCTGGGAATCAGATGAGAACCACAGATAGCCATCCAAGGTTTGCGAAATCGCTTCGATACCAGACGGCGCGGAGCCGTCTTGGATTCGCCAGGACGTGTGCATGTACTGAGTGATACGTTTGTTCGGATCAAGGCCGTGAACCACGCCTGCCAGCAACCATATGCAAGTGAGATGGCAGGCCAATGCGGCTGCAATCGTCGTGCGGGGCCAGCTAACCCGAAGCAGAAGCCGTCGGCAAGAAGCCATTTTTCCCACCTTCGCATCCGAACAGGCATTTAGACAGTAATGCTACCCGGTCCGATGGGAATCAACCGTAGTGTACGTCAAAAACGACACAACAGACCGTAATCCTGCTCACTCGGAGATGATAAAAGAACGAATTGGCAGAAGAATTGCCGATCACTCCTCAGCCTGTAATCGGCACGACTACCGACCGCGCCCCAGCGCGTGGGGATGCCGATGAGGTCGCATCCGATTTCCGCGCCGCGGTAGATCGCCGAGCCGAGCGGCAGTGGGAGCCCTTCAGTGTGCGCCCAGTTTCGGCCTTTTCGGGGTGCAACTGCTGGCAATGACGATCCTCAGATGGGTCGTCGCTGGCGGTAATGGATTTACGATAAATCATACCCAACTGCTGATGCACCTCCCACCCACTACCTCGCGTACTGGGCGGACGCGGGTCGAGTAAGCGTGAGCGGAGGAAGTGCAGACTCCACTTTCATATCCATCAGCAAGTCGATGCGGCGCTCCACCTGAAAGAATTTCGTCACGGTAAACGCAGGAAGCACCTTGTTGAACTTCTTGAAATACCTTTTTTTCAAGCTGCTATACGAGAGTCGTATTCGAACATTCGTTCTGCCATGGCTTTGGCATCGGCATCAGTGAGGTTCGAGTACTTCTCGGTGTACTCCTTGATGACGACAACGCGGCCATCGTCCAGCATGGATCGTTCGTGCTCGTACTGCCGATAGATGGGCCAGAACGCCGCGCCATCCTTGTCACTGAAGTTCATCGTTGCGCTGATGATTGTGGCTTTCTCTGCCCACATGTCGGCCCTGGCTACTTCGATCGCAGAGTCAATACTGGTCTCCTCACCTTGAGCGCGGCACATTTGGGCAGAGTGCGAGAATCCGAAACGTGATCGTGAGCAGTAAAGATTTGCGGATCATTGCCGAGACTCCTATGCGCCTTTCGTCGTGCGTCATCTGCGGATCAGTGCGGTTCAACCTTCATTGTTTAAGGACCCAAAAAAAGTCGCGCCTCGCGCATGAAGCGACGCCCGCGAACCAGCTTGCGGGCGGCATAAATACAAAGTCCAGCGAATGCAAGGCATGCCAAAATTTTTCCCGCTCTGCCAACGTAGGCGGCCGCGCGGTCCAGGTCATGGCTGAAGACATAGCCGAGTCCGGCATAAACGCACGCATAGAGACTGGCGCCAACGGCTTCAAACGCCAGGAAACGGAGTCGGCTGGTGCCGGTTGTCCCGGCCAGGGGAGGCGCGACCGCGTCCAGTCCGGGGACGAACTTGTCCAGAACGAGAATCGGAGTCCCATACCGGGCAAAGGTCTCTTTCGCTCTACGATCATGGGCGGCAGGGTCTCGCGTGAAGCGGTGAATGAAGTGCAAGACCTGGTCACCCCAGCGCCGACCCGCCTCGTACCACACCCAGTCGGCCAGCACACAGGCAGTGACGGCCAGACCGAGCACGGGGACGAGGTCCAACTTCCCGGCGGCTGCCAGTGCCCCGGCAGCAAGTAGAAACAAAGGTCCCGGTACCGGCAGACCTATCTCGTGCGCGAAAATCGCAGCGAACAGAATGGAGTAGCCATGCTGCAAAACGAACTGGACGATAGTATTCATACCGAATTCAGCTCCCGGCAACGACTGTTCCTCAATGAGAACTTACGGCGAAGCTTGTCTCTTTCGAAACCTCACCGCGCGTGGTGGTAGAGGAGCTTTCCTGAGCCTCCCATTTAATCAACTTAAGATCCAGAACGAAGATCGAGTAGAGCACCGGGACAAGCAGCAGCGTTACAAAGGTTGCAATCGTAAGACCACCAATTTGGGCATAGCAGAGAGGTTCCCAGAGCGGCCCGCCGTGTATGGCGAGCGGTACGAGTCCAAGCACAGTCGCGCCGACCGTGATCATCACGGGTCTGAGTCGCACGATGCCGGCATCGAGCAGCGCCTCTCGTAACGGCTCTCCTCTTTCGTGTGCTTCTTCGATGAAGTCGAAGAGCACGATGACGTGGCTAACGATCACGCCAACCAAACTCGCGACTCCCAAGAAGCCCATAAATCCGAAGGGCTGACCCATAATTACCAGCCCGGCGAGGGCTCCTGTCATGCCATAGGGAATTGCAGCGAACACAAGAAGCGGCTTGACCGCACTTCGGAACTGCACAACCAACGCAATGTAGATCAGCAGGACGGAAATCGCCATTACGCCGCCGAGTTCCTTGAAACCTTTCTGTTGTTCGTCATATTCGCCTCCGATCTCGAGAAAATATCCAGGGGGAAGCTGCTTTTGGAACTCTTGGATCTTGGGCAACAAGGGCGTGAGCACTTGAGACGGCAACACACCCGGAATCGGGAACGCGGATACGGTGACCGTGCGGAACTGATTGCGGCGCTTGATTTTCGATACTGCCATCTCCGTTGTGACGTTTGATACCTGCCTCAAAGGTACGCGCTGATTGCTGGTCAAGGAGTATACGTACGCATTTTGAACGTCAGACAGTCCGGCGCGGTCCTCCATTCGCAAACGAACGGCGATGGGGATTTGTTTGTCAGCTTCTCGGTACGTTGAGACAGGCACTCCACTCATTGCGGCGGCCGATGAGATTGCTACATCCAGATTCGTGATGCCGGAAAGGTTGGCGCGATCCGGGTCAACCTTCAGGCGGACATTCATGGCAGGTTCTCCCCAGTCGTCTCGCACCCGAGTCGCGTTTGGCTGGGAGCGAAAGATCCCCTGGAGTTCGCCAGAGAGACGGTGCAGAACTTCCATCTCCGGACCCGAAATTCGAATGGAGATGGGGATGCCGACTGGTTTGCCCGTCTCAAGCTGTCGCACATCGATTCGGGCGCCCGGAACATCGCGGCTCAGCGCCGTCTGCAGCGGCCCAACCAGTTCGCTGGTAAAGTGCTTGTCGGCAACCTCGACGATAATCTGCGCATAATTGAGCTGTTGCCGCTCGGGGTCGACGGAGAACCAGAATCTGGGACCGCCACCGCCGACAAACGTGGTCAGCGATTTTAGGACATCTTTCCGGTGATGTTCGTTTCCAAATCGTTCAGCTTCTTGCCGAATAACGGTTTCTGCCCGTTGAGTAATCGTATCCGTCGCACCCAGCGGAGCGTCGGGGGGGAGCCAAACATCCACGTACGACAGATATGAGAGGTCCTTGGGGAAATACTGCGGATTGAGCATGGAGAAAAACACTCCACCCAACACAAGAACGACGAGCGAGCCGGCGAAGGTACCCCAACGATGTCTGAGCGCGAAGTCGCCTACCCGATAGTAGAGGGCGGGAAATCCGTGCTGTCGACGCTCGGAGATGGGCGGCTCCAGATGCTTGGGCGGTTTGATCATGTAGTACGCAATCAACGGAATGAAGGTGAAAGAAACAATGACGGAAGCGACCAGCGTGCAAGTCATAACAACCGGCAGGCTGTAAAGGAAGAACCTGACGTCGCCGGTCAGCATCAGGAACGGAAGGTAGGCGACGATGTTGGTAATGGTCGCGAATATGATTGCTTTCGCCAGTTTGGTCGGACCGACCCATGACGCAAGGTCGCGCGGGGAACCGGAGCCCAACTCGCGCTTGATTGCGTCGCCTGCCACGACGGGCATATCCACCAACAAGCCGAGAGCAATGATCAACGTCGCGATGGAAACTTGTTGAATGTCAATACCAAGAACGTGAACGATACCAAAGGTCATCGCCAGGGTCAGGGGAATGGACGCCGCCATCAGCATGGCCGCGCGCCAGTCCCAGAATCCGACCAGGGCGACAAGCACGACGAGGACGATGGCCTCATAAAGACTGCCCATCAACAGACTGACAAGTTCCTTCACTTGCCGCGGCTGGTCCGAAGTTCGCGCAACAATCAGGTCGGGAGGCAGTTGCGGGCGCACGCTGGCGAGAGCTTTGTCGACCGCCGCGCCGAACTTGAATATCTGCTCCCCCGATCGCATTTGCACGGCCAGGGTGATGGCACGGTTGCGATGCCAATTTCCGTTCGCCTCGCGAGAGACCAGGTAGTTCAGGTAGCGTGTGGGCGTCTGATATCCACGCGATATGTCCACCAGGTCGCGCAAGTAGACTGGCACTCCCGTAGGCGATGCTGCGACCAGAACGTTGCCAATCTCCTTCGTGCTTTTGAACTCGGCGGTCGCGTCAACCAGGACATTTCGCGATTGGGTCTCGACGATGCCGCCTGGAGCGGTTACGTTCCGCGCACTCAGGATGTCTTTGATCTTGGTCGGCTGTAACCTGAAGGCGGCAAGCCGGTCGTCGGAGTACTCCAGATAAATCTCTTCCGGTAAAACACCCGCACGTTGAACCTTGGCGACCTCCGGTACACGCTGCAGGGTCCTCTGGATCAGATCCGTGTAGTCATCCAGCTGCCGGTATGAATAGCGGTCGCTGGCTACTTGCGCGATCCGTTCCTTCGTAGATTGAGGATCGCGAATGTAAATCGGACCCCACGCGTCTGGATGTAAATCATATTCTTCGAGCCGTTTCTCAATGAACTGCTGGCCAAATGCCCGTATTTCGTCGTCAGACTTTTCGGTCGCAAGATCAACTCCCGAGCAACTTCCTACCGATAAAGGGCGAATGTCTCGTGCGACGCCGTCTCGCTGCGCCTGAGCAGCGAATATCGAAAAGGGCCGCTCAATAACCGCAGGCGACACTGATGCTGGGTAACAATAGAGAACGGTGACTCGCGCGCTCGTATCGCCTCGCCGCTCTTTCTCAATCGCATCCCGCACACCGCGCGCGCGCAACTCGATTTCAAGGTCCGGGACCGGCGGACTAGCGACAGTCAGCATCAGGGCTGCCGTGTCTCCGAAATCGCTAATCCAGGTGATCGGTCCCGCACCCTCAGGAAGGTCGTCGATCTGGTTCAGTCGCTGTCCAATATCCTGGAATTCCTGCTGGGTATTCTTGATGTTGTCCAGCAGCCTGACGGTCACAACCGAAACGTTGTCCTGCGTGGTGGATTCCACACGGTCCACCTTGCTGTTCCCAGTCACGGCTTGCTCGACCTTTCGCGTGACCAACTGTTCGACCTTGTCCGCGGAAATGCCTGGCCAGGGGGTGATGGCGAGAGCGATACGCACAGGTATATCGGGATCCTTCCGCTTGGGCATGTTAAGGTACCCGTACACCCCCCAGGCCAGAGTGGCGAACAAAGCGACCCAGGCAATCTGCCGGTTGTTGACGAAGAATCGTGCGACGTTACGAGTGTTATTGGGGTTCTCAGCTTTCATTGAAGGACCTCTACACGCTGCCCATCCTTAAGCAGATTGGCGCCGGTGGTGATGATACGGTCTCCTGCTTCCAGCCCATCGACTACGCCGATTTCTGTGCCATTGACGGCGCCGATTTCTACGTTGTGAAGGCGGGCTACTTCGCCTGCACCCGAGTCTGAGACAACAAACACGCCATATTTGCCGTCCTTCGCCTGCACGATTGCGGAAAGCGGAACCTGCAGCGCGGACGCCCGGCTTGCGGCATCGGGGTTCGCCAATTGCAAAGAGCCGATCATGCCTACCTTCAGCAAGTGATCGCGGTTAGGAATCGCGACCTCAACGTCGAAGTTACGCGTAACCGCGTCTGCTGCCGATGACATGCGGCTGATCCGTGCATGAAAGGTGCGTGTGCGGAATGCGTCGATGACAACCTCGACTGCCTGGCCAACCTTTACCGAACGGACAACCGTATCGGGCACTCCTACAATGATTTTCACCGTATCGGTTTTGGCGAGTGCGAATGCGGGAACGCCGGGTCCGACGAACGCGCCCAACTCTACGGCTTTCTTCACGATATCGCCGTCGAAGGGCGCAGTCAGAGACGTATCGTGCAGAGCAATTTCGGCTTCGCTCGTCAGGGCACGAGCGGACTTCAGTTGCTCCTCGCTTGCGTCATGTTGTGCGCGAGCCGCATCGAAATCGGGCTTCGTAATGCTCTGACTGTCATAAAGACGGGTGGCGCGGTCAAAATCGAGCTGTGCTTTTAGGACGACAGCTTGGGCCGCGCCGGCCTGCGAGGACGCCTGCCGTACCTTGTCCTCGTATTCCGATGATCGGATGCGGACGAGCACGGCACCCCGGCTGACTCGGTCGCCTTCTGCAACGTCGCGCATCCTACCGTCCTCGCCGCGCACTTGCTTCAGCGAAACGACATATCCAGGAATTCTGAAAGTTAATGGAACTTGCGAATCGGGCGTGACTACCGCCGAGAAGCGCAAGCCATCGGCACTGACGCCCGCCTGCGTTTTGACCACTTGAGCCTGGACCCCCTGTGGGGGCTGTTCGAGGGGTTTATTCGATCCACAGCCGGCCATGACCAGCACTAATAAGAAAATTGTGATTGTGATTCTCACGTTCATTCCTCTCCCATAGCGCGGCGCAAGTCCGCGAGGGCACTCCAATAAGAAGAGAGTGCCTGCTGATACTGAAATTCTGTTTCGGTGCTTTGAGCCTGAGCCTGCAGTAGATCCTTTATGAGTGCAGCTTGTTCTTTGTACTTATTGCCGGTGACGCGGAATTCCTCGGCGGCGGCTTCGTGGCCCATACGGGTGGCCTTCAGCAGCAGGGCAGCCTCTTTCCACTTGCGGTACTTCGACCCCACTTCAACCCCGATCTGCGATTCGGCCTCTTGTGCGCCGTTGCGCGCCTGCGCCAGTGTGTTGGATTTTTCGCGTACGAGATTGTGGCGGCGTCCCCAATCGAACGGCTCCCAGGTCAACGCAAAGCCGGCCATACCGACATTCGTCGGAAGGACCTGCACGTTCTGAATCCCCAGGTAGCTGACCGCGATACCGAGATCCGGGATGTATTCGGCCTTCGCGATGCGGCGGTCGTACTCGGCCTGTTTTTCTTTGAGGTGAGCCTCGCGGATCTCAGGCCGATTCTCTGACGCTTGTTGTCGAGCGTCTTCCAAAGTCAGAGTCGTGGCATCCTCCTCGGGCATGAAATCAACCCGGAAAGGAGTGGAGAGATCCCGTGCCAAGAGTTGATTCAGGTGCTCGTGCTGTGTCGCCAGTCCGTTTTCTGCAACTGACAAGTCATACTGTGCCTTGGTCAAACGTGCATCGACCTGCAACGCATCTCCCTTAAGCACGGTCTGCTCTGCGATGTAGCGCTGCGTAACTCGCTGTGTTTCTTCCAGCGTTCGTACTCCTTCCCGTGCTGCATCCACCGCAGACTGGGTGGCAACAAGCTCAAAATATTCGCTACGCACCTCGGCCGCGATCTTCTGCCTTTCTGCGCGAACGTCTTCTTTAGCGATGTCCCGGCCAAGTTCTGTGGCGCGAATTCCCAAACCGATTTTGTACTGCTGCAACAGGGGCACATCCATCCCGCCGGTTAAGTAGGCGGTTAACTGTGCTGGCGTATGAACCTTGGCATTGGTTGAAGGAATGGGCCCGGTCCCTGGATAGGTCCCGAAAACCCCCTTGGCAAAAGTGAAATCAAACGGCTGCAGCAATTCACCGCCGAGGGCGGAGAACTGAAAATGCGGCAGGCGCCGGCTGCGAATCGTGCTCACCTGGAAGTCGAATTTCTGCGCTTCCAGCACCGAGTTTTTCACGACGCGATTCTTTGCGAGCGCAATAGAAACTGCGTCGTCCAGTGTAAGCAGCGGGACCTCCGGCGTAGCCTGTTGGGCAAGCGATCCGATGGGTGATGCAAAGGCAAGAATTGCAAGAAGCAGTGAGAGATGTTTCGATTTCATCATTCTTCTACCTGCTGGAGTTTCGGCTGAGTCTGAACACCACTTTGAAATTGACCAACTATGTTGTCGCTCGCGACTTCAAACATTGCAGGTTCCGTGCCAAGCTGAAGTTCGTGGCAAGTTCTTGAATCAGAAGTGGAAGCACCCAAGAAGCTGCGTGGTGCCCATGTCTAGTCGATGGGCGCTGCCCTTATGTGGGCAGCGGCCAATCCCCTCGTCTGTCGCGAATATACTCGGCTAGGGGAAGCACGACACCGCGGCGTCAGAAGAAACGACACGCCCACGGAATCGCCGCGCCGAGTCTTATCCTTATGGAGAGGCTAAGGAATGTGAGGAATCCCAGGGTTCACAGGGGGGGATGTTTTTGAAACGAAGGCAGCTACGAAGGTAGATCGAGTTCGTGTTACCGATACGCCAGAGTTGATCCTGCAAGCCGCAATGTCGCAGAGGATCGCTAGCGTCGGAACGACCATAGGCCGGGTTTGAGCACTATGGCCCGATTTCGTCAAACGAAAATCCTACAACCATCATTCGTCGAAAACGTTCCGCCCTGCCGACTGATCTTGACTACCTCACTTTTCAGTCCCTTCGACTCCAGCGCTGAAGCGCTTGCTGGACTGCTGTTCGCTCGTAGGCTCCCAGACAGCACCGTAGAAAACTGAATTAAAGAACGAGTCATTCGCCGGCTCCAGCGGGCCATATCGGTGAGCCATTGCGCCATCGTCGTTTGCCAGAAAAGCACGCCAGGTGTCGCAATAGCTGTCGTTCTTGTTCGTGCAATACGGAACCACTGACACCCAGTACTTTCCCGCGGGCAAGCGGCAATCTTTGATCCCGTTCACGATCGTGGCAAAGCAATATGTAAAGTCAAAGCACCCATCGATATACTGATAGACCACGGTAGCAGGCTTTCTGCCATGGCAGACAAGCTGCCCCCCGTTGCCGCCAGCCTTGGGAATATTCTTTCTGACTTCATAGGGCAGAACCTTCGGATCGATCGTCCCTCCGGGATCAGCAAAAATATTGCTGGTGAACAGGCCGGTGACGGTCCAGGTCTTTCCCTTGGGAACGATGAAGGGAGTGTAAACGGCTGCACCGGTGCTCACGTAGAGATCGACTTCGTTAGCTAGGCCATTTGAATCACTGGCGTACACGTCCCAGTCACCGGCGTAGAACAAGCAAGGCTTGCAATAGCTCGGTGGAGTTTGAGGTTGCGGGCAATCTGCCACTTGCTACTGTACCGGCAGCGCGCGGAATATTGATTTCGCGATCCAGGCTGGCCTGAGGGAGACGGTCATTGTCCCGCGCTGCGGCAAGGGGCATCAGTACTGCGACCAGCGCCGATACAAGAAGGGTGACTTTCATATGCGGACCTCCTCTGCCCAGCACGAAATGACGCCGATTTTATACCCACAGTTCACTCAGTTGTTGAAAACTCGGCGTTAAACCAGCTATCCCGACAATTCTCAATCAGTGAAACTGGATCACCTTCCTGAGTGAGTGAGATCACTGAGCGGCCGGCCGATCTGTGCAAACATTCGCGTTTGTCCTGCGGAATGCAATGTTCATCGTACGGATGTGGCGGATAACCGGCTGCGCGGTGGCTGTCGTGGCCCTGCTCAGTTTTGCCAGCGCCACCGAAAATGGCGGCAGTGTTTACCCGGTCGGTGTGGAAACGGTGATGACGGGAGTGCAACCGCGGCCCGGGCAAACCGTGCTGTACGAGTACACCTGCTTTTACATGTCGAATGAGTTCGATGACCTGAAGGGCAAAAGCGCCATCGCGGAATTCAAGCTCAGGGTTTTTGCCAATGCCGCGAAGGTCACCCATAACTGGGGGATTCACTTTCTGGGTGGGACGATCGAGAGCCAGATCGGGATCCCGTTTGTCTATGAGCGACTGCGCACCGGATCAGGCATGTTCAGCGAGTTCGGCCTCACCAATATGAACCTGATTCCGGTCAGCTTCACCTACCAGAAAGGCAATCTGCACTGGTATTACGAAGCCGATTTGTTTACCTCCGGGGCCGGTTATTCAGCGGGGCACGCAGTGAACATCGGACAGCACAACCAGGCGATTGCTCCGGTCGCCGGTTTTACCTATCTGCCGCGGCGGGGCAAAGGCGAAATCAGTTCCCGCTTTACGTACATTTTCAACGGCTACAACAAAGATACGCACTACCACAGCGGCAACGAATTCATGTGGGAGTACAACGCCGGCTATGAGATTTCAAAGAAGGTAGCGGTTGGTTTCAACGGCTACTTCTACCAGCAAACGACCAATGACTATCTGAAAGGGATGGTCTTCCAGGACGGATTTCGCGGCCGCGATCTGGCCGTGGGGCCGCAATTGCGGTTTCCGCTGGGCAAGCATGCGGGGTTTGCCGTCAAGTACTACCGTGACACTCTGGTGCAAAACAAACCCCGCGGAAATGCATTCTGGTTTCAGTTGTCCGTTCCGATCGGAAAACGCGTCCCCTAGATTTGTCCTGGCCCGGACTTCCTTGGCGTTTTTGCTTGGAACCCCCTGGGTCTGGGACAACGAATGTGGAATGTCCGCGAACGCTCCCGTCTTAAGCACATCAGCGGTGCTTTACCGGCAAGACTAAGAGCATTCGCGGGCACCTGGGCATAGGAGCTGTTTGACTCCGAGATGCCCCAACTCCGACGCAACGAATCTGGCCCCGCAACACCCAGCACTGGCGGGACATCCATCAGTTACATACGGCGGCAGAGTCGTTCTGCCGCTGGAACTGCTCGCAGCCGATCACCTCCAGAAACTTAAGCGCGGCGCAATATGCCCCTTCCACACTCCTCGTATCGACTCCAAGCAGAAGCGCAGCTTCATGCGCTGAGCGCTTCTCCAGGCCGCAGATCACCAGCGCAAAACGACAGAGGACATCGAGTCTCGCGATAAGGAGGTTTGATTCCTCCACCAGAATTTCCCGCCAATCAGAAGATAACGCCGCGTGCCCTCCGTGGATGCATAGTCGCTGTTTGTACGTGGAGGCAAGTTGAGCGATTCTGCGTTGCTGGATTTGTACCGCGGAACGGATTGTAGCCAGGCAGGCCCATTCCGAGAGCCATTCTTGAAAACCAGGATTTTCCGATTCCACCAGTGCGCTGGCGTCGATCACGCAGGCCGCTGCTGTTATTTCATCGCCTGTGAGAAAATTCGCCAGCCATTCCAGCTCTTCGCGATGCTGGCTGAAAACGTTGCCAACGTTTTCACTGGCCACAGGCTCCGGAGAAATCTTGTTCGCTGCGCTTATCATGAATTGATTCCTTTGTGGGTTTACAAACCACATTTGTGATTAGGCAAGGCTCGTGCCAAACCTCGAGAGTACTTAACTTGTTGAACTCAGAAAGCAAGTGGCGCATGCATAACAATGAAAGCGGAGTGAAGCTGCCCGGATGCGGGCGCTGCCGTGTCTTCGGTCAGCGATGTAGTAAGGCCTATGGACAAAATGTCGTTTTGACGGAATGGGATCTGATAAGTGAGGGCTAAATCTGCAGCAATCGGAGCTTCCAATTCCAACATCCTATCCAACATTCTGTCGTTGCAACTATTGAACTTGACTTACTGGTTTGGTGTGCTGGTTCATCGGCGGCGGGAATCAGTGGGTTGATGACGATCCTTTGTCCCTCCGAACTACCCAACAAAACGGTAGTTCGATTTATCCTTGCGAAACCAGAGGGAGATGAAGCCGTTCGCAAACGTCCCGGGAGTACGAAGTCTCGGCCACGAACTGCGCTCCCAATCTCTTCAGAAAAGAGAGCACCCCTTCCCCTAGAGCGTCGATAAACAGTACTTCCGTCAGATCGATCACGAGTCTCATTTCGTTGTCGCATCGCGTGACCAGGGTGCGAACCTGTTCAGCTCCCTCGCCGGTGAATCGGCCTTCGAGCCTGAAGATCAAAGCATCGACTGATTCTTGCGTTTCGACGCGTAGCATGGTAGGCCCCTTTTGCCATTTGTTAGCAGCCTCAAATGGCTGGCCAGTTGGAATTGCAGGTCTGGTGCCGGAGTTGGTTCACGCAACTCATTGAGATTTCGGGATCTTTTGCGCAAGAGACGCCAACGAAAACGGGCAGTGCCAGCATGCGGGCAGGTTCGCGGCAAGCATCAAGGCGGCTGAATCAGCCCTATTGAGGAGTTGAGAGCAGAGAAATGCCTGACTGTCGAAAAGTAAATACTAGACTGGCACGGGCGGACCGGCCCAGTGAAATTGGCTCGATGGAAGTATGGGCACATGACTTGCCCATACGCCCGCGGCCGAATACTATCAGGCTGAATAGTCAGCGCGCGTGATACTTAGCCGGCGCATCTTGTTCTGCAAGGTAGTTCTTTTGAGCCCGAGGCGCTCTGCCGCTCCATCTTTGCCGGCTATCCTTCCAGACGCAGTTTTCAACGCGTCGATGATCGCCTGCCGCTCAACCTGCTCGAAGGTCGATACTGCTGGAACCACCGTACGGCCAGCGGATCTCCTCAGCTCTGTGCGTGGCACATTCAGTTCGTCCCCTTGGGTGAGAATCACACAGCGCTCAATGAAGTTCTCCAGCTCACGAATGTTTCCAGGCCAATCGGCATTCACCAAAGCCTCCATCGCCGGTTTTGGGACAGACCGGATACGCTTTTGCATTCGACGGGAGAGTCGCGATACAAAAAAGTGCACCAGCAGTTGAATGTCTTCACGCCTCTCGCGAAGTGGCGGAATTTCTATCGGAAACACGTTCAGCCTGTAAAAAAGGTCCTCGCGAAACTGATTATTGCGGATCATGCCATCCAAATCACGATGTGTAGCCGCAATCAAACGAACATCGACATGAATGGTCTTTGTACTCCCCAGCCGCTCGAACTCCTGCTCCTGCAGGGCGCGCAGGAGCTTCGGCTGTAACTCAAGGCTGATGTCGCCGATCTCGTCGAGAAATAGGCTTCCGTGATCCGCCAGCTCGAACCGGCCTTTCTTTTGCATCAGGGCTCCGGTAAAAGCGCCCTTTTCGTGGCCGAATAGTTCGCTTTCCACCAGTCCGGAAGGGATCGCGGCGCAGTTCAGCCGAACAAATGTGCGCTCCCGCCGCGGGCTTAGATTGTGAATCGCGCGGGCCACCAGTTCCTTGCCCGTGCCGGTCTCGCCGTGCAATAACACGGTGGAGCTGGTTGGCGCAACGATCGCGACCTGGTCCAGCACTTTGCGGAGAGCCGCACTCTTGCCAACAATATCTTCAAAGTTGTATTCCGAGCTGATCTCGGATTCCAGATACAGCCGCTGCTCTTCCAGATCGTCGCGCGACGCGCGGAGCCGTCCATAGGCCAGAGCATTATCCAGCATTAAAGATATCTGGGTGCCGATTTGCGACAGCAGATCGGTATACGCTTCGCTAAAGGCATTCTCCTCTCGACTGCACATGAACAACGCGCCTAAGGGGCCGTTTATGCCCACCAGCGGCACCGTGACGCGTGAAAGAAGCGATTCAGCGATGACCGCCTCGCGGATCGTCGAAGGCGAATCTGCGTCTCCCCATGGGAGAAACTGCGGCGTGCGCAGGGCCCACCACTCGTACAGTGTTTTCGAGGGCACGAAGACGTCAACCTTCTCCAGGATGCCCTTGCCCGTCGGGAAATCGAAAAACTTACGTTCCAGACAGCCCGTCTGCTTGTTAAGGAGCCACAACGAGGTGAGATCGTTGCCGAAGTGCTTGCGCATCGTCGCGGCCACAGCCTGAAAAAGTTCGTGCGCCTCAAGCTTGCTGACAATGTGATTGTTGATTTCCAGCAACAGGCTGAGCTGATCCCGCTGCTTCGCGACTTCCCGGTGGTAAAGCTCTGCGCTGTCCCTTGCCAGTGCGCACTCGACCGCGACCGCAACGTGCGACGCCAACGAACGGAGAAGTTCGACGTCTTCGGGGAGAAATTCCTGCCCCTGCAACTTTGTCGCTGAAAGAATCCCGTACCGCTTCTGGGCGGTGGAGACTGGAAACAAATAGCTCCTTCGCCCGACGGACTCGGGTGCAAGTGGGACCAGATCAGGATGCTTCGACATTTCCTGAGATACGTCCGACAGGAAAACTGGTTTCTGTTCGTCAAGCACCTCCGCCACCGCGCCAATGCGGAGGAGCTTGCTTCCAGCCTTGATCGCGGGCCCTTCCGCATCTTGATCGAACTCGAGCAGATGCAGACTGTCTTGGTCGTCATCCAGGATGTAGAGGTGTGCTCCATGAAGCCGGCAACTACTGGATAGAACACCGCGCAGGCTGTGTAGAACGGCTTTGACCGTGGGTTGATCGGCCACGGTGCGCGTCGCATTCAGTAAAGCTCGATATCGATCTTCGGCACTCGTCATATGTTCCCGCGATCTTTGGACAAGGTCTGCAGACCGATTTCTGCTGCGCCCGACGCCTTACAAGAGCAATGCACTTTTCCGTCCAAGTATCTACGAATTCAGCCCCCCGCGGCAATCGGCACTTGAATGATCGCCCTGATCAATCGTTTCGACATTCAGGTCCGACAAGAACTGTTTTCGATCACATCAGATACCGGCCTCCAGTTGTGTTCTCTGGTTCACCAGAGAACAGCTGAGCTTGTTACAGAGCACGAGTCTCGCTCGCGCCAGTGCGAATTGGCTTGGCTTGCGTGTCAAGGGCACTGCCCAAATGAGGGCAGCGCCAAACGCGGCCGCCCCCAGGTCCCGGTCTTTCAAACAAAGACTTTACGCAAAATGTGCAGATGGGCACTCGAATGCAAATTCACGGACTGTCGTCAGCCAATGTTGGAAAGCTTTGAGTTTCCGCTAGGGAAGGCATCGCGTAAGAGGCGTTTCGATGAGGAAGCGAATTCCAGTTATTTGCCGAGCGCCATCCGCTAATCTCTCCGGGCACACCATTGTCTGATTGTTTGCTCCCAAAAACAAAACGTCCCAGACTTTTTGAGTCTTGGGACGATTCGTTCGAACAGGTTCCTCCCCCGAGAAACTGTCCACAATCAGAGTATCCCCGGACAAGCGGGAAGGGAATGGCACGAACGGGCTATACGGGCGCTTCCTGCAATTGGCCCCGCGATCCATCATTTGCCTGCAAGGATGCTCCGGTTTCCCGCCAGACTCCAAGCCTTTTGCTGATTTGCGACCTGAATTCTTTGGTGCAATTCATTTATGCCGCGACTTAAGGCAATGGAAAACAAGGCCCAGTCGAAGCCAGGGCAATAGCGGGGATCGACGACTTGCGAGGGGTGTTCCGGAAAATGAGAATGCCCGCAATCCTTTCGAATCGCGGGCATTCTAGTTCGCTACTTAGACAGCCTGAACGTTCTCAGCTTGCCAGCCCTTGGGGCCTTTGGTCACGTCGAACTGCACCGCTTGTCCTTCTTGCAGGCTGCGAAAGCCGCCCGCTTGAATTGCGGAGAAATGCACAAAGACGTCCTCGCCATTTTGACGGCTGATGAAGCCATAGCCTTTGGCGTCGTTAAACCACTTTACTGTTCCTGTTTCTGCCATTGATGTTTCCTTTTTTCTACTTTTGGATTGTGCTGAGAAGATTCGCTGCTAGTGAGAGGGGTGACGCTGGTTGGCGATACCGACTTTCAATTGCGTGTGAGTCAAACTTAGCCAGACATCATTATACATGGGAAAAGGTCAAATGCTGCAAAATATTGCAATGCCTTTAGTTTGAGTTTGATTAAACGCTGGTTTTGGGCTCCGGCATGCCGACCACGACCGTCCGCCTGCGTGGCAATTCTTCGTCGGGGATTTCCGCCACGAATTGCAGGTTGAGGCCCTGACGGCTGCATTCCTGATATGCCGCATCGTTGAAAAAGTAAACGATGTCTCCACCAAATCGATCCTTTGCCCGCCGCCGTTCCTCGAGGTCGAACGGACTAGCCGAATATACTTTCAGGTCTCTCGACTCCCGCAGGACAGCGCTGAGCTGGCGCTGGAATTCGAGTGCCCCCTTCCGCACTTGCGCCATGGTGAAAGCCACAACATGGTAAGACATAGGTTTAACCGAGAATGGCAGAGGATGAGCGGTCTGTCCAGTGGAGCCTTCGCTCCAGATCAGGCGCGGAGCACAGGTGCTACAAAACATCGGCGCGCCGTTGCCCTGGCGCGCCGCGCGGTCCAGCCAACAAAAAGAACGCTGGAAAAGATTCCCCTATTTGCAGGAATCGAACTTGAACACGACCATGCGTGTGTCCCAGTCGACACTCGAAGGCCCGCCGTACTTCTTGTTGTAGTACATCTGGGAATACCAGAACGTGCAGTCGTCAACTGGGTCGATGCTCATGCTGCTGTAGTCGCCCCAGCGTTGGCTATCGCCGATTTCGACGGAGGTCCCTTTCACGGCAACTATGGGCGCTTCCATTTTCCCCAGAGGATCGCCGGCCAGCCGGCCGGTGTACCAAACGCTCGGTTTCACCGTGTCGCTGGAGGCGCTCATGCCCATGGCAATGTTGCCCTGTTTATCCATCGCCGTGCTTCCCATCCAGAGGCTGGTCGTTTTGTTCTGGTAGGTTCCTGCCTGATAGAGCGAGAAATCCTTCCCCGGAGGAGTGGCGCGCAGTTCGTACCACCGCATGGCTGACACAGCGGTCGAACCCTTTCCCGGGGTCACGCTGTGGGCCACCACCATAGATTCGTGGTCGCCGAAATTGCGATAACCCAATCGGAACAGCAGGCGATCGCCCAGCGACTCAACTTCTTCTCCCGGACTTGGTTGAGGAATGCAGTCGCCGCCGCCGCAGGCGAGAGAGTAAGACGGCACCGTGATGGAGTGCGGCCCGGTGAATGTGGACTTCTTGGGATGGGCAAAGTCCACGTGAAAATCGTATTCATCCAGCGTGTTACTCGTATTGCCCAACTCCACGTAATGGTTGGGCGCCCCCGTAGGAGGAAGCGTGGCGCCGTCCAGGTCGGATGGCATGAAGCTGAAATTATTGTTGTTGGGAGTGAAGCAAATCATTGCGGCCTTGCTCTTGCCAGCCAGCATCGCATTGCGATCGAAAGCGCAGGGCTCGGCAGCGCCGCTTCCGAAGGCATTCACGGAGGAGTAATACGCGTCCGGCCAAACCGCATACTTGGGATAATCCGGAAGCACGTTGCCGAAACCGTACGAGTAGCGGTTGTAACTTCCGGTCGCGTCCGAGGTCGTCGATACCGCGATGCACAACGTGAGATCAGTCGTATAGTTGAAGTAAGTTACCAGCCAACGCTGGGCTAACTTGTCCCACACCACGACCGGGTCGCCCGGATTTGTGCCCTCGCACGCTCCACCAAAACCTATAAAGATCGTATTGGTGTTGGTGGGCTTCTGGATCACTTTCCCCGTTTTATCGAACACTACATAATCGAAGTTGGTGATCTCCACGAATTGGGTCGCTCCGGCCGAGCCGTTCGTATCGGGCACCTGGGCGTTCCCCTGATCCTCCCGGGTCCCGTCAAAGTTCAAGCTCTGGGTGATATGAGTGTTGGGAAGGTAGACGTCCTGTACCACCGTGTCTTCGCCGGGAAGGCCTACGGTAAGACCCAGGTTGCGTTTAGGTTCGATCATTTCCACGAAGCCATGCTTGG
>Ga0182014_10003309_pt1 | contig 19466 bp, 15 predicted proteins | sample 612S2DmetaG_FD_120489 | JGI IMG/M metagenome (GOLD analysis project Ga0182014, IMG submission 120489) | Permafrost microbial communities from Stordalen Mire, Sweden - 612S2D metaG | ecosystem: Environmental > Terrestrial > Soil > Wetlands > Permafrost | place: Sweden: Stordalen | collected... | reverse complement strand
GGTATTCCATCTTCGGATTATAACTGCGGGTCTTCACGACCTCGGCCGGTGGCGTCTTGGTCTCGGCGGCACAAATCGTTCCGAACGCCGAAACTGCCGCCACGGCCGCGGTGGCGTCTTGCAGGAATTCACGTCGCGTCACATGCTCTTGGCTCATATTTGCTCCCAGGCAGTCAAGTTCACGGTTCGGGTCTACACATCCGATGCACTGAACATCCGATACAACCGTCATCCTGAGCGCAGCGAAGGATCTCATGTGGACTGAAGGAGATCCTTCGCTGCGCTCAGGATGACAAACGCAAAAACATTATTCTTGAACACTCACCTACCTTGGTTTCCAGCTACGTGGCGTCGGTTTGGGACCAGCCGGCCGGCCGTCCAACTGCCGCACCAGCCAGTCCAAGCCGTCGAGGTTGTCTTGCAGCCGCGCCTCGGCGTCCTCGTCGGTGTGGTTGAGAATGCCGATCGGGCCGCGGTAGCCGCTGGCGCAGATCGTTTTCAGCAGTTGCAGATCCAGATCACCCTGGCCCAAGGGCAGAATCATCTTGCCGCGACTCTCGCCGTCCTTGACCATCCCGTTGAGGTTCAGGCAGAGCAAGAACGGTTTCATCTCGGCCAGCGCCTCGGGGAAATCAGTCAGATGCCCGTGACCATGGTGCAGGTTGTACACGATCCCCACGTGGTCGGCGTTTTTGTTCTCGCGCAGCCGCTTGACGACCGCCACGAGGTTATCCGGCTCGCCGCCCCAACCGCCGTGGTTGTAGAGGGCGAGCTTGCACCCCAGTTCGCGCGTCTGATTTACCACCGGCAGCAGGTCGTGGGCTGCTTTGGCCACCCGCTCGTCGTTGTTCGCCCCTTGGGGACTGCCGGCGATGACCCAAAACTGCGGCCGGATCCCGTACTTGCGGACCAACTTGACGAAGTCGCCGTGCAGCTCCCAGAAGGCCATGAACTCGATGCCGTGTTTCTTCGTTTGCAGGATCTCTTCTTCGAACGTGGGCACGTGCTGGCCGCGCCAATCGTAGGCCAGCTTGCTGAGGCCCAGGCGACGGAGCATCTCGGCTCGCTCTTTCGGGCCACGCTTCTTGGCATCGAAGGGCACGATGCACCAAGCCACCAGGTTCTTTCGCGCGAATAGCTCGCCAGGGGCAGCAACGCCAGCGGTTGGACATGGAGCTTCCGCGCCCCCAACCTTCCCCACGAACGAGAAAACGAGCATCAGCAATACGACGGCCGAGCACGCGGAAAGCCAGGATCGCATGGGGAACCCTTCTCTTGATGGTGAGCGACTTGCAACACTGAGTAACCGTTCACGAGGCAACTGTCATCCTGCCGGCAACTGTCATCCTGCCGGCAACTGTCATCCTGAGCGCAGCGAAGGATCTCGTAGAACGCACCTCGATGCGAGATCCTTCGCTACGCTCAGGATGACAGACGGCTTACCGGAGTGTGAACGTTCACCAACACCGATGCGGCACTTGGCGGGCGAGTGCCGGCGGAGCACAAGTCTCCATTATGCGGCACCCACCCCCCCCGGTCAATGAGGTTTTAGCCAGTTCGTTGTAGAATCCGGCCAGAACGCCGGGAACGACGAATCCCGCCAGGTATGGTATGCTGGAATACATGGCGCATCGAAAGTCCGCGCAAAAGAGCCAACGCCCTCACGTGGCGTTGCTGGTGGAGACTTCCTTGATCTCCGGGCGGGAGATTCTGCGCGGCATCTCGCAATATGCCCGAGAGCACGGGCCGTGGATCATCTACCATGAGCCGCGGAGCCTGGAGGCCGCCGCGCCCGCCTGGCTCAAGACATGGCGGGGCGAGGGCCTGGTGGTCCGACTTGACAACCAACTCCTCGCCAAGACGGTGCGGCACACGGGTTTGCCTGCTGTCGACGTGTTGGGGGTAGCGGCCGACGCGCGGATTCCCTTGGTCCACGTCGACAATCGGCTCATCGGCATTACGGCGGCCAAGCACTTCTTGGATCGCGGCTTGCGGCAGTTCGGCTACTGCGGTTTGGCCGACTTGAATTGGGCCCAACAGCGACGGCAAGCCTTTGTGGAAACACTGGCCGCCGCCGGCTGCGAGTGCAAGGCCTATCGCCTTCCGCAGCGCACGCGCTCCGATTCGTCGTGGGAGGCGCAACAGGAGCGGCTGGCAGCGTGGATCCATCGCTTACCCAAGCCCGTCGGAATCATGGCCTGCTACGATCCCGTCGGACAGCGCGTCCTGGACGCTTGTCAACGGGCCGGGGCAACGGTGCCGGAACTAGTGGCCGTCATCGGCGTGGATAACGACGAGACGGTCTGTGAAGTTTGCAACCCGCCCTTGTCGAGCGTCATCGCCAATCATGCCCGGGTCGGCTACGAGGCGGCGGCCCTGTTGGACCGCCTCATGCTCGGCAAGCGGGCGCCGGCCCGACCGGTGTTCATCGAACCCTTGGGCGTGGCCACGCGGCTGTCGACCGACGTGCTGGCCGTGGGCGATCGTGACGTGGCCGCCGCTCTGGCGATTATCCACGAGCGTGCCTGCGACGGGCTCAGCGTGCGCGACGTGGTCGAACACGTATCCATCTCCTATAGCGCCATGAAGGATCGCTTCCGTCGCGTGATGGGCCGCTCGATCCACGACGAAATCGTCCACACGCAACTGAAACGGTCGCAGGAATTGTTGGCGGGGTCCGACTTGCCGCTACGCCAAATCGCCCAGATGGCCGGCTTTCGACACCAGGAGTATATGGGCGCCGTATTCCGTGAAAAGCTGGGAAAAACCCCCGGCCAGCACCGCCGCGAGGCGCATCGGAGTGATTATTGAATCCCGCGTTGCCGCTTGAATTCTGCATGGATGGTTGAATCCTGCCTTGATTGCGGAATGCGGGAAACGCCCCGGGATTGCAATCCCGGGGAACCGTTTAGCCGCCGCCGGTACGGCGGCGTTCGTCGGGCCGACGGTCCGTCGGCCGCTAGACGACTCAACCGCCACAATCTGTTACTGCACCCGCCGATGGCGGCCCTCTTTCTATTCCGCAGCCAGTGGTTTATATTGGAAGTGACACGCGTTCGACCGCCCACCGGGCCTCCGGGCCCCTGAGTTCCCACCCCTGGCCCCTTTCTCCAGCCCCTTTCTCCAGCCCCCCGTTCAATCATGTCTTCCTTACGCTTCGCACTCGCCTTGTGCATCACGAGCCTCACCGTCTCGGCGATGGCCGCGGACCGCTCGGTGTCCTTGCCGCCGGGCGAAACTCTCCTGGTCGACGTCGGTGTTCAGCAGGTCGCCTGGCAGTCCTACGGCCAGCCGACCGTGGCGATGCCGCTGGGCTGGGACGGCCATTTCGAACCCCGCTCCGGCATCTCGTATACCGACTGGGGGCAAATCTACGGTCGCCACACGCTGATGATGCACCCGCCGTGGCACGCGCCGACCGGCAAGACCTGGGCGGACTATCCGCTCGCGCTGCCGTCGGCCAGCCCGCTCCGCCTCTCCTTCGGCATCGCCATGGGCCCCGACGCGGTCACGGCCGCCAAGGGCGACGGCGTCACCTTCTCCTGCTACCTGACGGTCGACGGCCGGCAGCAGGAACTGATGCGATTGCACTATACCAAGCCCGAGTGGAAGGACTATCAGTTCGACCTTGCGCCCCACGCGGGCAAGAAGGTCGTGCTGCGATTGCAAGTCGAGCCGGGCCCACGGAACGATGCCAGTTTCGATTTCGGGCTGTTCGGCGACGCCAAGCTCACGGTCGGAAACAGCGTCGTGGACCGCGCCGAGCTGGTGCGGCGACTGACCGACTCCCGCGCCCACCGAGCCGTGGAGAAGGCCAGCCTGGCAGCGCTCGCCAATTGCCCGCCCAAGGGCGTCATTCCCTCGAACCTACTCCCTTACTCGAACGTCTGCGAGCCGTCGCGCGATGGCTTTCGATTCCTCTACCAGGCTGACGATTGCCGCGTGGTCTATACCTACAAGCCAACCTCGGGCACCTTGGACGACTTCACGGTCCAGGTCGACGATGGTCCGATCTTCCTACCCGCCCAGGGCGGCGGGGCTACCGTGGCCCTGAAAGGTCAAGACAAGACCGAAGAAGTCTTCCTGCACGGCGGCCGACTCGTGAAGACCTTTCTGTTCGACGATTCGCTCCACGTGCTCTGGCAGTACGACTTGGGAGGCCACCCGCTGCAAGTCGCCTGGGACTTCCGGCTCGTGGGCAAGGCGCTGGCGGTTTCCGCCCGCTGCGACGAGCCGCTCGTGATCCGTTTTTCGCTGGGTGACGTGGGCTTGGCCCCGCTGCGGCGGAACATTCCCGTCCCCTACTTGATCGGTCGGGCCGTGTACCTGCCCGGGCAGAACCTGTTCGTCTGCCGCTACCTCGACTGGACCAAATCGCACTCCTCGACGTGTCCGCAGGGCGTGGCCAGCTACGAGGCCAAGACCGACGGCACGCGCAACCCGCTGGTCGAGACGGGTTACGTCAGCGTTTCGCCGCACTTCGGCGAGGTGTTGCCCAACCTGCCCTCGCCGCCGTCTCCGTACCGCGACCTGCTGGGCCCGCGGATCATGCTCGACATCTGGGACCATCACGAAGGCACCTACCAGGGTGACGGCGAGAACTTGCGGGCCCTGAAGGACTATGGCGTGGACCACGTGGCCATCATCCAGCACGTTTGGCAGCGATACGGCTACGACGTGAAGCTGCCCGACCACCTGCCGGCCAACCCGGAGTTCGGCGGCGACGAGGCCATGATCGCCTTCGGCAAGGCCGCCAACGCTTGCGGCTACGTCTGGTCGCTGCACGAGAACTACATCGATCTCTACCCCGACGCGCCGTCCTACGATCCCACGGCCCGGGTGCTATTGTCCGACGGCTCGCCCTCGAAGGCCTGGTACAATTCGGGCACGCGCGTGCAGAGTTTCGGCTTGAAGTGCACTCGGGCGCTGGATTTTGCCCGCCGCGTAGCCCCCGAGGCCCATCGCCGCTTCGGCACCACCGCCGCGTATCTGGACGTGCACACGTGTGTGCCGCCGTGGCACCAGTTGGACCATGAGGCCGGGCAGCCGATGGCCGCCATGGCGCTGGCCAAAGTGAAGTTCGACACGGAGCTGTTCCAATTCATGCGCGACTCGCACCACGGACCGCTGTTCGGCGAGGGATGCAACCAGTTTTACTGGGCCGGGCGGTGCGACGGCGTCGAGGCCCAGGTCAACGGCGGCGAAGACCATACCCCGCTGTTGGACTTCGATCTGCTGAAGATCCACCCGCAGATGGTCAACCACGGCATGGGCTACTACGAGCGGTGGTTCCACCGCGGCTACCAGCATCGCTGGGGCCACGACACCGGCACCATCGAACAGATCGACAAGTACCGCGCGCAAGAACTGGCCTACGGCCACGCGGGATTCGTCGGTGCGGCCCAAATCGCCAATGTCCCCTGGGTCGTCCGCGAGCATCATCTCGTGCACCCCGTGCAGCGGCTCTACGGCACGGCCACGCCCGTCGAAATCCGCTACGAGGTTGGCGGTCGATTGGTGGATGCCGGCGTGGCCCTGGCCGCGGAAGACACCACGCGGCAGTTCGTCCGCTACGATAGCGGGCTGCGGCTATGGATCAATTGGCGCGCCGAGCCGTGGCAGGTCGAGGGCCGCACGCTGCCGCAATGGGGATTTCTCGCCCTCGGCCCGGACACGCAGGTTTCGACCAGCCTGCGCGACGGCCGTTGGAGCGACTACGCTCAGTGTCCGGAATACGTCTTTGCCGACGCCCGGACCTACATCCCCATGCCGTACCTGCACGCCGCGAAGAATATCGAGCCGCGGCTGCGGTCCTTCAAGTACCTGGGTGACGACCGTGTAGAAGTGAGCTACGAGTGGATCGTCGACGACACGCTGGAGACCGACTATCACTGCTTCGTCCACGGCGTAGCGAAGCATGGCGACGACGGCGAGGGAATCGTGTTCCAGCAGGACCATGCGTTGCCCAAACCCACCAGCCAGTGGCGCAAAGGCGAGACGATCGTCGACGGCCCTTACGTAATCCGCGTGCCGGCCACGGAAAAGGCCTACGACTTGGCGATCGGGCTACACAAAGGCCAGCGGGTCTTGCTCAAGGGGGTGGAGGAGCCCGACAACCGCGTGCTGATCGCCCACCTGGCGCTGCAACGTCACGACGACAAGATCACCGACATCAAGGCGGAGAAGGTGCTGCTGGCATCGCAGCCCAAGGACCCCAGCAAGGCCGACTTCACCACCCGACTCAACCCGCCGGGCACGTGGATCGACTTTGGCCCTGTGGCCACCGACGGCTCGGTGAAAATCAATCGCGAGCCGAACCGCCTGGTGCTGTTCCCCTATCCGCGCGACAAGGCGTTCCGCATTAGCCTGGACGTAAAGGCCCTGGCGCCGGCGGCCGAACTGTCGGTGGTCAAGGTCCGTGCCCTCGCGGCTGGCACCTGTCAGGACCTCGGCCCGGCGGAGTTCCACATCGAGAACGGGCGACTCGTGCTCACCGTTGGCAAGCCCGGGGCCGGCCGGTATGTGGTAACTTGGAAATGAGGGCCGGAAGGGGTGAGGGCCTGCGGGATAGGTCCAAGCCGGGAAAACGTTTTTCCCAGTTCAAGCCCTCACCCTAACCCTCTCCCAAAGGGAGAGGGGACCAACTTCAGACACCCTCTCTCAAAAGGAGAGGGGACGTCCTCAATCTCAAATCAAAGATCTCAAATCCCCAATCCCCAATCCCTAAATCCCTAAATCCCTAAATCCCTAAATCCCTCTTCTCCCACCCCTTCGCCCGCTCCACGGCTTCCTGCCAGCGTGCATACCGGGCATCACGTTCCGCGGCCGACATCGTCGGTTGATACTCGCGGTCGAGCGCCCAATGGCTCACAATTTCCGCCGGCTCGCGCCAATAGCCGACGGCCAAGCCCGCCAAATAGGCCGCGCCCAGCGCGGTGGTTTCCGCCACTTTCGGCCTTTGCACCCGCACCCCCAACACGTCCGCCTGAAATTGCATCAGCAGGTGGTTGACCGAAGCGCCGCCGTCAACCTTCAGCTCGGCCAACTGAATGCCGGCGTCCTTTTGCATCGCGTCGAGCACGTCGCGGGTTTGGAAGGCCATCGATTCCAGGGCCGCCCGGGCCAGATGGGCGGCAGTCGAGCCGCGGGTCAGGCCGAGGATGGCGCCGCGGGCGTAGGGGTCCCAATGCGGAGCGCCGAGGCCCACCAGCGCCGGCACGAAATAGACGCCGCCGCTGTCGGGCACGCCGGCCGCCAGCCGTTCCACGTCGGCCGAGGTGCGGATGATGCCCAGCCCGTCGCGGAGCCATTGCACCACCGCTCCGGCCACGAACACCGATCCCTCCAGACAATAGGTCACCTGCCCGCCGAGATGCCAGCCGATGGTGGTGAGCAGATGGTTCTGCGACGGCACCGGCCGCGGGCCAACGTTCATCAGCAGGAAGCAGCCCGTGCCGTAGGTGTTTTTGGCGCTGCCCGGCGCGAAGCACGCCTGGCCGAAGGTGGCCGCTTGCTGGTCGCCGGCGTCGCCGGCAATGGGGATCGGCCCGCCAAACCACTCCTCCGCCGTGTGGCCATAAACTTCGCTCGACGGCCGCACCTGCGGCAACATGGCGCGGGGAATATCGAGAATCCCCAGCAACTCGTCGTCCCAATCGAGCGTGTGGATGTTGAAGATCAGCGTCCGGCTGGCGTTGCTGTAGTCGGTCATGTGCAGCCGGCCGCCGCTGAGGCGCCAGATGAGCCAGCTATCGACGGTGCCGAAGAGGACGTCGCCCCGCCGGGCTTCGGCGCGAAGGCCCTCGTGGGCGTCCAGCAGGTGCTTGATCTTGGTGCCGGAAAAGTAGGGGTCCAGCAGCAGGCCGGTCTTGGCGCGAAACACCGGCTCGCAGCCGTCGGCCTTCAACCGATCGCAGATGCCCGCGCTCACGCGGCTCTGCCAGACCACGGCGTTGGCCACCGGGCGGCCGGTGCGGCGATGCCAGAGGATGGTGGTCTCGCGTTGGTTGGTCACACCGAGGGCGGCAATGTCGGCGGCCGCAAGTTTGGCGGCGGCCATCGCGCGTCGGGCCACGCCGAGCTGCGTGCCCCAGATCGCCTCGGGATCATGCTCGACGAGTCCCGGCGCGGGCAGGATCTGCTCGAACTCCTCCTGGGCCTGGGCCACGATGCCGCCATCGCGGCGGAAAACAATCGCCCGGCTCGACGTCGTGCCCTGATCGAGGGCAAGAATATGGGGATTCATGCCGTGAATCTAGCGAAGGAAAGCCGGGCGGGCAATCCCCGCGGCCTGTTGTACACAGGTAGAAATGTCCCCTCTTTCTCACGGATAGAAATGTCCCCTTGGTGAAAGGTTAGGAACAACTCAGGGTGGGGCCGGCGGAGCGGAGGCGAGCGTAGCGAGCCGGAGCGACGCCGGCCCCACCCTGCCACGCCGCCGATGGCCCCCAGGCAGCCCCTGTCGCCACGGATGGTCGGCCGCCGGCCGTTGACCTTGGTTCGAGCGGAGCGCTGCCACGCTTGCTGCCTGCTGCCGTTGGGGCGGCATCGGAAGCTCACGGTAGCTCAGTTGCCGACCGCCGTAGAGCAACTCCAGCCCACCGTCCAACCGCCGCGACACGGTCACCGTGCGTCCTGCCAAGGCCAGCTTCTGATGCATCGCGGCCAATTGGAAGCAACGATTCTCAAAGCGCAAAGTCCAGTCGTTCTGCACCGTCCGCGTCTCCCGGATCGAAAGCACACGTCCCAAATCCAGCCCCCGCGGCACGCGGCGGTGCAGGTCGCCAGGTTTCGCGGCCTGCCTCACAAACCGCCGATTGAACGCCGGCAGGAACTTCTCCTGCAGGAAACGGTTCGCCGCGGTCAGGTCGCTGATCTTCACGCGACGAAGGGCCTTGACCAGCCGGTCTTGAAGCGTTCCATTCACCCGCTCCACGCGCCCCTTAGCCTGCGGGCTGTGCGCCATGATCACGACCACATCCAGTTCTTCCATGGCACGGCCAAACTGCGTCGTGGGCTCTTTTCCCGCCAAATTCTCGGGAATTGTGGCCTCCCGGTCGCATCGGTAGATGCTATCTCGATCGACATACAACGCCCGCGGCAAGCCGTAACACGCCACGTAGCCGCGGAACGCCTCCATCGCGGCGATTGTCGTCTCTGCTTCGGAAAACCAGGCGAAAACCTCGCTCGTGGCGTCGTCGATCAACACCATCAGCACCGCCCACGCGCGACGCCCTTCAAACCAGTCGTGATGCGAACCGTCCATCTGCACCAACTCGCCAAAGTACTCTTTGCGAGCCCGGCGTTGCCGATAGGGCCGTCGGCGACGGCACTTTCGCCACAGACCCGCCGACAGAAGCCACTGACGCAGCGTCTCCACCGATACCGTCACCCCGTCATCCTCCTCCAGACACTCTGCCGCCAGTGTGGGCCCGTAGTCCGCGTACTTCTTCTCGTACAGCGACAGAACCCGCCGTTTCTGCCTTGCGTCGGCCTGGCGATTCGAGGGTGCCTTGTCAAACGCCGACGGGTCGGGTAAACCATAGTATCACGGGGGCGGCAAGGTAACGGCCGCCTCGATCTTTCGGTCCCCTGCGCCCATGCCTGTCCTGCCCCCCGTCAAGAAGTTCGTCTCCCAAAACGGCGTGCGAATCTATCGCATCCCCTGCCAGGTGCTGCCGACGCTTTCCGCGCGGGTGTACCTGCTGCTGGGCGCGGGCCCGCCGACGCTGGTCGATACCGGCAGCGGCCTCGGGGCGTCGACCCGCCATATTGTGGCCGGCCTGGAGACCATCCGCCGCGAGTTCGGCGAGCCCCTGCACGCCGATGACATCCGGCGCATCATCATCAGCCACGGGCATCTCGACCACATCGGCGGCCTGCCGGATCTCCTCCATCTCACCGCGGCCGAGGTGGCCATCCACCCGTTCGACCAGGCGACCATCACGTCGGACCGGGAATTCGCCATGGGCAGCGACCGTTTGAACGACTTCTTGCGGAACGCCGGCGTGGATCCAGCCCAGCGGGAAACGCTGATGAACAGTTCGAGCCAGGTTGGAAAGCGCATCGAGGGCATGAAAATCGGCTTGGCATTGGCCGACGGCCAGCAGTTGGACGGGCTGCGCGTCATCCATACGCCCGGCCACTCGCCCGGCCACGTTTGCCTGGGCGTGGGCAACGTGTTGCTCTCGGCCGATCACATCCTGGCCCAAACGATCGCCCAGCAGTGGCCGCAGAGTGCCGTCCCCTATACCGGCTTGAAACACTACCTGGCGTCGCTCGATAAGATCGAGCGGATGCCCGGCTTCACCGTGACCCTGGCCGCCCACGAGCAAGTCATTCACGACGTGTACGAACGGATCACGGCCATCCGCGCGGCCATCGAGCGCCGCTTGGAGCGGTTGCTGGACCTGCTCGGCGAGGCTTCGCGGCCGCTTTCGGTAGACGAAATCGCGCGGGAATTATATCCCGAAGTCACCGGTTTTCGGGCGGTCCTGGCCATCACCGACGTCGGCGCGCGGGTGGAATACTTGCAGCAGCAGGGCCGGCTGACCGTTGCCGCGCGGGACGATGCGGGGCACGAAGAGAATCCGGTGGAGCGGTACCGCGTGGCATGAAGGGATCAGGGGTCAGGGACGGGCAGGAGAGTCACAGTTCGTTCATGCGTTCTATCGAGTACCGTACCTTGACCTCTGATCCCCGGCCCCTGACCCCTCGCTAGTGGTTGTCCTCCACCATTCGCGTCAGCCGCACGACTTGGACGCGGACCCGTTCCAGATCGGGATTCAGCCGCAGGGCGCGGCGGAAGCATTCCAGCGCCGAGACGGGATTCTCCAGTTGCAAGTAGGCTTGGCCCATGCTCGTGGCGGCGACGAAATGATAGGGGTTGATTTCGAGGGTCTGGTGGCAATCGCGGATCGATTCCACCAGCCGCCCCAGGGCGAAGTGCGCCACCGCCCGTTGGTGCCAAACCTCGGCAAACCACGGTGCCCGTTCGATCAGCTTCGTGGCGCGAACGACCGCCTCCTGGTGCACTTGGGCCGCATTGAGCCGGACAATCAGGCGGAGCTCCTGGCGTTCGGCCTCGTTGCCGGCGCGCGTCCACACGGTGCGGATGCCGTTCTCGGCGATCGTGCGCACGGTGCGGTCGCTATCCAGCAGAGCACAACCCAGAGAGTGGTTGGAGTCATAGTCGCCCAGAAGACCCAGCGCCAGCACCGCCGCACGGCGGACCTCACGACGAGGATGCCGCGCCAGCCGCTCGAGCGTGCCGGAATGGTAGCACTCCGACACGCCGCTCGTGAATCGCGCCGAATCCTGGTGGTCGAGGTATTGTTGATACAGAACCAGCAGAAACGGCACTCGCACCGAATTCGTACCCACGCCCCGTTCTCCCAAGCTAAAACACAACGCTCAATGCCCTATCCCCCGATTGTAACCGGAGCGTGCAAGGAACTCCAACAAAATCCGCCTCGCAAAGCGGCGGGTTTCACCAGGTGGGAACGGGAGTACAATAGAGCGGGGCCGGTGGCGTATCGTGGCGCGAAAACTACAGCGATAGCCGGGGGCTAACGGCCCCCGGAGAAAAACGCTCAAATCCAGGCATATTCCGGGAGCTGTTAGCTCCTGGCTACCTGTGGGAATACAGAAATTACCCTTGTATCTTCTGTCCGTACCCCAATGGCGGAGGGCTTGATGCGGTCACGCACGGCGGAGGTCTCGAAAATGCTGGGGCTGACCGCGGCAGCGATCCTCGCGCACGCCCTGGCGTGGGAGGACGTCGCCCAGGCTGCCGGCCAGGCAACTTGGGCGACCGACATTCAGCTTCAGCAGACGCTGGCCCCGCCCGTCGACGTCTTGTGGTCGAACAGCCCGCTCCGCCCCGCCCTCGTGGGCTTCGCGCGGGCCCAGCAAGTCGCCATCCTCATCGATCGGCGGGTGGACCCCGGCCAGAAGCTCAGTCTCAGCGTCAAAGACGTCCCCATACAAACCGTCTTGCAAATGGTCGCCGATCGCTGCGGGCTGGGCGTCTCGTGGCTGGGAGCGGTGGTGTACCTTGGTCCGCCGGCGGCCGCGGGACGATTGCGGCCCGCCGCGGCCGCGCTGGAGCAGGCGGTGCGGCAACTGCCAACCGCGGCCCGACGGAAGTTCTTCCAAGCCAAGCCCTTTGCCTGGGAAGACCTCGCCACTCCGCGCGACCTGTTGACGCAACTGGGCCAACAGAACGGCGTGGAGATTGTCGGCCTGGAGCGAATCCCCCACGATCTTTGGGCGGCCGCCGATCTGCCGCCCCTTTCCCTAGTCGATCGGTTCACGCTGGTTGCCGCGCAGTTCGACCTGACCTTCAAGATTGCCGCCCATGGCGCGCGGCTCGAACTGGTGCCCATCCCGGATAATCTTCCGCCGCAGCCAGAGAACCACGCCATGGGTTTTTCCGGCCAGGCGTCATCGAAACCGCCCGCGGCCGAACCGGCCGTGAGCGTGGAGCGGATCCGCATCCAACGTCTCTCGGTGCGGGCCGAACCGCTCGGCCCGGTTCTGCGGCAGCTCGCCCAGCGGTTGGGGCTGGAACTGAAGATCGACGAGCAGGCGATTCAACAGGCGGGCATTTCGCTGGACCAGCGGGTCTCCGTGACGGTCGAGAACGCCACCGTCGACGAAGTCCTCCGCCAACTCCTGAAGCCCGCCGGACTGAAGTTTCAGCGTCGCCAGAACGTGGTGGAGATACGGCCCGCCGAATGATCGCGCCGGGCGACGCCCTCTACAGGCAACGCATGAAGGCCACCAGGTCCTGCTTCTCTTGCTCGCTCAACTGGGTCTCCAGGATCAGGTTGAAGAACTCGACGGTGTCCTCCAACGTCAGCAGTCGTCCGTCGTGCAGGTACGGTGGCGACTCCTTGATCCCCCGAAGTACGAACGACTTGATCGGTCCGTCGCTGGAGGCCATGCGACCGTTGACCATTTGCGGCTTGAAGAAGCGTTCCGCCCGCAGATTGTGCATCAGGTTGTCCGTATAGTAGGGCGCCGGGTGGCAGACGGCGCAGCGGCCCTTGCCCGCAAACACCTTTTCCCCGCGCAGCTCGGCTTCGCTCGCCTTCTTCGGGTCCAGATTGCCGAAGACATTGAGTTTGGGGGCGGGCGGGAAGTCGAACAGCTCTTCCACTTCGGCCATGAAATGGACCTGGCTGCCGCGTTCCAGGATGTTGACGCCCTTCTTGGTGGCGATCACCGGATCGCCGTCGAAATAGGCCGCCCGCTGCTCGAATTCCGTAAAGTCCTCGATGCTCCGCAGTGCCCGCTGCGAGCCGAAGAGGCGCTGAATGTTCACCCCGCGGAGCGAGGGCGTATCGAGACGGTGCCGAAACTCTTGGGGGCGAATATCGCCGACCAGATGCGTCGCCGCGTTGGTGTGCCCATTGACGTGGCAATCGAGGCAGGCCACGCCGGTGCTAACTTTGAGCGAACGGCGGTCTTCGGTGGCGTTGAATTGCTGTTGTGGGAAGGGGGTCAACAGCAGCCGCAGCCCCTCCAACTGCTTGGGGTTCAAGATGCCGTTGAATAGCCGATAGTAATTCGTCAGCGTGATCAGCTCGCCGTGCGATACGTCGCCCAAGTCGGTACGCGTGGTGAGGAAGATCGGCGGCGGAAACTCCGGCAGGAAATGATCCGGCAGGTCGAAATCCAGATCGTACCGCGTCAGATCGCGGCTCTCCTGCTGCTTGATGCGATCGATGTGAAACTTGGGGAACAGCATCCCGCCTTCCGCATGGTTGGGATGGGGCAAGGGCAAGAACCCCTTGGGCCAAAGTCCCTTCTGGCGGATGTCGTCCGGCGCTATGGCTGCCAGGTCTTGCCACGATTCGACCCCCGCCGGCAGCTTCACCCGCACGCCTTCCTGGACCGGCTTGCCGCGGGTCATGGTCACGCCCTTGGCCGCTTTGTCTCCCAGGTCGTAGCGCTCCTGCAACAGCGCCGCCTGCCGCTCGGCAAGCTGCGGCTTGGCGGCCTCCATGCGGGCAACCACCGTCTCGAACGCCTCCCGAATGACGACGGGTGAGTAACTGCTCGGCGGAACTACCGGCTGGCCTTTGGCCGCCGGATCGGCGATGAGGTTATCCTGCGACGGACGCTTTTCCTGCGCCCGAGCACTGAATAACGCCACGCCGGCCAGAACCGCCGACGCGACGGCCAGACAGAGAAACCTTGGGTGTGTCATCGCAACGTCCTCCCAGTGGTTGAAAGGTAAGACCTGATCTGCAAGCCACGCTTCGGTCACGTAAGAAATGGTGGGCGAAAAATTCGCCTACGTCCGAATAGGGAACCATTCCGTCGCGCGACGTCTCTTTTTGCGTCATTTGGAATGATTTGTCAATTACCGACACCCCGTTTGAAGGGATGAAATTGTTGAATTGTCCACGGCTTGGGGCGATTGGGCATTTACAGCCGACACAATCGGGATCATCGCTCGTCGCTTCAAAATGTCTGCCGCCGCGGCGGCATGAACCTGCCCCTGCCGCCTCCGGGCAACGGGGTGACTGAATTTGCCGGGGTCCTGTCCATAACCTACGTTTGGAACTGAATGGGGGGTATTATAGCCGTGCCATACACCGAAACGACCACGCCAACGGCGGACCCCTTCCACATCATCCAGGTGACGGATGTCGAACTGCAGCAGTTCGCCGAACTGATCTATCGGCGGACGGGGATTCACATCCCACCCCAGAAGAAGTTGCTGTTGTCCAACCGCTTGCGGCGGCGGCTGAAGAGCAAAAACATCGCCGATTTCGCCGACTACTATCGCTACCTGCGGCAGATCAGCAGCCGCGATCCCGAATGGGATGCGCTGCTGCAAGAGGTCACCACCCACGAAACGTATCTGTTCCGCGACCAGCAGCAATGGGATTGGTTTCGCAACGTCTTCTTGCCGGAGCGGATGGCCGCCGCGCGGCAAGGCAAGCTGCCCCGCTCCCTGCGCATCTGGTCGGCGGCGTGCAGTACCGGCGATGAGCCGGTGACCGCGGCCTGCTGCATTGCCGCGTGCCTGCCCGACCTTTTGCTGTGGCGGATCCAGATCTTCGCCACGGATATCGGTCTGGGCGCGCTGAAAGAGGCCAAGGCAGCCGCCTTCGGCCAACGGGCGATGCAGAACGTGCCCGACGAATATCGCCGCCGCTTCTTCCTCAAGGCCAAAGACGACGCCACCTGGCGGGCTCTGCCGGCGGTGACCGGGATGCTCGCCTTTCGCCAACATAATTTGATGGATCCGCTCGGCGAAAGACCCTTCGACCTGGTGCTGCTGAAGAATGTGTTGATCTACTTCGACGCGTCCTCCAAGGCCACGGTGCTCCAGCACGTGCGCCGGGCCCTGCTGCCGGGCGGCTTGCTCCTGGCCGGCGTGGCCGAAGGCGTGTCCAATATGCTCCGCGATTTCGAACGCATCGAACCCTGGTTGTTCCGTAAACCGGCTGTGTAACTAACTGTGACGTCGTCTCACTTCAAGGCTGCCGGGCCAGGCGCCCAGGAGAGTCTTTCATGATAGATGTCGCTTGTCCAGACCACGCGAAGCTCGACCTGCTCCGAGAGCTGTTCGCGTCGGCCACGCATGACGCTTCCGCGGCCATGTGCTGCTGGACGAACAGCGTAGTCACGCTGACGCTCGATGAGATCTGCGAAATTCCTTTGCAAAACGTGTGCGTCGACCTGAATCTGGGCGACGAGCCGGTAACCATGGTGGTGTTCAACCTCGACGGCGGCGCCAACGGCGCGATGATCGTGGCGTTCACCGAACAGAGTGCCCGCCGGTTGGCCGCATCCCTGCTGGAGACCGAGGTTCGCCAGGGTCCCGCTTGGACGGATTTGGAGCAGTCGGCGCTGACCGAGACGGGAAATATCCTCGGCTGCGCCTACGTCAATGCGATCACGCGGTTGATCGATCATCAGATCGTGCCTTCTCCGCCGCACTTCGTGGTGGACTACGGGGCCAGCGTGCTGCAGCAATCGCTGCTGGGGCAGGCCGGCGCCACCGATAAAGTCCTGATCGGCCGCACCCGATTCCAACACAAGGATGCCGAACTGAACTGGTTGTTGTTGTTCATTCCCACGACTGCCTTACGCACGGTGATGGAGCGTGGTTAACCCTCGATCCGTTGAAATACAGGTACCCTCTGCGAAAGGACTCGACACGATGATTCACAGCCCGGCGAACGACCTGTCGAAAGAGATTTCGGTGGGAATGGGTCAGGCGGTCGTCACCCGTGAGCCGGCCCGCCTGACGGCGATTCTCGGCTCCTGCGTGGCCATTGCGCTCTATGCGCCCAGGCTCCGCCTGGGGATGCTCGGCCACGTCGTGTTGCCCAACTGCAACGGCAGCAGTATCGCTTCTCCGGCCAAGTATGCCGATACCGCGGTGCCGCACATGCTTGCGGTGATGCAAGCGCACGGCGCGCGACCCGGCGAATTGATCGCCAAGCTGGCCGGCGGGGCTTGCCTGTTCGGCGGCGGCCAATTCATGGACATCGGCCAGTCCAATGCGCGGGTCGCCGTTGCCGCCTTGGAAGCCGCCCACGTCCGCATCGCCGCCCGCGACGTCGCCGGAACCATGGGACGCCGAATCTGCTTCGATCTTGCCACGGGTGGGCTGACCGTGGCATCGCCGGGGAAACCCTCACAAACTATCTGACCGAAGGAGTGCGCCATCATGGCCAAAACCTTGCTCGTTGCCGACGATGCGGCGATTGTCCGCGCGAAGATCAAAGACGTGGCTCGTCAGATCGGCTGGGAGATCGTCGGCGAAGCCCGCAACGGAAAAGAGGCCATCGACCGCTACGCCGAGCTGCATCCGACCGTGATGACGCTGGACCTCGTCATGCCCGAATACGATGGCATCTACGCCTTGCGCGAAATCCTCATGGCCGACCCCAACGCCAAGGTGATCGTGGTCAGCGCGCTGGGACAAAAGAATATCCTCAAAGACGCCTTCAAACTCGGCGCCGCCGACTTCCTCGTCAAGCCTTTCGATAAGCCCTCGCTGACAAGCACGCTCGAACAGTTCGTCAGCAGCGATGCCTTGTCGGCCGACGCCCGGCAGACGGCGGGAAGTGCATGATCGACCGCCGAGGGGCTCTCAATAGCCGGTGCCGGGCCCCGGATCGACGTTCCCGACCATGTGCAGATGGTCGTGGTCGATGTAGAGCACTTCCTGGCAGGCCTCATCCGCAGTCTTGTACGGAATCGGCCACCCCACCCACGTCACCTCGGTGTAGTACACAATGCACTTGTAGTGAACGTGATGCAGTCGGGCCGGACCGACCAGCGGGTAGACCCGCGGCGGGTCGATGTAGTCGGTCAGAGGCAACTTGACAATTCGCACGTTGCTCCGTTGGATTTCGTGCAAACCCGGCAGTCCGCCTTGCACCGGCCTGGCCTTCTCCAACGCCCGCATCACCTCATCGTCCGACGGCTCATCCAGGGCATGCGCCGGACTGCCCGGCGTGATCGGACCGAGCACGGGCATCCGGTCGTAACGCTCATGGTTCCAGAACTTGTCTTCCGGCACCTTCTGAAGGTACGGCGACACGGGAATGGGAAAATTGAGGAGCCCCAGATTCGGGCCGCAGACCGTGGTGCACCCCGCAGGACACAGCAGCGACAGCAGACCCACCATACCTAGCAAGGTGCGAGAAGCCTTCGTAGACATCCCTGTCTCCTCGACAGAATTTGGGACCAAACCCGTGGTTACACTACTTATCGTGTTAAACTGTGACGAACTTGGGGATTTTTCCGATTGCCACGAAGAAAGGGGCCCGTGGGGAGCCTGATGCGAGGCATTCCCCTTCATGGCCCCTGATCCCGGGTCCTTTTTCACGAAAAAACCCCCACGCCGACTGGTCCGGCGTGGGGGGGTTGCTCTTTGTCGCTTGTCGTCCGATGGCTCTTGCCGCGTCAACCGGCTCTTACCGTTGCCAGCAACTCGCCGGCTGATCCTTGAAGTCGAGGAACCACCAGCCATCTGACCATTCCAACGACACCTTTCGCCATCCCAACGGAACCTGGGGATACGGATAAAATGGGCCAATGTACGGCCAGGCCGTCGGCGAGTACTGCTTCGGATACGTCACCGCGGCATAATTGGGGTAAGCCGCGTAACTTGGCCAAGCATAGTTCGGCAGGCAAGGCTGGTCGTAACGGGCGGGGGCCGGCCCTCCGCCACCGCCAGCCGCCGAGTACATCGGCAGTGGGCCACCGTTCGGCGCTACCGGCCCTCGTGCCATGGGCTGTGCCATCGGCATGGAGGACGTGTTCATCGGCATCGCACGCTGCGGCTGGGCCATTGGCTGCGGAATATCTCCTTGGGACTCCTCCGCGGATACGGCCCGAACAACGGTCGGCCTGGGTGCCGAGTTGGATGAGCGGTCGCCACGGGCCGACGCGTTTTGGTCCGCGTCGTTCGAATACAGGAAAGTCTCCAACCGCTTTGCCATGCTTACATTCTGCGACTGGGAATTGTCCGTAACCTGCGCACCACTTGTGCCTCGCAGCGGATTGCGACTTGAAGACCCCGGCGAGCTCGACCCGTCGCTGCCGGACTTGGAGGGCGACGACCCGTTCGGCGCCACGCTCAATTCATTGACCACGCTGGTCACGCCCCGCGTCTTGAACGCGATGGTGATCGCCGTGGCCATTTGCTCTTCGCTCGACACGCGGCCGCGAAGCCAAGCGGTTCCATCCTGGTACTTGACGCCCACGGCGTAGTCGCTCATTCGACCGCTCTTGCGTAGGCTGTCGGTGATCTGGTCGGCAATCTCCTGATTACCGGCGACGGCCAATGTGGGAATGGCTGCAAGAATGGCGGCCACCGTGAAACCCGTTAGAATTCGTCGCATTTTCTCCCTCCTGCTTGGATCTACCCCGGGCATAGTCACCTCGGGAACGTCGATGGCTTCGTGGGGTCAGCCGAGCAATGGAATCGGCGAAAATCGGCAAGGAGGGCCCGCCGCCCCGCTACGATGGCGGGCGGGATCGCAGAGTTGCCCCCCCTGGCAACGGCCGCATCCGATTGAATGCTACCCGACTATAGGTTTCGGTTGCCGGTTGTACCGAAAGGGAGCTTTTTTTCGATTTTGCCGACAGAAACGATCGTAGCGGGTGGCTGGGACGATAAGATGGGTAGTCTGACGAGAAAATTCCGCCGGCTGCTCACCAGGTCGCCGCTTCTCGGCTGCCGCGGAAGTCCAACGTGACCGTCAGCACCATGAAGGAAAGCGTGGCAGCGCAGGCAAGCCAGCAGCCCGGTCCGACCGCAAAGGCGATCATCGTTGTCACCCCCATTAGAGGTAGAATGCCGAAAAACATCCGTTGGCTGAGCACCTGGTGGGCCGAGCCTTCACTGAGTCGGGCGTGCCACGCGCTGGCGACGCCGAGTAGTTGTGCGGCGACGAAGAGCCACAGCACCACGGGAGAGTCGAGTT
>Ga0182014_10003307_pt1 | contig 19470 bp, 12 predicted proteins | sample 612S2DmetaG_FD_120489 | JGI IMG/M metagenome (GOLD analysis project Ga0182014, IMG submission 120489) | Permafrost microbial communities from Stordalen Mire, Sweden - 612S2D metaG | ecosystem: Environmental > Terrestrial > Soil > Wetlands > Permafrost | place: Sweden: Stordalen | collected... | reverse complement strand
TACGGCATGGGCGTGGCCATTGGCGATTACGATAACGACGGCCGCGACGATGTCTACATCACCGCCCTGGGCGGCGATCACCTGTTCCACAACGAAGGCGGCGGCCATTTCCGCGATGTCACTCGCGAGGCCGGCATCGCCAACGCCGCCTTCAGCGCGGGGGCGGCGTGGCTGGACTACGATCGCGACGGCAAGCTCGATCTGTTCGTTGCCAACTACGTCGAATGGACGCCCCAGGGCGACCTTTGGTGTTCGCTCGATGGCGCCACCAAGTCCTACTGCACCCCGGAATCGTACAAGGGCGCTTCGTCGCGCCTATATCACAATCTGGGCGGAGGCAAGTTCGAAGATGTCACCGAGAAAGCCGGCCTCGCCGATCCCACCGCCAAATCGCTCGGCGTTACCGTATTCGACTACAACAACGATGGCTGGCCCGATATCTTCGTAGCCAACGATACCCAGCCCAACAAGCTCTACCGCAATCTGCGCAACGGCCGCTTCCAGGATGAAGGGCTGGCCGCGGGCGTAGCGTTCGGTGAAGATGGCGTGGCGCGCGGGGCCATGGGTGTGGACGCGGCCGATTACGACCGCTCCGGCCGCCAGCATCTGGTCGTCGGGAATTTCGCCAACCAGATGCTCGGCCTCTACCATAACGAAGGCAACGGGCTGTTTGTGGATGAGGCGCCGCGTTCCAAGGTGGGACGCGCCAGCCTGCTCAGCCTCACCTTCGGGCTCTTCTTCTTCGATTACGATTTGGACGGCTATCCCGACATCCTGGCTGCCAACGGCCACATCGAAGAACAGATCGGGCGGGTGCAGCCGAAGATTCAATACGCCGAGCTTCCCCTGCTGCTGCATAACGCCGGCCATGGAAGGTTCGACCAGGTGAACGCATTCGCCCGGCCGCTGGTGGCGCGCGGCGCGGCGTACGGCGATTTCGACCGCGATGGCGACCTGGACGTTCTGCTCACGACCAACAACGGCCCGGCGGTTTTGTACCGCAACGATGGCGGCAATCGCAATCACTGGCTGCAATTGAAGCTGGCCGGGTCGAAGAGCAATCGCGACGGCATCGGCGCCGTGGCTAGGGTGACCAGCCCCGGCGGTACGCAAATGCAGATGGTGCACAGCGGCTCCAGTTATTGCTCCGCCAGCGACCTGGCCCTGACCTTCGGGCTGGGCAGGGACCAGGCGGCCACCGAAATTGAAATCGAATGGCCCAGCGGAACGCGGCAGAAGCTGGCGAATGTGGCGGCCAATCAGCGGCTGGTGGTCAAGGAACCATGAACCATGTACCAGGCACTAACTCTCTCGGGCATCGCACAGGCCCGCCTCATCCGCGACGGCGCGCTCTCGTCGGCGAAATTAGTGGAGGCGCACCTGGAGCGGATCGCGCAACTGAATCCGCGGCTGAATGCCGTGGTCGAAGTGCTGGCGGACGAGGCTCGCCGCGGCGCGCACGAAGCCGATGAACGTCGGGCGCGCGGCGCGGCGTTGGGGCCGCTCGATGGCGTGCCGTTCTCCATCAAAGATTGCATCGAAGTGGCGGGAACCAGTTGCAGCGCCGGCACCATCGGCTTGCGCCACGCCCTGCCGTCCGAGCGCGATGCCACGCTGGTGGCGCGCCTTCGCGCGGCTGGGGCGATCCCCATGGCGCGGACCAATCTTCCCGATCTGCTGTTTGCCTTCGAGAGCGACAACCTGATCTACGGCTGCACCAACAACCCTTACGACGAATCGCGCAGTTCCGGCGGATCGAGCGGCGGCGAAGCGGCCCTGATCGCCGCCTGCGGGTCGCCATTCGGACTGGGCAGCGACGCCGCCGGCAGCGTCCGCCTGCCCGCCCACTTTTGCGGCATCGCCGCCATCAAGCCGACATCCGGCCGTTTGCCGCGCACGGGCCACGTGCCGCCCGCCGGCGGTTGGGTCGAATCCCTCTGGCAGATTGGCCCCATGGCGCGCCGGGTGGAAGATCTGTGCGCCATGATGGCGATTCTCACCAGGCCCGACGGGCAGGACCACACCGTGGTTCCTGTGCCCTATCGCGATCCGCTCGAGGTTGAGGTCGCTGGGCTGCGCATCGCCTGGTTCGCCGAAAATGGCATCGCCGCACCGACCCGGGAAACGGCCGCGCTGGTACGGCGGGCTGCCGAGGCCCTGGGCGCTGAAGAGTGCCGGCCGCCGCGCATCGAAGAGAGCTACGACCTGGAGATGAAGCTGCTTGGCCTCGACGGCGGCGATGGCCTGCGCGCCTACCTGCGGGAAATCGGCAGCACGCGGACGCATCCTCTATTGGATGGCTGGCTGAACAAGCTGGCGCCCTACCGCACCGGCGTGGAAGGTTTTGCGAAGTATTGGGAATCGCTATACGGCTTCCGCGCCGCGATGTGGGAGTTTCTGCAGGATTACGACGCCGTCCTTTCGCCAGTGTGCGCCGCTCCCGCTGTTCCTCATGGAACGTCAATCGACGACGCCACGTTTCGCGGTTTCAGCTACACCATGACGTACAACGTCACCGGTTGGCCCGCCGCCGTGGTGCGTTGCGGCGAGAGTCCCGAGGGTCTGCCGATCGGTCTCCAGGTTGCCGCCCACCCCTGGCGCGAAGATGTCGCCCTGGCCGTAGCGTTGCGCCTCGAAGAGTTATTCGCCGGTTGGAAACCAGGTGGGACAGGCCAGAGCAGTTTGTGGTCTGAGCCTGCCTGACCTCTTCGTGGCGCGCGCACTCCTGCGTGCCGCGTCGAGACTCATCTCGACGCTCGCGCTCTACGGTTGTTCAACCTGCGGACCGATTGTGGGGCGCCCTCTGGGCCGGGTCCAGTCGGGCGCCAGCCCGGCCTGTGCGCCCCAGGGGATGTACCATCGACGTTTGTGGTCTGTCGCAGCCTTGCTGCGCGTGCCGGTTTCGCAGTTCGCCAAAGTTGCTATAAAGGAGTTCGGCAGTGAAGAAACAGATGTTTGAAGAGTTGCTGGGCAGTGTCCGCGAAGGCGGGGCGTTTCTTCGCGGTGAACGAAAGCCTTCGCGGCGGATTGTAACTGCTCCTCCGGTGTCCGGACCATTCGCGAACGAACCAGCCTTTCGCAGTCGGCGTTTGCGCAATTGATCGGCGTAAGCGTGAAGACCCTTCAAAACTGGGAGCAGGACCGGCGCCGCCCCAGCGGCCCCGCAGCCGCGCTCTTGACCATTATCGAGCACGATCCGGCGCTGGCGGTGAAAGCCATTCATCGGGTATAAGGCGCCGTCGCCGCGTCCCACGGATTGATGACATCGATACCGCAATGCTGGAAGTCGGCGGTATTCCGCGTGGCCACGGCCGCGCGCTGGGAGCGTGCAATCGCTGCGATCATGGCATCGAATTGCGATATCGGGCGGCCCGCCGCGTCTCGCGCGGCCACAATTTTCGCAAACGCGCCGGCGGCATCCTCATCGAAAGGCAGGATGCGGCCCTCAAACTCCGCGGCGAACATCTTCTCGACGGCCGCCAGCAACCGCACCCGGCGCTTGCCCGGCGGTAGGGTCTCGATCCCGTACAGAATTTCAGCCTGGGTGATCGCCGTCGTGAACACGGACGACGGCGACTGCGCGGCAAACCAATCGAGGACGATTGGGGAAGGCGCGGGCTTGAGAGCTTCCGAGAGCACGTTGGTATCGAGTACGATCACTTGGCCAGTTTCGGTGGACGCCTGACAGCTTCGCGCGGTGGGAGCGCGAGTTCCACACCGCCAAGAGGCTCCACATAGCGGCGGATGGATTCGGCCAGGCTGAGCCGGGGAAGACGTTTTGTATTCAGCCCGGCCTTCAGGATTTCACGCGCCTCCTCTTCCATGGACCTACCGTGCGTAGCCGCCCGAAGGCGCAACCTCGCCTTAACCGCGTCATCCAGGCGCCGTATCGTAATGCTCGCCATACATCAATGATATCATTGCCATCACCGGCCGGCCGGCCACGGCGCCTCAAGCAACAGTCGAGGGACCAGGCGGCACCAGGACGCGATTCCGCCGCACGAAGCCCGCCCAAGGCACACTAGGCGCTGGCTCCGGGTTCCGGACGGCCCAGCAATCCGGCGCCCCCGCGGTCTCCCTGTTCGAGATCGTTGTACAGGGCCCCTGCTCCCTGCGCGTCGGCAAAACGCCTTGCCCCGAGGGGCCGGCCGGGATGGCAGGCAAAATAAGCCTCGGCGCACTGATGAAGGGCGCCGGGACCGTCAATCTGCCCGAGGGGAAGTGAGTCGCCATGTCACTTACCTCGCTGCTTGTATTTGCGGTCATCATATACGCCCTCTGGGCGAAGGGCGACGTGACGCTGAACGGCAAGGTCGGATGGTTCTCGATCTTTTTCCAGGCGAAGGATCGCCGCCCCAGGGAAAGGAAAGGCCCCCTTCCCCGCTGACGCCGCGAGCGCCGACCGGTGCCCAGAACTGACGGCCGCTCTCCGACCAGGCGGCGGCGCCCGCCTCCCCGGGCTCTGGAGGTGAGAGCTGAATGCTGATCGCTGACACCCCCCTTCCAATGATGCACAATAGATAAGGTTGTGCCTTCGGGTCGATCTCCCACTATCGGGTTGCTGGCGGGACTGGCGGTCACGCTTTCGGCGGTTGCCGTCTACACGGCGTACACCGCCGTTCAAATGCGCGGGCTGCGCCAGTTGCAGGCGGAGACGATCGACCGCAATCGCGCCGATTCGATGCTGCTGCTGCGCATTCAGAACGATCTGAACCTGGTCAATCTGGCGATGCGCGACATGTTGGAAGGAGGCGATCCGTACCCGCTCACGGCCTGGCAGTCTCAGTTCAAGCGGCTGCGCGTCGACCTGGAAGACGCCGTGGCGCGCGAGGCGCAATTCTGGCCGGCGGCCGGCCCAGCCGGGCAGCGGCAGTACCTTTCCGCCTCCACGGCCCAGTTTTGGGACGCGCTCGACCGCATTTTCACCCTCGCCCAGACGGATGAGGCGGAAGCGCGCACGCGCATCCGCATCTCGCTCGAAGCGCGGCAGACGGCGTTGACCACGGCGGTAGCGCGCCTGCTGGTCGAGAACAACGAAAACGAAAAGCAAGCCGCCGCCCAGACGCGTCAGATCTACGCGCGCGGCGAGCGCAACGTGTACCTGTTCCTGGCGGCCATCCTGGTTGTGTTGCTGGCCAACGGACTGTACCTGGTGCAGAACAATCGGCGCATGTTCGATCAGGTGGCGGAGCTATCCGAGCGGCGCAGTGAACTGGCGCAGCAACTCATCACCATGCAGGAGAATACCTTCCGCTACATCTCGCGGGAGTTGCACGACGAGTTCGGGCAGATTTTGACCGCCATCGGAGCCATGCTGCAGCGGGCTGGCCGCCGTGCTCCGGCACTGGACGCGCCCTTGCGGACGGACCTCAAGGAGGTGCAGGAGATCGTGCAATCCACGCTCGACAAGGTACGCACGCTTTCGCAGGCGCTGCATCCGGCGGTGATCGAGGAGGCCGGACTGGAAACGGCGTTGCGGCAGCACCTGCCGGTGTTTGAAAAGCAGATGGGCATCCATATCGATTACGAGTCCTCCGGCGGCGGTCCGGTGCTGGAACAAACCGTGGCCATTCATATGTACCGCGTGTTGCAGGAAGCGCTGAACAACGTGGCGCGCCATTCCAAATCGGCCCGCGCGGCGGTGCGCTTACGCTATTCCGCCGAATGCGTGGTGCTCGAAGTGGAAGATGGCGGGGTGGGCTTCGACAGCGCCACCCGGACTCGCGGCATGGGCCTGGTTTCCATGCGCGAACGGGCGGGTCTGGTGCACGGCCGGCTGGAACTGCTACACCCGGATGGCGGCGGGCTGCTGGTGCGGTTGACGGTCCCTCTCACTCTCACGGAGACACATGCCTGACGAAAAAATCACCGTCCTGCTGGTGGACGATCATCACCTGGTGCGCCGGGGCTTCCGGCGCATGTTGGAGGACGAGGAAGACATCGTGGTGGCGGGCGAGGCCAGCGACGGGCAGGAGGCCGTCGAAAAGGCCCGCGAACTGGCGCCCGCGGTGATCGTGATGGATTTCGCCTTGCCGGGGATGAATGGCGCCGCGGCGGCGCGGCAGATTCTGAAAATCGCGCCGCAGACCGGCATCCTGATGCTCAGCATGCACTCGGAGCCGAACTATGTGCGCACCTGTCTCGATGCCGGCGCCCGCGGCTACCTCCTCAAGAACGCCATCGACCTGGAATTGACCGATGCCATTCGCAAGATCGCCGCCGGCCAGCAGGTCTTGGATCCGCGCTTGGAGCCTGTGTCCGGCGCGGACGGCGCGGCGGCGCCGGAACTGACCCCGCGCGAACTGGAAGTGCTGCAACTGATCGTGAATGGAAAATCCAATCGCGAGATCGCCCTGGTGCTGGGGCTGAGCGTCAACACCGTGGCGGTGCATCGCGCCAACCTCATGCAGACGCTGGGCATTCACAACACCGCGGACCTGGTGGTGTACGCCATTCGCAACGGCCTGGCGAGCCTTACGTGAGACGCCGCGATTTTCTGCTGGGCGCGGCCGCTCTTCCGGTACGCGAGGCCGGCCTGGGCTTTAGCCTGACGGATGTGACGGCGCGCGCTGGCATCCGCTTCGAACATAACAGCGGCGCGTTCGGCGCCAAGTACCTGCCGGAAACCATGGGCCCGGGCTGCGCGTTTCTCGATTACGACGGGGACGGCTGGCTCGACATTCTGCTGGTGAACGGCATGGATTGGCCGGGCCGCAAGCGCCGCCGCAGCACGCTGCAGCTTTATCGCAACAATCGCAACGGAACCTTCACCGACGTTACCGAGCAGGCCGGGCTGGCGGTGGAGATGTATGGCATGGGCCTGGCGGTGGCCGATTATAATAACGACGGTTTTCCGGACGTGCTGGTGACGGCCGTGGGACAGAACCGCCTGTTTCAAAACACCGGCAAGGGCCATTTCATCGACGCCACGGAGAAGGCCGGCTTGGGCGGGCGCAGCGGGTTCAGCATGTCGGCTCTGTGGTTCGATTTCGACCGCGACGGGCACCTGGACCTTTTCGTGTGCAACTACGTGAAGTGGGCGCCGGAGCACGACGTCTTCTGCAGCGTGGACGGCAAGCGCAAATCCTACTGCACGCCGGAGGCATATCACGGCGCCACCTGCTGGCTGTTTCACAATCGCGGCGACGGCACGTTCGAGGATGTTACGGCCCACAGCGGAGTGTTCGATACGTCGTCCAAGTCGCTCGGCGTGGCGATGCTCGATTACGATCGCGACGGCTGGCCGGACCTTCTGGTGGCCAACGACACGCAGCCGAATAAACTGTACCGCAACCGGCGCGACGGCACCTTCGAAGATGTCGCCGTGCACGCCGGCGTGGCCTTCAGCGAGGACGGCAGGGCGCGGGCGGGCATGGGAATCGACTCGGGCGATATCGACCGGAGCGGGGTCCAATCCATCGCCATCACCAACTTCGATGGAGAAATGATGGCGCTGTACCGGCCCGGCGCGGACGGCGTGTACCAAGATATTGCGCTTGCGAGCGGCGTGGGCCAGGCCTCGCTCAACAGCCTGGGATTCGGATGCCTGTTCTTCGATGCCGATCTGGACGGCAGTCTGGACCTGTTCGCGGCCAACGGGCACATCGACGAGACGGCGCGCAATATGCGCGGCAAGATCGGCTACGCCCAGGCGCCGCACTTGTTCCTGAATAACGGTCATGGCATGTTCCGCGACGTGGCGCGCCAGGCCGGCGAAGGCTTCGCGGCGCCCAAGGTGGCTCGCGGCGCGGCCTGCGGCGATTTCGACAACGATGGCGATGTGGACCTGTTGGTCACCACCAATCAAGGGCCGGCTTACCTGTATCGCAACGACGTGACTAATGGCAACCGGTCGTTGCGGCTGCGGCTGCGCGGCACCAAATCGAATCGCGATGCCATCGGCGCGGTGGCGCGGCTCCGTACCCCGGAAGGCACCCAGTCCCGCGTGGTGAAGAGCGGATCGAGTTACCTGTCGCAATCGGAACTGGCTTTGACATTCGGCTTGGGCCGGCGCGAGCGGGCGGAACGTCTGGTCGTCGAATGGCCCAGCGGCAGAGTGGACGAGCACGGGCCCCTGGCCGCGGGCGCTTACCAGTGCGTCGAAGGCTCGAAGCCGGTACAATCCAAGTGATGAATCGGGGAAAGGGCGGATAGGACATGCGACGGATTCTGATGGTGGCTTGCCTGGCGAACCTCTGCTTCGCCGCCAGGCCGGTGATCTTCGACACCGACATGGGCAACGATATCGACGACGCTCTGGCGCTCGCCATGCTGCACGCTTTGAGCGATCGCGGCGAGTGTCAACTGATCGGAGTCACTCTCACCAACGGCCATCCAGCGGCCGTCCCGTATATCCGGATGGTCAATCGCTTCTACGGCCGCGGCGATTTGCCTGTAGGCGCCGCGATCAAACAGCTCAAGGACGGCGCCCAGGATGGCTACATGACAGCCGCGTTGCGCGGCGCGCCCGCCCAGAACGCCGGCCCCGCCGAACCCGCGCCGGCGCTACTCGGCCGGCTGCTGGCGAACGCGCGCGAAAAGGTCGTGATCGTGCAGACCGGCTTTAGCACCAATCTGGCCGCGCTGCTCAATTCCCCCGGTGGCGCCGCGCTCGCCAAAGAGAAGGTTGCGCTGGTGGTCGCCATGGCGGGCGACTTCGCCGGCGGGGAACCGGAGTACAACGTCCGTATCGACGTCGCCTCGGCCAAGGCCGTCTTCGAGCGCTGGCCAACCGCCATCGTGTTCAGCGGCTTCGAAATCGGCCGCGAACTCCTTTTTCCGGCGGCCAGCATCGAACACGACTTCGACTGGGCGCGCCCGCACCCCATCGCGGAATCTTATCGCGCTTACCACCGGATGCCCTACGACCGGCCCACTTGGGACCTCACCGCCGTTCTCGAAGCCGTGCGCCCGGCGCATAGCTACTTCGGCCGCTCCGAACCGGGCACCGTGCTGGTGGAAGCGAACGGAGCTACGCGCTTCTCCCCGGGCCAGGGCGATCGCCGGTATCTCCGTCTGGACCCATCCAAACGCGCGGAGATTCTCGAAGTCCTCGCGCTTCTCGCCAGCCAGCCGCCCGCTCAGAGGTAGGAAAATGTACGTCGAAGTCTCTGGCGTTGCCTTAGATTAGGCACAGCGTAAAGTCAGTCTCACAGTTGTTCCGTGGCGCGCGCACTCCTCGGTGCCGCGTCGAGCCAGAGGTGGGACAGACGATCGTTTTTCGTCGTCTGTCAGACCTCGACACGCCGCCCGCGCCTGACAGACGACAAAAACCGATCGTCTGTCCCACCTGGCTCCCCGCGCCGCTCCCCCGTCAGTTAGGTCAGCCTATTTTCCTCAGCACCAGAAAACCGTCGGGGCGACCTCAGGAGTTCGGAGTCTCTACTCGATGCTTCCGCGCCCTGTGACAGCGGGCGTCGGCAAGAGTATCGACGCGGCACGCAAGAGAGCGCGCGCCACATTTGCCGGTCAAGAGATGTGAGGTTATTCCTGCGCGGGCCCTCACTGCCGGGTGAGCGCGGCGATTGATGTTATAGTGGACGCATGGTCGGAAAAGGGGCCGTAACAATGGCATTCAGAGCGGAACTAAGTCGGCGTGCGTTCCTGGCGGCCTCCGCCGCCACAGTGGCTTCAGCGGCGCTGCCGGCGCACGCCATGGATGCCGCAGCGCCGGGCGAAGAATGGAAGAACCGGCAGCCGAACATGACTTACCGCCGGCTGGGGCGCACCGGGTACATGCTCTCCTCTATCGGCATGGGCGGCGACGATATCCGGCCCGACAACATCGACCAGGTGCTCTGGTCCGCGGACATGGGGCTGAACTATTTCGATACCGCGCCCAATTACGGCAACGGTCTCGGCGAGAAGGGCTACGCGCGGGTTCACCAGACGCCGACGTCGTCCGGGCCAGGCCGGTGGACCTTGCCATCATCGACGGCATCGAGACGCAGACTGCCGCGAGCGGTGCCTCGCTCGATGCGGGCTCGACGCGAAAGATCCGGCTGGTCAATCCGGGCATCCTGCTCGCCAGCCGGAACCCGGTGTGCGCCGATGCGGCGGCGGCCGCCGCAATGGGTTTCGATCCCATGGCGGCCCGCGGGACGCCGCCCTTCGAAAGCTGCGACAGTACCCTGGAGTTGGCGGAGCAGGCCGGCATCGGGGCGCGCGACTTGAGGACGATCGAGGTCCGCGGGGCGAGCATCGCCGAAGTGCGCACGTCATTCCGATGACACGGGCCGGAAGGCGCCGTGCGTATCATGGCAGTAGAGTGGAGTTGCAGCCTTCGATCCACCGGAGCCTGGCCCGAAAATGACCCGTCGGCAGATTCTTTCCTTGCCGGTTCTCGCGCTACCGGCAGCCGTTGAGCCCGCCCGTGCCCAGAACAAGGGGATGGCGTCCAGAGGCGTCAAGGCCCTTCCGCGTGGCAAGCCTTCCGGGCTGCCGTTCCACGCCCGCTTCGTAAACACCGCCAAGTCCGCCGGACTGCGCGCACCGGTAGTGTTCGGCGGCATCGAACACGCCGATTACATCCTGGAGGCCATGGGATGCGGCGCCGCCTTCGTGGATTACGACAACGACGGCTGGATGGATATCGTGATGCTTACCGGCCAGCGCTTCCCAGACCCGCCCAAAGATGCCACCCTCCGGCTCTACAAGAACAATCGCGACGGCACATTCACCGACGTGACGGATCAAGCGGGTCTGCGCCGCGGCGTATGGGCCTTCGGCATCACGGTAGGCGACTACGACAACGACGGCTTCGACGACCTCTTCATCACCTGCTGGGGCCAGAACATCCTCTTCCATAACAACGGCAATGGAACGTTCACCGACGTGACCGAAAAAGCCGGCCTTGCGCATGCCGCAAAGCGCTGGGGAACCGGCTGCACATGGATCGATTACGATCGGGACGGCCGCCTGGATCTGTTCGTTTCGCACTACCTGGTCTTCGACCCCGATAAGGTCCCCGCCCGCGGCAAGGATCCGGGATGCAACTATCGTGGCATTCCGGTGAATTGCGGGCCTGCGGGACTTTCTAAGGAACAATGCGCACTCTATCACAATAACGGCGATGGCACCTTCACCGATGTGAGCCGCCAGGCCGGCATTTCCACCATCAAACGGGGCTACGGCCTGACGGCCGTGGCGGCCGATTTCGATGGCGACGGGTGGACCGATATCTACGTCGCCTGCGATACCACCTACAGCCTGCTTTTCCGAAACAATCACGACGGCACGTTCACCGAACAGGCGCTCGAAACCGGCATCGCGCTGAACGAAGACGGCCAGGAGCAGTCCGGCATGGGACTGGGAATCGGCGACTTCAATACCGATGGCTACCTGGACATCCTCAAAACCCACTTCGCCGAGGATACGCCGGCTCTTTATCAGAACGACGGAAAGGGGAACTTTCGCGATGTCACCATACAGGCGGGCCTCGGCGTGGAAACCCGGTTTGTGTGCTGGGGCGCCGGGATGTTCGACCTGGACAATGACGGCCTGCCGGACCTGTTCTATGCCACCGGGATGGTCTATCCGGAAGTGGAGCCGTTCAAGACTCCCCGCGTGGTCTACCGCAACTTAGGCGGCGGGAAGTTTGAGGAACTGATGGACCAGGCGGGGCCGGGGGTCATCGAGGAGCACTGCAGCCGCGGCGTGGCGTTCGGCGATTTCGATAACGACGGCGATCTCGACATCCTAATCGTCAACTTGAACGAGCCGCCGTCGCTGCTGCGCAACGACGTGACCGGCGATAACCACTGGCTCAAAGTCCTGCTGGTGGGGACGAAATCGAATCGCAGCGCCATCGGGGCAACCGTGGTCGCCAGCTATGGCGGGCGGAAGCAGGCCCAAGCCGTACTAGCCCAGTCATCCTACCTCTCGGTCAATGACCGGCGGCTGCACTTCGGGCTCGGCCAGGCCGCTACGGCCGACCTGGAGATACACTGGCCGAGCGGGGCGCGGGAAACCATTGCCGGTGTGGCGGCCGGCCGGCTGGTCGTTGTTCGGGAAGGCTCGGGAATCGTCCGCGCCGAACGTTTTCCGCGCCGGCCACCGGCCGGATAAGATCCACCGGGCTTGGATCCCCCCTGATCCCGTGGAATTCAGGTTGAGCCGGATTGGCCAGGCCAGCTGTGGGACAGACGATCGTTTTTTGTCGTCTGTCATGCCGACGACCGCGCGACAGACGACAGAAGGCGATCGTCTGTCCAGCGTCGCTCCATCAAAAAAGGCGGCCCGCCGGGCGGGCCGCCTGTCAAACGTTTAGGTTTTCCAAACGAGGTCAGAAAGCGAATCGGGCTCCGAGTTGCAGCACGCGGCCGCCCACCGTGGTGCCGGTGATGATGCCGGCGGCGGGAGTTCCGATGTTGGCGTTGGGGTTAGAGAAACACGGGTGATTAAAGACGTTGGTGGCGTCGAACCGCACCTGGACTTGACCGCCTTCACCCAGTTTCGGGATGCGGAAGGTCTTGCCCATGGAGAAGTTCAGGGTTCTTTCGCCCGGTCCGAAGAGGACATTTCTTCCCATGTCCCCAAACGTGTAGGGCGCCGGTTCGGCAAATGCCGCGGGGTTGAACCACTGGTTGACGTTTTGATTCGACGCGTGCCAGTTGCCCACTACGTTGGGATACCAGCTTTCGGCCGCCGAAAAGCCCGCCAGATAGAGGTTGCCGTTGGGAGCGGATCCACTCAGGTTTGCGCCGCCCCAGACCGGCGTAAACGGCGTGCCCGTCTCGATGATGAAAATGCCCGAGGCGTGCCAGCCGCCCAACAGGGCATCGACTATTCCGCCCTGATCCTTCAGGAACGTTTGGCCTTTCCCGAAAGGCAGCGCATACACCACGTCGCCTTTTAACGCCTGCCCAATATCGAACTGCGACGGTCCGTAATTGACTTGGGGATTATATGCGTCCTGGTAAATCGGCGAGCCGGCGATCCGGCCCCAGCCGGAAGAATCCTGGTCGTCCAGCATCTTGGACCAGGTGTAATTCACGTCGAAACTCGCCCCGTGGCCGAAACGCTTCTTCATGGACACTTGCAACGAGTCATAGTTCGAAATGGCATTGTAGCTGTCGCCGTTGATGCCCAGGAACTGCGGGAAGGGCCGGTTGTTTTGCGCGTTGGGTCCAAGCTTGTTGGCTGGCACCTCGTTGGAGTCGATTTCGAACGGGAGGCCCGTGCCGTGGCTGCCGACATAGGCTACCTCGGCCACCATGCTGCTTGGTAGTTGGCGCTGAACGGAAACCGACCATTGGTAGTTCCGCGCTATCGCCGTGTTATAGGGGTACTCGTTCACCGCGTGCCCGTTGTACGCCGCCGGATTCGTCGAAGCCGCGACATAGTTCAGGGGTGGATTCGGAGACGAGAGCTGGAAGACCGGGTTAATATAGGTTGAATCGGCGAGCGACCCGCTGCCGCCGAAGCCGAACCCCAGGGCATTCTCGCCGTAATTGTCGAGGCTCCACAGGTAGCTGTAAATTCCAAAGCCGCCGCGGATCGACAACTTCGGCATCGGCGCCCAGGCGAATCCGATGCGTGGAAGGAAGATGTCGGGCTTCGTCTTCTGCAGGGCCGTCCGGCCGTTCTGGCCGCCGAACCACATCGCTCCCAGTGTTCCGGTGGCCGAATTCTGAATCGTGGGATCGAACACGCCGATACGGTTCTTGATCTCGTCCCATCCATGTTGATACTCATAGCGGAGTCCCAGGTTGAGGGTGAGATGGGGCGTAACTTTGTAATCGTCCTGGATAAACGCCTGCGGTATCTTCATGCGCATGCCCACTTCGGGAGCGTTGGTGGCGCTCCAAGCTGCCACCTGCCCCAGGAGAAAGTCCGCGTAGCCCAGTCCGCCGCCGCTGCTGTTGGACGGACTAGGCTGGGTGTAAACGCCGCTGAAGGTGAACAGGCCGGACTGCTCGTTACCCCAAATGGTGGAATTGTCCTGCTCCGCCAGGTAATCGCCGCCGAACTTGATGATGTGCTTGCCCCGGATCATGGTCACCACGTCGGATGGGTCGTAGCTGGCTTCGGTAAGCAGGGCGTTGACCGCGCTTCCTCCCCAGGTCATGCCGGCAACCGGGCCGCCAATGGTGACCGCCGGCGGTACGTCGGCTTCCGCGTAATTCCAGCCGAGTTTCGCCGCCCAGCCCGTTCCGGCGGTCACCGGGTCGAACCAGTTACCCTGCCGGGCAAAAGCCATCCGGAATTCGTTGACCGTCGTCGCGCTGATCGTCCAGATTTCCGAGATCTGCACGTGCTGTGCGTCCACATCGCCTTGCTGGCAATCTGTGGGACAGCCCGGATTGGGAAAGAATAAGGGCAGGTCCCGTTCCATCACCGAGCCGGTCAGGCGGTGCTTGTCGTTCAACTGATAGTCCAGCCTTCCGAAGTACCGGGGAAGGGGCGAACTGCTGAGCTGCGGCTTCCACCAGTTGTTGGACACCCCCGGGAGGTTTGGCTGGGGAAAGTACGCTTGGATCTTGGCAGCCAGCGGATCGATGCGGCTGGACGGAATCACGTTACCGGGGAACGCCGTGCGGGTCGTCCCGTTCCAGGTCGCCGGATCGTAGACCGTCGGAAAGACGGAGCCCGAAAAGTTTCCTGCCGCCATGGCCGGGGTGGCAAACGTATAGTAGGAGTAAGCGCTCGACCTGTTGATAAGCCGGTCGACGTTGAAATAGAAGAACGCCTTGTTCTTCTTGATGGGGCCGCCTATCGACCCGCCGTAGTTGTCCCACCGCAGATTGGGGACCGAGCCCGAGAAAAAGCTGCGGGCATTGAAGAAGTTGTTTTGTACGTAATAGTAGGCCGCGCCATGGAAGCGGTTGGTTCCGCTCTTGGTGATCTCGTTGAAGACGCTGCCGCCGACTCCGTACTGCGCGTCGAAGCTGGAGGTGCTGATCGCCACCTCCGCAACCGTCTCGAAAATGGCGTCATCCACGTTCGAGCTCTGCGGGTACGTGATCGCTCCGCCATCGGTCAGGAAGTTGCTCTCCCACGGCATATTCCCGTTCACGGAAAAGCTCGTGCCGCCACCCGAGACGCCGGGAAGAACCTGGGTGAAATTCGCCCAGTCCTGGCCCACGTTCGGCAACATCGCCATGGACTCCTTGGGAAGCTCGCTTCCCTGCTGGCCGCTCTCGGTCTGCAGCAGGGTAGCCTGCCCGGTGACCTCGACCTGTTGGACGGCCGCGCCCACGCTCAACTGGGCGTCTACCATCGTGACACCCACGTCTACGGTCACGCTGTCGCGTGTAAACTGTCCGAACCCTTCCTTGCTGAAAGTGAGCTTGTAGTTCCCGGTTCGAACGGAAACTGCGTCGTAAATGCCCGCATCGTTCGTCGTTGCTACCTTTGTGACACCAGTGTCCGTATCGACAAGCGTGACCTTCGCGCCGGGGATCACGCCGCCTGAAGCATCGGTAACCGTGCCGCGGATGTCGCCGGAACCGGCGTTTTGCGCCAGCCCGGGACCTGCCACGCAGCACAACACAAGGAGCACGGCCGGAAGAGTCCGTCCGCGCGCCGCTGATAATTGCAAGCGTCTCAACATAAGCTTCATCTCTCCATGGAGGTTAAGAATCTGTCAGTTCGCACACGATCCCCGCCGTAGGACACGCAAGCGCACACCTCGGGCAACTCGGAAAACAGATAAAATACTCTTGTGAATGGATTTACAGGCGTCCAAACGAGGAACGGACTCGACTTGTCAAAACCTTCGTACAAGCACTAACCGCGCTTTCCGGGTCCTCGCAGCGCACACTCAGCGCTTCAAGGCCCACTAGACTTGCGCCCAGGACCCCATACTTCTAATTCTGCAATGTAGCTTATTTATACTACCGGAGAAGCCCTAAGTCAATGTTTTTTGGAGATTCGGCGCCTTTTCTGGCATTCATGTCTGCAGAAAGCGCTTACAGGAAGGGGCCGTGCAACGTGTCGCTCTGTACCTGTTCCGCCGTCGCACTCATTTTGGGGTATCCGGGTCCGATCGGTCTTCTTTTGTCGGCCGTAGGTGCATTTCTTCAAAAATATGCTTGAGCCGATCCTTCATGTCCCTGATCCTCTGGAACTCGGCCAGTTCACGGCGGGCATCGTCGGCCTTCCCTAAGTCGCGATAGACCGACGCCAGCCGGTAACGGATCACGGCGTCGAAGGGCTCCAGTTGAGCGGCGCGAACCAGTTGGGCTTCCGCTTTCTCGGGCTGGTGCATCGCGGCCAGCGTCTTTCCTACACCGAGGTTGGCGTCGGCGTCGTTGGGTTCGAGGCTCAAAGCCCGCGAGTAGTGTTCGTAAGCGGCCTTCAGGTCGTCTCCGCGGAACGCGATCTCCCCCAGCCGGCACTCGGACTTTTCATCGAAGGGATTGGCCGCCAGGGCGGCCCGGTACTCCTTTTCCGGTTCCTTTGGATCGGCTGACGGCCCGGTACTGAGTAGTTCCGCCAGCTCGAAATGAACCCCGGCGAGTTCCGGGGCGATTTTCAGCGCTTCGCGATCTTGTGCGATGGCTCCCTTGGTGTCGCCCTGTCTCTGCAACTGCTGGGCCATCACCTGGTGCATGCGCGCGGAGTTTGGATCGGTCATTGCCAGGGCAAGCAGGGTTTCGTCGGCAAGATTCGAGTAGATTCGATGCGCCACATACAGGATGTCGGGATTCGTCGGCTGCAGTTGGCGAAGAACGGCCACCACGCGTGTCGCCTCGTCTAACTCGCCTTTCCCATTGTAGATTTCGATCAACTCCATGCCGGCCTCGACGCGAATCTTCTCTTCTTTCAATTGCGGGAAGGCCTTTTCCAGGTCGGCCTTGGCGAGGCTGGTCTGGCCGGCCCGTTTTTCGCAGATCCCCAGAAGGGCTTGAATATTCCAGAGTGCCGGCCGAAGCTCGAGGGCGCGGCGCAGTTCCCCCGCCGCCGTGTCATACTTCCCCTGGAAAAAGAGGACCACTCCGAGGTTGGCGCGGGCGTCGACGTTGTTGGGATCGAGAGCCAGAATAGCGTTGAATTCCCGCGCCGCAAAGTCCGGCCGGTTTGTTTTCAGGAACTCCTGCGCCTGCCGGAGATGCGACTCGATCTGCTGCTGCCCGCCGGGGCCGGATTGGCCAAGGGCCGTCCCGATGGTCAGAAGAAGCGCCGTAAAGGTGCGCCTGAGCGCCGTGCTGGTCATAGCTAGATTTTGACGCAGTTTGAGCCAAGCCGGCGACGGCAGCGTGTCACCGAAGCCCTTGACCGGGGCTGAAAGCTGACCGCCGACGGCTGACCGTTTCTCATGAGCGTCCCCAAAAGTCGCTACTGCCCTGCTAACCATCGCTATTCTAGAGGCGCTAGCCCATCCGGTGTATATTTCAAGTCTGTATGGCTGTCGCCCTGCCCATCACGCCGCTTCCCCGCGCTGACTGGCGGCCCACTATCCCCGACCGGGTCGACCAGTTGGGTGTTCCGAAATCGCTTATCAGCGACCTGATCTTGAGGTATCTTTGGCTGCACGGCGCCGGCTCGCTCGCCAGTCTGCACGAGGCGCTCAAGCTTTCGTTCCCCGTGCTCGAAACCCTCTTCCACCAGTTCCGCCAGCAACAGTTGCTGGACGTGAAGGGGATGATGGGCAACGACTACGTGTTCACTTTGACCAGCGCCGGCCGCATACTCGCTTCGGCGCGCAACGAAATTTGCGCGTATGCCGGGCCGGCTCCGGTCTCGATCCAGCAGTATACCGAAGTGGTCCGGGCACAGTCGGCCCATCCCCGGCTCAGCCGGGAAAGTCTGCGTCAGGCCTTCTACGACCTCGTCCTCCCGGACGCGCTGCTCGATCAGTTGGGCCCTTCCCTCATCGGCCACCAATCCCTGTTCCTGTATGGCGGCACAGGCAACGGCAAAACCAGCATCGCCGAGCGCATCCTCCGCATTTATAAGGACAAAATTCTGGTGCCCTACGCCGTCGAAGTGGACGGGCACATCATCACTTTATACGACCCCGTAGTGCACCGCGCCGTCGAGAGCGACGATGAACTGCACGATCCGCGATGGGTGCTGTGCGAGCGCCCGTGCATCGTGGTGGGTGGCGAGCTGTCCGCGGCCATGCTTGAATTGCGCCTGGATGAGGGTACTCGCGTCTTCATTTCCCCATGCCAGATGAAGGCCAACAACGGCATCCTGCTGATCGACGACTTCGGCCGCCAGCGCCTCGCTCCCCAGGAGTTGCTCAACCGGTGGATCGTGCCATTGGACCGCCGCGTCGATTATCTGTCGCTCACTTCCGGCATGAAATTTCAGGCTCCCTTCGAGATGATGGTGGTCTTTTCCACCAACCTCAACCCCAAAGACCTGGCGGACGAGGCCTTTCTGCGCCGCATCCAGACCAAGGTTCTGGTTGGCGACATTACCCCCGAGGTCTTCGACCAGATATTCCGGCAGGTCGTCGACACCAACAAGATCCCGTGTGACCCAAATACCGCCGAATACCTGCGCGAGGCTTGCATCAGGGCCGGAGCAACCACCCTCCGCGCCTGCTATCCGAGCGACATTTACAAGCTGGTTCGCGCCATCAGCGAGTACGACGGCCGCCCCGTCCGCATTACCAAGCCCAATATCGACCACGCCGTGAGCCTGTACTTCGCCAAAGACCCCGACGTCCGTTAACTACCGAGCCGCAGCCAAAGGGAGCGGTTTTTGCCACGCGTCCACCCGTGTCAGCCGGGCCGCCCGCCGCGGCGCGGTCCCCTCGTACCGCGGTTTGCTCCCGTCTGTGCGCTTTTGTGCATGAAGTGGAGCAGCTACCGGCTCTCCCGCTAGTTCAGACGTAACGGCGTTTTGTTCGTTTTTGTGCACATCCAATGGTTTCAGTTGGACTGGAGAAGGCATCGTGCCAATGCGGCTAAGTACTTATAATAGAGATTGATAGAGGCGCAAATGGGTTAGTTCGGGAAGGCTCGAATACGCACCCGCAGGGCCAGCCTCCCGGGCTGTGCATTGGCTGGCGATTCAACTGCCCCACGTTGAAACTTGCTGCCGGGGTCCGTCTCCTGGTAATCTAGTAGATCCCCGTAATGTGATCTCGCTTTGGGTGGGAGTATTGCGGGTGTAGGGATGGACGGGTGGCTGAGCGGTCAATAGCAACGGGCTGTAAACCCGTCGGGCCTTGCGCCCTACGGAGGTTCAAATCCTCCCCCGTCCACCAGCAAGTTTTGTAAAATAGTATGGAAGGTTGCCGCTTGGCAATCTCCGAAGATCCAACACGCCGTTGTAGCTCAGTTGGTAGAGCGCGTCCTTGGTAAGGACGAGGTCACCGGTTCAAGCCCGGTCAACGGCTCCAGTTTTCCCCCTGTTACCCAATCACGGACAGGCAAAGAAGGATTCGGCATGGCAAAGGAAAAATTCGACCGCAACAAGCCGCACGTCAACATCGGAACCATCGGACACATCGATCACGGCAAGACCACGCTGACGGCCGCGATCACCAAGGTGCTGGCCAAGCACAATCCG
>Ga0182014_10003306_pt1 | contig 19471 bp, 9 predicted proteins | sample 612S2DmetaG_FD_120489 | JGI IMG/M metagenome (GOLD analysis project Ga0182014, IMG submission 120489) | Permafrost microbial communities from Stordalen Mire, Sweden - 612S2D metaG | ecosystem: Environmental > Terrestrial > Soil > Wetlands > Permafrost | place: Sweden: Stordalen | collected... | reverse complement strand
ATCCTGGCTCGGCGTCTGCGCTTTCAGAATCCCCAACGCACTCGCCGCGAGGCTCTCCGCGCTCACCTCATCAGCCGGCACACTTCCCCAGCTCACAATCTGCGCGCCGTAGGTCAGCGTCACCGCCGTGCCCGCTGCCGGCGTCGCGGCCATCGTTCCCAGCTGCGCCCGCGTCACCGCCCACGTCGTGTTGTCCGCCCCGCTGAATCCCGTCACCAGAAGAATCTCAAGCCCGATGTTGATATAGAAATTTGGGGTTGGAAAACCAACCGCGCTCACCACCGTAATGCTGTTCTGCGCCGTCGTCGCAATCGCTGCCGCCAGCGCAGTCTCCGCTGCGGACACTACCGGACCCGAGGCATCCACCGCCGTCGACATCGCTTCCAGCACGCGCATCGCATCGTATGTCGCCGGCGCCTCGTAGCTCGCCGGATACACCAGCCCCAGCGCCGCCGAAAACGATTCGATGTCCGCCAGCGGCCAGCCCGTAATCGTCGCCAGCGCTGTTTGCGCCGACGGCGCATCCACCAGCCCTCCGCTGAGCACGCCGCCAATCACGTCGTACAGCGTATGCACCGACGATGAGGCCGCCGCTGAGGTCCACAGCCGCGCCAGTTTGATCGCCAGCAAGGTCGTCAGCAGGTTCGTCAGCGAGAGCGCCGGCTGCCCCGAGGTTACCGGGAACTGCATAAAGTCCAGCCCGCCCACCGCCGCGTTGCCGGAGTTCGCCAGCAGCCAAGAGAGATCCGTGGCCACCAGCTTCAGTCCGCGCACCAGCATAGCTACCTTGTCGAAATACTGGATCGCCGTGAACTGGTTCTTGAACGCCGGCAAGCCGACCGTCTCCGTCGTCGCAGGCGAAATCGAAATATGCCCGACCCCTCCCGGCGTCGCCGTATTCGTGGACGTGATGCTGCTCCCCGCAGCACCCGGCGCCAGCGGTATCAACGCAATCACCGAGCCCGCAACCGTGCATGGCGCCAGAAACGCCTTCGTCCCCGTCACCGCCGCCGAAGCGTTGATCGCTGCCGCAAAGTCCGACGCCGTCTGGTTCACGCTGCCGCTGTCCGTCGCCGTCAACACATACGACACCGTCACCGCCGGCGCAATTCCATTGTTCAGCACCACCTGTAGCGCGTCGCCCGCCGTCGGTGTGCCCCCAATCGTGATCGTCCCCGTCGCCGCCAGGAGCGACGGATCCATCAGAATCGCCACCAAAGGCTGTCCGCTGCCCGGCAGTTGCAGAGTCTCGAGAATCAGCGCCGTCACATCCGCCGCCAGCGGCGCCACACCCACGCTGTGCGCATTCGCCGCCACCGCGGAGATCACTGCGCCGGTTAGATCGCCAAACGTCGGCGTCACCGCCGCTCCCATCACCGCCGCAACCGCCGTCGTGCCCTGCTGCCCGCGCACCACCGTCCAGGTCGCATTCCCCGCGCCGCCCGCCGCAGTTACCAGCAGGATCTCTGATCCGATGTACACATAGAAATTCGGGGCCGGAAATCCTGCGTCCGCCGTCACCATGATCGTCGTGTCCCCCGCGCCAATCCCGGTCACCAGCGTGGTGCTCGCAGACAGCAGGCTCAGCACCGCCGCCTGCACCGCGCTCAGCGTCGCCGCAATCGCCGTCGGCGCAATTTGCGACGTCGTCGCCCATCCTCCCGTAATCGTTGACGGCGGGTTCAGCAGATACGTGATCCCATCCACGCTCAGCCCTGTCTGCTGCAGCACCGTCGCCGCCTGCGAAAGAAACGTCAGCGTAGCGCTGGGCGACTGAAACAGCGCCGCCAGCGCCGCCACCGGGCTCGCCGCATCTGACGTGACCGCGGCACCGGCCGCAGCCGCGGCCGGCGTGGTTCCCAGCTGCCCGCGTACCACCGTCCACGTCGCGTTCCCCGGGCCGGTCATCGCCGTCACCAGCAGGACCTCGGCTCCAATCGCGGCATAAAATGTCGGCGGCCGGAACGGCGTCGCATTCGCGATTTGGATCGTGCTCTGCGCTGCCGTTATCCCCGCCGCCAGTGTGGTCGACGGAGCCGCCGCCGTCGGACGCAGCAGCACAGCCAGGTTCAGCAGGTTCGTAATCGTCAGTTTGGCCGCCGCGGCCAAAGCATTCACCCGGTAGATAAGGCTCAGGTTTGCCAGGGTCAGCTGGTTGTCCGTCAACGCAATCAGCGTCGCCAGGTCCGCAGCGGAAACCCCGATCGCAGGCTGGATCGCCTTCACATGATGGCTCAGCACCGGGTCGCCGATCGCCCCGCCCGTCGACAGGCTTACCAGGTCCGGATCGGGCGCAATCCACGTCGTCGTCGGATCCAGAAAGATCTGCGTATACAGCGGCGTCGTGCTCCCGCCGGAATCGCGATGGCTCGCGATATCAATGCCCTGGTAGTACGCCAGCTGCGCATTCACGCTCGCGCCAGTCTTCTGTTGCAACTGCCAGAATGCCTGCAGCCCCGCTAGAGCACTCTGGTCCAGCGTGCCATTGCCCACGCTGGGCGCGGTCAGCAGCAGGTCCAGTTCCCACATCCTGTAGCCCGTGCTCGTCCAAAGCCGCAGAAATCGGTTCGCGCGATCCAGAAATCCCGCATCCAGCGGCGACGGCGTCAGCGTCTGCCCACTGATCATGCAGGTGTCGCTGATCCCCGAGATCCCCACATTCAACCCGCCCTGCACCCAAGCTACTTCCAGCAGTTCCAGCAGAGATTCGTAGGGTATCGACGCGGCTTGCAGAAACGCCGTCACCGCAACCAGGTCGGTCGCCGGACTCCCCGTATTCCATGCAACCGCCGGAGTTACAAATCCTGCAGTCGTCACCAGGCTCTCTGCCTGCGTATTCATGCCCAGCCGCTCCGCTGCAACCGCCGCCTGCTGCGCCACCGTTGCCCCGGTGATCGGCAACAGCGCCTGTCGCAATTGCCACAGCGGCAGGTTCCACTGCAGCAGATACGCGCGCAGCTCATCCAGCCCCGCACTGTACGGCAGCGTGCGCGGATAGCTCGCGCTGAACAGCGTCACAAACGCGCCCTGGTTGAAGAATGCTGGAGCCGCGCTTAGCTGCGCGCTGCTCAGGTCCGCCGACGTCTGCTTCCACGGCGGATTCATCGCCGTGGTCAGAATCACCGCCGCCGCGGCAGCTGCCGGAGTCCCAGTCGTTCCATCCTGCGCGCGCACCACCGTCCAGGTCGTGTTCCCCACGCCGCTCATCGCCGTCACCAGCAGCGACTCCGGCCCGATCACCACCGTGAAGTTCACCGCCGGAAAGCCCGCGGCGCTCGCCACTGTAATCGAAAGCTGGCTTCCATCGATCGCCGCCGCGAGCTGCGTCGCCGGCGGCGGACTCACTTTGTCCGCCAGCAACTCAATCACCAGGTCGATATACGGCAGCTCAGTGTCCGAGTTCGGACAATTCAACAGCAGGTGCCGGATATCCGGCCTCCGCGCATCCAGCACATCCAGCGCCGTCTGCCCTCCCTGCGGATGGTTCCGCAGCCACAACAGCAGATCGCACAGGTACGCCGCCGGGCTCAGCACCGTTGTACAATCGTCCACCGCGCAGTAGTCCTGCGAACCGAACAGCGTCGTCAGCGACGGATCCACCCGCACCGCCTCCTGCATCGCGTTGTTCAACACCGGCCCCTGGTTCATCCCCTGCGGCATCACCCCCATCGCGTCGCGGTTCAGCTGCATGTACAGCGACACCACACTCGCATACCGCTGCGCCGCCACCCGGTACACTTGGTTCGCCTCCGGTTTCGTCAAACCCGCCGCCGTCGCCTTCAAAAACAACTGCTGCTGCCCCAGCGCCGCAATCGCAGTCGACGAGCTCAGCCCCGCGCCCAGCAGGCTCTGCGCAATATCGGTGTTCGGCGAAATCCGCAGCACCCGCTGGAAACTCCGCGCATTCGCAATCACCACCGCCTGGTCCTGCGCATCGATCCCCGTAAACGCGTTCGCTCCCTGCGCCGCCAGGTACACCGGAATGTTGTCCTTCATCAACTCCAGCTCCGGGTTGTTCTGGAAGAACTGTGTCAGCGGCTTCTGCTGCGTCGCTGGCACAAACGTCCCCGCGGCAATGCGGCTGGAAAGCGCCGCCGTCGGATACGCACGCGTCACCCGCGCATAGATCACCGCCGCAAACACCTGCGCCGGGGTCGACGTGCCCGCCGCATCAATGTTCGGCGGCGCGCCCGTCTGCGTTACAATCCGCTCCCAGTCCGCCAGGCTCAGCCGCGCCAGGTCCGGCAACGTCTTGTACGTGCCCCCGCTAAAACCCTGGAACAGGTTCTGCACCAGGGGCACATAGTTCTTCACGAACGCCCCAATCGACAACGTCCGCTCGATCGCCGAAGCCTCCGCCTCGGTAAAGCCGCTCTGCCCGTTGCCCAGCGTGCGCCAGAAATTCCGCATCGACTGCGTGCTGCTCGCCAGCGCCTGCGCAAACGCCTGCTGCTTCGCGGCGGGGAGTGCCGCGGAGGTCAGCAACTCGCCCAGCGTCGCACTGCCTACCAGATAGGGCTGCTGCAGCAGGTCCGTCGTGTGCAGCGCCTGCAGCTGGCTTACGATCCCCGCAATCTGCTGCGTGTACTGCGTCCCAATCAGGTCCAGCGCAATCGCCGATGTAATCGTCCGCGTCTGCACCGCGGCAGACAACCCGAAGATCTGCGAGGCAATGCTCTGCACCAGCGGCGATATCAGGGTGAAGTTGTGGCTTGCGTCATACAGCGGGCTCGGCAGCGCCGCCGGCACCTGCTGGCGCAGGAACGCATAGAACACCGCGGCTGGAATCTTGTACGCCGTCTCCAGGCGCGCGGAAACCGCCACACGCATCAGAATCTCCGTGCTCTTGCCTAGCTCCGTCGCCAGAAACGTGATGTCCTGGTGCGTGCTGTCCTCCACCAGATCGCTCAGCCCCAGCCCATCCAGCAGCGGCGCAATCGAACGCATCAGGACCGCCCACTCCGACTGGTCCGGCTCGCTCGCGCTCAGGTCTACCACCATGCCGGCCTGCACCTTCGTCAGCCCGGAAACCAGCGGCGCCTCCAGCTCCTCCGACCTCGCCTCCACCACCACCATCGGCTCTGGCGCATTGCGCGGCAGCTCAAAGATCAGACGGTAGCCGCCATCGTCGGACGTCTCTCCAGCCACAAGCTCACGCCGTTCGCGGATGTGCTGCCACCACACCGCCACGCGTGCGCCCCGCAGCAGCTCGCCCTTGCGTCCGCTTACCGTGCCGCGTATCTCATAGCTCGTTTCGCTTCGCTCCATGCCAGGCTCCATCCATAAAATGTCAGGAGGGAATCGTGTGCGGCACGCACAAACCAATCCCGCCCGCGGGACAATCAATTCGCTGCGAGGCAATGCACAGGAGACTCTGCAGACAATGCGCACTGCTCGATGCATGTGGATCGGGAGCGCCGTCCAGCGCCGCTATCGGTCACTCATGCAGGAAAAACAACGTCACATCGAAGCTTTGACGCAGGGCCTCATCCGCGTTCACTTCGGACCGTTGTGCTTCGGTTCAAAAGTGGCCGCCATGGCACCGCAACCTGGAATTAAGGGTCTTTCCTTGCAGAACAACCTGGCCGTCGTAGCCGGAAGAGATCGCAACAACAATCCATCCCGGGAAAACCTCGCTGGTTTTCGTTGCGGCGTTCCAACATCAAACCTCAGCCATGCGGGCTTGTCAAGCACGCCGTAATGCGCAGAATTCTGCACTCCGTATCATCCGTCACGTCGGTTCCGAACCGAAGCCAGATGCAATGGCTCCAATGGTCGTCTGCCATGCACTGCTGGGCGCACGGTCGGAATGGTTTATCTAGTTTTGGAACGATGTAGACATACTTTTAGTAATTCTGCTGCAAACCCCGATCCTTGATGGACGAGAGCGCTACCAGTGAATGCTGGGATGCGACGTAGACGTTGCCTGATGTCCGTTAGGGCGAACCCGCGCATTCGTGCCGCAGCGAACCGATCCCCGGACCAAAGTGGTCCGGGGGTTGGACATTCAGTTTCACGTTATGGTGTGTCCAGTTTCACCTTATGGCGGTATCAGTTTCACCTTATGCGTAAACCCACAAAACCTTGTGGGCTTACGCATAAGGCTGAAGTTGCCGACTATATTCTTCAATGACATACGGGATAGAACACCCCATAGCTGAGTTTTAATACCCCATAAGCCTGAAGTTCCACCGCTTATTTACGCATAAGGCTGAAGTTCCACCAAACCGTCGGACATCGGCGAAAGAACTGACACCGCAAATGTTTGAACGTAGGATTGTGTGGTTAGCCGAGGTCCTGATTTCTCATCAGGTAGGTGTGGGTTATGAAACAGACAACCTCAGGGGCCGACTGTCGCGGCGAGTGGCGTAGTGACCGCAGTTCCCAGCCCGATGAAGATGGAAACCGAATTGTCTCCGGAGTTCGCCGTCCAGACGTTGCCACTTGCGTCGACTGCAACTCCTGCTGGAGAGCTGAGCGAACCTAAGCCTGCACTTGGCGAGACTGGGACTCCTCCCGAGAATTCCGACAACGATCCATGGTTCGCGAACCAGGAATTGCCGTTGCCATCAAAGGATGCGGCAGTCGGCAGCGTAAGGCCACCACCGGAGAACGGGCTCCCTGTAATCACCGTGCCGGTAGTTGTCGCGATGGTGAAGGCCCCGGCGACGCTTGAGCCGGTCGTCGAACCGGCGAGCGAGACGGTGCCGTCAGAACTGACTGCCACTGCGGTTGGGGCGAAGAGTGTTCCGTCACTTACGCAGCTTTGAAGAGCTGCTGCGTTGTTGAAGAGGCAGAGTTGGCCGGTTCCCGCGTTGGCGACAGCGACTCTTCCGCTTGCATCGAGTGCGATGGAGGTTGGAGCGTTGAGGGCACCCGAGCCGGTGATGGGGCTCGATCCGATAGCTGTGCCCGCGCTGTTGAGTTCAGTGATGGAGTTGCCGTTGAAGTTGGCGACCCACGCATTGCCAGACGAATCGTTGGCGATGGCGATAGGCGCGGATATGCCGCCGCTGCTGAATGGAGAACCCGAAGCAGGCGATCCGCTGCTTGTTAGTTCGACGACATTGCTGCCGCCGGTGTTTGCGATCCAGGCATTGCCACTGCGGTCGATGGAGATGCCGCGCGGGGCGAGCAGGCCGCCGGCGCTGTAGCTAGTGGTGGCAAAGGTCTGGGTAGGACTGGGTGCCTTCACGACAGAGAAGCCAGCCTCGTTCGTCACCCAGGCATTGCCGCTGGCGTCGATTGCGATGCCGTAGGGGCTCGCGAGTTCGGCACCAGTGTAGTTCACGGCGAGCGTGAAATCGTTGGGCTGGGCGGTGAGCATGGGAACAAATGGCGACGCAGGGGCCGCAAGGCTACAGAGCGCGGTAAGGTTCGCGCTGCCGGGGTTCTTCGCGATCGCGAGTCCAGCTCCGATGGTCTCCGACGCGCCAGTTGCGCTCAGGAGCGTTATGCAACCGCTGGATGAGGCTCCGGCAGTGTTGACACACGCGGCCAGGATATCCGCCAGCGTATTCAAGCGCGTCGTGGGCAGAGTCATCCCTGCGGGTGGAGTGGGGGATGCGCCGAGGCCGGAATCTACCAGAAGATTCGCCGTCTTGAACGCGTTTACCAGGCCGCTTGGATTGCTGCCGGTTGCACCGATGTGGGCGTAGTCGGTCATGTAGGAAGAGAGCGCGTAGACAGAAGCGACCGTGGTGAGTTCGTTGATGTTGATGAACGACGATGAGGTGAGCGAACTGCATGGGCCGAGCGCGGCCATCAGCGACAGGGCCGGGTTTGTTCCTGAACCTGAGTCGCCGCCGGTGGCTACGATGTAGACCTGAGTGGCCAAGGTACAGGAAAAGGTATCTGTGATTGCAAACTGGCCGCTGGAATTCGTGGTGACCGTGCTGGCGATGAGCGGTGCCGCAGCCGACGCCGTGCCCGCGGTACCAACCGTGTAGAGCTGTATCGTCGCGCCATAGACGGGTTGTTGGCCGCCGAATACTTTGCCTTGAAATCGGACGAGCGGAATGGCGCTGCTGCCGCTGGAATTGACCGCTGAGCCACCTTTCATACCACAGCCAGCGAGGAGCGCCGACGCGACGATCGCTGTTCCGGCAAAGATCAACGCCTGGGTTGCTAGCCGTGTGGACATCGGAGATGACGTGATTTGCATGATCCATTTCCTCTTGAAAAGTGCCTACTGCGCGGTGAAGGGACGAGTGACCGAGGTCCCCGCGCTGAAGTTTGTATCGCCTGCCTGCGACGCAGTGATGCTGACAGGTCCAGTTCCCGTAATGGTGAGCGTGCTGCCGCTGATCGAGGCAGGTCCGCTGGCCACCGTGAAGGTTACCGGGAGGCCACTGGTGGCTACCGCAACCAGGGTCACGCTGGTACCGTGGGCGAAGTTTGCCAAAGGCGGAAAGAGAATGCTCTGGGCCGCTCCCCCGTTCACGGTCAACGTCCCATTCGTGAGATTGAAAATGTAGTTGGTGGCGGCAAGAGTTCCCTGTCCGACGGTGATTGTGTATGGACCGGCAGGCGCCTTCGGAACCGCTGTGGTTGTCAGCGTGGGCGCTCCGGTAGTGGCCGAGATTCGCGTGTCGCCATTGACAAACGGGCCGATGGCGGGCGTGAAGGTCGGGTTGGGTTGACCATAGATACGCGACGGTGATCCCGTGACGCCGACGATCAGCGTTACCGGGTTGACCACGATCGTTTGTTGCATCGGAGCGGCCGCAGAGTAGGTTGTGTTGCCGCCCTGAGACGCCGTGACCACGACCGAGCCTGCGCCGGTAAAGCTCAACGTGCTGCCGCTGAGGCTGCCAGGACCGCTCACCGAGTAGCTGACGCCCAACCCGGAACTCGCCGTCGCCCCTAGCGTGATGGATGCCGCGCCGTAAGTGACTGGCGTTGCCGGAGCCGGGAAGGTAATTGTCTGCGACGTTTGCCCCAAACCGGATTGAACGGTGATGCTCACGGTCGCGACATTGCCGTCGATGCCGTTGTTGGCCTTGAAGGTGAAGCTGTCCGCCCCGGTGTAGCTCGCGTTGGGTGTGTAAGTTAGGCTCGGTGCGGTGCCGCTGAGCGTGCCATGCGCGGGAGATGCCACAACCGTATAGGTTAGGGTTCCGCTGCCGGTTGCCGTCAGAGTGACGGGGGTTGCCGTGTTGTAAGGCACCGTGACCGACTGGTTATTGGCGACAGGAGCAGCGGCCGCGATCAGCGTGAAGTTACCGAAACTTAGCGCAGCGTAGTTGGTGTCACCGGAATACTGCGCCGTGTAGGTGTGAGTGCCTACGGTAATACTGGGAATGGTGATGTAGGTGAGGCGGCCGCTAATGGTACCAGTGCCAACGACGTTGGCGCCTTCCAGGATGTTGATGGTTCCGGTCGGTGGGTTCTGCTGCGGACTGCTGATCGTGCCTGCCATCAGTGGACTGACCACGTTCTGCAGCACCGCCGTCAAGTTAGGCGATGTGCCGGCCGCGATCGTTGAAGCGGGCGCGGTCAGATCGCCCGCCAGATAGACGAAGGCATTGGTGCAATCGTAGGGCGTGTTGTTGTTGGAGACGCTGTTGGTGACGGTGATGAGGTTCGACGGAATCGCGGCATCCGCCGTCAGAAACGAGGCGACGTTGACCGGGCCGGGACCGAAGGTGAACTGCACATTGTTGACGTTGTCCGGCGCCTTGAAATCGTTCGCGACGGCTCCGTCAAAGGAGAAGTTGTCCATGGTTACGGTCAGCGGATTTACGATGCCTGCCGTGTTGTATCCGGTAAATGTGGACTTGTGGGCTGAATCTCGAATGAGTTCGTGCACGTTGCTGAAGGTGATGTCGTGGAAGTTGGGAATCAGGCTTCCGGTCTCCGAAGAGTAGTACGGGTCGATAACGATCGTGTCTCCGCCGTGCTGGATGCAAATGTTCTTGTAGAGCACGTCGTACACCTCGCCGCCGCGGCTGGTGTCGGACTTGATGCGAATTGAGTCGACTGAAGAGCCGCCGAAGCCGTTATCGATGGCATCGTCGTGGACGTACATGTTGTTGAGGCCGGCGTTGGTCTCGGAGCCTACGGTGATGCCGTGACCGCTGTACATGTGGTTGTTCGAGATGGTGACGTTCGCAACGTGGCCCACGCCGGCCTTCATGGCGATCATGTCGTCGCCATCGGAGATGTAGGAGTTCGTTATCGTGATGTTCTGCGAGCCGGATGGATCGATGCCGTCGGTGTTAGGCGAGTCGGGCGGAGCGTAGACCTTGACACCCCAAATGGTGAGGTCGTTGCCGGTTCCGGAGAAGTGGAACTTCGGCGAGTTCTTGAGGGTGATCTTGTACATGGTGAAGTTGTCGGCGTCGGCGTTGGTATCGTGATTGCCGAGGTAGACGAGGCGCGGGCGAGTTTCGTTCGAACCCAGCGACCACCATGTCTTGCCGGTGTCGAGCAGCGGCACGCCGCCGCGTCCATCGATCACGCCAAGGCCCATGATGGCCGAGCCGGTGGCGGGATAGGTGTTGGTTGCGACGTTGATGACGGGGTTGCACCAGTCGGCTGCGGTATTGCACGCGTAGTCGGCGGCGGTGATGGAGGCGTATATCGTCACTTCCGGGTCGATCAGCATGGTGACCCCGGCTGCGAGCGTGATGGGTTGAATGATGAAAGCGTTGGCGGTGCCATTCGCGGAGAACTCCACCGCCTGTCCAACCGGGCACGCATTGATGGCAGCCTGTACGCGTGTGGTGTCGGGTTGCGATTCAACCAGGCCGGTGCTCGACTGCACCGCAGTGAGTACGGTGCAGACCGGCGGATAGCTTGGCTCCGTTACGGTCCGTGGGTCACCCGTGACACCTGCGATGTTCACGATGAAGCTCGCAGTCACATTCTTACTCATGCTCAGAGTGAGGGTGGTGGGTGAAGCACTCCCCGAGAGATCGCCGCTCCATCCGCTGAAGAGATATCTCGCGGCTGGATCGGCCTCGATCGCGATAGTGGTGCCGCAAGCCCAACTTCCTGAACTCGGAGTGATGCTGCCCTGCCCGACGACAGCGCTGGTCAGCGTGCATGCTGTGCCCGCGGTGAACGTCGCAGTGATGTTCGTATTCTGGTTGAGGATGACGGTCGCGGGATTTGCCGTTGTGGAAACGTCTCCGCTATAGCCGCTGAAGGCATAACCGCTACCGGCCGTGGCTTGCAGGTTGAGGACGGCACCGCATGCGTAGGTGCCAGTGTCAGGCGACACGCTGCCCTGGCCGACGGTGTTGACAGTGAGACTGCAGAGGGGGATTGCGTCGAACTCGACGGTGACAGTCGAGTCCGCGCTGAGAGTGAAGTCGGCTGGGTTGTCAACACTGCTGAAGTCACCGCTGTAGGAGGTGAAATTGTAGCCCGCGGACGGTGTGGCGACGAAGTGGATCACGGTGCCGCAGTTGTAGATGCCGCCGGCCGGCGTGACCGTACCGCTGCCGACGACGTTGATGGTCAGGTTGCAGGTGGCCGCCGTGATGAAGTTCGCAACCACGTTGCGGTTGGTGTCCATGGTGATGGAAAGTGGATTGGCGGTGGAGGTGTAGTCGCCGCTCCAACTGCTAAAGGCGTAGCCGGTCTGCGGTGTTGCCGTGAGCAGAACGCCTGTGCTCAATGGATAGGACGCCAGGCCGGGGTTGGTGGCGATGGTTCCAAGGCCACCCGCGACACCGGTGGTCAGCGTGTAGGTGGAGGGCACGGTTGCAGTGGCGGGCGGAAACGCCGCCAGCGAATACGCAAGACGGCTCGCGGAACCGGCCCAGCCGAGGGTCGTTGCGCCCGCTATGGGCACGGCTTTGGTACTGCTGCCGCCAGTGCCTGAGTTGGCAGAACCAGTCCACGCGACGGTTTGCCCTGCGTTGGCGGTGAGCGCGGCGACGTTATTGTCTTCGACCATGTCGACGACAACGGCATTGTTGGTAAGCGTCGTGATCGTGGTGCTAATAAGATCGGCGCCGCTCGTGTTCCTTGCCGTCACCACGGCCTCCGGCGGTCCCTGATTGACGCCGAAGAACGAGACGGCTCCCGCCTGGATGCCAGCGACCGAGCCAGCAAGATTCACGGTGACGGTATATGTTCCCGTTGGTGGCAACTCAGGCTCAAGCAGGTAGAAGAGCTGAGTCTGCACGCTGCCGCTGGTGCCACCGTTGATAATCGAGTTGGGCACCGGCGTGGCATAGACGCCGTTGAAGAGCACACTTGTGACAACCGAGGAGGGGTCTGGACTTGCGAGCGTATCGGTCTGGCCTACCGCGATCACGACGGCTCGCGAACTGCCCACTCCCAATGTGTGCTGCCACGACAAGGTACCCGCGGTGGCAGTGCTGGCTCCGTGGCTGACAGCGTCCTCGGTGATCGTCGCGTTGACGAAGTTTGCGGTGACATTTGCAGTCGTACTAACGGTCAGGGTCTGCGGGTTCGTGGTGCCCGTCAAGTCTCCGCTAAAGCCGGTAAAGAAGGCGCCGGAACTGGGTGTCGCCGTGAGCTGGACCATGGTGCCGGGTGTATACCCGTTGCCGCTGTCGCTGGGGCTGGCTGTGACGGTGCCCGGGCCAATAATGGTCACGTTGATAGGGTAGGAGGTTTGGGCAAACGCTGCGCTCACCGTCGAGTTTGCGTTGAGAGTCAGCATCTGGGGATTGGTGGTGCCACTCAGCGCGCCGCCGAATCCGGTTAAGCTGAAGTACGTTGCGGGGACTGCAGTAATTGTGAGTTGCGTGCCACAACTGAACACGGTGCCAGACGGGCTGACCGTGATGGATCCCGATCCTGTGACGCTGGTCGATAGGGTGCACGCGGTGCCCTGGACGAACGTGGCGGTGACCGTCGAGCTGGTATTGAGTGTGATCGTCTGGGGGTTGGTGCTGCCAGTGAGAGCTCCACTGAATTGACCGAAGCTGTAGCCGGAGTTCGGAGTCGCTGTTACCACGACCGGTGTGCCGCAGGAGTAACTGCTGCCAGAAGCGGGGGTCACCGTGCCGGATCCAACAACATTAATGGTGAGCGTGCATGGTACGGCGGCGAAGTTGGCCGTTACCGATTCGTTGCCGTTGACTACGAGGGTCTGCGGGTTGGTGCTACCGGTCAGGTTGCCGCTGAAATTTGCGAAGGTATAGCCGATCCCCGGGTTTGCTGTGACCTGGACGCTAGTCCCGCTGGGATAGCTCGCCTGGTTTGGATTGAGCGTTACAGTGCCGGAGCCAGAGGGACTAACCGCCGTGCTGACGGTGTAGTTCGTGGTAGCAGCGGGGGCGAAGGCTGCCGCTGCATAAGCCTGCCGTGCGACGGTTGGTGTCCATCCGATGGTGACCGGCCCCGGAGTTGCGACCAACTCATAGCTTCCGGCAGATATCTCGCCACCATTCGATCCGCCCGTGGTCTTGGATCCTGCCGTCGACTGAACGTTGTACAACAACGTCTGCGCGGAGCCCGGCGCCCCGGCGCTGCCCGAGGAGCCATAGCCGCCCGCGAGAGCATCGATGACCCAGTCGCCCGCCGTGATGGTCGTCAGCGTGATGGATGGAGCAGGCGTGCTCGATCCACTGTACTCGGTGGCTGCAGCCTCCGGAGCAGCTTGATTAACCCCAAACATCGACGTGCAGCCTGCCGATGCACCACCGGTGACTGCTGTGGGTATGGTGACGGCGACGGTGTAGCTGCCAACGCGCGAGCCGAGGCCGGCATCGCTAATGTAGAAGATCTGCGAGAAGATCTTCGCTGTACTGGACTGTGCGTGCGTCGGCGCCTGGACGGACGCCGTCATGGCCACTCCGTCAAACGTCATAGTGGGCGCTGGTGAGAGCGGCGACGCTTGAGCAGTATCGTTGTACCCAAATGTCACACCACAGACGACCATGCGGTTGCCACCGCTGCCGAGTACATGGTTCCAGCTCAACGACGTTGTGCTGGCCGGAGCGGTCTGTGTACTGGTCGCATCCAGCGCGATCGACGCTAATGCAGGCAAGCCTGAGAACAGGAATGCTGCCAGGAACACCATCGCCACACGGCTGGTTGCGCGAAATCTTACGGACAAACCACGAAGCATACGAATCCCCTGTTCAGAGCAAGTTCAAGCGCGCAGATCCTGTCTTCGAACAGGGGCTCGTCTTCTGGAAGACTTGGCTAACGAGTTCTCACTGCGTGTGCGCTGCCAGGGGTTCTCTGTCGTGTAGCACACGTACTTTAGGCGAGCCACGATCCAACTGCCACTCGGCGAATGGGGTCACGATCAAGCTTTGTTAGACAAAGTTTCCTGATCCGTTCAGTCAGTTATGCAATAGAGGATAATTCATTACGGGATGAAGGAAGTGGTAATACCACATCCGAAACAGCAGCCTACAGATCATTCCAATTGTCTGTCAAGGGAAAACCGAGGCTCGTCCCATCTCAACCTCACTTGACAATGAAGAAGGCACGACAGGAGTGCCAACTTGATTCAGACATTAGCCTCCAGTCTGCCCGGTTGTCCTATTTAGGGCAATAATTACCTTGACTCGACCACTGTTTTTCGGTAGTATTTAGACAGTGAGGGACGACATGAACACCGAACCCAAGAGCCTTCAGGAAGCCATCGTATACTTCTCCAATCCTGACAATTGCATCGCTCATCTTGTGGCCCAGCGCTGGCCCGATGGCGTCGTAAAGTGCCCGACCTGCGGCAATGAGAAAGTGAAATTTAGCCCCACTCGCCGCACTTGGACTTGTGGCAGCCATCATGCGAAGCGGGAGTTTTCGATCAAGGTTGGAACCATGATGGAGGACTCGCCTATCGGCCTCGATAAGTGGCTCACCGCTACTTGGCTCCTTACCAATTGCAAGAATGGGATTAGCAGCTATGAGATCGCCCGCGACGTGCAAGTCTCGCAGAAGGCGGCATGGTTCATGCTCCATCGCATCCGTCTCGCCATGCAGGATGAGTTCTTCGGAAGTAAGCTCGGCGGCGAAGTCGAAGCGGACGAAAGTTTCATCGGCGGAAAGTCCCGCAATATGCATGTTGGCAAACGCCAGCGGCGCATCACCGGAACCGGTGGCAAAGACAAAACCGCTGTGATGGGATTGCTTGAGCGTGGCGGCCAGATTCGGACTATCGTAGTGCCGAACCGCAAGCGGGCTGCATTGCAGACCGAAGTCCGCAAGCATGTCGAAGCTGGCGCGGCTCTCTACACCGATTCGCTTCCTTCGTACAGTGGACTCGCTCAGGATTACGCCCATGCGGTCGTAGATCACGCCGTCGCCTATGTGGATGGCCGGGCGCATACCAATGGCCTTGAGAACTTCTGGAGTCTCCTCAAGAGGGGCATTGCCGGAACCTACGTAAGTGTCGAGCCGTTCCATCTCTTCCGTTACCTCGATGAGCAGTCGTTCCGGTTCAACAATCGCAGAGCGAATGACTCCAGCCGGTTCAATCGCGTACTCTCCCAGATCGTCGGCAAGCGGCTTACCTTCGCAGAATTGACTGGCAAGTCTACGGTGTCTCCGACGCCTGCCTAATCCTTTACGGTTGAAGCGCGGGAAGCGGGCGAAGTCTTAGCCCGCTTTTTTCGTGCCTGTTTGCGCTTCCATTCCCTCTCGCGTTTCTGCATCTCTTCACGCGGTACGGACATGATCTTGCGCAGCACTCCGTTGAATTTATCCAACTCACTCGCGTCCGTCATGGTTCACTCCTAGCCGTGTTTAGTTTGCGAGTCGCCGCTGCTTTCTGTCCGGCACTCTTCCACTTCTGCTTTTCCAGTGTCTTTCGCCGGGAGACGGCTGCCTTCGCTCCGGCGTCCTTCATTCGCTTCGCCCAGACCACAACCTTTGGGCGGTCGCGCATCTGGCGAATCGTCTCCATTGTGATGAGGTCGAGATCGAACATCTTGTGGCAGTTCGGGCAGAGAATCGCAAGGTTATCAATTTCATTGTGGGATCGGTCGCCGTCCAGGTGAGCCACTTCCAATACGTCCTTGATGCCGAAGCCGCAATGGGCGCACACGACCTGTCCACGCTCTTCCCAGTGATCGAATGCCGCTTTGCGATAGTTGACGCGCTTCGGTTTAGTTGTCACGCCGCCTCTATTCCAACAACAATGCATCAAGCATTATTTCCGCAATTTGTTCGGGGGTCTGCCCCTGGAAAACAGCCTTGCCTCGCTCAATTTCAATTCCATATTCGCCGCCCTGTTCGCTGTTGCGCTCGTGTCCCGATGTACTCCATTTCAGCGCGTCCGCAGCAGAGGTAATTTTGAATCTCGCGCGTAAACACCGACTGGCACCACTAGGAACAGCGAGTTGGACTTGTAGTTCGGAGTTCTGTGTGACCACGAAGGTCGCGATGGTGCTTCCAGACTCTATATTGAAACGATCACATTGCATTTTGACGTGCTCGCGCACAATAGCCCACAGACGTGGTGCCTGTTCTTGCCGGATAGTTTCCTCTTGCAATAACAGCGCATCATTTTGCCTCTGGATGGTTACCTGCTCTCGGAAGCGCTTGGCTGCTTTACTGCCCCAATCTTCTTCGGACATGCGCAAACCCCCACGATCAATCAACGTCTTATCTCGGCCAACAGACATGTCGAATGCTATACACAATCTCATGCCGCACACCTATCAAGGTTTTTCACCTTCGCCTTTATTTCCCGGAAGCGATCACGCCACTTGTCGTCCGGCCCGGCACACCCGAGAAATCTGGAAATCGGTCCGTTATTAGCCCCGCTCGCATGGGGTATGCCTGCGAGGATTCTATCGCTGGAGATGGCGAGCTTTCCGCCAATGTGCGCCATTACGTCCGTTACCATGTCTCCCATTGGCACGATTACTGCATTCGGTAACAGCGAGAGTTCCTCTGCAAGCCATGTGCTCGAATAATCCAGCAAGAATGGCACACGAATCACGTGAGGCGACCGGCTATAGTTCTGGCCGTTGACGAATGTCGGGTATCTTAGTGCGGAGGTGAAGTGAGCGCAATGGCCGTCGGCTCCCCAGAGGCTCGCTGTTGAGGAAAGATTCAGAAATTCGTTCAGGCCCACCGCATCCATCAGTTTTACGAGATTTTTCCTCATTGGCCCCGCGAAACTAGCACACGCTTTTGCGCCCTTAAGTACCTCTGCGTCACACAGTCCACGCCTCATCAACTTGCGGGCTTCTTCGATTGCTTTTTGCATCTGCTGCTTCCCGGGCGTGATTCCGACAATTACGATTTTCGCCCTTGTATTGATGTAGTCAAAGGGCGCATAGGCGATCTCAAGACGGGTTGACTTATACAAGTACCTATCCAAGAGGAGTTCGCGAGGATTGACGATTTCAGAGGCCACCTCTGCCTCTGACATGGATTTGATTATCGGCAGATACTTGGCTGCTGTGCCGACTGTCGTCATGGCATCTCCGTCGCCGCTAGTAGTTTCATAAAGTCGGCAACTCTCTGGAGGACTGCGGACGCCTCATCTGGCAGATATGATCTGCGAGTATGCATGACTTCATTTCGCCAAAGGTCTTTCATGTATGAGCATCGATCCGCCATGTCGGAATAGTAGGTCAATTGCTTCTGTCGCTTCATCCCATGGGGAAGGCCGTGAGCTAGCACGATCTTGTTCTTGATTGCCGTGATGATCTTATCCCAAGTAGCGGCTTCGATTGGCATTCGTTTTTTGTTGTGGGTCAGAGTCACCCTCAGCCTCTTGGCCAAATTCCGTAGTCCATGCTCCGCGATGCGCATCGCGTGAAACACGGTCGCGGTATTGCGATCCAAAGCCAGGCAGTTATAGGCTTCCCGAATGTCGCCCTTTGCGTCTCGGAAAAGCTTGCCCACTTCCTCGCCCATTTGGTCTGGCGTAAGCATGTAGCGTGCCGATTTTTCTGGTATGCAGATGAAGACTTGCTTCATCATTTCGCTAACCATCAACCGGCGTAAATTATCGAGAGTCCAGAGCAGTTCTGCGTTTGTCACTGGAAGAGTGGTGAACCGAACATGGATTATGTCGTGAATCATGTTGGCGCTCTCTCGGAGATCGGCTTCGTTGCAAAAGACCAAAGCTGGCATCAGAACCGAGACGCATGTCTCTTTGACAATGTGATCTGGAACGTTATCCTGAATAGCGCCTGGGACGCCGTATGCGGCTATGATCTCCTTCATACAGGCAGAGTCGCTGGCGATGGATGCGATTTGGGTGCGTTGGCCAAGAACTGCAAAGAAGACGCAGCAAGCGGGCGCATTGAAGTGTTGCATAAGCTCACATAGGGTTCGGACACGTAGGGTCACACTTCACCCCCGATACGGTCGCCGTTCCCTTCGGATTCATCATCCACCCGCCGGGTGGTCGAGTCAAGGTAATTATTGCCCTATTTAGAATCAGATGAGGTCCTACCACTGCGCCACTAGTCCCTCGCCAAAATTCCATCCGGGGCGAAAAGCGCGGGGTTTGACACAAACGAGCAGCCATGTTTAGCTTGCCGATTTTCGCACAGAGGGGACGACCCGGAGCTTCTCGCGGCTTACAACCACATTCAAAACGCCGTTCAGGCAACAAATAGACACACCACTGCCGGTGCTTCCCGCGGTGATTCTGATAAGGGTAACGCGCTTCTGTGCTGCGAGGTCGTAGCGGTGGTGCAATCCACGGTCGGCCTCATCCAGCAGCTCGCCGCCATGTACGTGGTGGAGGATATGCTCAAAGACTCCGATAACCTCCATGACCCGCAAGCGCCAGAAAACAAGTAGGTTATGGAGGTTATGGAGGATTTTGAACCCGATATCGGGACGGGACGCAAAGTATTTAGAATGAGCGACTTTAACTTATGGTGTACGGACTTCAGAGCAAGTGCACGGAACTTCAGCCTTATGCGTAAACCCACAACATTCATCACCCGCATCTGGACCGGTAGGCCTAGCTGCAGCCGGAGGTGTTTCCGCAACTCATGCAGCGGTAGCAGGAGCCGGAGCGGGTCATGATGGCGCCGCAGGTGGCGCAGGAGGGAGCATCGCCCATGTCGTACATGCTCTTCATGGCGTCGGAGGCGTGGTACAAGCCGCGATCCGGGAAGGCGCTTCCGGGTTGCGGGTTGCCGTTGGGCGATTGGCCGAGGCCGTTGCGCGACGCCGTGTCCGGCGCAAGGCCGTACTGCGGCGGAGTGCGGTCGTCCACCATGCTGCGCGAGCCGTCGCTTCTGCTGCCCGCGCCGTTGTCGAAGATGTCCTGGTCGGATAGCGCCTGGTGGCCTCCGCGCTCGCGCGCTTCGCGCTGCAGGATGGCCTGCGGCGTGACATCCGAAGCGTCGGCAAACGACGCCAGCGCCGACGACATGGTGGGGAACGGCGCGTGGGGGTCGCGCGGCTCCGCGACCAGGTCCGCGGCAGGACCGGTGAGGCTGACCGTGTTCTCCGGAGCGGTGACAGTGCCTTCCACCGCGACGGCGGGGCTTGCCAGCGGGCCGAGGCCGCTGAACAGGTCGAGTTGCGTGCCGGAGAGGAAGCGCAACTGGAT
>Ga0182014_10003305_pt1 | contig 19490 bp, 18 predicted proteins | sample 612S2DmetaG_FD_120489 | JGI IMG/M metagenome (GOLD analysis project Ga0182014, IMG submission 120489) | Permafrost microbial communities from Stordalen Mire, Sweden - 612S2D metaG | ecosystem: Environmental > Terrestrial > Soil > Wetlands > Permafrost | place: Sweden: Stordalen | collected... | reverse complement strand
CACTCTACTCGATCTGCGCCAGGCCCATGCCGCCGCCCGGGACGCGGTACGCGCCGAGTTGGATCTCGAAACGCAATTTGGGGCGCAGTTCATCAAGACGTGGGGGCTGTTCGAAGTTTCGACAGCGGCAGGATCCAAAGATGAGTACCTATTGCAGCCCAACCTGGGGCGAATCTTCCGCGAGGCGTCGCGGGGCGAGCTACGAAAGCGTTGTCCTGCGCATAACGATCTGCAAATTGTCATCGGAGATGGCCTTTCCGTCACGGCAGTTGCCGCTCAGGTTCCGGCTTTATTGCCGGCCTTGCATGCAGGGGCCAAAGCCCGTGGCTGGACGCTCGGCCAGGTGTCCGTGATTCGTCATTGCCGTGTCGGAATCCTGAATGAGGTTGGCGAACTGCTTCTGCCGGCCGTCGCCGTACTTCTGATTGGAGAACGGCCGGGACTCGCTACGGCCGAGAGCTTGTCAGCATATATGGCGTATCGCCCTCATTACACGCATACCGATGCCGACCGGAATCTGATTTCGAATATCCACGCCCGCGGTGTGAGCCCCGCCGATGCCGCCGATCGCATCCTGAATCTGGCGGCGCAGATGATGAGGGCGAAGCTCAGCGGCACTCAGTTGGGAGTCGAGTCTTCGAAAAACGATCCACCGCCGACAAAATGGACGATCTCCAACTGATCCCCATCCTTCAATCGCGTTTGCGGCCACGCCTCGCGGCGGACGATTTCGCGATTGAGCTCAACCGCGACGCGGTCGGGCTTCATCCCAAGCTGCTCGACCAGCGCGCCCAGGGTTTCCGCTTCTGAGACGCGGCTCTCGCCATTGATGATCAGATTCATCTCAAGGGGTTGTGCGTTACACCGATTGCTGGACGTCGTCGCCCCCAACCGCTTGCGACGTGCTGTTCGCCGCGCGGGCAAAGGAAGAGGGCTTGCTTCCGCGGCGCATCGCAACGATGCCTGTCCTTACCATTTCCAGAATGCCGTAAGGACGCAGCACCTCAAGCAGCCCGTCAATTTTGTCTTCGTCGCCGGTGATTTCCATAATGAGCGATTCGGGCGCAACATCAACCACACGCGCGCGGAACACGCTTGCCAGTTCGAGCACGTGCGACCGCCCTCCGTGCGTCGCGGCGACTTTGATCATCGCCAGATCGCGCACGATGGCAGGCTCGGTTGTGATGTTTTCGACCAGCAGCACGTTGACCAGCTTATAAAGGTTGGCTTCGATGCGGCGGGCCTGATCATGGTCGGCATCGACCGTAATGGTCATGCGCGAGACTTCGGGTTTTTCCGTGCGCCCCACCGTGAGTGAGTCGATATTGAACGCTCGCCGGCGAAACAAAGAGGCTACGCGCGTCAGTACGCCCGGCTTGTTTTCCACGTACACAACAAAGGTATTCAGCATAATGTGTCCAGCAAACTGGATTACTCGTCTTCCGCCGTCTCCACGATTGGACTTGGGCGACGGATCATCTCGTGCAGGGCAGAGCCGGCCGCGACCATAGGATAGACCGTGTCCTCCTGTTCAACTTTGAAATCCAGCAACACGGGCCCGTCGTGCTGGCGCGCCGATTGCACGGCCGGCACCACCTGCGCCCGTTCGGTGACGGTTATATTCCGGATGCCGTAGGCGTCCGCGATCTTGCCGAAATCCGGGTTCAGCAGCGGAGTGGCCTGGTAATTGCGCTCGTAAAAAAATTCCTGCCACTGGCGCACCATACCGAGAAAGCCGTTGTTAATGATCGCAATGTTGACCTTCAGCTTCTCCTGCACCAGGGTTGCCAGTTCCGCCATCGTCATCTGGAATCCGCCGTCGCCCACCACGACCCAGACTTCCGCTTCGGGGCGCGCAACCTTCGCTCCAATGGCCGCAGGCAAGGCAAATCCCATGGTCCCTAAGCCGCCGGAAGTAATCAGCGAGCGCGGAGTTTCGTGCTTGTAGTACTGCGCCTCCCACATCTGGTGCTGGCCCACGTCGGTCACCACGATCACGTCGCCGCCTCGGGTTTCGCGCCACAGGTCGTTGATAACGTGAGCGGCATAGAGATGGCCGGTATCCGGCAGGTTCTGAATGTCACGGACAGCCGAGTCACCGCGCAGATGATCGATAAAGTGTGTCCACTCGCTGCGATCGATGGCTTCGATTTTGGGCAACATCACCCGCAGGATCGCGCGCAGATCTCCGACCAACGCTACGTCCACCTTCACGTTCTTGTTGATTTCCGCAGGATCGATCTCCACATGAATTTTCTTGGCATTCGTAGCATAGGTTTTCAGGTTACCCGTGACGCGGTCGTCGAAACGCATGCCGAGCGCGATCAAGAGGTCGGCTTCCTGGATGGTGTGGTTCACCCAGGCCTCTCCGTGCATGCCCATCATGCCGAGGTTGAGCCGATGAGAAGCCGGAAGCGCGCCCAGGCCAAGCAGCGTAAGCGCTACCGGGATCCCCGCGCGCTCGGCCAACTCGCGAACCTCACTCATGGCGCCGGACTCAATTGCTCCGTGACCCAGCAGAATCACCGGCCGCTTGGACTTGCGAATTAATTCCAGTGCCTGCTCATACTCTTTCGGCGCCGGTGAAAGGTCCGGACGATAGCCGGGCAATTGGGGCTTGGCGGCCTCCCAGTCGAATTCGCAGGAGGACTGCTGCGCATCTTTGGTGATGTCGACGAGAACCGGCCCCGGCCGTCCCGAACGCGCCACATAGAAGGCCTCGCGCAAAGTGCGCGCCAGTTCGTCAACGTGCGTTACCAGGTAATTGTGCTTGGTGACGGGGAGCGTGATGCCGGTGATGTCGGTTTCCTGAAAGGCGTCCGACCCAATCACCCTGCTGCCCACTTGACCAGTGATGCAAACGATGGGAGAAGAGTCGAGCATGGCGGTGGCGATGCCGGTCACCATGTTGGTCGCGCCGGGTCCGGAGGTCGCGATGGCGACTCCAACCTCGCCGCCGGCGCGCGCGTACCCATCCGCCATATGCGTGGCTCCCTGCTCGTGGCGCACCAGCACGTGGTGAATGCGGCTGTGCTTCAGGGCATCGTAAGCAGGCAGGATGGCGCCGCCGGGATACCCGAATGCGTGGGTCACGCCCTCGCGCTCCAGGCACTCCCAAAGAATCTGAGCTCCTGTCTTCTTCATGGGATCGGAACTCCTTACCCCCAACTCTTGCTAGATCCTCTGCCGGAGTTGGAACTTGCGCGTGGCCGTTCGGCCGCCGAAGCTTGCCTGCACAAGCACGGAAGCATCCGGCAGTGACTTCTCATCCACCTGCACCCTCATCTCGGCTTTGCCGGCCGAGTCGGTGAGAATCTGTGCATAATAAGGCGCGGCGTCGGGGCGCGCAAACCGGAATGTCAGCCGGGCACCCTGGATCGGTGCGCCTCCCTCGGTAACCCTGAGATGCATCATCAGGGTTCCACCCGCGTGCACGGAATCGGCATTCGTCCACTCCAGATCGAGTTCCTTGACGGCCGCGAGCGTTTCGGGAGTGTCCCGCTTGTTGAGAACAGAATCGAGCCGCCCCTCGCGGATCGCGTCCAGCACCTCGCGGTGCAGATCGCGGAGCATTTTTTCTTTTTTCTGATCGTCATTCTGATCCGGGGCGCCCGGACCCGCGTTGGCCCCATCAGTTTTCTGACCAGCGGTGTTCTCGCCGCCAGCGGCAACCATCGAAGCCAACGAAACCGCGCGCGTGCCGATGCAGCGGCCGCGAACGAAGACCTGCGTTTGCAGCAATTGCTCTCCCTCGCGCGCTTCGCTCTGCACGTGGTAGACGGTGTCCTCGTGGCGAATGTCCGTATTAAAACCAAAAATCATGCAATCCCGGCTTTCTCTGGTGTTCCCGATTCTCACGCCTTCAAAATAAAAGACGTGGTATGCGCGTAGTTGCTTGACACTCCCGGCAACCAAAAACTAATCTAGGGAGTTTAAGATTGTGCTTGGCGCGCATTATATATAGCTCCTCCTATGCCAGACAATTACTTCGCTCGCTACCTGCCCCTGCTGATGCATTTCGGCATCGCGACGGCGCTTGCTACAGCGATTGTGGTCCTTTCCTGGCTCGTCGGACAGCACAAACCGGGCCGAAGCAAGATGTCTCCCTATGAATGCGGCGTGCCACCGGTAGGCGATGCCCGCGGACGCTTCTCGGTGAAGTTCTACCTGGTGGCGATGCTTTTTATCTTATTCGATGTGGAGGCTGTTTTCCTTTATTCATGGGCGGTAATTCTTCGCGAACTGAAGATGTTTGGATTCTGGGAAATGATTGTGTACATCGCCGTCGTGCTCGTCGGCCTTTTCTACATATGGAAAAAGGGTGTCCTTGACTGGGGCTTGAGTCATCTTAAAAGGGGAGACATCTAGTGCCGCTCGCTCCCCCGATTACCGATATCGAGCTGCTCAAGTCGCATCCGGCGCTGGGGCGGCTGCTCGACTCCATTGGCACCGCGGTTCAAGACGCAAAGTTCGACCGCGACGAACTCACGATCTGGATTGACAAGTCTTTCATTCGAGAAGCGTGCGCCATCTTGCGCGACGACCCCGACTGCCCGTTTAACTATCTTTCGGACCTCACCTGTGTAGATTGGTATCCATCGGAACCGCGCTTCGAGGTCGTCTACCATCTGCTGTCGATCCCGAAAAAAGAGCGCGTGCGGCTGAAGGCGCGGCTTGACGGATCCAGCCCGGCCATCGAGTCGGTCACGTCGGTCTGGCCGTCGGCGAATCACTACGAACGCGAGGTGTTCGATCTGTTTGGCGTGCGCTTCACCGGACACCCCAACCTGAAACGCATCATGATGCCCGATGACTGGGAAGGCCATCCCCTGCGGAAGGACTATCCGGTGGAAGGGTACCGGTAAACCATGTCTCCAACCTCTGCCAGTCTTGCTCAGTCCGAACAGGATCGCACTGTTGTCCTCAACATGGGACCGCAGCACCCCTCCACGCACGGCGTGCTGCGGCTGGTGCTCGAGATTGACGGCGAGACTATCGTCCGGCTGCGGCCTGAGATTGGTTACCTGCATACCGGGATCGAGAAGACCTGCGAGGCCAAGTTCTACCAGCAAGTTGTTCCCCTGACCGACCGCATCGACTACCTCTGCCCGCTGACCAACAACCTCACCTACTGCCTGGCAGTGGAGAAGTTGCTCGGGATCGAGATCCCTCCCAAGGCGCAGTGGATGCGGGTTCTGATGAATGAGTTGACCCGCATTAATTCGCACCTGGTCTGGCTGGGAACCCATGCCATGGACCTGGGCGCGATGACGGTCCTTTTATATTGCTTCCGGGAGCGCGAAGACGTTCTCCGGCTTTTTGAAATGGTCAGCGGCCAGCGCATGATGACCTCCTATTTCCGCATTGGCGGGCTGGCGCTGGAGCCGCCGTTGGACTTCTTCGAGCACGTCAAGAAATTTGCTGACCCCTTCACCAGCAAAGTGGATGAATACGAAGGCTTGCTGACGGGGAATCCGATTTTTCTGATGCGCACCAAGGGCGTGGCTCGCTTGAGCGCCCAGGATGCCATCGCTCTCGGAGCTTGTGGGCCCACATTACGCGGCAGCGGCGTCGATATCGACCTCCGGCGCGACAGTCCTTATACGGGCTACGAAAACTTCAAGTTTAAGGTTCCGGTTCAGACGGAAGGTGATGTATTTGCGCGATATATCTGCCGCGTCCAGGAACTGCGCGAATCTATCGGAATGGTGCAGCAGGCGCTTGCAGGGATGCCGGAAGGTCCGGTAAAGGCGGATGCGCCAAAAGTGGTGCTGCCGGATCGAGAGAAGATGAAGACGCAGATGGAAGCCCTCATTTATCACTTCAAGATCATCACCGAGGGCTTCACCGTTCCGGCGGGCGAAGTTTACCAAGGCGTGGAATCGCCCCGCGGCGAGATGGGCTACTACGTGGTGAGCGACGGCACGGCCAAACCGTATCGCGTGCACATGCGCGGCCCATCGTATGCGAACCTGCAAACGCTGGCCAAAATGTGCGAAGGATGCTTGATCGCCGACGTGGTCGCAGCCGTCGGGAGCATCGACATCGTGCTGGGAGATATCGACCGGTAGGAGATTTTGCAATTTGGTAATCGCGTAATTTTGCAATTTGGAATCGGGCCTGCTTTTGATTTGAAATTACCAAATTACCCAATTACAAAATTACCAAATGGGCTTATGAAATTTTCGGACGAATTCGAGAATCGATTCACCGAGATGGTTTCGCACTATCCGACCAGGCGCTCGGCGCTCGTGCCTACGCTGCTCTACGCGCAAGACGAGGTCGGCGCGCTGACCGACGAAGTCATCGCGGAACTGGCGCAGCGACTGGGGCTGACCGAACTCGAAGTGCGCAACGTGATCAGCTACTACTCCATGCTGACGACCAAGCCACGAGGCAAGTACAACGTACAGGTCTGCACCAATATCGCCTGCATGCTGCGCGGAGGCGAGGAAATACTCGACCACTGCAAAAAGAAACTCGGCATCGGCCACAAAGGTACAACGCCGGACGGCCTGTTCTCACTCGAAGAGGTCGAATGTATCGGCGCTTGCAGTTGGGCCGCGGCCGCGCAGGTAAACTACGATTTTCACGAGAACCTGACCCCGGAAAAAATGGACGAGATTCTCGACGAGTATAAGAAGAAGGGAACGCAGTAGGAATTGAGTCATTGAGGCATTGAGTCATTGAATCATTTACCCAGCCGTGCGCCGTTCCAATGGCTAAATGACTCAATGCCTCAATGACTCAATGAATAAATGACGCAATGGCGTACTTAGTTTCCCATCCCGATGAAGTGCGCGTGATCTCGAAGCGCTTTGGCCACGGCGCGACGAGCATCGACCGCTACCTCGAACTGGACGGCTACAAAGCCGTGCAGAAGGCGCTCACCATGGAGCCGGACGCCATCATCAACGAGGTCAAGAACTCGGGCCTGCGCGGGCGCGGCGGTGCGGGATTTTCGGCGGGCATGAAGTGGTCGTTCGTCCCCAAGCAGTCGGCCAAGCCCAAATACGTGCTTTGCAACGGCGACGAGAGCGAACCGGGTACCTGCAAAGACCGCCTCATCTTCGAGCACGATCCGCATTCGGTGATTGAAGGCGTAATGATCGCCTCACTGGCCGTGGGCGCACATACCGGCTTCATCTACATCCGCGGCGAGTATCGCTATCTGTCGGTCATCATGCAGAAGGCGATCAAGGAAGCCTATGCAAAGGGTTTTCTCGGCAAAAACATTTTCGGCAGCGGCTACGATCTCGACATTCACTGGCACGGCGGCGCGGGAGCGTATGAAGTCGGCGAAGAATCGGCGCTGATGGAATCACTCGAAGGCAAGCGCGGAGTGCCGCGCATCCGTCCGCCCTTCCCTGCCGTGGTCGGGCTCTGGGGCGGTCCGACGGTCATTAATAATGCGGAGACTCTGGCTGCCGTTCCTCATATCATGTTGGGCGGCGCCGATTGGTACGCCAAGCTCGGCACGCCGAAAAACGGCGGCACGCGCCTGTTCTGCCTAAGCGGACACCTTAACAAGCCCGGCGTTTACGAGCTGCCGATGGGCTACAACCTGAAGAAGATGATTTACGAGGTCGGCGGCGGCATCCCCAATGGGCGCGCATTGAAAGCGGTTGTCCCCGGCGGATCCTCGACACCTGTTCTGCTTCCGGAAGAAATTGACGTGGCCATGGATTTTGATTCGGTGGCAAAAGCAGGTTCGATGCTCGGCTCGGGCGGCGTCGTAGTGCTCGACGACACGACCTGCATCGTCAAGTTCGCACTGCGGACGATCAAGTTCTATCAGCACGAAAGTTGCGGCTGGTGCATTCCCTGCCGCGAAGGCACCGACTGGCTCAAGAAGACGTTGACGCGCTTCCATGCGGGCGCGGGCGTTAAGAAAGACATCGACAACATTTATTATCTCGCCGAGAACATGCTGGGAAGAACGTTTTGCCCGCTCGGCGATGCGGCGGCGATGCCGACCATGGCGTTCGTGAAAAAGTTCAGAAAAGAGTTTGAAGACCATTTGGATGGGAAACCGTGTCCGTTCGAGAAGTCAGCGGAAGCGGTGATGGCTTGAAAAACAGTCGCTGGTCGTTAGTCATTCGTCGTTGGCAAGTTCAAGTAAACGCCAACGGTCTTTGCCAGCGACCAATGACCAACGACGAACGACGATTCTATGCCTGACGTGAATCTCACTGTCGATGGAAAGAAGATCACGGCCCCGGCCGGATCGTTGCTGATCGACGCCTGCAAGAACGCGGGCATCGAAGTGCCCTCCTTCTGTTATTACCCCGGCCTTTCGCTGCAGGGCGCGTGCCGCATGTGCGTGGTGAAAATCGAAAAGATGCCCAAGCTCCAGACCGCCTGCACCACCGGGGTCAGCGAAGGCATGATCGTCACGACCGACAGCGACGAAGTCCGCCAGGCCCGCAAGGCGATGCTTGAGCTGTTGCTCGGCAATCATCCGCTCGACTGCCCGGTGTGCGATGCCGGCGGCGAATGCGAATTGCAGGACATGACATTCGCGTACGGCGCATCCGAATCCAAATTCGCCGAGGCCAAGAACCATAAGGAAGAGCAGCAATGGTCGCCGGTGGTCTACTTCGACCGGCCGCGCTGCATCCTTTGTTATCGCTGCGTGCGCGTGTGCGGCGAGGGCATGGATGTTTGGGCGCTGGGGGTGCAGAACCGCGGTGTCAGCTCGATCATCGCGCCGAATCAAAACGACCACCTCGAGTGCGAAGAATGCGGCATGTGCATCGACATCTGCCCGGTCGGCGCGCTCACTTCCGGCACGTATCGCTATAAGACCCGTCCCTGGGAAATGAACCACGTCGACACCGTCTGCACACACTGCGGCGACGGCTGCAAGACCACTCTTGGCGTGCGCCGGTCCGAAACCGGCATGGAGATTGTCCGCGGCGACAATCGCGACAAGAGCGGGATCAACGGCGATTTCCTTTGCATCAAGGGCCGCTATGCCTTCGATTTTGCGCACAGCGAAGAGCGGCTGACGCAGCCACTGATCCGCAAAGATGGCAAGCTGGTGCCGGCCTCGTGGGAAGAAGCAATTGAGCTGGTCGGCAAGCGCTTTGCCGAGGTTCGCGACAGCGTTCTGGAAAACGCCGGCGGCGCGGCCATCGGCGTCATCGGCTCGACGCGCACCACCAACGAAGAAAACTATCTGCTCTCCAAGTTCGCGCGTGTGGTCCTGAAGACAAACAACGTCGATCATCATCGCACCGCGGACTTCCCTGCCCTGGCGGCAGCCCTGCATGGCAAGCCGGGAAAGACAGCTTCCATGCGCGACGTGCTGAACGCACCCGCCATTCTTTTGGTTGGCAACGACCCGACGAATCAGCATCCGCTGCTGGCCTGGCAGATTCGAACCAATGTGCGCCTGCGCCGCGCGAAGCTCTACGCCATCAACTCGGCTCCGATCAAGTTGCGGCGGCAAGCTGCGGGGTTTGGCCTGCTTCCGGCTGGTGTGGAAGCGAAAGCGTTAGCGTTCCTCGCGGGCGATGACTTGCAACTCGACTCGCTTGTCACCGACATGACGAACCGCGACGCATGGATCGCTCTGCGCGATAAGCTTCGTGCTGAACAAAATCTGGTCATCGCCTTCGGCTCCGAACTGCGCGGTGCGGATATCGAAAAGGTGGTGGGTTTTGCTTCTTCGTTCGCCGGCGCCAAGCTGATCTGCCTCGCCGATTACGCCAACTCCCGCGGCGCGAGCGATATGGGCCCCTATCCCGATCTGCTCCCCGGCTACGAGCCAGTCTCGGGCGCTACCAAATTCCAGCAGGAGTGGGGCCCTCTGCCGGCCGAAAAGGGCTTGAGCCTGCCTGCGATGGTCGAGGCAGCGAAAGCCGGCAAGCTAAAGGCTCTATACGTCGTTGGCTCGAATCCCGTCGGCCGCCTTGGCATTGACCCGTTTACATTTTCGAAGAGCTTCGTGGTTGTTCAGGACATGTTTCTGACCGAAACCGCCAATATCGCCGACGTGGTTTTGCCCGCGGCCAATGCCTACGAAAAAACGGGCACATGCACCAGCACATGTGGCGACCTGCAACTGGTGAAGAAGGCCGGCGAGGTCAGCGGGCCGAAACCCGACTTCGAGATGATCGTCCGCATCGCCGATGCCATGGGCTTCGAGGTGCGCGGGTTAGTTCCCTTTGGCGGCGGCACACACGCCGACATGGGGCAAACGCGCGGCGCGCAGTCGGGAGAAGCGGATCGGCACGCGGTCTGGCTCGAAGCGCACAACCTTGAGCCGAAGATGACGCCGTTTGACCCGATGGCGATTCTCGATGAAATTCAGCGCGTGGTCGCAGGATATGATGTTTCCCGCATCAACCTGCTGGCCGGCAACGATCAACATTTGGAAATTGCCGCGAGTGGAGCTAGCGTCGCCCACGACCCGAAACTCATCGCTCCGGCAAACAACGATCTTTTTAGCTCCGGTACGTTGGGACGGTATTCCAAGGCTCTGAATTCGGTAATGGAGAACAAATCTGCCGACTCTGAAGTTGCGGCGGACTAGAACACAGGGAAAAGCACGCGGGCGAGGGCGCCCGCGCCACACAAAAGAAAGACGGAAGATTCGTTGAGCATAGCGACGTTTCTCATCATCTCGATCATTAAGTCCATCGCCGTAATCGGCGTGTTGTTGACCGCGGTCGCTTACAGCGTCTGGTTGGAACGCAAGGTCTCGGCGCACATCCAGAACCGCTGGGGCCCCACCCGCGTCGGGCCGTTCGGCCTCCTGCAACCGCTGGCCGACGGCGCAAAATTCATTTTTAAAGAAGATCTGACGCAGCCGCACGTGTATAAGCCGCTCTACATTGCGGCGCCAATGATCGCGATGATCTTCGCCATCACGTCGATCTCCGTCGTGCCGTTCGGCAACTCGATCTATATCCCGGAAACCCACGTTGGTCATTTGTTTACGATCCCGGAGATCGATACACCTCTCGAGATTACCGATCTCAACATCGGCCTCCTGTTAATTCTTGGCGTTACATCGATGGGAGTTTATGGGGTCGCGCTGGCGGGGTGGGCTTCGAATAACAAGTACTCCCTGCTAGGCGGCCTGCGCGCGAGTGCGCAGATGATCAGCTATGAAGTCTCGCTGGGCCTCTCCCTGATCCCCGTGTTAATCAAATCGGGGAGCTTCAGTCTGCGTACGATTGTCGAATCGCAGGCGCATCTTCATTGGAACGTCTGGTCGTGCCCAGTCTGGTATGTTCCATTGGGTCCGATTGCGTTCTTTACGTACTTGATTTCCGCCTATGCGGAAACCAACCGCACACCTTTCGATCTGCCGGAAGCGGAATCCGAATTGGTTGCCGGCTACCACACGGAATACAGCGCCATGAAGTTCGCCATGTTCTTCATGGCCGAATACGCGAACATGGTCACGGTGGCATGTCTCGCCACGCTCTTGTTTTTCGGCGGATGGCTCGGCCCGGTTTTCGGTCCACCCATCCTGGCGATGGTGCTGCCCATTCTCTGGTTCTGTCTGAAGGTTTTCTTTTTTATGTTTTTGTACGTTTGGGTCCGCTGGACTTTGCCTCGCTTCCGCTATGACCAACTCATGGCGTTTGGCTGGAAGGTTCTGTTGCCCCTGGCGGTTGCGAACATCGTGCTTACGTCGCTGTACGTGGCGTTGACGTCGTAAATGCAGCTGCTGGCCACTAGCTTCTAGCTAGTGGCCAGCAGCTAGTAGCTCGGTTCAATATGCTGCACTTAATTTTATTTCTCTTTTTCGGCCTGCTTTGTGTGGCGGGAGCGATCAACCTGCTGGCGCAGAGCCATCCCATCAACAGCGCTCTCTCGCTGATCGTGGTGATGGGATCGCTGGCCGCTGAATATCTGCTGCTCGGCGCCGAGTTCCTGGCAGCCGTGCAGGTCATCGTCTACGCCGGCGCGATCATGGTGCTGTTTGTCATTACCATCATGCTGCTCAACGCCGGTGCCGAGGAGCGCACCAAAGGTAGCCGCGTTGCCATTCTGCTCGGCGTTCCTGGCGCTGTCATCGGCGCCGTACTCGTCGTCTGGACTCTGCTGTTTCGCTCCAACACCTCGGCGGTCACTATTGGTGCCTTACCCGGTGGCCCGCAGGAAATTGCGCGTCTGCTGTTCCACCAGTTTCTGCTGCCTTTTGAAATCACTTCCGTCCTGATTCTGATTGCCATCATGGGCGCGGTGGTTCTGGCAAGCCGGCCCGACGCTGTGGCCAAGCGGCACCACACCGAAGCCCCCAAAGCAATGCCCGAACTGGTCGGCGCGGGAAAGGAGCACTAATGGAAACAATTCCCCTTTCCTACTACCTGGTGCTGAGTGGAATCCTGTTTGTGTGCGGCGTGCTCGGTTTTCTTATCAAGCGCAACATCATCACCATTTTCATGTCGATCGAGCTCATGCTTAATGGCGTGAATCTTTCGTTCGTGGCCTTTGCGGCCCAATGGCACTCGCTCAGCGGACAAGTCTTCGTCTTCTTTGTAATGGTGGTCGCCGCGGCTGAGGCGGCTGTTGGCCTGGCCATCATCATCGCGGTTTATCGCACTCGTGAAACTTTGAACGTAGACCAGGTGAACCTGCTCAAGCTATGACGCCGAACCCGTATCTCTGGCTCATTCCGCTCCTTCCGCTCGCCGGGGCGGCCATCAATGGCTTCTTCGGACGCCGGTCGTCCAAGAAGGCGATTTCGGCGATCGCGCTCACGTTCTGCGGCGGAGCGTTCCTGCTGGCGCTGTGGATCGCCATTGGATTTTCCTCTGCCTCAGCTCCTTATTATTTCGATCTCGCCCACTGGCTGCGCTCGGGCGACTTTCACGCGGACTTCAGTTTCTATCTCGATCAGCTTTCACTTGTGATGATGCTGGTCGTCACCGGCGTCGGCTTCCTCATCCACATCTACTCGGTCGGCTATATGTGGGACGACGACGGGTACTACCGCTTCATGGCGTACCTGAATCTGTTCATGTTTTTCATGCTGACGCTGGTGCTGGCCAAGAACTACCTGATGATGTTCATCGGGTGGGAGGGCGTCGGCCTCGCCTCCTATCTTCTGATCGGTTTCTGGTTCACCAAGGATTCTGCGGCCGCCGCCGGCAAAAAAGCATTTATCGTCAACCGCATCGGCGACTTCGGATTTCTGATCGCTCTGTTTCTGATGATCCAGCACTTCGGCACGCTCGACTTCCCGGCGCTGTTTGCAAGGATTCAGCCGATCACGCCAGAGACAGCCGGTGCCGGTCTGCTGACTGCGATTGGCTTGTTGCTCATGGTGGGAGCCTGCGGCAAGTCCGCCCAGATTCCACTCTACGTCTGGCTGCCTGACGCGATGGAGGGCCCCACTCCGGTTTCGGCCCTGATTCACGCGGCCACCATGGTGACCGCCGGCGTATACATGGTTGCGCGGTCGCACGTGATTTTTGAGCGCGCGCCCACCGCTTTAACTGTCGTTGCCATCATCGGCACGCTTACTGCGATCTTCGCCGCCACCATCGGCATCGCCCAAACTGACATTAAGAAGGTCCTGGCTTACTCGACCGTCTCGCAACTCGGCTACATGTTCATGGCTTGCGGCGTGGGAGCCTTCTCGGCCGGGATCTTCCACCTGATGACGCATGCCTTCTTCAAGGGACTGCTCTTCCTCGCGGCCGGTTCGGTCATCCACGGCATCGGCGGCGAACAGGACATGCGCAAAATGGGCGGCCTTCGCCTCTACATGCCCTGGACTTTCTCCGTGATGGGCATTGCCACGCTTGCCATCGCCGGCATTCCGCCGCTCGCTGGCTTCTGGTCGAAGGACGAGATCCTCGCCCAGGCATTCAACACAAGCTGGGTCTACTGGCTCATCGGCGTTGTGACTGCCTTCATCACGTCCTTCTATATGTTCCGTTTGATGTACATGACTTTCGGCGGCGATTATCGAGGCGCGCCGGCTCACGATGCGCACGACAGCCACGGACACGGCCACGGTCATGGCGAGCCGCATGAGAGCGCATGGATCATGCTCGGCCCATTAGTCGTTCTCGCCATCCTATCGGTGTTCGGAGGCTTCGTTGGCTGGGGAAACCACTTCGAACATTTCCTCGATCCAGTCTTCAAAGCGGCCGCGGAGCCTGGAGTTCAGGAGCCGATTCGCGAAGCCGGAGGGAAGGCTCTGGAGTACATACTGATGGGCATTTCGGTCAGCGTGGCAGCGCTCGGCTGGCTGCTCGCTCACTTGCTCTACAGCAGCCGCCCGCAACTCCCGGCGCGCATTGCCGACAGTCTCGGCGGCCTGTACAAGGCCGTCGCCAACAAATACTACGTCGACGAACTTTACGCGCTGTTGTTCGTCAAGCCCTTGGTCGATGGCTCGACAACGATTCTCTGGCATGGCGTAGATCAGGGCGTAATCGACGCTGCCGTTAACGACTCCGCCGACGCAGCGCGCCACGTTTCTGACGAGGTACGACACATGCAATCCGGCAACCTGCGGTCGTACGCCGGATGGGTCGCTGCCGGGGGAGCGCTCGTAATCGCCTACATGGTCTGGATGGGGGTGCGCGGATGAATACCTCAGCTTTCGACCCGATCATTCTTTCTCTGGTCACCTTCATCCCGGCAATCGGCGGGGTGCTGATCCTGCTGATCCCGCGCCGGGATCGCGATATTAAGGTCTTCGCGCTCGTCATCACGCTGCTGGCCTTCGTGGCGTCGCTGCACTTGCCGGTACACCTGCACCGCAATCAGCCCGGCTTCCAATTCGAGATCGACCAGCCCTGGATCACCAACCCCAACATCCACTACCACATGGGCATCGACGGCATTTCTGTCTGGCTCATCGTGCTCACCACATTCCTTACGCCGCTGTGCGTGCTGATCTCCTGGACCTCGATCCATGGACGCGTGAAAGAGTTTTTCATCCTCCTGCTGTTGCTCGAAACCGCTCTGATTGGCGTCTTCACTGCGCTTGACCTGTTCCTCTTCTACTTCTTCTGGGAAGCAACCCTGATCCCGATGGCGCTGCTGATCGGCATGTACGGCCACGGACGCAAGGTTTACGCAGCCGTGAAGTATTTCCTCTTTACGATGATCGGCTCGATGTTCATGCTGGCGGCAATCATCTGGCTCTATGCCAAGACGGGCAGCTTCGACTTCGCCGTGATTCAAAGCGCGATTCGCAGCGGCAGCGTGCCTGGCTTCACCAACGCTTCGCTGTGGCTCTTCCTCGGCTTCTTCATTGCGTTTGCGGTCAAGGTTCCGCTCTTCCCGCTTCATACCTGGCTGCCCGATGCACACGTCGAGGCGCCAACCGCCGGCTCGGTTTTGCTCGCCGGCGTACTACTAAAGATGGGCACGTACGGCTTGCTGCGGTTCAATCTTGGCTTGTTCCCCGATCAGGCTCACCACAACGCACCTTGGATCATGGTGCTGGCTCTGATCGGCATCATCTACGGCGCGCTGGTTTCGCTCGTGCAGCCCAACATGAAAAAGCTGATTGCCTACTCCTCGGTCAGCCACTTGGGCTTTGTTGTTCTTGGAATCTTCAGTTTCACCACGGCGGGACTGAATGGCGCCATGTTCGTCATGCTCGCGCACGGCGTCGCCACTGGCGGCCTCTTCATGCTGGCGGGCATTCTCTACGAACGCCGCCACACCTACGAGATCTCCGAATTCGGCGGCCTGGCAACGCCTATGCCGAAATACGCGACATTCTTCTTAGTCGCCGTTCTTGCCTCGGTCGGCCTGCCTCTCATGAATGGCTTCATTGGCGAGTTCCTCGTTTTGAGCGGCGCATTCCAGGCCAGGCCTATCTATGGAATCCTGGCCGCAACCGGCGTAATTTGGAGCGCGGGTTACCTGCTTTGGATGTACCAGCGTGTCTTCTATGGTCAGGTCAAGCATGAGGTGAACAAGACGCTGCCCGACCTCAACCTGCGCGAAAAAACTGCGCTTGCTCCCATCGCGATCGCAGCCTTGGTCATGGGGGTTGCGCCTCTCCTATGGCTGGGCGCGATTGATCCCGCCGTGCAGGCCGCGCTCGCACCCTTCACCCAACTGACGGCCAAGGTGATAGGACAATGACAGCCGCGATGATTGTTCATTTCCTGCCCGCCTTGCAGCTGCCGATGGCCATCGCGGCGCCGCCCGCCGAGGACTACCTCCGCATCCTGCCCGAGCTGGTGCTTTCAGTTTTCGGCATGATCATAATGGTGGTGGATCCGCTGCTCGACGAGGACCGCAACCAGAAACCGCTGGGCGCGATCGCGCTGATCGGCACGCTCGCTGCGCTTCTCTCCACCTTCGTGATGGCGCGTCATGACGGCCTTGCCTTCTCGGGCATGGTGCGCGTCGACAGCTTCAGCGTGTTCTTCCACGTGCTGGTGACCGCAATTGCCGCAGTCGTCGTCCTCAGTTCGTACGAATACATGGCGGTGCAGCGCATCCGCGCCGGCGAGTATTACGGCCTGATCCTTTTCTGCACGGTGGGCATGTGCCTGATGTCCTCGGCGGTCGAACTGGTCCTTATTTTCATCGCGCTTGAGATTTCTTCTATCTCCACCTACGTTCTCGCCGGTTTCCGGCGCCGCGATGCCGCCAGCAGCGAATCATCGCTCAAGTATTTCCTGCTCGGATCGTTTGCCACGGCGTTCTTCCTTTATGGCGTTGCTCTGATGTTTGGCGCCACAGGGTCCACCAACATCTCCGTCATACGCGCATCGCTCAGCTCCGGCAACCACGACCTTCTTCCCTATGTCGCGACCGCCTTGATGTTCATTGGCCTGGGATTCAAGGTGGCCGCTGCCCCCTTCCATGTCTGGGCTCCCGACGTTTACGAAGGCGCGCCCGCGCCCGTCGTCGGCTTGATGTCTACCGGCCCCAAGGCCGCTGCCTTCGCGGTGCTGCTGCGCGTGTTGATCGAAACCAAAGCGCCGGGCTGGTTCTGGCTGATTTGGGTTTCGGCAGCCCTTTCCATGACGCTCGGCAATCTGGGCGCCCTGGTTCAAAACAACGTCAAACGCCTGCTCGCTTACTCTTCCATCGCGCACGCCGGTTATCTCCTGGTTGCGTTCGCGGCTGATCGAAACCTCGGGGTTTCTCCCGCCATGTTTTATGCCGCTTCCTATGCCGCCATGAACGTTGGAGCGTTTGCCGTCGTCAGCCATTTTGCGAACGCCGAAGAAAAATATGTGACGCTGGAGGACTACGCGGGCCTCGGAGCCAAATCGCCGGTGCTGGCCGCGACGTTCACCTTCTTTCTGATGTCCCTGATCGGCATCCCGATCACTGGCGGCTTTTTCGCCAAGTTCTACGTGTTGAATTCGGCCCTCAAGTCGGGCTTAGTGGGCCTGGCAATCATCCTCGTGCTGAATAGCGCGGTCGGGGCTTATTACTACCTGCGTATCATTGTCATGATGTACATGCGCGAACCCCGCGGCGACGTTCCCGTCACCGCGCCGCCGCCGGCTGCGGTTCTGGCGATGACGATATGCCTGCTGGCCACACTTTATCTTGGTGTGTTCCCCGGTCGAGTTCTCGATTTCACCGCCCAGTCCGCGCATCAACTCGTGGAGATTACGCCTACGCCAACTGTCTTTCCGCTCGGCCAGTAGGTCGTGCATCCGACAGACCACCATGCCGTTCCCCCTGTCCCGCGCGGTTTTTCGCTCCCTTCATTGCGGTGGAAATACTGTGATTTCGCTGTTTGACAATCGCTTGGGGAGGCGGCATTATACCTACAACGAATTTTCCCAAGGCAGTTTGTTGATGGATTGTGGAGGTCCTATGCTTCAGTATTTCCGCGAAATATCGTCCGACGAGCAAGGACAAGACATCGCCGAATATGCCGTGATGCTGGCCGTAATCCTGGTACTGGTGATTGGCACGGTGCGCCTGATCGGAAGCAACGCCAATAATGCGTTCTCCCAGGTCGCCAGTTCTCTGCAGTAGCTTTGCGAGCTCAACGGCTCAGCCCTCTTCGCATGCGAGTGTACTTTCGATGACCCGATTTGGCACCTTCGGTTTTTTCGGCCGCTATTGGTTTTCCCCTGCGGCGGAGGTGCAGAACCGGAGCCAGTCGGAACTGTAGACAGCTCAAAAGTTCCACCGAAGCCGCGACAAAATCGCGGCCTTTTTATTTTTCAGCTCTCAGGAAGGATCTTCTGGCCATGATCGTCAACATGTCCGATAGTGCGACCGAACAACAGATCGACCACATCATCCAGCGCATCCGCGAAGCCGGCTTTCAGCCTCATGTCACCCGCGGCACCGAGCGCACCATTGTAGCCGCCGTCGGCAGCAATGGCCGGCGCCACGAAATCGAAGCGCTCTCCGTGGCGCCCGGCGTGGACACCGTCGTCGCCATCGCCCAGCCCTTCAAACTAGTCAGCCGCCAAGCGCGGCCCGATTCGTCTGTGGTCGATGTGGGAGGAATCAAAATCGGCGGCCCGGAAGTCGTGGTCATTGCCGGCCCGTGTTCCGTCGAATCGCGCGAGCAATTGTTCGAAACCGCCCGGGGAATCAAGCGCGCCGGCGCCACTATGTTGCGCGGCGGCGCCTACAAACCCCGCACTTCGCCGTATGAGTTCCAAGGCTTGGGAATGGAGGCGCTGAAGATTCTCCGCGAAGCCCGCGACCTTACCGGCTTGCCGGTTGTGACTGAGGTCATGAGTACCGAGGATGTCGACCTCATCTGCGAATACGCCGACATGCTCCAGGTAGGCGCGCGCAACATGCAGAATTTCGCCTTGCTCCGCAGACTTGCCACGATCAACAAGCCCATCTTGCTCAAGCGCGGCCCCTCCGCCACTGTAAAGGAGTGGCTTCTGGCCGCCGAATACCTGCTCTCGGGCGGCAACCACCAGGTCGTTCTTTGTGAGCGTGGTATTAAGACCTTTGAAACGGGAACCCGCAACACCATGGATCTGGCCGCCGTCGCGCTCGCCAAGGAACTCTCCCATCTGCCCGTAATCGCCGATCCCTCGCACGGAACCGGCAAGCCGAGCTTGATTGGAATGGTTTCCCGCGCGGCGATCGCCGTCGGAGCCGACGGGCTCATTATTGAAGTGCACCGCTGTCCTGAGCGGGCCCTTTCCGACGGAGCCCAGTCCCTCGACATCCCGCAGTTCGCGCGCGTGATGCACTCGCTCGGTGACCCGTTACGTCCAGTGCTGGCTGTCGGCGAACGCCCGACGCAGGCTTAGAGAAATTGTGAGGACATGATAAAACAGGGCCGCCGGTTCGCCTGAAACTCTATCAGGCCTGAGCCGACTGCCCTGTTCGAAGGTGGAGGAACACTTCGTTTGAAATCAACTGCCAATCTCTTGGTTTCGAGCACATTACTCCGATTTCTGTGCTCCGTTGGGCCAGCCCATCGATTCCAGGCGTCTTGCTCTTACCGGAGCCGGAACTCGTCGTCTGGGCAATTCGGACGGCTGGGAGGGCACAGCGGCATGGGGCCGTCCTGGAACTTCGGGACCGATGCGTATGCGAAT